>Ga0316207_10000763_pt1 | contig 45921 bp, 48 predicted proteins | sample 6weekpyrite_MG_FD_204943 | JGI IMG/M metagenome (GOLD analysis project Ga0316207, IMG submission 204943) | Microbial mat bacterial communities from mineral coupon in-situ incubated in ocean water Damariscotta River, Maine, United States -... | ecosystem: Environmental > Aquatic > Marine >... | reverse complement strand
ACGCTGAGGCCTTCAAGAACATGATAGGGCACACCCTGACGACCTTTTTTGAGGGTTTGTTCCGGGATCGGTAAATCATCCCATTCCGGGTGCCATGCACACATTACCGCCGGGCCATAGGTTTCGGTCAAACCGTAAACGTGGGTGACGTCAAATCCCTGTTGCTGCATGTTTTCAAGCGTTGCCGCCGGTGGTGGTGCGGCGGCGGTCATCACATGGACTTTGTGGTCAAACGGTTTTTTTTCTTCATCGGTAGCGTTGATGACAAAATTCAGCACAATTGGTGCGCCGCAGAAATGGCTGACTTTATGATCAGAGATCGCCTGATAGATGCCCGCCGCCGTGACTTTTCTCAAACACACATTGGTCACCGCCATGGCCGCGTTGGTCCACGGGAAACACCAGCCATTGCAATGAAACATCGGCAACGTCCACAAATAAACGCTGTGATGGGGCATTTCCCAGCCGACGGTGTTGGAAAGGGCGTTCAGATAAGCGCCGCGGTGATGGTAAACCACGCCTTTGGGGTCGCCCGTGGTGCCGGACGTGTAATTCAATGAAATTGCCTGCCATTCGTCGCCGGGGCCTTGCCAGCCAAAACCCGCATCACCTTCGTCAAGGAAAGCTTCATAGTCTTTTTCACCGAGCAAATCACCGGGGCCGTCATATTCGCTGTCATTGATGTCGATTACAATGATATCGCGGCCCAGTTTTTCCAATGCCTGTTTGACGGGGGTTGAAAATTCCCGGTCGGTAATCAGCATTCTTGCTTCGCCATGGTTCAGGCAAAAAGCCAGACTTTCCGCATCAAGACGGACGTTCAGCGTATTCAGTACCGCCCCTGACATCGGCACACCAAATGCGGCTTCATACATTTCCGGCGTGTTCGATCCCATAATGGCAACGGTGTCGCCTATGCCAAAGCCGCGTCCGCTAATCGCGCCTGCCAGACGGCAACACCTTTGATACGTTTCCGCCCAGTTGAAACGTTTTTTGCCGTGAATGACCGATACATGATCGGGATAGACGGATTTTGTCCTTTTCAGGAACGAGAGCGGGCTTAACGGGGCATAATTGGCTCTGGTTTGATCAAGGCCCGTTTCATAGAGGCTGGAAGGCATGACGATTAATTCCCTGATTACTGGAAATGGATATGATGGTACTATGATAATTGGGCTTTACAAGAAACCCCGTTTCGCGACAAACTTTATCGTCTGTAATCGATGGTCACAAGGGGGAATGAAAAAATGAGCAACGCTTATGATAAAGCCTACGCACGCGCCGCCACCGACCCGGAAGGGTTTTGGGGGGAGATCGCAGCAGCCATTGATTGGATCAAGCCGGCCGAAAAGGTTCTTGATGACAGCAACAAACCCTTTTACCGCTGGTTCAAGGGGGCCTGGGTCAATACCTGTTACAATGCCCTTGACCGGCATGTGGAAAACGGTCGCGGGGATCAGGTGGCGTTGATTTATGACAGCCCGGTGACTGGAAATACCGTCAGGAAATATACCTACCGGGCCTTGCGTGACGATGTCGCGGTTTTTGCCGGTGCCTTGAAAAATCAGGGTGTGGGCAAAGGTGACCGGGTTATTATCTATATGCCGATGGTCCCGGAAGCGGCCATTGCCATGCTTGCCTGCGCACGGCTGGGTGCCATCCATTCGGTGGTGTTTGGTGGTTTTGCCGCCAATGAACTGGCGGTACGCATCAATGATGCCCAACCGAAAGTGATCGTGTCCGCCAGTTGCGGTATCGAAGTCAATCGGGTGATCGATTATATGCCATTGCTCGGTGGTGCCATTGAACAGGCCGATCACAAACCGGACAGCTGTATTGTTCTGAAACGTTCCGAAGGTGGCGGTGATCTGGTCCCGGGCCGGGATATCGATTGGATGGACGCTGTTAAAGATGCCACGCCCGCTGATTGCGTGGCGGTCAAGGCAACGGATCCTTTGTATATTTTATATACGTCGGGAACGACGGGGGAGCCCAAAGGCGTAATCCGCGACAACGGCGGTCATATGGTCGCACTTCAGTGGTCCATGAAAGCCATTTATGACATCGATCCGGGTGATGTGTTCTGGGCGGCGTCCGATGTTGGTTGGGTGGTCGGTCATTCCTATATCGTCTATGCGCCGCTGTTTCAGGGTTGCACCAGCATTCTTTACGAAGGCAAACCGGTCGGAACCCCGGATGCCGGGGCGTTCTGGCGCGTCATTCAGGATCACAAGGTCAAAGCCCTGTTCACCGCACCAACGGCGTTCCGGGCCATCAAACGCGAAGACCCGGACGGAAAACTGCTGGCAAATTATAACCTTGATCATTTTAAAACCCTGTTTTTGGCCGGGGAACGGACCGACCCCGATACCCTGCACTGGGCCGAAGACAAACTGGGTGTTCCGGTCATTGATCACTGGTGGCAAACGGAAACCGGCTGGGCCATTGCTGCCAATCCGATGGGACTCTACCGGTTCCCGGTTAAACCGGGATCGCCGACCAAGGCGGTACCGGGCTGGAATGTCGAAGTTCTCAGCCCCGAAGGTCATCCCGTCAAAGCCGGTGAAATCGGTGCCATTTGCATAAAATTGCCGTTGCCGCCGTCGAGCTTGCCAACCCTGTGGCAAGCTGACGACCGCTTTCTGAAATCCTATCTCAATGAATATCCGGGATATTATGAAACCGCCGACGCCGGATATATGGACGAAGACGGTTATCTTTATATCATGGCCCGGACCGATGATATCATCAATGTCGCCGGGCACCGGCTGTCCACCGGCGGCATGGAAGAAGTTCTGGCCACCCACCCGGATGTGGCCGAATGTGCGGTGATCGGGGTGGAAGACGCCCTTAAAGGCCAGTTGCCCATTGGCTTTCTGGTGCTCAATGCCGGATGCACGACCAGCCATGATGATATCGTCAAATCCGTGGTGCAAAAAGTGCGCGATGAAATCGGTCCGGTGGCGGCTTTCAAAACGGCGGTGGTCGTGGCCCGTTTGCCGAAAACCCGGTCGGGGAAAATTTTGCGTGGAACCATGCAGAAAATAGCCGACAATCAGGACTTTAAAATGCCGGCCACCATTGATGATCCGGCTATTCTGGATGAAATTGATCAGGCCTTGCAATCCATCGGTTACAGCAAAGCCAGAAACGGATAAGGGGGCGGGAAATGAGCTATAAAAACAAAGTCGTCGTCATTACCGGAGCCGCACAAGGCATCGGTTACGCCTGTGCCGAACGGTTTTGCCGCGATGGTGCCCGCGTTGTTTTATCGGATATTCAGGATCAGCGGGGGGCCGAAGCGGCGCAGGATTTGAGGAAAGCGGGCGGGGATGCCTGTTTTATGCATTGTGATGTGTCCGATCAAAGGGATGTGGAAAAACTCATCGATGAAACCGTGCGCAAATATGGCAAACTCGATGTGATGGTCAGCAACGCTGCCATTCTGAAAACCGGAGATATCCTTGAACTGGATCCGGATGATCTCGATCAGGTTCTGAACGTGAATTTAAAAGGTTTTTTCCTGTCCGGACAGGCAGCCGCCCGGCAAATGGTCAAACAGGGTGAAGGCGGTGCGATTATTAACATGTCGTCGGTGCAAGCTGTCATAACCAATCCGGAAATGCTGTCCTATGCCATGTGCAAAGGGGCGATTTCGCAGCTAACCACAGCATCGGCACTGGCTTTGGCCAAACACAATATCCGGGTCAATGCCATTGGACCGGGAACGATTTTAACGGACCTTGCCAAACAGGTGATGAACGATGACACGGCCCGGCGCAAAATCATGTCGCGCACGCCCATTGGGCGCCCCGGAGAGCCGTCGGAAATCGCCTCTGTTGTGGCGTTCCTTGCCAGCGACGATGCCAGTTATATCACCGGGGAAACCATCTATGTGGATGGCGGGCGGATGGGGCTGAATTATACGGTCCCGGTCCCGGATTAACGTCCGGGCCTTGTGTTTTATCCGTTGCTATCCGGTTCGGTGGTAACCGTTGATGTGCCGAAAACACTTTCCGCAGAATGGACTTTTTCTTTCTCACCCTCCGGGGTGGGGTTGTCGACGCCGGGTTTGTTGTCGTCTTTGGCAACGGGATGGCGCGGATGGATGCCATCCGGCGCGGTGGCCACGTTTTCATCCCCCGGTGCATGGACGGTGCCGGCTTTGGCTCTGGCAATGGCGACGGCTTTTTCCAGATCGGGCCCTTTGCACAAACCCAGTCCGACCGGATTTTGCGGTTTGATGTTGGCTGTGTTCCAGTGTTTGCGATCACGGATGGAAACAATCGTCGGCTTGGTGGTGCCGATCAGTTTCGAAATCTGTGCGTCGCTCAGTTCCGGGTAGTTTTTAACCAGCCAGGCAATGGCGTCGGGGCGGTCCTGGCGTTTCGAAACCGGCGTATAGCGCGCGCCCTTGGCCCGTTTTTTCGATAAAGACTGTGGTTTCTTGCACATCTGCAAGCGGGCCGAGGCATCGTTCTGACAGCGTTCAATTTCTTCTTTGGTTAAATCACCGTTATCCAGCGGATTAAGGCCGTGCACGGTCGTTGAAACTTCGCCATCGGCGATGGCCTGAACTTCAAGTTCGTGAAGCCCACAAAATTCAGCGATTTGCGTAAATGTCAGTGCCGTATTGTCAATCAGCCACACAGCGGTTGCCTTTGGCATCAGGGGATGCACCATCTTTTTATCGTTCCTATTCCAGAAAATTCCAATCCACGATCATGACACCGTTTTTAAAACCGTCATCATGCCGTGTTATCACACCATTGTTGTACTTTACCTGATTGCTAACGAATAACACCCGGTAAACCAAGCATTATTATCAGGATGGCTCTTTATAACTCTGCATTGTCGGTGGCGTCAAATCTGTAACATGATTTTCCCGATATGACCGGAACTTTCCATCAATTCGTGGGCAAGGTTGGCGTCTGCCAGCGGGAATGTTTTATGGATAACCGGGTGGATGTACCCCTGTTCGATTAGCGGCCACACGGTTTTTTCCAGCGATTGCCTTATTTCGGCTTTGGCCTCGACGGGCCTTGGGCGCAAGGTCGATCCGCTCAATGTCAGACGTTTCAGCATCACCGGCATGAAGTTAATCTCGGCCGTTGAGCCTTTGAGAAAAGCAATGTTAACCAGCCGCCCGTCTGCGGCCAGAGCCTTGATATTGCGCCCAATATAATCGCCGCCGACCATGTCAAGAATGACATCGACGCCTTTATCTCCGCTAAATTTTTTCGCCTCGGTGACAAAATCGGTGGTTTTGTAATTGACGGCAACCTCGGCGCCCAGATCAAGACAGGCTTGACATTTTTCCGCGCTGCCTGCCGTTGTCATCACCCGGGCACCAAGACGGGAAGCCAGTTGAATGGCCGTGGTGCCAATGCCGCTTGAGCCGCCATGAACAAGAAACGTTTCACCCGCTTTCAGCCCTGCGCGGTCAAACACATTGCTCCAGACGGTGAAAAATGTTTCCGGCAAGGCAGCACTTTCAACAAGACTTAACGCAGACGGTACGGGCAAGCAAAGCTGTTCGTGGGTGACGGCGTATTCGCTGTAGCCGCCGCCGGTCAGCAAGGCTGTGACCCTGTCCCCGGTTTTAAAGCGGGTGGCATCCGGACCAAGGGCAATGACTTCGCCTGCAACTTCAAGCCCCGGAATATCCGTCACTCCCGGGGGCGGGGCGTAAAGTCCCATGCGTTGCAGACAATCGGGGCGGTTGACACCGGCGAAGGCAACCTTGATTAAAACGTCACCGCGTCCGGGTGCGGGTACGGGCCGGGTTGTCGGCTTTAAAACGTCGGGCTTGCCAAATTCGCTGATTTCAATGGCGGTCATGGTTTCCGGGATCGGCATGATTAAATTCTTTCAAATTGAAACGATATGGAACCTAGTGTCCTGAATCTGAAGTCCGTATCATTAAATCCCGGTTCCAAAGGACACTGGATTATTGGATATCGTGAGATTCAGCCTTTAAAGTTCGCGCATATTAATGTAACGAACTTTAAAACCATCTCACTAGTGTTATTTATTATGATGTGTGGTTTGAAACAAGGGTATCCGTCAGGGGAGTGCGAAAATGGAAGATGAAGAACTACCCGTCCGGCAGAAAAAAACACTTAAAAATCTGGAGCCTATGTCGGTTGAGGCGCTAACGGATTATATCGATGAATTGCAGGCGGAAATGGAACGGGTCCGGGCGCAGATCGTCCTGAAGAAAAGGGCTCAGCAGGCCGCAGATCAGGTTTTTCGTTAATGCTGTTTTTTTGATAATGAACGGATAAAGGCAATCCAGCCAATAATTCCGGTCAACAGGATAATGACAAACCATCCGGCGCGCGGTGAAAACGGGCATTTTGATGTTCCGGTGATACGCCATGGTCCGGCCCGTTTGCTGAAAACGATATGAACAAGCGGTAAAATATAAACAATCGTGACGATGATCCAGGCGGTCAATGGTGTCAGGGCGGGCATGGCTGCTCCCTATCGTTCGGGCATTGAAAAGGTTGAACAGTCTATGGGATGATTGCAAATATAACAAAAAGTTTCGTACTGTTGCGCTCATGTAAAATATCCGCAAATTTTTTTATGGCGTGTGCCCGTTGGGAATCCTTGTTGTCAAGTGCTGGGTTGGAATATATTCAAAAGAATCAGGTTGACCTTTGCTTTCAGGCTTGGGTAAAGTCCTTTTGCACACGCGGGAATCTGATGCGCGTGTCTGATTTCATGGGATTATTTTATAATTTCCGGATCAAAAATCAGGCACAGAAAATTTTTTTTATCGGGTTCATATACGGCGAGTTTGACAGGTTGAGGATAAATAAAAAAGGGCTGCCAGGAAACTGGTGGCCCTTAATAATGCGGTTTTGTATTATAGATTTGTAAAAAACGATGGAACGAATTTGAAATGCGCCCGGAGCCGGATAAACGCCAACATTTTATGTATTATTCAGGGCTGAAAACGCGTTGGTCCGATAATGATATTTATGGTCACGTCAATAATGTTACGTACTATTCCTATTTTGATACGGTGGTTAATGAATACCTGATTGAACAGGGCGGGCTGGATATCCATCAGGGGTCAAGCATTGCGCTGGTGGTTGAAACCCATTGTAATTTTTTCAAACCCCTGAGTTTTCCGGAACGCCTTGAAATCGGCTTGGGCGTTGACCGTCTGGGCGCATCGTCGGTTCGTTACCGTTTGGGAATTTTTTCTGAAAACGATGCTGAAAGTGCGGCCAGCGGGCATTTTGTTCATGTTTTTGTTGACCGGGAAAACCGCCGTTCCATGGCGATTCCGCAATCGATCCGTAGCGCTTTGCAGCATCTTCAAGGGAGCGACGAAAAAGGATCAGGCGTATAAATGAAGAAAAAGGATGAAACCAATATGACCATAGACGGGTTTCCGCATATCGTTGATGTGCCGGCCCGGTGGGGTGATTATGATATGCTCAATCATTTGAACAATGTGTCCTATTACCGGTTTTTTGAAATGGTTGTGGTTGGATTTGTTGAACAAATCGGCGGTATTGACTGGTTGCAGGATGCGGTCATTCCCTTTGCCGCTGAAAGCAAGTGCCGGTTTTTGCGGCCTCTGGCCTACCGGGAACCGGTTCGTGCCGGGCTTGGGGTTGAAAACATGAAAACCCGCTCTCTCACCTATAATCTGGCATTGTATGGCGAAGCGTCCCCAAAACCCGCCGCAGTTGGTCATTTTGTTCATGTTTTTGTCGACCGGGAAAGCGGAAAGCCGACGGTCATACCTGAACAGGTCCGACACGGCTTTGCAGAATATCGTGTGTAAAAAAAGGGGTGCCTGAAGCACCCCTTGTTATTTTGAATGTGACGTTTTGGTTATGCCGCTTTCCGTCCCAGCAATGATTTTTTGGAAAGGGAAATTTTGCGCGGTTTTTGTTCTTCGGGAATTTGACGTTCCAGTTCAACATGAAGCAATCCGTTTTCGAGGCTGCCGCCGACGACTTTGATATGGTCGGCCAGTTCAAAACGGCGCTCAAAGGCCCGACCTGCGATGCCCTGATAGAGGAAGACCCGGTCTTCGGCTTCGTCTTTTTTCGAATCTTCAGCTTCGGTCTGCCCGGAAACAATCAGTGTGTTGCCTTCGACAGTAACATCAAGGTCTTTTTCGCTGAACCCGGCGACGGCCATGGTAATGCGGTAATTGTCACCGTCCAGTTGTTCGATGTTATAGGGCGGGTAACTTAAGGCGCTGGAATCCTGTCGCTGGGCGCTGTCAAGCAGACGCTGCATGCGGTCAAATCCAATGGAGTGACGGAAAAGCGGTGAAAAATCAATGGTGTTCATGGCAATTCTCCTGTTAAAGCGAGATTTCAGTTGCGGCTTGCCATTTGGCCAAGCCTGTTATGCCGGACGCTCCGGAGTAGCTTCTGAAAGCATCCGAACGTGGCCCAAAACCTTTATCAAGCGCTTTGGACAACACTGAATTAGGCTCAGAAAAAAGGTTTTTCAAGGGGGGAAAATAAAAAAAATTATATTTTTTTGCAGGGATGAAGGACTGTTATTCGCGCCATTCGACTTCGAACAGCGGCACGTCGCCGTCAAAGCCTTTCATGGGAAAACCGCCGCGGTTTTTGAATTTATAGCCTTTTCCCGAACAGATACCGCGCACGATTTCAGAGACAAAAATCTCGTCCGCTTGCGCTTTATCGACAATACGGGCGGACATTTGCACGGTGGCGCCGAATAAATCGTTGTCTTCCTGTATGGGCTCTCCGGTATTGATGCCGATTTTCAGGTGCAGAGGCAGTTTCGGGTTTTGCTTGTTGTGCAGTTCGGTGCCGCGCTGCATGTGGATGGCCGCGTCCAGACCATCGGATGTGCTGGAAAACGATGCCATGATGCCGTCACCGGTGTGTTTGACCTCTTTGCCCCTGTGGTCGGTCAGGGCGGCACGAACAACCCGGTTGTGGGCGCGGACGACTTCTTGTGCGCCAGCGTCGCCCAAGGCTTGTGTCATGGCGGTGGAACCGGCAATATCGGTAAATAAAACGGTGATCGGTCCGACCTGTTCTTCTTTCTGTTTGGGTTTGTTCCATTCCTCAAGGGCGCTTTCCAGATGTTTGGGCGCGGCGTCCGGGTCACTTAAAAACGTGCTTAAGGCATTGCGTCCGGCCTGAAACATTTGCATGTAGCGGGCATCGGCCATCAAATATTCTTCGTATTTGTCGGCAAAACTTGAGGCATGGGATTTTTTGAAACCCATCACCCGGACGCTGTCTGCCAGAATCCGGCTTTTTGACTGGCCGTCCAGTTCACGTTTCTGGGTCAGGGTCTCACAGGCTCCGGCAAGAAACAAATTGACCCCGAATTTATTGAAATTATCCATCTTTGCCTGCTCCTGTTTGACACCTTTCAGGGCATCGCCAAGAAATGTCATCATCAGGGCTTTCTGTTTTTCCGCATGGGGTGATAATGCCGGGGCGTCCGGTTCTGTGGTGCCAAATGTTTGCGCGCCGGGGATGTCGTCTTTGCCGGTATCTTCATTGTCTGCGTTTGCGGGCGGGGCCGAATCTTCTTCGACATCTTCAAGTTTATAGTTTTCAATTCCGGCCATGGCCCGGCCAAGACTGTCTACATCGCCTGCCCCCGGTTGAGGCTGGATTTTTTGTGGCTTTTGTGGCTGGGTTTTTCCGCTTGCGCGGCGTTGCCGGGCGCGGGCAGGGGGCCGTTGGTATTTACCCGCATTGTTGGTTTTCAGGGTGTCCCCTTTAAGAAATGTCATCGCCATGGTGATGGCACTGATCAGAAAGGTCGAAACAAAAACCAGAAACACCATGTTGGATTCGCGCGTACCGGTAATGCGGACACCAAAGACTTTTTCGCCGCTGAAAACCTGGGTGGCGATGTAGGTGAAAATAAAGGCAATGGCAATGCTGAACAATGTCACCAGGGCAACTTTGATGATGATGGTCAACAGGCTTTTCGGCTGTTTCGGTGGCGGTGGTTTCTTTTTCTTTTTGACTCCGCCAAATCCGTCTTCTTCCACATCATCATCAACATCATCTTCGTAAAATCCGTCTTTGTTGGCTCCGGTATCTTCATCTTGCCCGGTGGATGATGTCGCTGCAGAACGGGGCGTGCCGGCTCCTCCTGTTTCGGCCTTCAGGTCGGGGCTTTTGTAAACGATGAATTCCAGATAGGTGCCTTCATCGGGATCAAAGACTTCCTTGATGACTTTGACAAACCCGATGCCGGACATTTTATCAAGACTGCGGGCCTCCTCGATGGCGGTGTCTTTTTCCCAGCCATCATAGCGGGCGTGGATGCTCCAGCGTCCACCCTGCTGCACCTGAACTTCATAATGGGTCTGGCTTGACATCCGTTGTTCTTCCCCCCCCCCTGGAAAGACGATGGCTATTCGCTGTACTTAACCAATATCAAAATCTTTTAAACATCTGCCGGTAACAATACTATCAAAAAAAGTAAACTGTTAAAAAAACAAAACGCTCAATTTAATGTAGTCAGTCTTTGCAGTGCTTCAACCATGAAAATAATATCATTTTTTATCAGGGTGTTATACATATATTTGATAACAAATTTTTACCGGAAATACAAAAAAAGAACAAAAAAAAAGGACGCCTGTTAGGCGTCCTTTTAAAACGATGTGAATTTTTTTAATTTTTCAGGCCCAGGCCTTCAAACCGTTTGTTGAATTTGGCCAACTGTCCGCCACTGTCGATCAGGCGATGAACACCGGTCCATGCCGGATGCGATTTGGGGTCAACGTCCAGTTTCAGGACATCGCCTTCTTTGCCCCAGGTCGAACGGGTTCGATAGGAAGAACCATCCGTCATTTGAACGGTGATTTCATGGTAGTCAGGATGGATATCGTTTTTCATGTTTCTGCTCCGAAATTCAAGGCCCGTTATATAGGCGAAGACGGGCGGGGGATCAAGCGTCTATTTCAAAGATATGCCATAGGACGGATAAAATTATCGCTCGCTGTATTGAACGCGTTCCAGTTCAGCCCGGACAGACAGGCCCAGATATATAACCAGCACCATCATCATGGCACCGAAATAATAGGGCCAGTCCATGCCAAACAGCAAAAACAGCGCACCCGCAACAGCCGGCCCGGCAACCCGGGCCAGTGTCGTCGCCGAACGGGATACGCCGATGACCGCGCCTTGTTCCGATTTATCGGCGTTCAGGGATATCAAACTGTTGAGGGCCGGTGATATGATCGAAAACCCGTATCCGGCGATACCGAGAGCGATAACAAGCATGGGAATATTGACGGAAAACGGAATCATGACAATGCCGATACAAAGAGCTGCCGCACCTTGTATAAGCATTCGCGCCTCGCCAAACCGCTTTGCCATCCGTCCGGACAGGCCACCCTGCACGGCGGCGCTTAAAATGCCGACAAAAGCAAACAGATAGCCATTTTGTTCCGGTCCAAAGTCAAATTTGCGTTCCGTCCAGATGGCAAAGGTGGCTTCAAGTCCGGCAAAGGCGGCGGTGGCAAAAAAAGATATCACGATCAGGATAATGATATTTTTGTTGGTGCAATGGCGCTTGAATTGCTGCAAACGGTTTTCCCTGGGCCGCGCTTTTAATCGTTCACGGATGTCTTTGGTCAGGGATTCCTTCAAGACAAACAAAGCCACGATAAAAGCTACGCCTGATAAAGCGGCAGCGGCAAATGCCGGGCTTTGATAATCGGCCGTCGCCGGGTCGGGGCCAGCCAGCAATCCGCCAATGGCCGGTCCAATGATAAAGCCCAGACCGAAAGCGGCCCCAATCAGGCCCATGCCGCGGGCACGGTTTTCAGAAGTGGTGACGTCGGCCACATAGGCAAAAGCGGCGGCAATATTTCCGGCCATCAGCCCACCCAGAGCCCGGGCCAGAAACAAAATCCATAATTGACTGGCAAAACCCAGCAAAATATAGCTGATAACCGCCCCCAACAGGCTGAACAGCAATACCGGCCGGCGCCCGAATTGATCACTGAGACGGCCAAGAACGGGGGCCGATATGAACTGTGCCAGTGAATAGGTAGCCATGATCAGGCCGACCATAAACGGGCTGGCCTGAAAAAATTCCGCATAAAAAGGCAATAATGGAATGATGATGCCAAAACCGATCAGGTCGATAACAACGATGATGAAAAGTGCAAACATGGAACGGTGAAATCCTTAAAGTTCTAGCGACCGGTCAATTTGATTTCGATGCGCCGGTTACGGCGTTTGGCGATTTCGTCCTGGCGCGGGTCTATCGGATAAAATTCACCAAACCCGGCGGCCACCAGTCTGTTTGCAGGAAGCCCGGCTTTAATCAGGTGTTTAACCACCGAAATGGCCCGGTCACTGGAAAGCTCCCAGTTGGATGGGTATTTTGCGGTATGGATCGGGTCGCTGTCGGTGTGGCCGTCAACCCGTAAAACCCAGTCGATGTCATCCGGAATGTTGGCTGAAATTTTAAGCAACGTTGCCGCCAGCTTTGACAGTTGCTTTTTGCCCTCGGGACCCAGTTCGGCAGCCCCCTTGGCGAACAACAGTTCCGACTGGAAGACAAAGCGGTCACCGACGATACGCACGCCTTTCTGGTTGCCGAGAATTTTGCGCAGGCGGCCGAAAAATTCGGAGCGGTAACGGGACAGTTCCTGAACCTTGCTCGCCAGTGCCGCATTCAGACGTTTGCCGAGATTGACGATCTCGGCACCCTGTTTTTTGCTTTTTTCCTCGGATATTTCCAGTGCTTTTGACAGGTTGGAAATCTGCGTGCGCAAAGCCGACATTTGCTGGTTCAACAGGGCCACTTGGGCGCGCGCACTTTTTGAGAGTTGTTTTTCTTCGAGCAGGCGTTTCTTTTCCTTGTTTAATGCCTCGTCCGATGATTTGACCTGTGTGGCCAGTTTGCTGATTTCTGTGCGTAGCTCATCGCGAAGCGCTGTCAGGGCGGCAATGTCCCCTGCCAGTGCGGCCAGATTTTTGCGTTGTTGTTCAATGGTACCCTGATCGGCCCGGTTTTGTTTGCGGGCCTGGGCGATGTCGCCTTCAAGCTGGCCGACTTTGCTTTCAAGTTGGGTTACGGAATACTTCAAATCGTCCTTGGCGGTGACGGAAACCTGCAATTCCTGTGATAACTGCGTCAAATCCGTTCTCAGGTTGTCATTGGCTTTGCGTTCCAGCGACAACAGATCGGCAAGTTCATCGATTTGCGTGTTTAACCGGGACAATTCAGCATCCCGGCCGGATAACAATTGCCCCATAAAAAATTGCGCCAGCACGAAAATCATCAACAAAAAAATGATGACCATCAACAACGTTGCCAAAGCGTCGACAAATCCGGGCCAGATGTTGCCTGAACCCAGGTGGCGGCTTGAATTGCGAACGCCCATTTTATCGCCCCGTCATTCGCGGTTCGAAGAGGTTGAAGAACCTGCAATGGTGCGTGCCAGCAATTTAATCTCGCTGCGCACTTGCTGGATCAATTCGTTGCGGCCGCTGGACATTTCCTGGGTCATGCGACCGACGTAGACATCCAGATTGCGGATGTGGGTGCGGGTGGCATCATCCATTCCGCCCTGGGATTTGTTTTGTGCCAATGCGGCCAGAATCGGTCTCAGTTCGAGCTGTTGCTCGGCCAGACTTTTCATCAGCGATTGTTCGGTTTTCATATGATCCGTCATCGTTGCCAGCCGTTCACTGAGGGCGGCAACCCGGGCATCGGCGGCGATGCGGTTTTCTTCGCTACGGGCCAGTATGCGTTGCAGGCTTTCAAGGCCTTCGGCAGTCTGTTCCAGCAACGCCTGAACATAGGCCGGAATTGATTGTTCGCCGTCACCGGCCAGCGCGCCACTTGAAAGCCGGGTAACGGTCGATAGCCATTCTTCCAGTTCGTTGAAAAAACGGTTTTGTGCCTGTCCGGCCTGTAAATCCAGAAACCCCAGCACCAGCGATCCGGCAAGGCCAAACAATGAAGATGAAAACGCGGTCCCCATGCCGTTCATCGGTGCTTCGAGACCTTGTTTCAAGTCGGCGAAGACCTGTGCCGGGTTGTTTCCGGTCAAACTGAGGCCGTTGATCACCTGACCGATCGAGCTTACGGTTTCCAGCAATCCCCAGAACGTGCCAAGCAATCCCAAAAAAATTAACAGGCCAATGGTATAACGGGAAATATCCCGGGTTTCATCCAGCCGGGATGCGATCCCGTCCAGCAACGTGCGCATGGCCATGGCCGATAAACTGAAACTTTCCCGCGCCCGCACCATGCTGGCCATGGGGCTTAGCAGCCGGGGCGGTTTTGGGTTGGAAATCTGAACACTTTTCACCGTTTCCTGGGACAGTGTCTGGCGAAAATGCTGGATCCACTGAACTTCGGGATAGAGCATCAGGACCTGGCGAAAATTATAGCCAATGCCCAGTATCAAGACGCCCAGTATCAATCCGTTTAGCGGGGCGTTGGCTAAAAATGCCGATTGCAACGGGCCAAACAACAAACCGGCGACGCCAAACACGGCCAGTAAAAACAACATCATGCGGATGACGTAACGAACGGGGCGGGTCACGGTCTCTGTCCCGCCTGGATGGATTGAAACGGCTGTTTTGTTTTTAAACGAACGTCGGCAAATAAATTCATTTTATTTTTTGATCACATTCACATCGACACGGTCAAACGGCTGTTCTGTCGTTTTGTTGCCAAGGGCGCGGACATTGATACGGGTTCCCCGCATGCCCCGGCCAATCAGGTAGGAACGAACGGCAAGGGCGCGGGACAAAGACAGTCGCTGGGCTTTGATGACGCTTAAACCGGAGCCGCCGGCATAGGCTTTCAGTTGCAGGCGCAATGATTTGGATTGGGCGTATTTTTCGCCAATTTTGTTAAGCGCCGTTTTGGCATCATTTGAAAGCCGGGCGGATTTGGTCTTGAAAACGACCCGTAAAATTTGCCCGGGAACATCTTTTGTTACCGGCTTGGCTTTGCTTTTGGCTTTCGGCACCGTGATCGGCTGGGCCGGTTCGGGAACGGTTTTGCTGACAGGTGGCGGCGGCGGTGCGCTTGCTATGGACGGTGCTTCCGGCGCGGAGAGTTGTTTTGGTTGAAGCGGCGTGGTTTTTGCCGGCGCAGGCAAGGCAACGGGTTCGGGCTTTTTGGCCGTCGTCACAGTTTTTTCCGGGCTTGGAACTTTGGCCACAACAGGCGGCGGGGCAACAGGTGCCGGGGTTGTTGCCGTTTTTACAGGAGCCGTTTTGATGGCCGGCGGCGTTTTGACTGTTTTTTTCGGGCGGTCCGTTTTGTCTTCATGTTTGGGCTTGGCTGTTTTGCCTGCCTTGGAAACCGGCATTCTGATTTTTAAATCTTTTTTCGTTAAGCCGGAAACAGGTGTTTTCGGACGCACCAGTAAACGCGATTTTGGCATTTTCAACGGCGGTTTTTTAATATTCGTGCGCTGCCCGATAGGCGACAAACTGCTTTCCCCGGCCAGATCGGGGGGGCCGCTTAAACCATTATCGTCTAGAACGCTAAGGTCAATGCTGACCGGTCCGGTACTGTACCCCTGGGCCGAGGCGGTATGTGCAGCAACAAACGCCAATAATACGGCAATCAACAACGTCCGCCATGGCAAGGCAAGCGTTGGGCGCACGCCAGAGCCGAGTCCGGAATATTCGGGACGAGTATTGGAAATGGTTTGCATGGACGGACGGCCCCCTGTTGAAACAACCCCGGTTAATTCGCACTGTTGAAAATCAAAAGTCAATATCCCTGAAAACAACCTGATCAGTCAATCAGCAACACACAATAACCAAGAGCCGTGGTCTGCACAACCGGTTTAGGGTCCAGACTCATTGAATTTTTGTAAACCCTTTCGGGCTCAGCACAGATGATTTTGGTATTTTATGGTGAAATACCTTGTGATGGTGGTTCAGGCGACCGGGGCGACCAATTTTGACAACGGGCCGAGGAATTCACCGTTGGCGGCGATAATGTGTCCGCTTTCAAGCATTTTGTCCTGACCGTTCAAATCGGTAACGTAACCACCGGCTTCGCGCACCAGAACGATGCCCGCGGCCATGTCCCAGGATTTCAGACCCTGTTCCCAGAAACCGTCAAACCGTCCGGCGGCGACATAGGCCAGATCAAGGGCGGCGGAGCCAAACCGGCGTACCCCGGCGCTGACGGCCATAACCGATTGCAACTGATCCAGAAACGGTTTGTGGCCGTCGCGTCCGGCAAAGGGAATGCCGGTTGCAAAAACCGCCTGACTGAGTTCACGTCTGGCCGATACGCGCAAGCGGTTGCCGTTTAAAAACGCGCCGCTGCCCTGTTCGGCCCAGAACATCTGGTCGCTGACCGGCTCATAAACGACACCGGCAAACAACTTGCCGTCCCGTTCCAGAGCGATCGAGATGGCAAAGTGCGGAATCGCATGCAAAAAATTAAGAGTGCCGTCCAGGGGATCGACAATCCAGCGGTTGCTGTCGTCCGTGCCATCTGTCGCGCCGCTTTCTTCCATCAGGAAGCTGTAATTGGGACGGGCTTTTTTCAATTCCCTGTATATCATTTCTTCGGCCCGGCGGTCGGCTTCGGAAACATAATCGGCCGGTCCTTTTCTGGAAACCTGCAGATTTTCCACTTCGCCATAGTCGCGGACCAGTCCGCGGGCGGCTTTTGTCGCGGCCTGAACCATTACATTAAGCAGTGCTGAACGCGTTGCCATTACCCAATTCCTTTATTTTTCTGATAGCCGGTGAAAATCAGTCTTTGGCCCGTTCAACGTAACTGGCATCCGCCGTATTGACGACGATACGTGTCCCGGCTTCGATGTGCGGCGGGACCATCACCCGGACGCCATTTTCAAGGACAGCCGGTTTATAGGATGATGACGCGGTTTGCCCTTTGACAACGGCATCTGCTTCGGTGACTTCAAGCACAACGGTGTCCGGCAGGGCAATGCCGATGACATCGCCTTCGTAACTTTCCATCATCACCGCCATGCCGTCCTGCAGGAACGGCACCTGGTCTTCACCAATCAGATCTGCGGTGATCGCAATCTGGTCATAGTTTTCCGTATCCATGAATGTGTAAAGGTCGCCGTCGGCAAACAAAAACTGGTAGTCTTTCTGATCAAGCCGGACTTTTTCCACCGTTTCCGAAGAGCGGAAACGTTCGTTCAGTTTTGATCCTGTTTTCAGGTCTTTCAATTCAACCTGAAGGTAGGCCCCGCCCTTGCCGGGCTGGGTGTGCTGGATTTTTACAGCGCGCCACAGCTTGCCTTGATGTTCAATGACGTTGCCGGGGCGAATTGCGTTGCCGTTAATTTTCATGTTTCAAACCGTTTAAAAATTAAAATATGTCCGTGAAGCGTATTGCCGGAACAGTCCGGGAAAAGCGATATTGCCGATTATCCGCCGCTTCCGTGGCCGGAACCTACCAGCTCATCCCAGACGACGCAACGTCTGTGCGCCGGATAAACGTCAATTATTGGCGATTATTTCATTAAATTTGCGAACCGCTTCTCCGGGACCCTGTGGATGGTTCCAAATGGCGGAAATGACGGCAAGGTAATCGGCACCGGACGAGACAAGCTCGGCACAATTTTCAAGGTTTATGCCGCCAATGGCGACGCAGGGCACGACCATGATCTGATCCCACCATGACAATAATTCCGGTTCGGCCCGGCTGATGGCGTCTTTGCTGGGGCTTGGAAAAAACGCGCCAAAGGCAACATAGTCGGCCCCTTGTTCAGCGGCCGTCATGGCCAGATGTCTGGAATTATGGCACGTCACCCCGATCACCGCATTTGGTCCCAAAATGTTGCGGGCCTGATCATAGCGGCTGTCCTGCTGGCCGATATGAACGCCGTCGGCACCGCATTTTTTTGCCAGATCGGGGCGGTCATTGATGATAACGTTGACCCCGTAGCGTTTGCCTATGGGTATGATGGCTTCGGCGGCTTTGCAGATTTCATCGTCGCCAGAGTCTTTTGAATGCGCGTCTTTCAGACGGATTTGCAGGGCGGCCACAGGGCCGCCATCAAGGGCTTTTTTCAGGCTTTCGCAAAAGTCCGGGATGTGGATTTTGGCTGGCGTGATGATATAGAGCTGGCACGGGGGCGGGTTGGGATGATTGTTCATGTCGGGTCCTGTTTTTCACCAAGCCATGTTGCAAACGCTTTTGCCAGGCGAAAAGGATCGCTATCCTGCTTATCGAACAGATCCCGGTCATCGGGGCGCGGGCAGACCCGGGTTCCCGATTGCCGGGCGATATCATGGATGCGCCGAAGGCATTCCGCATCCGCTTTGACAGAGATATCCTGCACGCCCTGACGGATGGCGTCCAGTGCCCGACCCGTGCCTTCGCCGCAATCAAAAACGGCTGTAACAGCCATGGTGTTGTCATGGTTTGCGAGGGCGTCATGGATAGCGGCAAAAACAGCCGGGCCCAGATAATCGGCGGCGGATACAGGGCTGTAAAATTGAATGCTGCCGTAGCCTTGTTGTCTTGCCGTATCCATCAGGGTTTTGCCAGACGCCAGATCGTAAAGTACCGCACAGGGTATGGTGTCAATCCGGCGTCTGTTCAAAACTAAAGGTCCTGATTATTTGGCCGCCATCATGGCAATGGCGGTGTCGGCCATGCGGCTCGAGAAGCCCCATTCGTTATCGTACCAACTTAGCACGCGGACGAAATTGCCGTCCATCACTTGTGTCTGGGTGGCGTCAAACGAAGAGCTGGCCGGGTTGTGGTTGAAATCAACGGATACCAGCGGGTCGGTGACGTAACCCAGAACACCTTTCAGGTATCCGTCGGATGCCTGTTTCATGGCGTCGTTGACTTCGTCAACGCTGGTGTCGCGTTTGGCGGTAAAGGTGAGATCGATCAAGGACACGTTGGGGGTCGGTACGCGAACGGCGGTGCCGTCCAGTTTGCCGGCCAGTTCCGGCAACACCAAACCGACGGCGCGGGCGGCACCGGTGGATGTGGGGATCATGGATACGGCACAGGCCCGTGCCCGGCGTGGGTCCGAATGCAAAGTGTCAAGCGGACGCTGATCACCTGTATAGGAATGGATGGTGGTCATGAAACCTTTTTCAATGCCGACCAGTTTTTCCAGCACATCGGCCACCGGGGCCAGACAGTTGGTGGTGCATGACGCGTTGGAAACAACCGTGTCCGTGGCACTGAGAACGCCGTGGTTGACGCCGTAAACAATGGTTTGATCGGCATTGGTTGCCGGTGCCGAGACCAGAACTTTTTTCGCCCCGGCATCAAGGTGTTTGGCCGCGGCGTCGCGTTTGGTGAACAATCCGGTGCATTCCATGGCGACATCGACATTTAAATCGCCCCACGGCAGATCGGCGGGATTGCGTTCGGCGGAAACCTGAATGGGGCCACGCCCGCAATCGATGGTGTTGCCGTCAACTTTGACATCGGTGTCAAGGCGGCCATGAACGGAATCGTATTTTAACAAATGGGCATTCATATCAACCGAGCCCAAATCGTTGATGCCGACGATTTCAACATCGGTGCGTCCGCTTTCGATAATCGAGCGCATAACCAGTCTTCCGATGCGTCCAAATCCATTGATGGCAATACGTGTTGTCATGAAATAAATACTCCTGAATTGGTGCCTGCGTGTCCGGCAAGGTGTAAAAAGTGGCGGTTTCCGGCTGGAACCTATAAGTTTGTGTCTGATAAATCCAGAAAATAACGTCTGAAAACAGTGTCTGTATCCGTTTTTTTTATTTTTTCTTTTGCTTGCAAGGCTTTTCATTGAAATCTTGTTTTTCAGGATGAAAATGCTGTTGATACTTGACGCTGATTGAGGTTCCGGTCTATTCTCTGATCGCGATTTAACTAATGTTTTTAACCTATTGATTTGTATTGGAAAAACCTTTGTTGCCGTCACATCAGATCAACAAGCCCAGTAAACTTGACCGTGCCCGTCTCAGGCTTGAGCAGGCGGTGGAAACGCTGGAATCCGCTTTTGCGGCGACACCGTCCTTGTCCGGCCAGGGCCGCGATCAGTCGCTGGAAATTGATGCATTGAGAAAACAGAATGCCCGTCTGAATGAAGCCAGCGAAGCTGTCAAACACCGGCTGGATAAAACCATAGAACGGTTGCGTGTTGTTGTTGAATAGAAGGTTGCAATGAATGGCTCAGGTTAATGTTGAAATAAACAATAAAAAATATGCCATCGCCTGTGATGACGGGCAGGAAGCCCATCTCCATCGCCTTGGCCAATATATTGATAAACGGATCAAGGAATTGGTGGCCGCCGTGGGTCAGGTCGGAGATACCCGTTTGCTGGTGATGGTCAGCCTGTTGATTGCCGATGAATTATCGGATGCCTATTCCGATCTGGATGTGGCAAAAACCGCCGATGACGGTGTTGCCGCGCAAATGATTGCCGAAGAAAAGCTCAGTGCCGTGATCGATGATCTGGCCGCACGGCTTGAAAACATGGCCGAAAAAATAAAACCGGAAAGTCTGGAACTGTCGTCTACAGAGGTATAGGCTTGAGCTTGGGCGGTTGCTGCGGCATGCGTCAGACCCATCAATCCCCGGGGCCAATAAATACTCTCCGGGAGCTGTCCCTGTCCGGCCCGTGGGCCGGGTATTACGGCACCCACCTGCACTGCAGGTCACGGAGGATGTTATGGTCGACGGTATTGTGGCGCCGCCTTTTTGCTGCCTTTTTAACGAAGATAATGCTTGGGTTTGATGGCTAAATCCGCAAAACCTGTTGATCAACGGAAAGCCGAAACCCGTTTGATCGCCAAAAAAAACCGCGCTTCGGTGGCGTGTGCCAAATCGGTTGCGGTTATAAACCGTCATCTGACGGATGTGGTTGGGTCTTTGCATAAACCGGTTGTTTCTGCCTATTTGGCCATTGCCGATGAAATTGATTTGATGCCGTCGATGAAAATATGGGCCGGAAACGGGCAAACGGTTTGTCTGCCCGTGGTAACCCAAAAAAACGAAGCCCTGGGTTTCCGGAAATGGACGCCGGATACGGCTTTGCAAAAAGGACCGTTGGCCACGCGTCACCCCGGTATCGACGCTGAACAGATGGACCCTGATATTATCCTGTTGCCGTTGCTGGCTTTTGATGGCGATGGTTACCGGTTGGGATGGGGCGGCGGTTTTTATGACCGAACGCTTGGGCGCTACCGAAAACAAGGGTGGAAAATAACAGCCCTCGGGGTTGCTTTCGCCGCCCAGCGGTGGGATGCCTTGCCCGTTGATGACTATGATCAGGCCATGGACGGCGTCGTCACGGAAAACGGTGTCACGTGGTTTAAAACGCACAGCTTGACCAACGGAGTTTAAATGCGGATTTTAATATGCGGTGACGTTGTCGGCAAATCGGGACGCCGGGCTTTGGAAAAACATCTTCCCGGGCTGAAGGCCCGTCTGAAAACGGACTTTGTCGTTGTCAACGGTGAAAATGCGGCCCATGGTTTTGGTATCACCGAAACCATTTGCAAATCGTTTTATGATTGGGGCGTCGATGTCATCACCACGGGCAACCATGTCTGGGACAATCGTCCGGTGATGAATTATATTGATAGCGATGAAAAATTATTGCGGCCCTTGAATTATCCGCCGGGCACCCCCGGGATGGGGGTTGGAATTTATGAAAACCCCGCCGGGCAACGTTTAATGGTGATGAATGCCATGGCGCGGTTGTTTATGGACCCGCTCGATGATCCGTTTCAGGCCGTGGAAACCGTGCTTGATAAAACTGTACTTGGTCGCCAGGTCGATGCCATTGTTGTTGATTTTCACGGCGAAGCCTCAAGCGAGAAACAGTCCATGGGCGTGATCCTTGATGGCCGGGTATCCGCTGTTGTCGGCACCCATACCCATGTGCCGACGTCCGATGGCCGGATCATGCCCGGCGGCACCGCGTTTCAGACGGACCTGGGAATGACCGGCGATTATGACAGCGTCATTGGCATGAAAAAACAGGTGGCGAGCGAGCGTTTTCTGACTAAAGTTTCAAAGGAACGGCTGCAACCGGCCGAAGGGGATGCGACCCTGTCAGCGGTCCTTGTGGTCACGGATGATAAAACCGGTTTGGCCGAAAGCATTGCCCCTGTGCGTGTCGGCGGCGCGCTTCGTCAGAATATCCCGGAAATTTAACGTAACTCCGGTATAAAAAACTTTAACAGAGCCTGTTGAAGGCCTTTGCAAATATGTTATGAAGGCAACAGCAAGGTGGGGCCGGAAGAAGCGTCCCGCCCCCATCCGCATTGAAACACCGACCTGATATAGAAATCAAAGACGTAAAGTGAGCAGCAAAACCCATGGCAGGCCATTCCAAGTTTAAAAATATCATGCACCGCAAAGGTGCCCAGGACGCAAAACGGGCCAAAGTTTTTGGCAAACTGATCCGCGAATTGACGGTGGCGGCGAAAACCGGTCTGCCGGATCCGGATATGAATCCGCGTTTGCGCTCGGCCATTGCTGCCGCCAAGTCGGCCAATATGCCAAAAGACAATATTGACCGCGCCATTAAAAAAGGTGTCGGCGGCGGCGATGACACCAATTTTGATGAAATCCGATACGAAGGCTATGGCCCGGGCGGGGTCGCGATCATTGTTGAAACCCTGACCGACAACCGCAACCGGACCGCATCCGAGGTGCGTTCGGCATTTACCAAATTCGGTGGCAATCTGGGCGAAACCGGCAGCGTCAGTTTTATGTTCGATCAGGTCGGCATGATTACCTTTCCGGCCGATGTCGCCAGCAGCGATGACATTTTTGAAGCCGCGCTGGAAGCCGGCGCCGATGACGTCGAAAGCAGCGAAGACAGCCACGAAATCACCTGTGCAGCGGATGATTTCGCCACCGTTCGCGACGCATTGGAACAAAAATTCGGAACCCCGACCAATGCGGCGCTGGACTGGAAACCGCAAAACACCATCCCGGTTGATGAAAAATCGGCGGCGAGTCTGTTTAAATTGCTGGATATTCTTGATGATAACGATGACGTTCAGCGAATTTCGTCGAATTTTGATGTTTCCGATGACATCATGGCCGCCATGGACGCATCGTAGGGGATTGAAAATCAGAGCCACAGTAACAGGGAAACAAACATCTTGAACGGACAGCGCCTGCATATCATCGGCATTGATCCGGGTCTGCAAAAAACGGGCTGGGGGATCATTGCCGTGGACGGCAACCGGCTTGGGTATGTCGGTTGTGGCGTGGTTAAAACCGATGCCGGGTTGTCGCTGGCAAACCGTCTGGTTGAAATCCATGACGGGTTAAATGAAATTCTTGGCCGTTTTGATATTGATGAAGCCGCTGTCGAGGAGACTTTTGTCAATGTCAATGCCGCCTCGACCCTGAAACTGGGGCAGGCCCGCGCCGTGGCCTTGCTGGTTCCGGCTCTGAAATCCATGCCGGTTGCCGAATACAAACCCAATTTGGTGAAAAAAACCGTGGTCGGTGCCGGTCATGCGGCCAAGGGGCAAATCCGGATGATGGTCAAAACCCTGTTGCCGGGAACGGATGTTTTGTCAGAAGATGCTGCCGATGCGCTGGCTGTGGCGATCTGTCACGCCCATCACCGCGGGGCGCCGGATTTAAAAACACTGAAACCGTCGGCGATGATCGGAACCGGGGCATGATCGCCAAACTGAAAGGCATCGTTGACAGCGTTGACAGCGACCGGCTGGTGCTGGATGTGGGCGGTGTCGGCTATCTGGTGTTTTGTTCGGCCCGCACTCTGGGCCAAATCCATGTCGGGGATGCTGCCGAATTGCATATTGAAACCCATGTCCGCGAAGATCACATCCATCTTTATGGCTTTTCCGGTCTTGATGAAAAAAAATGGTTCAATTTGCTGACCACGGTTCAGGGGGTCGGGGCCCGGGTGGGTCTGGGCTTGTTAAGCGTGCTGAGCGGCGATGAACTGATCCACGCCATCGCATCGGGCGATAAGGCGATGATTTGCCGGGCCAACGGGGTCGGGCCGAAACTGGCGACGCGGATACTGACCGAACTGAAAGACAAAGCCGGGGCGTTGATGCTGGGTCCGGCGGGGGGCTTGCCTGAAAATGCCGGAGGTGGAGATAAAGCCACAGGCAGCCACGTGACCCGTGATGCGGTCTCGGCGCTGGTCAATCTTGGCTATCCGCCGGCGGACGCGTTGGCGGCGGTGACCGCAGCCGAAGCCAAAATAGAGGGCGATATCTCGGTCGAAAGCTGTATCCGCGCCGCGCTCAATGAACTTGGCAACCGGGGGATTTGACGCACATGAATGACCGTTTGCTTTCACCGCAACAATTGGGCGGCAACGAAGAGACTTCCTTGCAGGACAGCGGTATCCGGCCGCTGAAATTTGATGATTTTATCGGCCAGCGCCCGGTTTGTGAAAATCTCGATATTTTTATCCGTGCCGCCCGCAGCCGAAGCGAGGCCATGGACCATGTTCTTTTTCACGGTCCGCCGGGACTGGGCAAAACCACATTGGCGCAAATCGTTGCCCATGAATTGGGTGTGGGTTTTCGCGCCACCTCCGGTCCCGTGATTGCCAAGGCCGGGGATCTGGCGGCAATTTTAACCAATTTGCAGCCCAATGATGTGTTGTTTATCGATGAAATTCATCGGCTTAGCCCGGTCGTTGAGGAAATTCTCTATCCGGCCATGGAAGACCGTCAGCTTGACCTGATCATCGGCGAAGGCCCGGCGGCACGGTCCGTGCGGATCGATTTGCCGCCCTTTACGCTGGTCGGGGCAACGACCCGTTCGGGGTTGTTGACGACGCCGCTCAGGGAACGTTTTGGCATTCCGCTGAGGCTGGTGTTCTACAAACCCGAAGAACTGACCGAAATCGTCAGCCGCGGCGCTCGCTTGCTGGGGCTTGAATTGACCGCAGACGGCGCATTTGAAATTGCGGCCCGGTCCCGCGGCACGCCGCGTGTGGCCGGACGGCTGCTTCGCCGGGTACGTGATTTTGCATTGGTCGACGGGGCCGGAGCCGTTGACAGCAAAGCCGCCGACAAGGCCTTAAACCGCCTTGATGTTGATGACAAAGGTCTGGATGCCATGGACCGGCGTTATCTGGGTTATCTGGCAACCCATTACAACGGCGGCCCGGTTGGTGTGGAAACACTGGGCGCGGCGTTATCGGAACAACGCGATACCATCGAAGATGTGATTGAACCTTATTTAATTCAACAGGGGTTTTTGATGCGCACTCCCCGGGGTCGTGTGTTGGCACCGTTGGCTTATACCCATCTCGGACTGGAACTGCCGCAAACCATGAAATCCGGAGAACCCGATTTATTGTCGGCCATTGCCGCCACGGATGATGACGGGCCGGAATAACATGACGCATCATTTTCCGGTCCGGGTTTATTATGAAGACACCGACGCCGGTGGCATTGTCTATTACGCAAATTATTTACGTTTTGCCGAACGGGCGCGGTCGGAAATGTTGCGTGCAACCGGCTTTGAAAGTGCACAGATGATGGATGATTTTGGCGCGGCTCTTGCGGTCAGACGCTGTGTGGTTGATTATTTGAAACCCGCCCGCCTGGATGATTTACTGGACGTGGAAACGTCCGTAAAAGCCGTTCGCGGTGCGTCCATGGAATTGCGGCAACGGTTTTTCTGCCAGGGTACGGCATTGGTCAACATGGAAATCACGCTGGCTTTTATCGATACGCTTAAAGGGCTGCCAAAACGGCTGCCGGGGCCGCTTAAGGAAGCCATCGCTGCCTTGATGACGCCACAATGATGATGAAGATATGACAAAACAGGAGAAGTTTTAACCATGGAAAATCAAACCGTCGAAGCCATTTCGCTGGCAGGGTCCGTAGGTGCCACTGATTTCAGTGTGTGGTCGATGTTCCTGCGCGCCGATATCATTATCAAAGCCGTGGTTGTCTTGTTGTTGATCGCTTCCGTCTGGTGCTGGGCGATTATTTTCGATAAATGGTTCAGCCTGAAACGTCTGAATGCCAATGCCACGGAGTTTGAAAAGGAATTCTGGTCGGGAAAATCACTGGATGCGTTGTATGAGCGTATCAATACCCAGCCCAAAGACCCGATGTCGTCGATTTTTGTCACCGCCATGCGTGAATGGCGGCGTGCCCCGGCGGCGACAAACGGGTCTGAACAGACGGCGCGCATCGGCCTGACGGAACGCATTGACCGGGTTATGCATATCACTTTGGCCCGTGAACTTGAACGCGCTGAAAAAAACATCACATTGTTGGCGACCACCGGATCAACGGCCCCGTTTATCGGCCTGTTTGGAACGGTGTGGGGGATCATGAACAGTTTCCAGTCCATTGCGCTAACCAAAAACACCAGTCTGGCTGTCGTCGCGCCGGGTATTGCCGAGGCCTTGTTCGCAACGGCGCTTGGCTTGTTGGCCGCCATTCCGGCCGTTGTCGCCTATAATAAAATCACCAAGGATATTGACCGCTATGCCGGGCGGCTGGAAAGTTTTGCCGGGGAATTTTCCGCTATTCTATCACGCGAAATGGATGAAAAGTCATAGGAGACCGGCAGTATGGCTTTTGATGTGCTTTATAAAAAAAGATCCGGCGGGCGCCGTAAAACCCGGCCCATGAGCGATATCAACGTTACCCCGTTTGTTGATGTGATGCTGGTGTTGCTGATTATCTTTATGGTTACCGCCCCGTTGTTGACGGTTGGCGTCGAAGTCGATCTGCCGAAAACCCGGGCTTCTGTGCTGCAAGGCGAAGACGAACCGTTGGCCGTTTCCATTGATGCCGAGGGTCAGGTCTATATTCAGGATACAAAGGTTGATCCGGACAATTTGATCCCGAGGTTGAATGCCATTACCGGGCGCAATCCGCTGGTCAGGATTTTCATGCGTGCCGACCGCACCGTGTCCTATGGTCAGGTGATGACGGTAATGAGCAAAATAAACCGCGCCGGTTACGGCAAAGTGGCGCTTTTGACCAAATCCGACAGCACAGCAAAAAAGGCTTCGAAAAAACGCAAAAATAAAGGCGGGCAATAACTGCCATGCAGCGGGCGTTTTTGTTTTCATTGATTTTTCATGGCGGTATTTTGGCCGTGGCGGTGTACGGCCTGCCCTATCTTGAAACGGAACCGCCGCTGATTGAAGACGCCATCACCGTCGAAATCCTGAACGTTGATGAAAAAACCAATGCCCCGGAAGTGGTTCCCGAAGAAAGCAAAAAGCCGGAACAGAAAAAAATCAAAAAAACCGAGCCTGAAAAAAAACCGCCACCGCCGCCACCGCCACCGAAACAGGCGAGCGCGCCGCCGCCTGTACCCGAACACGACGTGATCGCAGAAAAAAAGGCAGAACCGGCTCCGGTTCAGGAAAAGCCAAAGGCGAAACCAAAGCCAAAGCCCATACCAAAACCTGAAAAAATCGTTCCTGAAAAAAAGGCGAAGCCCAAGGTCAAGGCCCAGATCAAGGCCAAGGCAAAGTTTGCAAAAATCAAACCAAGGCGAAAACCGAAACACCGGCCACAGCCACCGGATCAGTTTCAGTCGGTTCTGAAGTCCCTTGAAAAACTGAAAAAATCAACGCCCCGGAAAGTCGACAAGGACAAGAGCAAGGAAAAACCCGTTAAAAAAGCAGAGAAACCAGCGGAAAAATCCACATTTGCCGAGCAAATGGCCAAAGCGCTGGCGTCGCCATCAAAAAGCTATAATGCCGAGCAACCCTTGGCCATTAGCGAAATTGATCTGGTCAGGCAACAAATCCGGAAATGCTGGAGCTTGCCGGCCGGGGCTAAAAACGCCGCCGATCTGGTGATCACGGTGATCGTTGACATGAATGCGGACGGTACGGTCAGGCAGGCGCGGATAAAAGATCAGGCAAGAATGGGAAACGATACGTTTTTCAGGGCGGCGGCCGAGTCGGCAAGGCGGGCCGTGCTCAATCCCCGCTGCAGCCCGTTTAAGCTGCCAAGGGAAAAGTACCGGCAATGGCAAAGGATGACATTGAATTTTAACCCCAAAGAAATGTTTTGACGATTTCAGGTGGTCAAACAAACGGCAATGGATTTATATAGAAAACCGGAGTAAACATTTGACTTCGCCGAATGATTAAAAAAAACAGAGACATGATTAAAGGAACAGGACATCACATGAAGAAAACGATCATAACGCTTTTTCTGTTTGTTTTGATTTTGACCTCTGCCCAGGTCCGGGCCCAGCTAAAGATTGATATTACGCAAGGCACGGTCGAGCCGATCCCGGTTGCCATAACCAGCTTCACCGGGACGACGGATCAATCCAAGGCCCTGGGGGCGGATGTGGCCCGGGTGATCAGCAACGATCTTGAACGTTCCGGGCTGTTTTTGCCGATTAATCCGAAAGCCTTTATCCAGACCGGGACGTCCATGAAACTGACACCGCGTTTTGGCGACTGGCGCGTCATCAATGCCCAGGCCATGGTGCAGGGATCCATGGAAATCCTGCCCGATGGCCGTCTCAAAGTGCAGTTCCGCCTGTGGGATGTGTTCGCCGAACAACAAATGGTTGGCCTGTCCTATTTTACCGTGCCCGATAACTGGCGCCGGGTGGCCCATATCATAGCAGACGCCATTTATAAACGGATCACCGGTGAAACCGGGTATTTTGATACCCGTATCGTTTTTATTTCCGAAACGGGGCCTGCCAATAAACGCGTAAAACGTTTGGCGATCATGGATCAGGACGGGGAAAACCTGCGCTTCCTCAGTGATGGCTCAAGCCTTGTGCTGACACCCCGGTTTTCGCCAACCTTGCAGGAAATTACCTATTTATCCTATTTCGGAAATTTACCACGCGTGTACATTTTCAATATAGATACCGGGCGTCAGGAAGTGTTGGGGGACTTTCCGGGGATGACTTTTGCGCCCCGGTTTTCGCCGGACGGCAAAAAAATTATCATGAGCATGGCGCGGGGCGGGAATTCAGACATTTTTACCATGGACTTGCGCACCCGGGTGGTTAAACAACTGACGACCAGTTCGGCCATTGACACATCACCGGCCTATTCGCCGGACGGCAAACAGATTGTTTTCAATTCCGACCGAGGAGGGTCACAGCAACTCTATGTCATGAATGCGGATGGCTCAAACATACGCCGCATCAGTCGCGGCAAGGGCCGCTATGCAACGCCGGTATGGTCACCGCGGGGGGATTTGCTGGCTTTTACCAAACTTTCCGGCGGACGGTTTTTCATCGGTGTGATGTATCCGGATGGATCCGGCGAGCGCTTGCTGGCCGAAGACTTTCTGGTTGAAGCCCCGACCTGGGCACCCAATGGCCGGGTTTTGATGTTTTTCCGCCAGAATCGTACCAACCGGGACGGGACAGGGGGGCGCACCCGGCTTTATTCCATTGATTTAACAGGAACAAATGAACGTGAAATGGTAACGCCGTTCGATGCTTCTGACCCGGCATGGTCACCATTGATTCGGTAAAATCGTACACAATCCTGTGAAAAAACAAAAAAACTTGGCTGTTTTAAAGAATTGTTATGCCTGTGTGTAAAAAAAACACTTGGAAAGAGAGCGTTAAGCCGTTAATAAATCAGTATGTATGAGAAATGGCTGAGTATATCGTGATGAAAATTGACTTTATGCTGCGGAGCCACTTAAAACCCACACTGTCCCGTTGAGGGGGAAAAAAAATGCGCTACAAAATTATGGGGATTTTTGCGGTTGTCGCTTTGCTCAGTGCTTGTGCAACGGCATCGGAAGAAACATCTTCGGCCGAAGGGTCAGGAACTCAGGCCAGTCCGGCATCACAATCAAGCAGTCCGTCGGTTGCTGCCGTAACGGAACAAAAATTAAGTTTGCAGGATGAACTGGTTGTCAAAGTCGGCGACCGGGTGTTTTTTAGCTTTGATCAATATAACCTTGATGATGCCGCCCGTTCGACGCTTGGCAAACAGGCGGCATGGCTGGCTGCCAATCCTTCGGTTGCCATTACCATCGAAGGCCATGCCGATGAACGCGGAACCCGTGAATACAATCTGGCACTCGGCGATCGCAGGGCCAATGCGACAAAAGACTATCTGGTTGCCCTGGGCGTTAACCCGGGCCGCATCAAAACGATTTCCTATGGCAAGGAACGTCCGGTTGCGCTCGGTTCCAACGAAGCGGCATGGGCGCAAAACCGCCGTGCTGTGACCGTTGTCAACGGCGCCGGCAGTTAATCAGAGTTTCGCCTGAAAAGGCGTCCCAATGGAAACATCGGGAACATAAATCAGGCGTTTGTCTTTGCCGCAAGGCGAAAGGCAAGCGCCTTATTTTTGCCTGTTTCATTTGCCATGCTGAGTGGGACTTCGACGAGAACAAGGTGACGAAACGTGAATAGCAAATTTTTGCAAAAACCCCGACGGCAACGTATGACAGTCGGCATTGTTTTACCGTTGTTGCTTGTGCTGGTCACGGCATTGTTTTCCGCTCCGGTTGCGGCGCAGGAGATGCAGCCGGTTATTGACCGAATGGACAGGCTGGAACGTGATATTCGGGCCTTGAATATTCAGCTGTCCGGTCAGACCGGCGGTAATGCCCTGAAAACGGTTCCGGGTGCACCCGCTCCAGCCCCGGTATCTCAGGCCAATCCGGCCATGGCCCGGTTAGGGGTGCGTTTAACGGATCTGGAAAATGATCTTCGGAAAATGACCGGGACCATTGAAAATCTGGGCTTCAGGGTCAATCAAATCAGCGAGCGCTTGGACAAGCTGGTCAGTGATATTGATTTCAGGTTAACCGCCCTTGAAACGGCGCAGGGCGGTAAAGCCGTGGCCGGGCAAACCTCGGCGGCACCGGCTCCAGGGCCTGTACAAACTGTTGACAGTTCGGCTCTGGCAAGCCAGCCGGGAACGCTTGGGACCGTATCTGAAAAAGCGGTGGCTGCCATCCAGTCAGGTGCCAAAAATCCGGCCCTGAATACCGGGCAGCCGATTAATCCGCCAGCGGCTCAGGAAAAACCCGGTGTTTTGCCTGCTGGCACACCGCGGGAACAGTATAATTATGCGTCCGGGTTATTGCGTCAGACCAAGTATAAAGAAGCCGAAATTGCGTTGAAGGAATTTATTGCCCTTCACCGGGACAGTCCGCTTGCCGGTAACGCGCGCTACTGGCTGGGCGAAACCTATTATGTCCGCAATGCCTATGACGAAGCGGCAAAAATCTTTTTCGAAGGTTATCAGGCCGCGCCAAAGGGCGCCAAAGCGCTCGACATGCTTTTGAAACTGGGGATGTCTTTGGCGGGGTTGGGCGACAAAAAGAATGCCTGCATTACTTTTAACAAGGTATTGAAAGATTTCCCCGGCGCGACCGGAACGGTCAGGAAAAAAATTGAACGCGAACAAAAACGCAATGGGTGCGGATAATACGGGGCTTCATCCGGTGAGCCCGTAATCTATGGACCGGGGTGGCAATGTGTGCGCAAGTTTCGGATTTATCCACAGACACGGTTGTCACCGCTGATGAATTCGCACGCTTGATGGCCCCGCTTGGCCCGTTTGAAAAAAATCCATTGATTGCAGTGGCGGTTTCCGGCGGTATCGACAGCATGGCGTTGTTGTGCCTGTCCATGGATTGGGCCAAGGCCCGTGGCGGCCGTGTGGTGGCGTTAACCGTCGATCATGGGTTAAGGCAAAGCGCTTTGATGGAGGCCACACAGGTTAAAAAATGGGCTGAAAAATTGGGGGCGGAATGTCATTTGTTGAGGTGGCAGGGGATCAAACCAAAAACCGGAATTCAGCAACAGGCACGGCGCGCCCGTTATGATTTGCTGTACCAATCTTGCCGGGACAACGGCATTTTGCATTTGTTATTGGCGCACACCCGGGATGATCAGGCCGAAACATTTTTGTTGCGCCAAAGCCGGTTGAGCGGCGTGGACGGTCTGGCGGCGATGGCAAATATTACGGCGCAAAAATATTGTCAGGTGCTAAGGCCGCTGTTGAGTGTTGAAAAAAACCGCCTGCGGGCAACCCTGACAGATTGTAAGCAGGGCTGGATCGAGGATCCATCCAATCAGGACAAACGGTTTCAACGGGTGCGGATTCGCAAAAAAATGGCGGAGAATCCGGATCGTTCGTTCGGGTTGGCGGAACAATGCCTGAATTACAGAGCCCGGCGTATTGAAAATGAAAAAAAAGCGGCCCGTTTTGCCGGACGCCGGGTTTCTCTCTGGCCATCCGGTTTTGCCCGTGTTGACCGGGATATGCTGAAAACGGCGGACCGGGACTGCGCCGGGCGCGTGCTGGCACAATTGATCCGGACCGTCGGCGGCGCAGATTATGCGCCATCCCCCTTATCCGTTAAAGGTGTCTATGAAGCGGTTGTCAGTGACGGTACAACCCGGCGCACCCTTGGCCGTAGCCGGATTGATGTGAAAAAAAAGGCCGTTGTCATTGGCCGGGAACAACGCAATGTGCCGGGACTTGAGAATATCACAACACTGTCACCCATTCATTGGGACAACCGGTTCCGGATTGCGTTTTCAACCCATTTATCCCCGCAACAGCGGGACAAGATGAAGACATGGATGGGCGAAGGCGCGTTAACCGTGGCCGCTTTGGGCATGGATGGCTGGAAAAACCTGCAACAACAATGCCCTGATATCAATACCATGACCATGCCGCGTGCACATTTGTTGACGTTACCGGCGGTTTTTTTAAAGGGCAAAATCATCGCCTGTGGCGGATTGTACGTAAACGCCCGGGATAAGGATTCTGTGAATGCCGCCATTGAAATTGTTTTCAGTCCGCCTGAACCTTTTATGACAATATCACAATAAATACAGAAAAATCGGGAATGTCGTTGCGAAATCCGGCTAACAGGCTATCTTAGGCGTAACAATAACAGGGATTTCCTTGAATCTGTGGTTCCATATCCTGAACCTCTATTTAAAGTGATCCGGTTTTGAAATTGGGCCATAGCCGCATTATATAAAATCACAGTAAACGGCTTTTATCGACACCAAAGGAAGGAACAGAGTTTGAATTTCAGTCGCAACATGGCGCTTTGGGTGATTATCGCGCTGCTCGTTTTTGTTTTATTCAATACGTTTCAGGGGCCGCAAACCCGAAACGCACAGTCATCCATGGCATTTTCCGATTTCCTTGCTTCCGTTGATACCGGCGAAATCAGCGAGGTCACCATTCAGGGACAGCGTTTGACCGGTGTTTTCCGTGATGGCCGGATGTTCAGAACCTTTGCCCCCAACGATCCGACTTTGGTGCCGACATTGACCAAAAAAGGTGTGCGTATCCGGGCCGTTCCCGTTGATGACGGGCCGGGACTGTTCAGCATATTGATTTCGTGGTTCCCGATGTTGCTGTTGATCGGCGTCTGGGTGTTTTTCATGCGGCAAATGCAGTCCGGCGGCGGCAAGGCCATGAGTTTCGGCAAATCCAAAGCGAAGATGCTGACTGAAAAGTCCGGCCGGGTGACATTTGAAGACGTCGCCGGCATTGACGAAGCCAAACAGGAACTGGAAGAAATTGTCGATTTCCTGCGTGACCCGCAAAAATTTCAGCGTCTGGGCGGGAAAATTCCCAAAGGCTGCCTGCTTGTCGGACCTCCGGGAACGGGTAAAACATTGCTGGCGCGGGCCATTGCCGGCGAAGCCAACGTGCCGTTCTTTACCATTTCAGGATCGGATTTTGTTGAAATGTTTGTCGGTGTCGGCGCATCCCGGGTGCGTGATATGTTCGAACAGGGCAAGAAAAACGCACCTTGTATTATTTTTATTGACGAAATAGATGCCGTCGGCCGCCACCGTGGTGCCGGTCTTGGCGGCGGCAATGATGAACGCGAACAAACCCTTAACCAGTTGCTGGTTGAAATGGACGGTTTCGAAAGCAATGAAGGCGTTATCCTGATCGCGGCCACCAACCGCCCCGATGTGCTGGACCCGGCGTTGTTGCGCCCCGGCCGGTTCGACCGTCAGGTTACCGTTCCCAACCCGGATATTCTGGGCCGGGAAAAAATATTGAAAGTCCATATGCGAAAAATCACCATGGCGCCCGATGTGGATGCCCGGGTCATTGCCCGTGGCACGCCCGGATTTTCCGGTGCCGACCTTGCCAATCTGGTCAACGAGTCGGCCCTGATTGCGGCCCGGGCCGGCAAACGCATGGTCACCATGCAGGATTTCGAGGCGGCCAAGGATAAAGTGATGATGGGTGCGGAACGCCGTTCCATGGTGATGACCGAGGACGAGAAAAAATTAACCGCCTATCACGAAGCCGGACATGCACTGGTTGGTTTGCATATGCCGAAAACCGATCCCTTGCACAAGGTTACGATTATTCCCCGTGGCCGCGCGTTGGGTGTCACCATGAGCTTGCCGGAACGTGATCAACTGAGTTTTTCCGAAGTGCAGCTTAAATCCCGTCTGGCGGTGATGTACGGTGGCCGCGTTGCCGAAGAAATCGTTTTCGGCAAGGAAAACATCACCACAGGTGCCGGCAATGATATTCAGCAAGCCACGGGAATGGCCCGTAAAATGGTGACCGAATATGGTTTCAGCGATAAACTGGGGCGTCTTCGTTACACCGACAACGACGAAGAAATATTCCTTGGTCATTCTGTTGCCCGGCAAAAACACATGTCCGATGCCACGGCTGAAATGATTGATGCCGAAGTCCGCCGTCTGGTCGAAGAAGCGGAAAGCAAGGCCAGGAAAATCATTACGGAAAACCGCGACGAACTGGAAAAAATCGCGCAAGCCCTGCTTGAATATGAAAGCCTGTCAGGCTCCGATGTGGATGCCCTGTTAAAAGGCGAAGACATCGTTCGTGGTGACGATAATGGCGATGAAAAATCCGAAGGTGAACGCAAATCGTCGGTTCCGTCAACGGGCAAAGCCAAGGCTAAATCCAAACCGAAAGCCAAATCCAAATCCGATCAATCCGGGGTTGGGCCAAAACCACAACCGGAAGCCTGACTTTCAACGGGTTTGGGTTTAATGGCTGGAATGACTGTCACTACGATTTGCCCGCATTTTTCAGGATTTGACCGGGACCACCCCCGGATCATGGGGGTGGTTAACGTGACGCCCGACAGTTTTTCCGACGGAGGGCGTTTCCTTGACCATGACCGGGCTATTGCGCAGGGTTTGAAATTGCTGGATGACGGTGCCGATATTCTTGATATCGGCGGGCAATCAACCCGGCCGGGGTCGGTCGCCGTTTCCCCTGCCGAAGAACAGGACCGGGTCATTCCGGTGATCAAGGCATTGTCCGATCAGGGCGCGGTTGTGTCCGTCGATACGTATTTTGCTTCTGTCATGGCAGCGGCCATCAAGGCGGGTGCCAGAATTGTCAACGATGTCACCGCATTGGAAGGCGATAAAAACGCTCTCGGTGTGGTTCTTGAAAGCGGCGTCCATGTGATTTTGATGCACATGCAGGGACAACCGCAAACCATGCAGGACAACCCGGTTTATGATGATGTGGTGGATGACGTGCTGGATTATCTGAAAACGCGGGTAGCCGTTTGCCAGTCAGCCGGAATTGGTTTGGAAAAAATCGCCGTTGATCCGGGCATTGGTTTTGGCAAGACGCCGGATCACAATCTTGAAATCCTGTCGTCTCTGGCGCGGTTTCAGCAATCGGGGTGCCCGGTTGTATTGGGGGCTTCGCGGAAAAGTTTTATTGACCGGATCGCCGGTCCGGCGACGGCGGATCAACGGCTGGGGGGATCGATTGCTGCTGTTTTAGCCGGGCTTGGTCAGGGCGTGCAAATTTTCCGGGTTCATGATGTTTTTGAAACCCGTCAGGCCATCAAAATTTTTAATGCCATTGAAAAAGCTGGTTGTTAAAGGGACTTTTGTCTTATCATCCGCAATATCGGCAACGAACGGGAATTCTATGACACGCAAGTTATTTGGCACAGACGGCATTCGCGGCACCGCCAATCAGGAACCGATGAGCGCATCGACGGCGCTTAAGGTCGGGATGGCGACGGCGGCGCATTTCATGAACGGCAACCACCGCCACCGTGTGGTCATTGGCAAAGATACGCGGTTGTCAGGCTACATGATTGAACCGGCGTTAACTTCGGGGTTTGTCTCCATGGGCATGGATGTGATTTTAATCGGCCCGATGCCGACCCCGGCCATTGCCATGCTGACCCGTTCCTTGCGTGCCGATATCGGGGTGATGATTTCAGCGTCCCATAACCCGTTTCAGGACAACGGCATCAAACTGTTTGGCCGGGACGGGTATAAACTGTCGGACGCCGCCGAGGCCGATATCGAACGGCGTATTTTAAACGGGCTTGAAAATGATCTGGCAGGCCCGGAAAACCTTGGCAAAGCCAAACGCCTTGACGATGCGAACGGGCGTTATACGGAATATGTCAAACAGACATTTCCCCGGGGGTTGCGTCTGGACGGGCTCAAGGTTGTGATCGATTGCGCCAATGGCGCGGCCTATAAAATCGCGCCGGACGTTTTGTGGGAACTGGGCGCGGAAGTAATTGCGGTCGGTGTCAATCCGGACGGTTTCAATATCAACAAAGGTTGCGGATCGACGGATCTGGATGCATTGAAAACCACAGTGGCAACCCATAATGCCGATATCGGACTGGCCCTTGACGGCGATGCCGATCGATTATTGGTGGTGGATGAAAATTCAGACACCATTGACGGGGACCAGTTAATGGCCTTGATCGCATCAAGCTGGCACGGACAAAACCGCCTTAAAGGTGACGGTGTGGTGGCCACCGTGATGTCCAATCTGGGGTTTGAACGCTGTCTGGATGGATTGGGCCTGAAAACCTTGCGGACCCAGGTCGGAGACCGTTATGTGGTTGAAACCATGCGGGATAAAGGCTGCAACATTGGTGGCGAACAATCGGGCCATATTATCCTGACGGATTATTCGACCACCGGGGATGGACTGATTGCCGCCTTGCAGGTGTTGGCGGTGATCGCCGAGCGGGGCCGTAAAGCCAGCGAAGTCTGCAATATGTTTGATCCCTTGCCACAGGTTTTGCGCAATGTGCGCTTTGTCGGCAACAATCCGTTGATGCAGGATTCGGTGCAAACATCCATCTCCGCCGGGGAGGCGCGGCTTTCGGGATCGGGTCGGCTGTTGGTGCGAAAATCCGGAACCGAATCCTTGATCCGGGTGATGGCCGAAGGCGAGGACCTCGGTCTGGTGAATGCCGTCATTGATGATATCGTCGGGGAAATTGAAAACGGCAAGGGTTTGTAAAATGCTCAACAAAAGCAACGGACGGGTATTGATCATCGCGGGATCGGACAGCGGCGGCGGTGCCGGTATTCAGGCCGATATCAAAACGGTGACGGCATTGGGCGGCTATGCCATGACCGCCATTACCGCGTTGACGGCGCAAAACACATTGGGTGTGGACGCCATTTTTGATGTCGATGCGGATTTTGTTGGCCGACAAATGCAATGCGTGCTGTCGGATCTGGGCGCGGACTGTATTAAAATCGGCATGCTCAACAAACCGGATGTGGTTGATGTTGTCACAGATGTGCTGGAAAAACAGGCGCCCACCATCCCGCTGGTTCTTGATCCGGTGATGATCGCCAAAGGCGGCGCATCGTTGTTGACGGCAAAAGCCATTGATCATTTGATACAAAAACTGGTTCCCTTGGCCCATGTGATGACGCCGAATATCCCCGAAGCGGAAATTCTGGCCGGGATGGAATGGGATGAAAAGGCCGATGAGGGCGGCTTTAAAATAGCCGAACAGTTGCTGACCCTGGGGCCGGATGCGGTGTTGTTGAAAGGCGGCCACTTGCATGGCCCGGAGGTGAAAGACAGGCTGTTTCTGAAAACAGGGGAAATGACGGAGTATTCAAGCCCGCGCTTTGATACGGTCAATACCCATGGCACCGGCTGCACGCTGGCGTCCGCCATTGCCTGCGGTATTGCCCAGGGCCTTGATCTGGAAGCCGCCGTTTCACGGGCGCGTCAATATGTGATCGAAGCCATTCGCACGGCACCGGGTTATGGTCACGGTCACGGGCCGTTGAACCATGGTCATACGGTGGCTGAAATGAAAACGCCGGATTGATTAAAACAGTCCCGGGTCGGTATCCGGGCCGCTTTCCAGCAACCGGGCCAGGACCGTCAACCCCCGTTTCAGTGTACTTTGCTTTTCCGGCCTTCCCAGACAGATACGCACGGCTTGCGGGGTCGGGGTCTGGGCCATGGCGAAATTATCACCATTGATGATGGCGACGCCTTTTTTGGCGGCTTCCGATTTAAAGGACTGTTCCCGCCACGGGTCCGGCAATTCAAGCCAGACATGATAGCTGGCCGGGTGGGCGTGAAACCGGTATCCGGCCAATGTTGCCGTTAAAATGCTGTGACGCTGTGCCGCTTCTTTGCGGTGATGGCGGATCAGTTTGTCACCGGTTTCGCTGGATATCCAGCGTCCGGCAATTTCGGCCATAATCGGTGATATCATCCATCCGGTGGTGCGCATGGCGGTGCGCAAAGCCTGTAATTTATGCGCCGGGGCGAGGACGTAGCCGATGCGAAGCCCGGCGGCCATCACCTTGGAAATACTGGTGATGTAAAACCCCAGTTCCGGTAAATGGCGGGTTAATGGTTTGGGGGTGTTATCAGGCAGTAATCCCAGAATATCATCTTCGATAACGTACAATTCATGGCGTTTGCAAAGGGTAGCGATATTTTCCCGCCGGGCTTCATCCATGATCGCAGTGGTCGGGTTATGCAGGGTCGGCATACAGTAAAGGGCCTGTGGTTTGTGGAGCGCGCAAACCTTGTCGAGGTCTTCCGGCAACAATCCCCGGTCATCCATTTTCACCGGGATCAGTTTCAGCCCCAGATGCCGGGCCAGATTTTTGATCATCGGGTAGGACAATTCTTCGACGGCAAGGCGGTCACCGGGCCGGGTTAACGCCATCAGCGATATCAGCGTGCCGTGTTGGGCGCCGTTGCTGATGACAATCCGGCTTGATGGGGCTTCAAGGCCGGTTTTTGCAATCAGCTTCGATCCGGCTTCGGCGTGTTGTTTGAAGGGTTTGTCCGGTTGATAGTCCAGAAACCGGGTCAGATCGCCACTGCCCGCCATTTCGGACAGGGTGCGGTTGAGAATGCCCTGATTCCATGTCGATGCGTTGCGGTTAAGGGCCAGATCAATCTCCGGGGCGGGTTGATCCGGGGCCGGATTGTAGCTGTCGTTTGCCGAAGCCGCTCCGTCCTTGCCCAGAACATAGGTGCCGCGTCCGACTTCGCCGCCGATCAGGCCCAGCCGTTTGGCTTCGTCATAGCCGCGTGTCACCGTGCCTAGGGTGACGTTCAAACGGTACGCCAATTGCCGTTGCGCGGGCAAGCGCATGCCCGGTTTCAGAATATCGTTGTCAATGTCTTGGCCGATGGCTTCGGCAATGGCTTTATACCGGGATGAATTTGAACGGGATAAATCGGGAGTCCATGGCTCGGTCATGGTGATGGCATCCTTTGTCTCCTGAAAAACAGGTCTTTATAAAAATTGTTACCATAACAATAAAGAGATTGTCTTTTTTGTCTGATACCGACAAACTGGGGCTATTCAGGAAATATTGCAAGAAATAAAAGATTTGCTCGTCTGAAATTATGTCTGCTGATTAAAAATTGTATCTATTTTTTATAAATTGTATCTATTGAATATTCGAGTCAAAAATGTCGCAAGGGATGAAATCATGAAAATATCTTTTACCGACCTGCAAGACGCCGGGGAAATCGTTTATAAGACGATGCTCCCCACAGCCCAGATTTGCTGGCCGTTGTTGTCGGAACGGGCCGGTGCCGACGTCTGGGTCAAGCATGAAAATCATACCCCGGTCGGGGCCTTTAAAATTCGTGGTGGTTTGAATTTCATGACCCGTCTGTCCCGGGGTCAACCGCAATGTGCGGGGGTGATTACGGCGACGCGCGGCAATCACGGGCAAAGCATCGCGCTAGCCGCATCAAAAACCGGAATGACGGCAACGATTGTGGTTCCCTTTGGCAACAATCCGGAAAAAAACCGCGCCATGAAAGCATTGGGCGGTCGCCTGATTGAACATGGCGAAGATTTCGAAGAAGCCAAGCAGCACGCTATTGCTTTGTCGGAGGCAGAAAATCTGCTGATGGTACCGTCTTTTCATCCGTGGCTGGTGGCCGGTGTCGGTACCTATGCGCTGGAATTTTTAAAAGCCGTTGATGGTCTGGATACGGTCTATGTGCCGATCGGTCAGGGATCGGGTATTTGCGGCATGATATCGGCCCGGGACGCCCTTGGATTGAAGACAAAAATTGTCGGCGTGGTTGCGGAAAATGCCGCCAGTTATGCCCTGTCCTTTGCCAAGGGCGAAGCCGTTTCCACCAACTCGGCCGATACCATTGCCGACGGCATGGCTTGCCGGGTGCCGGATCAACAGGCGCTGGATATCATTTTAAAAGGGGCGGAACGGATTGTCACCGTCAAGGAAGACGAAATTCTTGACGCCATGGGGTATTATTTCACCGATACCCACAATCTGGCGGAAACCGCAGGCGCGGCACCGTTGGCGGCCCTGATCAAGGAAAAACAGAAAATGGCCGGAAAAAAAGTGGGCCTGATTTTGTCCGGCGGCAATTCGGACCGCGCCATGGCGATGCGGGCCTTGTCTGCTATCAAAGATGATCCGGAAAAATAATGGCAACAGAACATGACCTGATCCGTGATGCCGACGAGCGCGCGCGGGCGTATTTGAAATCCGTCGCGACGCGCCCTGTTTTTCCGGACGATGGGGATTTGGCCAAACTTGATTTGTTCGATGAACCGTTACCCGACAGGCCCGGTGATGCCGCCCTGATGCTGGATCAACTGGACCGCGTCGGTTCCGTCAACACAAGCGTTTCCACGGGGCCTAATTATTTCGGTTTTGTCATTGGCGGCGTGTTGCCGGCAGCCGCTGCGGCGGACCGCATGGTCAGCGTTTGGGATCAATGCGCGTCTTCTTTTGACAATTCCCCGGTTGCTGCCAAACTTGAAGCCATCGCCGCAGACTGGGTGCTGGATATCCTTGATCTGCCGCGCCTGTCGGCGGTCGGTTTCGGCACCAGCGCGACGGCGTGTGCGTTGTCCTGTCTGGCTGCGGCACGGCGCGAGCTGTTGTCACGCAAAGGCTGGGATGTGGATAAAAACGGTCTGACAGGCGCTCCTGAAATCAAGGTCGTCACATCGGAATTGTCCCATATCACGATTTTCAAGGCCTTGAGAATCCTGGGTTTCGGTGAAAAACAGATCATCCGTGCGAAAACCGGTGATGATGGCCGCATCATTGTGAAAAGTCTGCCGGCGCTGGATGATCTGACGATTTTATGTGTCCAGGCCGGTGAAGTGAACAGCGGTGCCTTTGATCCTTTTCAGGATGTGCTCGGGCAGGCAAACCATGCCGGGGCATGGGCCCATGTGGATGGCGCGTTCGGATTGTGGGCGCGGGCAACAACAAGCCACAAACATTTAACCGGCGGCATCGAATTGGCCGACAGCTGGACCACGGACGGGCATAAATGGTTGAACACGCCCTATGACAGCGCCATGGCCATTGTCAAAGACGCATCGGTTCTTGCCCGCGCCATGAATGCGGACGCGGTCTATGCCACAGCCGAATCCCATGCCCAGAAAAATCTGACGCTGGAATTTTCCCGGCGCGCCAGAGGGATTGCCGTTTGGGCGGCGTTAAAAACGCTGGGCCGCCAAGGTGTGGCGGAAATGGTGGAACGCCATTGCCGATTGGCGCAAAAACTGGCCTTGGGGATTGACGGCAAAAACGGCATCAAAGTCATCAATGAAGTGGTTCTCAATCAGGTGTTGTGCGCCACGACCGGGGCGGAAACGCCTGCTGAATTCATGGCGCGTATGAATGGCACCGGCAAAATCTGGTTCGGACCCACCATGTGGCGGGGTAAACCGGCGTTCCGGTTATCCGTCAGTAATTGGCGCATGACGGAAAAGGACATGGACCGGGCCATTAAAGTTTTGACAGATCAGCCGGAATAGGCGGACTATGTGGTTTGTTTGAGCGGAGGAAAAAAACAATGAGCAAAGAATTATTCAGGGACGACGCCTATTTACAAAGCTGCGAAGCCACCGTAACCGATGTGAATGAAGCGGGTGTCGTGCTTGACCGGACAGTGTTTTATCCCATGGGCGGGGGTCAGCCCGGTGATCAGGGCTGGCTGGTTTTGGCAAATGGCCTGGAAATCGCCGTTATGGATACCCGCCATGACAAACAAAGCGGAAATATTGTTCATGTACTGGCGGATGGTGAAACCCCTCCCGCTGTGGGTGAAAAACTGACGTGCCGCATTGACTGGGATCGCCGTTACCGTTTGATGCGGATGCATTCGGCGTTGCATATGCTGTGTTCCGTCATCGATGGCGGGGTCACCGGCGGTCAGATCGGTGTTGATAAAAGCCGCCTTGATTTTGATCTGGAAAACACCGCTTTGGACAAAGAGGCCATCCAGCAGGCCCTGAATGATTTGGTCGCTGAAGACCACGCCTTGACAGTTTCATCCATCACGGATGAAGAGCTTGCCCAAAACCCCGATTTGGTGCGGACCATGTCGGTGCGCCCGCCGACGGGCGCCGGGCGGGTTAGAACGGTTGCTTTCGGCGATGTGGATTATCAGCCCTGTGGCGGCACGCATGTGAACAAAACCTCGGAAATCGGGCGGTTGCGGGTTGGCAAAATTGAAAACAAAGGCAAACACAACCGCCGCGTCAATATTCATCTGGAAGACTGAAAATTATGAGTTCAAGCAAACAAAAAACCAATTCATACCGCATCAGCGTCATCGCCGGGGACGGCATCGGCTGTGAAGTCGTGCCCGAAGCCTTGCGTGTTCTGGAAGCCGTCGGACGGCGCCACGACATTGCTTACACATTCGAAGAACAGGACTGGAGTTGCCAGCGTTTTCATCAAACCGGGCGGATGATGCCGGAAGACGGGCTTGAGCAGATCGCCGATAACGATGCGATATTGCTGGGCGCGGTCGGATTTCCGGGCGTGCCGGATCATGTTTCGTTGTGGGGATTGCTGATCCCGATCCGCAGACAGTTTGAACAGTACGTCAATTTGCGCCCGGTTCGTCTGTTCGATGGCATGCCGTGCCCGTTGGCGGGACGCAAGGCCGGGGATATTGATTTCTGGATCGTCCGCGAAAACTGCGAAGGTGAATATTCCGAAATCGGCGGGCGGTTATATGACGGGACGGACGCGGAAATGGCGGTGCAGGAAACGGTGTTTACGCGCCGGGGCGTGGACCGGATCATGCGCTACGCTTTCGAATTGGCAAAAACCCGGCCCCGTAAACATCTGACATCGGCGACCAAATCCAACGGTATCATCCATACCATGCCCTATTGGGATGAACGGTTTCGGGAAATCAGGAAAGACTACCCGGATGTGAGTACGGATCAGTTTCATATTGATATTCTGACCGCGCATTTTGTCCGCAATCCGGACTGGTTTGATGTGGTCGTTGGCTCCAACCTGTTTGGCGATATTCTGTCCGATCTGGGACCGGCAGTGACCGGGACCATCGGCATTGCCCCGTCGGCCAATATCAATCCTGAAAAAAAATTCCCGTCAATGTTTGAACCCGTCCATGGCTCGGCCCCGGACATCGCCGGGCAAGGCATTGCCAACCCCATTGGTGAAATCTGGTCGGCGGCGATGATGCTGGAATTTCTGGGTGAACATAAAGCCGCCCTTGATATTGAAACGGCAATAGAAAACCTGATCCGGGACAGCGATATCAAAACACCGGATATGGGGGGGAAGGCGACAACCACCGATCTCGGTAAAGCCTTGGCGGAGGAATTGTCATGACAAAACAAACGCTCTCTATTTATCAGGTTGACGCGTTCACCGATCGGGTTTTTTCCGGCAACCCGGCGGCGGTGTGTCCGCTGCAACAATGGTTGGCGGATGATGTCATGCAGAATATCGCGTTTGAAAACAATCTGTCGGAAACGGCTTTTTATTATCAGCGCGCGGACGGTGATTATGATCTCAGGTGGTTCACCCCGGCGGCTGAAGTTGACCTGTGCGGTCATGCAACGCTGGCAACGGCTTACGTGATTTTTGAAGTCCTGAAATCAGACCAGTCAATTTTGCATTTTCATACGGAAAGCGGCATGTTAAAGGTCAGCCGTGACGGAGAGTTGCTGGTTCTTGATTTTCCTGCCCGTCCGCCCGTGCCGGTCTCCTGTCCCGAAGGTTTCAAAGACGCGGTCGGGATGACCCCGGTTGCCTTTCTAAAGGGGGCAAAAAATCTCGCCATATTCAACGCGCCTGAAGACGTCGCCGGGCTTGAGCCGGATATGGACTGGATCGCAAAGCTGGAAGGAGACGGTTTGATTTGTTCGGCGGCCACGGCAAAAAATGGTGATGACGACATTAATGATATTGATTTTGTGTCGCGTTATTTTGCCCCCCATGTGGGCATTGACGAAGACCCGGTCACTGGTTCTGCGCATACGGAACTTGTCCCGTATTGGGCTGAAAGATTGGGTAAAAACAAACTGCATGCGCGGCAGATTTCCGCCCGTGGCGGATCCTTGTTTTGCACCCTGTCCGCTGACCGGGTGCTGTTGGCAGGAACAGGCGTTTTGTATCTGAAAGGCGAAATATTTGTCTGATGGGCCAAACTTTTGATATTTTTCAGGCGCGAACGGCCAAAGATTTAAAACACGTTGAAACACTGTGGCGGACCTATCACCGTTGGCTGGGCTATGACGCCTGTTTTCAGAATTTTGATAATGAACTGGCAAACCTTCCGGGGGCTTACGGCGAACCCGAAGGTGCCTTGTTGCTGGCACGGGGACAGGGCCGGTCTGAAATTTTCGGGGTTGCCGGAATGCGTTCTGTTTCCCCGCATGCGGCTGAAATCAAGCGGCTTTACGTGGTGCCCGAAGTTCGGGGGTCGGGGTTGGGGCGATTGATGACGGCGGCCTGTCTGGAGCGGGCAAAAAATTATGGATACAAGCGCGTCTGTCTGGAAACCCTGACCAAACTTGGCCCGGCCCGTTCATTGTACAGGTCAATGGGTTTTCAGGTTGTGAACAAGGCTGATGATGAAAATCAGCAAATTATCGCCATGGAATTTGTTTTTTGATAAAAATCTTCTATAATTTCTCCTGAAAGATCAGGAGCTTTACTAATGTTTAAAATTGTTTCCGTTGTTGTTTGGTGTTTTGTTGCTGTGGGATTGATTGCGGCGACCCAGTTTGTAACGGAAACGGCATCGGCGCAGACACAAAAAGACGAAGGCGTTTCCAAAAAACGTTCCTTTGGGTTGCGGGGTGACGGGGTCGGCCATGTTCAGATGCGGCCGATGATGGCGCTGGTCAGCAAAAAAGGCACGAACCGCACGGCCAATCTGGCGGTCACTGTGATTTTAACCGTGAAAAGCAAATCCAAAGTCGGTCCGGTCTGTAATTATGGCCCGCGTATCAGTGATGCCTTGCTCCGGGCTTGGGACCGCAAGCCCCTGACGCTGGATTATCTGTTTGATCGTGGCAAAAGCGGCGGTAAAACCAATGTCTCCTACCGCCGCAATAAATCCCAGAAAAAAGAAGACAAAAGACTTATCCGGGCCATCAACAAAGCCCTCGGCAAAAAAGATGTCACCGGTATCCTGATTCTCAAAGGCGCGTTGAGCATGGGCACCGGAGCGATCACCAAATTGCCGTTTTCCAACGTTAACGGCTGTGACGAGCTGGAATAAAGCCAGAAACACACAAAAATGATCAGTTTTTTGGCTTTTCAGGGCGATTATTGTTGCCATTTTAGCCACAATCATTAGTATCTGCACAGTGTATCGACCACTATACCTTGGAAAAAAGCCGGAAATGATCCTTTTTTTTGCCGGGTTGGGTTCAAGGTCGGGGGACGGCTTGGCAAAAGACGGCTTGGCAAAA
>Ga0316207_10000762_pt1 | contig 45962 bp, 38 predicted proteins | sample 6weekpyrite_MG_FD_204943 | JGI IMG/M metagenome (GOLD analysis project Ga0316207, IMG submission 204943) | Microbial mat bacterial communities from mineral coupon in-situ incubated in ocean water Damariscotta River, Maine, United States -... | ecosystem: Environmental > Aquatic > Marine >... | reverse complement strand
ATAAATTCCTCGCTAATATTCGTGAAACAGATGCCATAGCACAGGTTGTACGCTGTTTTAAAAACGACGATATCGTGCATGTCTCTGGCAAAATAAGCCCACTGGATGATATAGATGTTATCAACACTGAACTGGCACTTTCAGATATGGAGTCAGTTGAAAAATCCATCACCAAAACCGCTAAAGTAGCTAAGTCAGGTGATAAAGATGCAAAGACAAAACTGGCCGTATTAGAAAAAGTTAAAGCCCATTTAGATGCGGGCCAGATGGTACGTACCATGGGCCTGAGTGAAGACGAAGTGCATCAGGTGCGTGACCTGTTTCTACTAACCATCAAACCCACCATGTACATTGCCAATGTAAACGAAGACGGCTTTGAAAATAACCCATACCTTGACCAGGTAAAAGAGCTGGCTGATAAAGAAGGTGCGGTTGTGGTCGCAGTATGCGCCTCAATAGAAGAAGAGCTGGTTGAGCTGGACGAAGAAGAGAAAAAAGACTTTTTAGATGAAATGGGCTTAGAAGAACCCGGCCTGAACCGAGTGATAAGAGCCGGTTATAAGTTGCTGGGCCTGCAAACCTATTTCACCGCCGGTGTAAAAGAAGTAAGGGCCTGGACCGTTTCCGTAGGCGCAACCGCGCCACAGGCAGCGGGTGTGATTCATACCGATTTTGAAAAAGGCTTTATACGCGCTGAAACTATGGCCTATGACGACTTCATAGAATACGGTGGAGAAGCCGGTGCCAAAGAGGCGGGTAAGCTGAGAGTAGAAGGTAAAGACTACATAGTGCAGGACGGGGATGTTTTACATTTCCGCTTCAACGTCTAGTCGCGACTATCAGTTTACCCCTGTATGACCACAGGCCTTCGTTGGGAAAAGGATATTTACATTAGTAAACTCACATTTCCCGCTTTGCCACGCGCCTTATCGGGGTAAGCTGATAGCCACTTGTGACTATTTCAGTTCAGATGAGCACAGCGACTTTAGGTGTTTGAGATTTCAACGGTTTTTACCCTAAACGACCTTGACAAAAGACCCAAAAACACGCAAAATTCGCGCCCTTATCGCTAGTCATACTAGCAATGGCAACATAGCTCAGTTGGTTAGAGCACATCACTCATAAGGAATGGGTCGTGGCCAGAAATGAAGAAGATCAAGGTGGTTGAGTGAGTCTTTTTCAGGGTTTCAAAGTGGATTAAACTTTGACTACATCACTCAACAACAAAATGAAAAATTGGCAACATAGCTCAGTTGGTTAGAGCACATCACTCATAATGATGGGGTCCCAGGTTCGAATCCCGGTGTTGCCACCATATTCCTATATAAAACAGCCGCTTACATAAGCGGCTGTTTTGTTTCTAATCAAAAAAATATCTCAAATTATTACGGCACAGAAATGATTAGGTCATTTCAGGTCGCATAATTTTATGTTTCTTATTCAATGTATATATCTTAGTGTTGTGGTCAATTTTTATAAATATCAGTCTTTATTATTCTAGGAAAATATACTCAAATTTCTAATGTGAAAAAGAGGCTAAATTTTATCTGTGCCCTGAATGTGCCCTAGCTGTGCCAAATTGGAATTATTAGGATATTTTAATGGGTGTGCATAATGTCAATTTTGAATACATCACGAATCATTATGTCTTAATTATGGGTATTATATTCTAGGTAGTAGTGCAGTCTATTTTTTTAAAATGAAGATATATGTATTAGGAAATAAATTTAGTATCCTGATTAAATTATAGTAGTGTGTGATAGGAAAATAATAATAATGATTTTATGTCCGGATTTAGTAGTTTAGTGCTAATTGAGAATATTTTTTATTAGAGCAGGAAGGGGGTAGTAATGAGAGAAGTAATTGTTACGGATTTAACAAGGTTTTCAACTGATGAAAATGTTTGTACAGCAGCTATAGATGTAAAAACAGGTGAGTGCATTAGGCCAATGCCATATTTGAATAGTGCGAGATGTGCAGAGTTGAACCTTCATCCTGGGGCAATATTAAAAGGAGATTTGGTAATTAAACCCGGTTTGTCAAGCCCGCATATCGAAGATGCTATGTATAAGAAACTAGAGTTTCATGGTGCAGCAACTGCAGAAGAGTTTAAGTCTGTGCTTGACAGAACATTATCCGGTTCGGTTGCATTAGGGTTTGGAGTGACGATTGACGTGGGGCAGAAGCATATACTAGTAGATGAAGGAGCAAATTGTTCTATTATTACTATAAAAATACCTCCTGCTAATTTAACTATTCATGAAGACCAGTATAAGCCAGGTAAAATTAAGGCTTCATTCACAGATCAAAGTGGACATAGGTTTAATTATTTATCAATAACAGATCGAGGCTTTTTTGATTTTGCAAGGAGTCATCAAGATGATAATAGTCTTGATGATGTACAGGACTTTATTGAGTCACAAGATGAGGTTTATCTAAGGATCGGCCTGAGTAGAGAATATCAGGCCCCTGATGGTAGGAACGGTTATTGGTTGCAAGTTAATGGCATATATACATTTCCAAAATATTTTGATGAGATAAGATCTTATGGATAAGCTAGATGTTATTGATGTTTTCACAATCGGGTTCACTAAGAAAAATGCTGAAAAATTCTTTGATTTTATTAAAAATTCAAATACATCTACTTTAATAGATGTAAGGTTAAATAACTTATCTCAGCTTTCAGGGTTCGCGAAAAGGGATGATTTGAAATATTTTTTGCGTGAGTTGTGTGATGTTGATTATATACATGTTCCCGATTTTGCCCCCACAAAAGAAATCCTTAATGCCTATAAAAAGGGCGAGATATCCTGGGAAAAATATGAGGATGGGTTCTTAAATCTAATGGCAAAGAGAAATATCGAAAGATTGGTGAGTTCTATAGATATAAAAGATGGATGTCTGTTATGTAGTGAACATGAACCTCACTTTTGTCATAGGCGTTTAGTAATGGAATATTTGAATGAAAATACTGATTTTGAATATAAGGTAAAACATTTATATTAGTTATGAAAAAAATTATTATTCTTTACCCTGATGTATTTAAAAGCTATAGCAAGTTTTCAAGGAAGGTCTTGAAAATACTTCAAAATATCCAAGACTTTTCTATTGTTTATCCGAGTGACCCAAATGAGTATATTTCAAAACTATTTGCTGAAAGGTTCCCTGAAGTAATATTGTCTGAAAATGAAAATTGGATAGAAGATGAGATTACACACGGAATCATATTTGATGATGGGGAGGAGTATTCCCAGGAGCTAAAGGATCTTGAGGGTATGTTGGTGAATATTAGGGTTATAAAAATAAAAATAACTCGTGTAATTAATATAAAGAAAGAAACCCAATATAAGAATGTTAAAAGCTCTCCCGGTTATGAATATATAGGAAGAGGTTCATACTGGGGTAACCCTTACTCAATGTACGAAGAAGGAGAGTCGAGAGATGAGGTCATCAGGAAATATAAATATGATTTTGATTTTGAAAAATCCCCATACAAAGAAAAGTCAAGAGTCTATGAGTTAGCTGGAAAGCGATTGGGTTGCTTCTGTAAGCCTCAATCGTGTCATGGTGATGTCTTAGCTGATTTTCTTAATAGCTGGGATGATGGTAAGTAATTGATTAGTTCTACATGAGAAACTACCATTCATTAACATATTTGTTTAGAGTATCAGTAACGCTTAAATAAAGTGGGTCATTATTTTGATATCTTAATAAAACATCCAACTTATATTTATAGGACTCATATTCATGCCTAGCCTGAGGAGGCGGGCAAATAACGAAGCCCGTCTCCTCTACCAGTAGCAATTCTGTACAGACAAAAGCTTTACGCCATTCACCTTTTTCAGCAGCTTCTTTAAAGGTATCATCAATGCTAACGGGCATTGCTCACTCCATTGCTAAGCATACACATATCACTGAAGTTTAGCTCTAATTGCTGAGGAGCATGTAGATCATAAATATCGTCGTTAGCGGCAAAGGATGTAACGATATGTGATTTAAGAATCTGTAAGCGATCTTTACGTTCGTTAGCCCAGCGACCGAGTACCATGATCCCATCTCTTTCGTTATATTTGAGCATAGGGTCATCAGAGTCATTCCAATGAAATGCATCAATAAGACATCCTTTTGTAAGAATGCGAAGATTCCAGTAGCTGATTCCGTTACCAGTAAAGCGTTGTTGGCATTGGAATACATCGGCAGAAAAACGAATTAAAGTTTGAGGCTTGTAGATATTTAACATGATGAGTCCTCCATGCTGTCTAAAAGAAAGTTGTGTAATGATTTAGTTAACGATTCAAGTGGCTTATCCATTGAGTGGATATCTTCTCGGGTGTAATGAAGTAACACCCAGTTAATAATCGCTTCGTGATTAGAATGTTCATTACCATTTCCAAGAAGGCTGACTAGTGACATATCGTTATAGATATGAAGTTTTAACATCAACCCAAAAGATAAATGACTTAATGAAGAACCTGTTTTAGGTCTGATTGTAAAAGTAACGACATTTGTTTTAGGAAAAGAAATGATATTTTTATTCATGACCATCTCCTTCTTTCAAGCCAACCAAATTCTCGAAAGCTGAACCGTCGCGGCGTGTTAAGTTAGGCACAAAACGGCTATAAACTTTGAACAACATCTGAGTGTCAACATGGCCAAGCTGTCTAGCAATCCATTCAGGGTTTTCACCTGCTGCCATCCACAGAGTAGCGGCCGTATGGCGAGTTTCATAAAGCCGACGACGTTTTAGTCCAAGTAATTCCAATGTGGGATACCAGACTCGGTTACAGACATTACGGTTATCTAAAGCTTTACCTAAACGGTTACAGAATACATAGTCATGCTTCCCAGTGGCTTCGTGTTGAGATTGAAGTGCTTCATGAAGTGGTGCAGTCATATCTACCACTCGATACGATCCATCATTTTTAGTGTATTCCACCTGACCCTGAACAACAGTTTCCCTTACCAGAATCTGCTTGCGATCAAAATCCACATTTTCCCAACGTAACCCAGTAATTTCACCAGAACGCATTCCAGAGAAGAAACGTACTTTGAAGTAATTATGGAAATCAGCCCGAACGTGTTTGAGGAATAGATTAACTTCATCAAGCGAAAGAGGTTGAATATCAGTTTTTTGCTCTTTTAATAATTTAACTCCCACGAAAGGGCTGATAAAATTAAATCGGTCAGCGGCCTCATACATCATTAGCCTGAAAATCTTTAAGGTTTTATTGACTGTGGTGGCGCGTCTTACTTTTCCAGTTTTGGGGCAGGCTTTGGCGAGTGTGGCCCGAAACTGTAAAATATCTGCTTTGGTGATGTTGCTGACTACTTTTTCTCCAAACACTGGGAGAACGTGGCCATTCATAATAGACGTCACGCTATTTACATAACTGTTGCGCCAGGTCGGTAGCATTTCATCCTTCCATAATTCCTGAAAGTCTTTCACAGTGGGTAACCCATTGTTAGATTGCAGAGAAGCAATGTGCTGAGTACGTTGTGTAAACTTCTCTACCATAGGGCTGTTAGGGAAAAAATCAGCGTAATTGAACTGGTTCAGAGTAAGGGCTGCATCAATCTTCTTAGCTATGGGGTCCAGTTTTGACCGATTCTCCTTAGTATCAGGTAAAGCTGTCTGCTCACGACAGCGAATACCATCAACCTTAAAATCAAAGAACAACTTACCTGTCTCCTTTCTTGTACGAATTTTAGCCATTGCACACACCTCCGCCAGCCATAGGAATAGCAAAGTCATTTGAAATACTTGGCATCGCCATATCTTTCTCAATGTGCTCCCAGATATAGAGTGTCTTCCTGCCTCCAAAGGGTCGAACATAATGACGACCCTCAAACAACACGCTGTCTTTGAGTCGGGTTCGAATAGTTCGAGCGTTATATTTGATACGTTCAGCAAGTTCCTGGGTGGTTAAATAAGTTAAATTCATAATTTATCTCCTTGTTGGATATTCGTACAATATGTACGAATTACAGACATTATGAACCTAAAATGTACATTGGTCAAGAAATTTGTACATATTTCCTACATAAAGTACAATTAACCTAAATATGAGGAGAGTAGAAAGTGATCAGGTGTAACTTGTCGCGCCTTATGGGTGAGAGAAAATTAAAAGTCAGTGATGTTGAGCGAGAGACTAAATTGCATCGACATAAAATCACCGCACTATATAAAGAAACAGCCGTAAAAGTTGATCTGGATACAATCGATAAGCTGTGTGAATTTTTTAATTGTAATGTTGGTGACTTGTTTGAGAGGGTTGAGGATTAGCAGGAAAAATACTTTACTGTGTTAATCCTGACTTCTTTGTTGGTGAGTGTGTCGGTTAGTTATCGATTAAGCTAACGGGTGAACGCTGTTTGTCTGTCTGTTGTTGAACGCTTTGGTAGGCGGCGCATTGCATTTCTTTATGATTTGCAAATTTCGACTCTTCTAAATGTATAAGCATCAAACCGCTCAGGCTCACAAACAGGACAATAAGGAAACCGGATTAGACTGCGCCCACTTATTTTAAATCTATGTCCCTCAGGGCATTCGAAAGCAACCTTCGTGATTCCGTTGCCGCAACCTTTAATTGGTTTTAGTCCAGAGCCTTCTAATTGAGCCTCAATCCACTGTGAGCCCTTTTTTGGTTTGGGTTTTGGATTTGGTGGTTGTGAAGTATCGCTGCGGATACCAACTGATTTGGCTGCTTCTAATCCTTCATTCACCCAGTCCCAATTCATGTACTTATCATCTAGCTTTAATAATTCATTACCTAAAGCATAGGGGATTTCAGTCAGTGGTGAGCGCTGAAAAAATGCGCTTTCAGCATTGTAAGTATCTTCCACCTCAAAGTATTCTTTTATGATCCATTCCTGGCCTGTAGCTTCAACAACTTTTCCAGCGGCTTTATCAAATTGAGTGTTGTGCTCTTTCAATCTGACTTGTGGGCTTCGTGTTGTCATGCCTACTTTTATTAAGTATTTATCGGATGGGTGTGTTAAAACATATATGTAGCCAGCTTTAATTGCCATGTCATTATTCCTTGCCGCCTAACGCTGAAGTTATATTTTTATCCATTTAAAAATTGTTCCCATGTACTTGTGCCCCACGATAACGAGCCAACTCGTGCAATTGGTGGTATTGGGGGAATAGGCGCAATAGGAGGGATTGGGGGTATAGGTGGAATTGGTGGTATTTTGGGAATTGGAGGAATCGGACCTCCTTCAGCTCCGTCAATGAAAGATATTGGCTGGCCTGATTTATTTCTAAAAAAGCCTCTGTCTAATACGCCTAAGTGTCTTCCTTGATAAGTGAAAATATTATCGTTGTTTACAAAACCTACATATTGGTTTGATAAATTATAAATAACATCATTGTTTAACCAGCTGACTACGTTGCCAGATTTATCATAGATAGCTTTCATAATGTCTCCCTATAAACATAATAGTGGCTTAAATTACTGGTAAACCCATTGGGGTAGTAGAATCTGCAATTAAATGGCTAGCATAACCAACACCAAGCATCATTGCTGCAACTCGTAGGCATTTACCTAGTTCTGTTTCTGGCTCCCACTTATAAGCTTTATAAACACCATAACCAACAGTACCCAATGTGACGAGGCTATGAAAAAACTGTCGATGATGAGGACCAACGGAAGCGGGCTCTAATTTGTCAGGCAACGTGCCTCCTATAACTCCTAGCATTGAAACAATAAACGGATCATGAGCAATACTCTGTTTTTCAGGGGTATCGTTAATAGTGGCTAAACTAGCAATACAGCTAAGAGCGCCTATCGTTTTGTGTGTTGGACCATTCATAATTATTATCTCCTACGATATTTTCTTTTTAACTTTTTCAATCAGGGCATCACAGCAACCGGAAACTTCAAAACTCAGAGAGTCGATACTTCTACCTTTAGCTTTAATCTTTGCTCGTTGGCCATGCTCTGAACAATGTAGATTGCCTACCGACTTCTGAATTGAGTCTTTTATTGACACGAGCATTGCTGCTTCAAGAGCATTGCCAATGTTATTCGGGGATACTTTACGGCCATTTAATTCAAATGAAATATCAATCATCTCTGTCTCCTTAATGATATGTGTATTCTTTCCACGGGATTTGTGAAAGCTGTATGTGACTAAGGAAATTGACGATATCTTTACGGCCCCAGTAAGTCGGGGTGCCTCTCGAATCCTGAGCCATTAATACAATCGGTAAACCAGGGAAAAGAGACTGAAATGAGGACGCAGTCTGCTGGCATTGTGTTTGTGAAGACAATATATGACTTTTCACAACGGTAATCGCGAAGGTTAATCCTTGTTCTTTTATGACAGCGCCTTGAATCTTAATCATTTTCAGTTCTCCGGTTTTTAAAGTTATAGCCCCCATAAACTTCAGGGGGCATCAACTACTTCTCTTTTCGAACGCCTTTAAAAGGTGTTTTGCTAGAGGTTTTTACATCCATGAAGCGACCTGTTTCAGCGTCACGTTTCACATAATGCCCAGAAGGCGTTTGTGTCTGGGAGCGATCTTTCACGGCTCCATTTCTGTGTCCATCACCTTTAGGTGGGTTAGTGGCCATACTTTTTCTCCTGTATGAGGGTTAGGGTTACGGATTAGGCTAATGCTCAATCTGTATAAAAACATACCACCTATAAAACAGGTGGTCAACACCTAATAATAATCTTTACCTAAAAAAGATTCGCATAGGGCGTTTTTTTGAGGTAAAGTATTAGTATGTGATACAGAGGGGAAGTGTGTGGATCTTAAAGATATCAAGCAGGCGCAGCGAGAACGCCTGCTACACATTGATTTTAGGGCAAATTTTCTAGGCGATGTTGGTCGAAGTGACCTGATTAAGCGCTTTGGTATCAAAGCCGCTGCTGCAACTCGGGATATACAAATTTATACTGAGTTAAAACCCGATAATCTTATTTATGATACAAAATCTAAAGCATTTCTGCGTTCAGACAAATTTGAATCGATTTTTGAGTATGAAGAGTCCCAGGTTTTAGCTGCACTTTCTCAAGGATTCGGTGAAGGTTTTATAGGCACGCCAGAACCTTTTGTGACCTGCGAAACCCCTGCGGACCTTAATAAACCAAAGCTTGCAGTACTTTCTGTTATTAGCCGCGCAATTCATCAGAAAAAAGCCGTTAGGGTTGAATATTGTTCTACCGGTTCAGGAGCATCAACACGTGAGCTTGTTCCTTTTGTGTTAGTGGATAATGGTTTGCGATGGCATGTCCGTACATTTGATCGTAAAAATCAGCGTTTTGGCGATTTTGTAATAACGCGATTTACTAAAGCAGAGTTGATCAATGACCCACTGGAAGAGCATGAAGACTTAAAGCACGACATTCAGTGGAATCGTATAGTCGAGATGGAACTTGTTGCTCATCCAAATATTAAACATAAACAGGCCATTGAACTGGATTATGAAATGGCAGAAGGGGTATGCAAGCAGAATGTTCGTGCAGCTGTCGCTGGATATGTCCTTAGAAGATGGAATGTGGACTGCTCAGAAGATCATAGCTTAAAAGGTGCAGAGTACCAGTTATGGCTAAGAAATAGAGCAGCTTTATATGGGGTGGAAAATCTTGTTATTGCACCTGGATATGAAAATAAGAATGATTAGGAATAATTAGGTAATGATTTCAAAACAAGCATTAGGTAATACATTATGGGGAATGGCAGATATTCTCCGCGATAAAGTTGAGGACTATAAGTCTTACATACTTACTTTATTGTTCTTCAAGCGTCTTTCCGATAACTACACTTGGGAAACCGATAATGCGATAGCTGATTTCAAAAAAGAATATGGCAAAGATCCTAACGCGAAACAAAAAAAGAAAATTATTGCTGACCAGCATGATTTCAAAATACCGGATAAAAGTTTTTGGGATGATGTGCGCAAAGCACCACTAGATAAAAAGAATGATGTGTTGAATAAGGCAGTCAATGCAATCGCAGATGAAAACCCTGAGCTTAAAGGCGTAATAAATACTGTACGTTGGAATGAGCCATCACCTGATGGTTCTGGCGGCAAAAAGCTACACCCTGAAGTACTGAGTAGCCTTGTGAATTACCTTGATGGGTTTGATCTTAGTAATCGAAATGCCTCTGTCGATATTTTGGGTGATTCCTATGAGTATTTGATTAAACGTTTTGCTGATGAAAACAAAGGTGGAACGATGGCCGGTCAATTTTATACACCACAGGAAGTGGTCGATATTATTGTTCGTTATCTCAAACCTAAAAAAGGCAATACACTTTATGATCCCACTTGCGGTTCAGGTGGCTTTTTAATTAATGCGGCGAAGTACATTAAGCTTACTACCGGTTCACAGAAAAATGTCCGTCTGTTTGGGCAAGAAGATGTATGGAATACCTGGGCGATAGCCAATATCAATATGATTCTGCATGGCCTCGATGCAAAAGTTAAAAAAGGCGATACCCTAAAAGATCCCAAGTTCACTGACGATGATAATGAATTAGAAATTAAAACGTTTGATTTAGTGATGGCTAACTTCCCATTTTCCTTCGAAAACTGGTGGAAGAATGGTGAACCTAAAAAAGATCGAAAAGGTAAGGTCAAAACAAAAAAAGATGGATCACCACAACTGGAGTATCCAGGTAAAGAAGATTTTACCGATCCTTATGATCGTTTTACTTATGGCTTACCACCATTTTCAAATGGGGATTTTGCTTTTATCCAACATATAGTTTCCTCAATGGGCAAGAAAGGACGGGCAGGTGTCGTTTGTCCGCAGGGAGTACTGTTTCGAGGTCAACCAGAAAAAACCGAAGAAGAAGATGGTCAGAACCGTAAGGCTGATGATGAATATCTAATTCGACGTGGTCTTTTACAAGGTGCAGTTAATAAAGATGGTGAGTTTGTTAAGGCGATTAATATTATCGATGCCATCGTCGTTTTACCAAGTAATCTTTTCTACGGCACCACCATTCCTGGTGCAATTGTTTTCTTTAATAAAAATAAACCAAAAGATCGAAAAGACAAAGTGCTTATGGTCTATGCGGCTAAAGAGGGTTGGTATAAAGAAGAATCCAATATGAATGAGTTACTTCCTCCGGACATGTTGCGTATTTCAACTATCCTTGAGTCCTGGGGTGATGAAGCAGTAGCAAAGAAATGGATCGACTCACAAAGAGCACGCTTACGAGGGCTTATCGATGAGGAACTTGCTTTCAAAATTGGCGAAATAGAGCAAGAGTTGCAAGAAGATATTGAGCTGGTAGAAACAAAACTCAATAAAGCGAATGAAACTATTGAAGAGAAAGCAGCCAAGGGTAATGCACCTACTAAGTCACAAATAAAAGCTCAAGCTGATGCTGAAAAAGCACTGGAAAAATTATTAATTGAGAAACAGAAACAGATTAATGATGCTGAAGTGCAAGCAGAGAAAGAACGTATACATATCGATGAAGTTGAGCATGAGCTGTTTACAATGTTCGGTGATCCGGAGTTGCGTAAGCGTTATTTCTCGGTTGTTGACATGGATGAGCTGGAAGAAAATGAATTTAATCTCAATATACCTCGGTATGTGGATACTTTTGAACCCGAGGAAGAAATTGATTTGGGTGAAGCGGTTTCTAATTTTCAAGGCGCAATTAACTCAGAGAGAGAAATCGATGCTTTCTTAAGTAAGTTAATGGGAGCGATCAATGAAAAAAGTTCTTGAGTCGCTGCCAGAAGATTGGAAAGAATATCCTTTAAGAGATATGACTCCATTTCTTAGGCGAGGCAAGTCACCAATCTATAGTGAAGAATATCAAGGTTTAAGTGTTATTAATCAAGATTGTATTCGTTGGGAGAAAATTGATCTTGATAAGGTTAAATTTCATCAAGTACCGAATAATTTATCAGAAGAATTCTTCTTGAAAAATGAAGACATACTAATCAATTCAACTGGAACAGGTACTATTGGGCGGATAAATCAGTGGTGCCATGAAGATGTTTGTGCTGTAGCTGATAGTCATGTAACGGTTCTGCGTGCAGATAATAAGACTGTAAATTCAGCTTATACTCGTTATTTTCTATCATCTGAAGCGGGTCAGCGATATTTAGAATCTGTATGTTATACAGGATCTACAAATCAAATTGAGCTTTCAAGACGCTATTTGTCACGTTTCAAGCTGCCAGCACCAGATTACCCAGAGCAAGAATCTATAGCCCTGGTGCTTTCTAAGGTTGATGAGGTGGCTGATAAAGTTAAGGAATGCATTAATGCTGCAGAGCGATTGAAAAAATCACTGATGCAAAATCTACTTACTGGGAAACTCAAACCAGATGGCACTTTACGCATAGAGAGGGAATTTTATACTGATGAGAAATTTGGAAAAGTGCCGAAAGGATGGGTAATAGTTAAAGGATATAAAATAACAGACAAGATAACAAAGGGGCAGTCACCTAAATGGCAGGGATTTGAGTATCAAGAGTCAGGCATATTGTTTGTTACAAGTGAGAATGTAAAGGGTGGATGTATTGATGTATCGAAACCGAAATATTTACCACTCGAGTTTCATAATAAAATAAAAAATAGCCAATTGAGAAAAGGGGATGTGCTAATAAATATTGTAGGTGCATCAATAGGTAGGTGCGCGGTTTTTAATCTTGATATTGAATTAGCGAATACGAATCAGGCTGTTTGTGTTTTTAGAACTAATGACGAAAATGATAGTGACTTTATTGCGTATTATTTACAAAGCGGTCACTCTCAGGGGCGGCTTCTGGGAACTCAGGTTGAAACAGCTAGGGCAAATTTATCACTAGGTGATTTTAGGAAATTTAAATTTATTATTCCAGCAACAAAAGATGAGCAAGTAAAAATAGCAAATGAATTAAATAAAATTAATTCTGTTATCCATTCTAGACAAAATAAAATCATAACACTTCAAAACCTAAAAAAATCTCTTATGCAAAATCTACTCACTGGAAAGATGCGATTGGATGTTGAAAAAATAAACAAACTACTCAAGGAGGCGAGTTTATGAGTGCATTGTCAGAGCTGAAAGGTGTTGAAAAGCCAGTCACAGAATGGTTGAGTAACATGGGGTGGTCATTCAAAAGTAACGACGAGCTTAAAGTCTATAGTCGCCCTTTTTCTAATCCTGTAATTAATGAAGTCTTAATTGATAAAGTCGCTGAAATTAATGGTGTTGATACGACGATTGCGGAGACCGTTGTAGAGCAGTTGCTGAATCTGCTAAATAATCCTAGTCCCATCATTGGTAATGAAAACTTCCTAGATAAGTTGGTAAAAGGTATCACTATGTCAGTGGAAGGGGATGATAGAGACTTTTTCTTTATTGATTTTGAGAAGATCTGGAATAACGATTTTATTGTTACCAATCAATATTGGGTGCAAGGCTTTAAGATGGTAAAGACAGATATTGTCTTGTTGGTGAACGGTATTCCATTAGTTCCTATCGAAGCCAAACAGCGAGCACGCAAAGGGACCAATTGGCTAGAAGGAGTTAAGCAGTTTTCAACTTATGACCAACGGGCGGATAAATTGTTTATGTGTCATGTTTTTGGTGTAGCTTGTAATGGTCGTATTACTAAATATGGTGTCCCCGGTGCATCTTCGTCTTATTTCAATGAATGGAAAAATACCATTCTCGAGACACAGTGTGAAAACCCAATTCTTGATCCTAAAAATGATCTCTGTAACACATATAAAAGCGATGAAGATGGTCAATATCACTTTGATGTAGAACGCTTGCCCAATGGTGAAGTGCTAGAGCGTATGAAGCTAGGAATAGTAGGTTTGTTACAACCAGCACGAGTATTGGATATTTTGAAGAATTTCCTGGTCTTCGAAAGAAGTGAAGGCAAGATTATTAAAAAAGTAGCTCGTTATCAGCAATTGCGCGCTGCTAATAAGATCGCTAAGCGAGTATCAGATTCAAGCCTCAAGCAAGGTGTCATCTGGCATACTCAGGGATCGGGTAAAAGTCTGACCATGCTTTATACCGCATATAAATTACGTAATACCGAATCCTTAAATGACCCAACGGTGTTCATTGTTGTCGACCGTAAGGATTTACGCGAACAGATTGGCGGAACTTTTGATGATTGTGAATTCCCTAATGCAAGGCCTGTATACAATATTGGTGATTTAAAACACATCATTGATACTACTCCAGCAGGTGTTTTTATAACAACAATCCAGAAATTCCGTGAGCTGGGTGAGCGTCAGGATATTCGGGAGAATATTATTATTCTGATTGATGAGGCCCATCGATCACAGTACGGCGATTTTCAGGTTGAGTTACAAAATGCTTTACCCAATGCGAGACGCTTTGCTTTCACAGGTACACCTATTCCCAAAACACATAAGGAATTTGGTATAGCGGACAAGGAAGGCAAGTATGAATATTACCTTGATAAGTACGGCATTAAGGATGCTATTGAAGATGGAGCAACAGTACCCATTCGCTATACCTTTGGTCCACAAGAGTGGTTTCTGGATAAGGAAAAATTAAAGCAGGGCTATGATGAAATTACTGCAGAATTAGAAGAAGATGAGAAGCGCCTTGTGGAAAAGCGTGTGCAGCCATGGAAGGTTTTTTTGAAACACCCAGATCGTATTGGAGTACTTGCTAAAGACATCGCTGAAGATTTCCGTTCTGTTGTTGAACCACAGGGATATAAAGCTCAGATTGTTGTCTCGGATAAAGAAGCATGCGTGCTTTATTACAATGAATTGCTTAAGTATTTCGAACGTTCTGAAATGACTGTTATTTTTTCGACAGGAGCATATGATGAAGGTGATTTGTATGAGTTGTACAAAGATCATTACAAGGAAGATAAAGAGCGTCGTCTACTTATAGCAAAATTCAAACGACGTCTAACAGAAGAAGAACAGAGAGAAGGCAATAATCTTAAGATTTTGATTGTGTGCAATATGCTGCTGACTGGATTTGATGCGCCGATTGAGCAGAGCATGTATTTGGATAGTCCTGTACGTGATCATAATTTACTACAGGCTGTAGCACGAACTAACCGACCTTACGACGATAAGGTGTCTAAGTTATCAAAAGAATTTGGTCGAATTGTCGATTATGTGGGTGTCTTTGAAAACTATAAAGAAGCTTTGAACTACGACCCTGAAGATATAGGTGAGTTCGAAGATGTTGAAAGCCTGGTAGAACAATTTCCTGAAGTACTGAATACAGCGCTTGCGCCATTCTCTGATATTAAGCTGGAAGATACTTATGAGTGTTCAATGGCAATCGTACGAAAGCTTTCTGAATTGGATCAGGGGCAATTTGAACAGCGCTATCGAGAAGTATTGCAATTATGGGAAGCAATATCACCACATCCTTCATTGAAAGCACATAAAGAAAAGTACTTATGGCTGAATGCTATATATGAAATATATTTGGAAGAATTTAAACGTTTAGATTTTGATGCAGAAATTTATGCTGCTAAAACTCGTAAGCTAATAAAGGACAGTACCAAGCTCATCGATTTTAAAGGTCATTTGCCTGAAATCAATATTGATTCTAATTATCTTGATGAGCTAAAAGCTAGCAAACTTTCGCCTTCTGATAAAGCTGAAAAAATTATCCGGGATATAGAAACTGTTATCCGTCGAAACGAAGTTAATAGTGCTGCCTATGTTGAGTATCAAAACCGATTAGATGAGCTGATTCGGAAAAAGCAGGAAGAGAGTGAGTCAATTGAGCAGCTGCTGCTAAAACTAGGTGATTTATATGATGAGCTGGATGAAATTGCTACCTTACCACAGCGTATGGGGTTTGATGATAAGGGTGCATTTGAAATTTTCATGCTTATTAAAAATGCCAAGGGAGATGATTTTGATGAAAGTCTCACTAGAGAATTTGTCAAAGACTTAGTTGATACAGTTATTCGCAAGAAAATATACATTGGTTGGCAAGATGTTGATGCTGAAGTGAAACGGATTAGAACAAACATAGAAATATTTTCTGCAGCTGATCATTATGAATTATTGGTGTTAGATGAAGATAGTGACTTAATGGATTCTATTATGAAGGCAGCTGTTAAATATTTCGGGTTAGATTAATGCAAGCATTAGAAGACTGTACACTGATTCATAAGGATATTAAGCATGCTCGCATCAAAGTGAGCGAGGACGGTAGTGTCAGGGTTTTGGTGCCCAATGATTTTACCGTTGAAGATATTGAGTCACTTATTAACAAGAAATCATGCTGGATTGCAAAGCAACAGGCTTATTTTGCAGGTAAATCAAATATTGAGCTAGGTCGTAACCAGCTGCTTTTACATGGAAGTCGATATAGCTACTTTTATGATGAAAGTGTTACACGAAAAGTATTAATAGAACATGAACATAAGACATTACGCTCTGCTATTGATTTAATTGATATAGTAAATCAAGAAAAATGGTACAAGATAATTGCTAAAGATTATCTTAGTGAAAGGACACGATATTTATCTAATAACCTAGGTTTCTCATATAAGAAATTATATGTGAGAGGCCAGCGTACAAAGTTGGGTAATTGTTCAGAAGAAAAAAATATATCACTCAATTGGCGTTTAATTAAAGCACCTGATGAGGTTGTTGATTACATTATTGTCCATGAGCTGGTTCATACAAGAATTATGAGCCATTCAAGTAAGTTTTGGATATTACTTAAATCTCATTATCCAAACTATAAATCTGCAATAGATTGGCTCGATAAGTATGGAAATAGCTTGTAGTAATAATTATACAAATAGGAAATAACATCATGGATGTTCTTCAATTTATATTGGTAGCTGACACATCAAGATCTCGTTATTTGCGAAGGTTGTTAGCTGAAGATGGTACCCATGTAGGCGTAATGGTGGGTACTTTAACTTCATTAATTAATACAGCAAAAGAAGCATATATATTGCCATCTATCTCTAATGATTGGGAACATCTGTTTCATGAGGGCTTGACGACTATTAAAGCTTTTTGGTCAGACAGTTATCAGGTTGCACCAGAGGAAACATCAACCATTGTTGAACAGGGGCTCGTTCAATTAATTACTGGCTTACCTGTTAATAGTGATTTAAAGATTAACAATATTGATACTTTAGATATTCGTCCTCAGAACCATATCAATGATCTATTAGCGTTATATCAGTCTCTCGAGAAAAAATTAGATAGTGAATGTGAGCTGTTAAGGCAATGTATCCTTGCTGACAAAAACCTGGCTGTTCGCAGTATTAATGTACATGTAGATTCTGCAGTTAGTAATTTATCTGTTTGGGAACAGGCATTAATTGATAAGTTAAATGCTGATTCAGAAGGTTGTGAGCCCTATGATTATTCAAAGTACCTAAATAAGAAGCTAACCCAAGAAGACAGAAACTCTTTATCCATACTTCAAAGTCGATTGTTTGAGCGTATTGAAGAACCTCATATGCTAGATGAGACTGTTCAGTTTGTTAGCGTTAGGGATCATATTGAAGAAGCAGAAGTTGCCGCAGGTATGGTGCAGCAAATGCTTGAACAAGAAACAGCGTTATCAGAGAAAGACATCGGAATTTTGATGCCTGATGATTTTGAATATACTCTGGCAATTCATGATTCATTTTCAAGAGCAGGTTTAAGCTTATCTGGTTTCTCGCTAGATGAGTGGCGAAGAGATTTAGCACACGAAGCAATTTTTCATTTTTTGTATTGTCGTCAAAAACCAGCACCAATTATGGCACTGTCTGTTTGTTTGTCAGCAGCATTGATGCCATGGAGTCGAGAAGATGGCGCCGCTTTAGCCCAACAGGTAATGGATGGTTGCTATAACCTAAGTGCACCTGTATCTGGCTCATCAAAAAAATCTAAATTAATATTGGAATTAATTAATGAAGGTGATGATACGCCTGCTTCTCTGCAAAATGCTCTAAGACAATTTGTTGATTTATTGGATGACCATGGGCGATATTCAGAACATATTTATCGTGCACGCCAGAGTATTGATAGTCTATGTGAAATGCTTAATGGTGTAGCAGACATTCCATGGAAAAAATTACGTAGAGCAGCTACTCCAAAATATATCCGTGATCCATCCGATTCGGATTTTAATTTAGAAGGTATAACTGTTTGGAGAGAGAATAAGAATCCTTGGCGTCAGGTTCGATATTTGATCGTGTTAGGGTTTTCAGAGGGAAGATATCCAGCGAATTTAAGAGTGTCACCGGTATTCTCTATTGATGATATTAGCAATATTAATGATAACTGTAATATACAAATGGTTACAGTAGAAAGCATACAGGATGCCCGTCGTCGATTATTTAAACAACAATTATCTTTTGTGTCTGATTTTGCTACGTTCTTTATTCCAAGACTGAATGCTAATGGCGATACACAATCCCCATCAGATACAACAGTTTTTATCTCTCCTCTATTTGATTCCTTTGAAAATAGTATATTGGAAATAGACATACATGAGCATTGTGAGAAAATTCGCTACCTTGCTAGAACCAATGATCTTGTTCCAGTAATCCCACGTGTTATAGAGGCTAAGGACCTTAGCTTTAAACAGAATTTATTAGAAATTAGAAAAGATAAGGAAGGTAATCCGAAACCTGAGTCGCCTAGTGGGTTAGAAAAGATGATGATATCTCCTCTAGCCTGGCTATTTAGTCGTTTAGGTGTTGAGAGTAAGGGGTGGGGACCTGAAGACTTTGCCCCCCCTATACAAGGTACGTTGGCACATTTTGTCTTCGAGAAACTATTTGCTCCAGATTCTGAGCTACCTAGTGAGCAAGTAATTAATACCGAATCTCAGGCAATATTAGATGAAGGTATATTGAAATACGCACCTTACCTGCGTGGACTTCAATGGAAGATTGAACGTGAAAACTTATTAAACGGTGTAATAAAAGCTGCGATAGCCTGGAGCAAAACTTTATCTAGTTTAGAAGCAAAGATTCTGGGTAGTGAGCAATGGTTGAAGGGTAGGTTTGCAGGTATAGCAATACATGGTCAGGCAGATGCTATTGTGAAGCTCGAAGAAGGGCAAATACTTGTCGTTGACTATAAGCGTTCAAGCTCAAAATCAAGAGAGCCTCGAATGGCCTCTGGATATGATAGTCAGGCCTATTTATATATAGCAATGCTTAATTCGAAGGATGTGCTGAGTGAAGAAAATCCTGAATTATTTAATTACTTAGAAGCATCTCCAGATCCAGGTATTGTTTACTACATGTTGAATGATCAAACTGCATTAACGGACTATACCAATGAAAATACGAGAAAGATTGCTGGTTGGGAGTATGTTTCTGATGATGTTTCATCGAGGGCAATATCTTTGATTAGGGAACGACTGAAAGAGATAGAGTCGGGTATGGTCAAGCTAAATCGTGAGGGTGATGCAGACTTCTTTGACAAGGAGGCTGGTATTAATAAGCCTTATGCGTTATCTGTTAGCCCATTAATACAGTTATACACTTTGGCTGATGAAGAGGAGGTAACGGAATGAAGGAATCAAAACTACCTCCATTAACTATTATCCCGGCTGGTGCGGGTTCAGGTAAGACATATACCGTACAACAACGTTTAGGAGAGTGGGTTGAAAAAGGATATGTAGACCCAGAACGGATTGTTGCAGTTACATTCACTGAAGCTGCGGCAGCAGAATTACGTGAGCGTATTCGTGCAAAACTTCTTGAAAGTAATCGCCTTGATGATGCTCTGAAATTAGATCAGGCATATATATCTACTATTCATGGTTTTGGTTTAAATATTCTTACAGAATTTGCATTTGAAGCAGGTTCCTCACCTCAACCAAGATTATTAAATGAAGATGAGCAAACTTCATTAATTAAACAAGCATTATCTCACGCATCTAATGCACAAGAGATTACACGTGATTTATCACTATTCGGTTATAAATATGATTATAACTCAGGGAAAGGTGCTGAAGATTTATTTAGAGATGATGTTTTAGCTATCATTACGCTTTTACGATCAATCGGCTGGCAAGATAAAGATGATTCATATGCTAATAAATCAATTGAGTGGGTTAAGGAGTATTACGGGGGTACACTAAAAGCTGAAACATTAGCGAATGAATTGCATCGTTGTGTAAAAGCGGTGCTTGATAAGTATCCGCAATCACTTGCTGATGAATACGGTAAAAATGCATCAGCAAGCAAGGATTTTAAATCGAACTTTAAAGATTTGCATGCTGCCTTAGATAAGAAAAATCGCAATAAAGACTGGTCTTTATGGCAAAGATTACGTGGTTTACGCGTATCCGTGAAGGGTTGCTCTCTACCTGAAGATTATAAAGAATTAGCGCAGCATGTAATAGATGCAGCGAATCAGTTGCCATATCATCCTGGACCACTCTTGCATGCCTGCAATCATATCGAAACTCTCATTGAAGTTGCTCAAGATGTACTAGTGCATTATTCAGAAGCAAAACGCGAGGCAGGTTTGGTCGATTACACTGACATGATAGCCATGGCTCATTCGTTGTTATCTCATAATGAAAAAGTCTTGAAAACTATGGTTGGTCGTATTGATTGTATGGTGGTTGATGAATTTCAGGATACAAACCCATTACAGTTTTCTTTATTGTGGTCCTTAAAGGAAGCAGGAATTCCAACATTAATAGTTGGAGATTTAAAGCAGGCAATTATGGGATTTCAAGGCGCTGATCCACGCTTATTCGCGGCAATTGAAAGTAACTATCCAGATTCAAGTCAGCCGTTAACTCAGAATTGGCGATCACAGCCAGAAATCATGGAGTTTGTTAATGCAATAGGGCCAGTGTTATTTGGCGAGGCATATACAGAACTGGCACCTCAAGCAAATAAGAGTGATCTTGATGCTATAGAAATTGTTGAGTTCACTGAAGGTGTGAGAAAAGGGCAGCATCTGGTCAGAGCCAGTTATGTAGGAGATAGACTGAAAAGCTTACTTGAAGCGGGCGATCAGTACATTGTAGACAGGAGAACAAAACAAAGACGCTTGCTTAAAGGTGGAGATATTGCTGTTTTAGCACCTACAGGTAAGGTTTTATTTCAGTATGCTGAAGTGTTGAGAGCTAAAGGATTTAAAGTTCAGCTTCAAGAAGATGGCTGGGCAGAGTCAAGAGAAATCCAAATAGCACTACATGCACTGTCGTATGTAGCTAATCCTACTGATAAACATGCTGCACTATATTTATCTGTTACCGAATTAGGCCATTTACCGCTTGAAGATGCGTTACTACAAATCATTGAGTCGGGATGCGTAAACGATCCTTTGCTTGTATCTCTAGACGAAGTTGCCAGCAATGTTGTCGAGCGTACAATTTATGTACTAGTTGCTGATGTCCTTAGTCATCTAAATATATTCAGTGTAGTCGCTCAGTGGCCAAATGCAGATCAAGCAAGAGCTAATCTAATCAGATTGTTAGCTGAAGCATCTGAATATATGGATGCTAATAGGGAGGCGCTTGCTAATGGTGGATATTATGGATCTGGGCTGCAAAGCTTTTTAGCATGGTTGACTGCAAAAATAGATGATTACAATCATAAGCCTGATGCAAGAGTGATTGATGAGGATGCGATAGAGTTAGTTACATGGCATAGCTCGAAAGGTCGTGAATGGCCCGTGGTTGTGGTTGCTGAGATGGAACGAAAAATTAAAGCAAGTTTACCAAATATGGAAGTTGGTTATCATTCCTTTGATAATTTATCTACGATTTTGTCAGAGGCGCAAATTGAATATTCTCCAAAATACTCTGCACCTGAGACGTGTGAAAAATATTTAGTCACCCTTCAACGTGAAGCCGATGAGGAAGCTCGACGCTTACTTTATGTGGCGATGACACGAGCGCGTGACAAGTTAATCTTAGAATGGCCCTCATATTTAAAAGATAAACCTGGTTCTTACTTTTCATTATTATCAAATGATGGAAGTGTTGAATTAGAGAGTGATCAAATAAAGATAAAAGAAAGTCATTTTGATTGTAACTTGATTCAAGGTGGAAAGCTTTTACCAGATGAAATGGATAATGACTTAAGTGCTCTTAATACAAAACTGAGAGAAACCGGTCGAAGAGCAATTATAGAGGCAGAAGTAGATAGTTCTCTTACACCAGATTCAATATCTCCATCCATGTTAAAAGCTGGTGCAGAAATAGAGTCAGCAGAACAAAAATTAACCTTAGAACAATATGCTGATGAAATTCAAATTGAATCAGATCTACCGGCAAATATTCTTGGTACAGCACTTCATAGGGTTTTCGAAATTATTGGCAATCGTCCGGACCTTATTGAAGGGCTTGAAGGTAATCTCAATGTTGAATTGGATAGAGGAACCATCACTAAAGTTTGTGAGAGAGTCCAGAGTTTTGAATCATGGGTGAAAGATCGCTTTTCACCTGTTGAAGTATTCCGAGAGATGCCATTTATATCAGTCAATGAAAATGGTTCTGTGGTGAATGGGACTGTAGATCTAGTTATAAAAAATAAAGAAGGAATCGTCATTATCGATCATAAATCAGATTTGATCGAAAGCAGTAAAGAATCGTTCGATAAATATAGGAATCAGTTAGATATATATGCAAATTCACTGGAAGATAAAATGGGGCCTGTAATTTCTGTAGGTATTCATTGGATTAGAAAGGGTGAAGTAGTTTTAGCTTAGTCTGATGTAACATGAGATAGATATGATTGTAATTTTTTTAAGGAATTTATAGTGGCGTTTTTATCATTGCTAGATGATCGAGCTAGGCCTAAGGGATCTCGTGACCCATTAGGTTTTGAGTTGATATGGTCATATTTTGGACGGCGAGTGATTGGCAATCTGACAACAATTACATCTTCAATGGATAACTTTGCTGTTGCTATTTTAGGCTTTTATTGGGCTAATCAAATTGTCGAGTTCAATCCAGATGAGTCAGTTCGTCAAAAGAAAATAAGAGAATTTTTTTTACGATATGAGCAATTAACTGGCTATATCCGATACTACGGAAATGCATCGGACATTATGGGTATCACGAGAATTAAGTCTCGGATTCTTGAGGAAAAAAATAACCTAACGCTTGGAATGTCTGCAGATGAGCAAATACTGAGTGATCAGGCTTCATATGGATTGTGGGGTTTGTATTCCACGGCAGCACGAGACACTAAGCTGGTAATGGGGAGCGAGCGAAAGGTAACAGAGCTGGGTGAGCGTATTGCTGCGTCAATCATAAATCAATTAGGCACTGCGAGTGATCAATTGCTTTCTATGCTGAACTCAGAGAAAGTCTTGGATAGACAAACACTTCAGTCATTAGGTAATACATTTATCAGAGCAATACATCACTCAAGTGTTCAAGAATCATTATTGGAAGCATTAATGTCAGGTGGCGATGTGAAAGGTGTGCAAAATGAGCTATGGAATATTACAAGAAACATTAAGTCACAAATAAAAGAACAAGAAACTGTTCCTGGATTTTTAAATATGATTCTTGAAAAGGAATCTAGTGATCAATTGCGCAGCTTTATTACTGATATTCAAAATATTGAAAGACTTTTAGTTGCTTTAAATAATATATTTCATTATTGCCGTCGCAAGGATGGTGAAAAACTAGATGTTTTGTTAAAAGAATTAAATGATCGATACTCTTACTCACATTTGCCTGACATGCTGCCCGAGTTAGATTTTCCTAGGCGAGATCGGTTGTCGCATATATTGGACGCAATTCGAGCAAATGATAATTCACAGGTGATTAATTCATTGTTGAGTTTGAACAAAGAAGTGATGCAGCAGCGAAGCGGAGCACCTTGGGTAGAGTTAGAAGCAGGGAAAACGTTACGTGTAAAAGTAAAGAGCGAAACATCTGAACTCAGAAGTCAGGAAGATATTGAAAATAAGTGGGACTATGATTATTTCCTGGGGTCATTTTTGAATATAGCCAAACTTCAGTTAGGGCAAGCTTAATGGATAAGGCGGTCATATCAGAAAAACTATTAGAATTAATCAATGATCGTACTGTTCTGGCATCGGTATTTACGACGTATACATTTGAGCCAGAGTTCTTTGAACTTGAAGTAGTCCCGCTGATACTTGGTGATAGTAACTCATATTCTGCTGATGAGCGTGTTAAGCGCTTTATGGTGAGAGAGAACCTGCGTGAATCGAAACTACCAATCGATGTGTTTTATGACCTGCCTATGTATCGCCGTAGTGGTGATAGCTCTCCAGAAATGGAATATTCATGCCATGGTGTGAATTTAGGTAATTCAGCCTTTCATGGAAAAATTAATCTACTGCTATTAGAGGATGTTGAATCAGAAGAGAAATCTCTCTTGGTTGGGGCCGGTTCAAATAATCTTTCTCGAGCAGGCTGGTGGGATAATATTGAGTGCCAACACTGGGAAGAAATATCAAATCGAAATGTATCTCGTAAATTTCTGAATATTCTTCAGGAAGAGCTTGAATATTTAGATGGGTATTGTTCGATCCGAACAGGTAATCAAGAATCAGCATTGCTACAGATACAAGAGTTTGTATCATCTTGCCACGCGAGTAATAGTGCAGGTGTTATACATTATTTTGGATTGAGTTCGCCACAATATCGTTACACCTTTATAGATTTTTTGACTAGAAAAGCTAGCCCATTAAGAGAATACAGCAATTGGACGCTTGAAATTATTTCACCATTTTTTGCCGATGATGTAAATAATACCGAATACGATATCTTTTTTGATATGGGTGTTAATGAGATTAAACTATTTCTGCCATTTGATAATGAAGATAATGCATTGTGTCAGGATCAGTACTACCAACATATTAAGAGCCAGGATGGAATCTCCTGGGCAACTTGGTCTGATGCAGTATCACGAGATCTGGAATTAAATGGTGATTACTTTAGACGTCTTCATGCAAAGATTTACCACTTCTATAACAAAAAACAGTCATGGATTTTTGTTGGCTCAGTAAATTTTACCTATAAAGCGATTCATGATAATGCGGAGGCAGGGTTTTTAACTAAATTGAAAAAACCAACTGTATTGTTGGAGCCCTTATCTGATGGTGATGTTGTAGACAACTTTAATCCTCCTAATGATGTTGTTCCAGGTCAAAATGAAGTTGATGATTTAGAAGACGTCTATCCAGAAATACATCTCCAATATGATTGGAAAAATAAATTACTGACTGGTAGAACAGTCCGTAGAGAATCATTTGATATTGAAATAATTAATGCTGAAGGAAATCCGGTTATTACTAACTGGCATATCAAATTTAAAGAAGAACAATATGGAGGTGATCTCGTAGCATTAGAATCGTTATTATCAAATGGTTCGCTGATTAAAGTTCGCGGATGTGCGCATATTAAAAAAGAACCGTTTAAAGAGCACCTGGTTATGCTCCAGCAAGTGGGTTGGAGCCATAAGCCCCTTAATCTGCCTGAGCTTACTGCATCACAAATTTTAGCAATTTATTCAGGTATGAGTTCAGAGCGTCGTCAAATGATGTTGATCGATGCAAAAGTGAGGGCGTTAGTACTCAGCAGTCAGGCTGGCGAGCTAACTTGTCATGATGAAGATCAGATTGTTGACCAGTTTTTTAGTGAATATGCGGAAATATTCAATGCCTTTGCGAAATTTAAGGAGCGTTTAGAAAACGCTTATGACGCAGAACAGTTTAATCAGGTAGATTATTACTTAACAGGCACAGGTGTAGATAGTCTGGTCACCTTGTTAGAAAGATCAAATCAAGTAGATGAAATCAATCAGGGTTTAAGCGTAGTATCTCGGTATCTAGTCCTGTTGTCAGCATTAGAAATCTATCAGCTAGAGAAATTTAGTGACAGACCGAATGTCAAGATAGAGAGTAATAATCTGGTTCATGCGATTAAAGCACTCAAGGAAAGTGATCAATTAATTTTAGAGGATAATAGTAAGAAAAATAGACAGCAATTCTTTAAATGGTATGAGTCAGAGTTCTTTCGAGTTTATACCACGGTTGGAGGAGAATCATGAATCCAATCGATCTAAAAACTGCACAAAGATTAATTGATTATTCTGGCGGGGACGAGTCACTTAAAGGGTTAGCTGGTATCCAGATCGAAGGTGCTGTTGCTCTTCAGAATATGTTAGCCAACCCTGATATGGGATTAGGGTATTTGGCTGATGAAGTAGGTATGGGGAAAACCTATATCGCGCTCGGTGTGGTCTCAATGCTGAGATATTTCAACCCTATGCTGCGAGTGCTTTATATCTGTCCTAGTCGTAACGTTCAAGATAAGTGGGAAAGAGAGTATAGAAGTTTTATTAGGAATAATATAAACGTTAGCCAAGGCAGGATAAGGACACGTGAAGGGCGTCCAGCAGCACCATTTACGAGTTGCAGAAATGTAGTTGATTTATTACATGATGCATCTTCAGGGTATTACGCTGATTATTTTATTGGAAAGGATAGCTTTAGCATTAGCTTGAGCGATGATGAGGCTGTCTGGGAGCGTAAAAGAGAAGAGTTAAGAGCGCTTATCCCTGCACATAAGTGGTCAGGTGTTATTAAATCAAAGTCCGATGTTAAGGAACAATATGCTCGCGCCTTAAATTATATTCTTCCAACCTTTGATTTGGTTGTTATCGATGAGGCGCATAACTTTAAGCACGATTTCACGAGTAGTGACAGAAACCAGGTTTTATCGGGTGTACTAGGTTTTCGAGATGATGATGGATGGATTCCACGAACGAAGTTATCGCTACTTTTATCTGCGACCCCATATGATCGTGATATTAACCAGTTACGTAATCAGCTAAAAATGGTTGGGAGAAATGATTTACTTCCTGATGAGATTGAGTCAGGTGACAAGCAGAAAATACGTGAGTATTTAAAGCGCTTCATGGTTAGGCGTTTGAATATGCTTTCAGTGAATGAAGAAAATCTCACAAGAAATATGTATCGCCGAGAGTGGCGTAAAGGTGAAAAGGCTGAGATTGTTCTAGAAACGGATGAACAAAAACTAGTCACAGCATTAGTTCAGAAAAAAGTCGGAGAAATGCTGACAAAACAAAGCGATTCTCCATCTTTCCAGATGGGGCTATTAGCATCATTTGAGAGTTTTGCTGAATCGACTCGGTCGCCAGCAGTCGAGTTTGATGGTGAGCGATCGGACAAAGAACAGACCGATGCAAAAGACCGACATGTTATAGGTCAGATATCAGACAACTATATTAAATTGGGTCTTGGTCGTATGCTGCCACATCCTAAAATGGATAGCATCGTAAAAAGGCTCTCAAACGCATTATTTGATCACTCTAAAAAGCAACTTGTTTTTGTTAGGCGCGTGAAAAGTGTCAATGAAATAAAGGGCAAGTTGGATGAGGCGTATAACAACTGGATTCATGGCTATATCGAAAATACATTAGCTTCATGTGGTGCTGAAAAGGGCATGATGGATCGCATCTACAAGAAATATTTAAATGCCAGTCAGTGGCGGGATGATAGCCAAGTTGGAGGAGAGTTAGATAGTGATAATGTAAACGAATCTCTGCCTGCTAAAAGTGATACCTTTTATGCTTGGTTCTTTAGAGGGGAGATTATTAAAGACGCGCAGGAAGAACTATCCAGCTCAGAGGGTGATTACCCTACGCCCGATAGTGTAAGAACGGGACTTTCTGCGAAGAACCAGGTAATTGTTAATCTCATGGAGCCTAATTGGGCAAGGTATATCTGTAAGCAGGAATTCTTAGAGCTTGATGCATTGCTCGAAAAGCATGGTGGTTATATCGCTGAGTTAGCAGGTCATTATATTACAGGAAGATTAGAAGACGATTATCTTGAAATATATCAGGCGTGTCAGATTGCCTTTATACAATGGTTTATAGAGCACCATGATTCATCCTACCTGCAACCGTTATATGAGCATCTCTCTACTACTTATCAGAAATCCCCCAATTATATTGTCGATGAGGATAAGCTTAAGTCACAGCTTTGCTTGAAAACGCTTTATACAGAGATTGAGGACAAGGGCTTATCTGAGAGAATAATCCCGCTTCAGTCAGATGTGTATCAGGACTTAAAACAAGGTAATGATACCTTTGAACAATTAAGGCTATTTGATATTCATAAAGCACTGATAAGCTTCGTGCTTAGAACTGCGCATGGCATTATTGATGTTTATCTTTCACGATTAATGCAGGGTGCTGGTAATTTAACGGCGAACAAACGTGAGAGCTGGATGTCGGAACTTGTCAGTCTGCTTTCTCAACAGAAAGATAAGAAGCAGTTTTCGACATTCTATGATCTGACTCAATTGGCATCACACTTAGAATTAATTATTAAAAATAATATCCCAGGTATATTGGAGTTAACTCGGGATGAATATCCAACATTTATACGACAAGCACTAAATCCTGTTTCACCAATTATTGGCGCATCAGGTGAAACTACAGGTCGTTCAGCTCAAGCTCGAAAATTTCGTATGCCGGGATATCCCTTAGCCCTGATATCGACAGATGTATTTCAGGAAGGAGAGGATTTGCATACTTTCTGTGACAGTGTTATCCATTATGGTGTTTCAGGATCTCCGGTTAGTATTGAGCAAAAAACCGGAAGGGTCGATCGGGTAAATTCTATGGCGCAACGTAGACTAATTGCATTAGAGCGTCAAGCAGAGGAAGAAGAGTTTATTCAAGTAACATTCCCTTATATTAAAGAAAGTATTGAAACACTCCAAATACGACGGGTTTGTCGTAATTTAAATAAATTTATCGATGAGCTACATGATTTTGGATCTTCTGATCAATCAGTAAATGGTGATATAAATCTAGATGAATTAACTACTTCAAAAGAAGAGATACCTGATCAGATTATGAGGAAATTACATTCCCCCTATACCTCCATTACTGTTGAAGAGAATGAATATCATGCGGTTGAATTAATCAATGAAAATGAAACCTTACGTATTGAAAAGATTAAGCATGTAGCAGGTATTCTATCTCGCGTACTACAAAAACAATCTGCAACTGAACTAAATGCGTATTTCCAGAAGGATGGCTATGACATACCCGATAAGAAGTTATCTCTAAAAATAGGATCAGCCAAAGCAAGTGGTGAGTTGATGATATCACTGACACGTCATGCTACACCTCTTGTTCATCAGGTAGATGATCGCAAAACTTTATTAAAGTTGATGAATGCACTTTCCTGGAAGACCTTTCATCGAACATTCGCGATCCAATCAGCAGATACGAAAAACGGTTATCAGCTTTATTATAATGCGGAGATGCTTTTGGGTAATGAGAGCATCACGCAGCAAAATGATATTGAGATGCTTTTCGAGCGAATGGATATTGATCATGATCCGGATAAGTATTCACAGGCATTGCCCGAAAATGTCGTTGCCTTAATTGATTCCATTCATGATGAGACACCGATCCCAATGGATAGAACAGGTGAAACAAAAGTCTATGTGTTATCTGATGATGGAGAAATATCTTTAGAATTTGAGTTTGGCGGAAGCCAGGTTCATCGTAGCCAACGAATCTCACTTTATGTATGTGATGGACGATGTGTATTTCTTAGCCAGGCCTCTAAACTTGGCTTTTGCAATAAGCTAAGTGTCGAGAGAATTATTAAATACACTTGGATGCGCAATCGAAACATTGATCTGGTTGAGTTTGTTGTTGACCCCGAAAAGGCAATTGTTGGTCGAGTGGTACATCCATTTAAAGATATGCAGTGGGATGAGTTTATTTACTGTGCTTATACTCTGGCTGTTGAAACGGATAATCTAGAATATTTACTCAGTCAGATAGATGTGCATTAGCTATAAAAATATCATCTATGATTAAATAAATTCATATAGTCTTATAAAATATACATTTTAAAAGACTATTTTTTAATATTATTAATTTCATGACCACATCACTAATTTTTACATGTGAAACTAAAATATATTTTGTATATTATTTACGTTAATGATATAAAATAAATATATCGGGCTAAGCCCATAACCTTATTAAATCACCGCTAGGTGATTAAGTTATTTACGCCGCAATGGCGTAAACATGAGCAAGTATTTGCTCAAGGTTGTGGGACACTGAGGGCTCCGTTTCTCTCCACCCATTTTTTATCATGAGTTTCACATGTGAAACTCTAGTACGAGATAGGCTGTGTGAGAGCAAGAAAAATAATACATGTAGATATGGATGGTGTTCTAGCTGACTTTAGGTCATCTTACGATCGTTATAAGTCTGAAAACCCTGCATTAGAATTCCCTCAAAGCGAAATTGGTTTTTTTAGAGATCTGAATCCTATTGATAGTGCAATTAGTGCAGTAAATCAGCTTCGTAATTTACCTCAATTTAATGTATATGTTTTGACAGCTCCTTCAACTAGGAATTCTCACTCATATGCAGAGAAGCGATTGTGGGTTGAAGAGTATTTCGATTATGAATTTACCAGGAAGCTAATAATTTGCAGAGAAAAAAATCTAATTAAAGGAGATTATTTAATTGACGACAATACTAATGGTTGTGGTCAGGATAATTTCAGTGGTGAATTGCTGCATTTCGGAAGCAAAGAATATCCAAATTGGGAATCCATAATGAATTACCTTAAAGGTCAGTATGATTTTGGAGGTGGATTATGAGGAAAGATCTAGCTACTCAGTTGTATCTTAGGTTTCCTGATATCTTTAAAGGACGAAATAAACCATTAACTGATTCATTGATGGCGTTTGGTCTTGAATGTAGCGATGGGTGGTATGGCTTAATCTATCAGCTTTGTGAGGAAATTGAAAAACAGGCTTTGCTTGAGGGTGTGCGCGTACCAGAAGCGAGGCAGGTCAAAGAAAAGTTTGGAGAGTTACGTTTTTATGTATCAGGTACGACAAGTTCAATTCTAGATATTATTGAGGAATCAACAGATAAATCTATAACAATATGTGAGATATGTGGACAACCAGGTACAACGATTGAAAGTAGAGGGTGGTTAAAAACGCGATGTTTAAAACACAAAGATATATAGTCCTAGTTGAGGATTGTGTTAGTAGGGAGATTCACTATGCAAAATATAATTGAAATTTATGGAACTTTAATCAACCATTTTGAGACCGGTACCGAAGGTGTTTGGTGGGCTTTACAAAAAGCTCCTTCAGGCTTTGAAAAAGGTAGATCGTATGAAGATCTGTATTTGCTACATAGTGGAGATGTTTTAGAAATTTATGATCCCGATGCATTATATTCAAGAGGAGAGCATAAAATTCTTTGGACTGGGACAATCGAGAAAGATACTAACTCATGCTTGTTGGAAAGACCTTTAAATCCTGAAGTGAAACAACAGAACGTTGGAGGATTTTGGGTGCATTGGTTACAACGCGGATTTTTTAATCACGAGCAATGGAATTGGGTGTTTATTATGAACTATCCAGCAAAAATTATTCGATCTTCATGCTAGTGTGATCCTCATGTATATGAGGGTGTGCGATTCTATTATTTTTTACTGAAAGGTTACATTTTTTAGTAATAAAGTAATTTTCATATTTGAAATTTATATATTATGAAAGGATTAGTAGTACTCGGGTTGTCGTGTAATCCACGAGCTTATCCCGGTGAAAGAAATCCTAAGTTTTTAGATAGCTTGACTATTGAAGTGTAATTTTCCATATATAAATTGAATTAAAAATTTGTTTTCAAGATGAGAAGGAGCCTAACAGTGATTGTTAACAACGAAGAATTTGACTGGTTTGGATATATTCTTCTTCGGGCTCAATGACAACGTTTTACGCCACGTAGTCAGAAGCACATTGAGAAGCCCAAGAAAAAGCTGAGAGATCCAATTTTTATTGAATATCACATGGGTCGAGTATCTAGAACTGAATTATGTCGACATTGTTGTGTGCCAGATTCAGCGTATTATCACTTGCTCGTTGAAAAAGGTGAGATATTTGCTGATTAGGGAGGGGCAGTTTCACATGTGAAACTGCCAAAAATGACACAATAAGCGAAATTTGGGACAGCAGAATAAGCGAATTCTTAGACATCATTAATGGGCTAAAACTTGGTTTTAGCCCATGAATTCTATTGAGTCTCCTGTCTATACATGCCCTTAAAAGGACAAAAACACCCCACATTTCCCAAAAATATGCCTTTTAGGGGCACAAATTACGCCTTTACTGTAATACATACCCTTGAATGGACTTGAATTATGTCAGAAAAACTACTAGTATTTATGACGTGTTCATGAGGTGTTAAGTATGACTGTGGCGTCACAGATTAAGCGAGAAATTCAAGAGATCCCTGAGGGAGAGCCTTTTACCACGGGGCGTTTCCTGCAAAGCGGCTCTCGTTCAGCTATTGATAAGACATTATCTCGTATAGTGGCAGAAGGTAGTCTTGAGCGTGTTTCACGCGGGGTCTTCGTGCGCTCGAAGAAAAGCCGTTTTGTGGGTAAGGTTATGCCTGATGTTTCGCGGGTACTTGAAGTAATCGCCAAAGGCCATGGTGAAACGATCCAGATACATGGGGCAGAAGCGGCCCGACGCTTTAAAATCAGTACACAAATGCCGACTCAGCCAGTGTATTACACGAGCGGTCCATCAAGGGAGCTTAGTGTAGGTAAGCTTAAAGTCCGTTTGATGCATACTACTAGTCATCGTCGGCTGCAGCATGCGGGCAAGAAAACCGGTCTGGCACTGAGTGCTTTGTGGTATCTCGGTAAAGAGCAGGTGACAAGTAGTACGATTCAGCAAATTCGAGAGGGTTTGAGTTCTGAGGAATTTGAAACGCTTCGAACTTTATCTATGCCAGGCTGGATGACCATAGCGATCGAAACATACCGTAAGGAATCGTTATATGTCTGAGTCCTATCTTGATCTAGCTGCTGTAGATCAACGAGATATTCTACAAACAGCGGCTGCTGAGTTGGGGCGAAATGCAGCAGTTCTCGAAAAAGATATTTGGGTGTGTTGGGTATTAGAAGTCTTGTTTGATATGCCCAAAGCGCATCCCATGGCATTCAAAGGCGGAATCTCACTATCAAAGGTATATGGCATTATTGATCGATTCTCGGAGGATGTTGATATCACCTTATCCTATAGTCACTTTGAGGATGTGGATTACCCTGACTACCCAAAACAATTTGATCCCTTTGCAGGTGGAACGAGTAAAAATCAGAGACGCAGATACAGTGATCGATTAAAAGGATACGTGAAAAATTATGCTGATGGAACAGTTGTGCCATATCTGGAAAGTGAGCTCGCGAAATTGTCTACAGCAGATTCGCATGTAGTTACTACTGATGATTCTGGTGAAAAAATCTGGATTAGTTATCCGTCGGCTGTAGAAGAAACGGATGAATATTTAAAAGCAAATGTCTTGGTCGAGTTAGGAGGGCGCAATGTCATAGATCCTAACGAGGTACACTGCATTACACCTTATGTGGCTGATGTAACAGAGGGTGTAAGCTATCCATCATGTGATGTTACGGTCCTTTCACCCAAACGGACATTTTGGGAAAAAGCCACATTAATTCATGTGGAATGTAATCGAGACAAACTCAAGGCAAATCCAGAGCGCCTATCCCGGCATTGGTATGATTTGGTTATGCTATTCCGACATGAGTCAGGTCAATTAGCCATTAAAGATCGTTTGCTCTTTGAAGATGTTGTTAATCACAAAAAAGTATTCTTTGATTCAAGTACAGCAAATTATGATATGTGTTTAGAAAATACTTTGAAGCTACTTCCTGAAGGGGAGTTACTGGACGGTCTTCGCAATGATTATGATGCCATGACCGGTTCAGGAATGATGTACCAGGACACGCTCAGTTTTGATGAGATCATTGATGAAATTAAACAGATAGAGCACGATATCAATATCTGGTAACCCTCCAAGAAAGATTCATATTCCATCATTAAACTGTGTATTGAGATTCACACATCATAATAAAAGTGAGGTTGGATATGAGCAATTCATTAACTCGAAAAGAGTTCTACGATTTACTGTGGTCTCAACCACAAACTGAATTGGCTAAGCAGTTTGATGTATCTGATTCGGCCATTGGTAAAGCTGCTCGAAAGGCTGGGATTCCGAGACCAGGCCCAGGATATTGGCAAAAGTTAAGGCATGGGAAAAAAGTATTACGGGTGCCTTTACCGCAACGATTGCCAGGCTCATCGGACTGGATACACTTTGGCAGTAAATGGCACCAGGAACCAGTAACTATTGATGACGATGAAACTCCTATTGAACCCTCCTTTGAAGAGTCAATGGAGGAAGTACGGGCACGTGTGATTAAGATGGTCGGAAAAGTGTCTTATCCAACCTTTACTAAAGCAACCCATTCAATACCTAAGAAACTCCTGGAACAAGATGCTGAGCGTCTAAAAGAGGCCGAGAAAAGTCGTTATGTATGGCCAGAGCCTAAATTCGTGTCGCTTATAGAAAAGCGTCGATTGAGGATATATAACGCCCTGTTTTTGAAGATGCAGGGGCTAGGATGTCTACCGTATATGGCAACTGGTAAATATGAGAATTATTTAGAAGCGTCTTTCAATGTGGGCCATCAAAATATACGAGTTAAGCTTGAGACGATTGAGTCAGTATCTCGAGGACGTCAACAGACGAAAAAAAAGCCGTTTTTAAAATTCACCATTCAGAGTGGTGGACATAATGGTAGGGAGGAGATGGTATGGCAAGATGATGAAACTAAACTGGAAACGAATCTACAGGCTATTGTCATTGAGCTCGTTATGGCTGGAGAGCAACAGTATCGCAACTTGTTGCAACGGCGATATGAATGGAGTGTTCAAGAAAGAGAGCAACGAATAGAGGAAGAGCGTCAAAGAAAAATTGAAGAAGAAAAATTGACTAGAGAGCAGAAAGAAAAAGAGGAAAGTGAGCACATTGAACATTTGTTGAATCAAGCAGAATCGATTCGGAAGGCAGAGATTATTCGTGAGTATGTTGAGCGCATATTATCAAGAAGTGGCGAAATAGATGTGCCTTTAAGTGAATTAGAAGAGTGGTCGGTATGGGCAATAAAACAGGCCGATAGAATTGATCCAATAAAGAGTTTTTCGAAAATAAATATGCTTCGATGATTTATTGAGCTATTTCATCGATTGAAACGAGAAATTTGGTTTTAGAGTCAATGCCTTCCATGCACACATAGGGTTGTAGAGTTTTGGCAGTGTATTTAAGTTCTTTCCCAAGGAATTCGGTATCTATTTGATGGAAGAGTGATTCATATGCTTCTTTTTGATCACCGGTGCCTTTGCAGAATATCATTTCGCTGAAAGATTTGTTAGTGACAATACCATTATCTAGATAATGGCCTCTAGCGTGTATTTTTCTTGAAGTTCTTGATTCTATTTCTAAGGTACCAACGATAATATGAGGAATATCCAAAAAGACTTTTTGATCTTGTAATATTGGATCGGTTAAAGAGATAGGTGTGTTATTAATATTAATGTTTGTTGCTAGTTTGAGTTTTTTTAAATCTGAATTGAAAAGAGCATGGGTGAACTCACCAGCATATGGATCGGAATATTGGATATGATCACTTTGATCAGATTTTTGACTGACGAGTTTTATTGAGTTGATATCTATTATAGTGATGGTATCGTTAATCATTTTAATTAGAAGGGTGATCTCATCTAAGACCGTTTGTAAATATTCGTGAATAGCGGATGCAGCTGATTCATCTAATGGGGTTCCGTTTTGATTGCATGCGATGAGATGAAGGTAGTTTTCTTTGATGCATTTTGTCTCGTCGTTTATCATTAGCTCACAATGTACATCAGGAAAGTTAAATGTGACTCCCCTTGTTAGTGACTTTAGTATTTTCTCCATAGAATTAATAGTTGAAGCTAAAGTACGGAAATCTGCGAGTGATGTTGTAGATGAGTGGCGTATTGGTTCATGGTCAGGTGGGTTTCCGTTAAAGTCTAGTTCCAGTTGATTATTGCGTTTTGTAAAATTAGTTCGTCTGTCAAAGTTTAAGTGCTCATATATACGATCGGTTGTTAAGATAACCAATCCTTCTCTTTGTAAATATTCCTGCAAATTCATGACTGTTCTACAAAAAATAGCTGTTGTTGATAGGATAATAGCTAACAGATTATTCGAGTCAATGGTTATAAAAAGTGTTAATAAACAATAAGTTGTAAGATGTTTTACAGTGCATTTAAATAATGTTTTTTAAATCAAAAGGATAGGGGGTTCGACAGCTGAGTTGATTGAAAAATATTTTTTTATCTTAAGTTAAAAAAAACAGAAAGGACATAGAATATCTGACTGAGTGAGAAAAGTTTTTTAGGCATATGTCTGGGAATGTTCTTATTTAGGGTTGATTTAACAAAATTTAAGCGTTGATCATCTATGCCTGACTCTAGTCGTCTAGTTTTTTCAGGTTTTATATCCTGTATACCAATATTATTTAAAATATTTTTTAGATGATAAACATTTGACTCACTGAGCTGGTCTGAATAGCTGTATTTGAAATGGGTTGATTCATATCCAAATATTTTACAAGCTTTAATAAAACTAATGAGATTATCAGGCGTAGTGAATATTAAAGTGCTTCCAGTCGTATGGAGATTGATAGAATTAATCCAGCTTTTACATCCAGCCTCAAATATAGACTTGGTATTAGGGTTTTTGATTAAGTTATCGATGTTGTGAATTAGAGAAATAATATTAGTCTTTTCAAGGTCTATAGAGCTTGTGAGTTTATTTGTTTTTTTAGGAAGCCAGCCATTTGCGGCGGGTCTACGTATATTGAATACATCGAAGTGGTTTGTATCAGAAATTGATTTTGCTGTATTTAAAATTTTATTAATCGAATGGGCGTCAGTCTGTTTAAAGAAAGCAATATTCTCTGTTGACGTATTGTGAATACCAGAGGACTTTAAAATATCATATATATCATAAACACGAAGATTACGTAGTTTGGGTTCATAATTAAGTCTCTTAGGGTATTTTTCTAATTTAAAGTTATATGCAGGGATTTCATTGCCTACTTGAATGCTGGCTAATACATCCATCGGCGAAAATGGTTGCTTATTCATTTTTTTTGTTCGAATGCGGCTTTTAAGAGTTTTTTCATTATGTCCCGTTATCCTAGCTAGTTCATTTACTGTTATTTCAGGAAATGATGTACTACGTACGTATGCAGCGCTTATATCATCTGCTGTATGAATATAACTATGTAGACTGGTGCTAAAATCCTTGTGGCCGACAGAAACTGATAACGCGTACATGGTATTAGCATTCGGTGTGGCAGGATTAACTAAATGCTTATTAATATCCTGCCTATAGCTATGCCACAAGCTATGATTGCTCTCTGAAAAAACAAGGTGATTCCATATTGGGAGATTGGATGAAAATTGAGCGGTAATGAAACTATGACGTAAATGCTGGTATCTGATTCGTGGATCACCCGTGACTGTGCGTAGTACGCTATGGAGTAGCTCCCATATGTTCTGTCGAGGAATTAACTCCCCAATATTCTCAGTATCTTGAAAGATAAAAGAATCAATTGAATAATCGGGTGAGTTTTTGATCATACTCATGTGAGTGTTTAATACGTTAAATTCAATATCCTTGAAATTCCCTAATAGTGGAATTTGTCTAATAGCAGATTGTGACTTCTTCCTTCCTTTAATGGTTCTTTGAACTTGTATAATGATCTGGTCACTTAACTGCTGTACGTCTTGAACGCGTAAATGGTGGCATTCTCCTATTCTAAGACTGAAACGGTATCCCAAGATAAGTGCCATACAAGCCCATGATTTTGTGTATGTATCTAATTTGGAATTCTGTAGAAGCTGTAAGGACTGGTAATATTCTTCAGGGGTGACGATATTGGAGTCTACACGTGTTTCTTTTTTAGATAGCCACTTGCCAGCAATTTCTCTCCAGTTTAGTTCGCTGAAATCAAATAGCCCATAGTTGCTACAAATGAGATTGAATCTAAATAATTGGCTAGCACGTAAATGTTGGCTTACATTATTGTAGTTAATAGCCTTTGTATAGATAACAGCTATCTCTTCTTCATTATATTCTTCAATATCATTGTGCCCAATGTAAATACACAATGGGTGTGCGATACTAAAGAAATACTCATCTATTGTATTTATAACAAGTTCTGATTTTCTTGAACCCCCATAATCAATCATATGGAGCAACCACTGGCTTAGTGCGATAGAAATATTAGGGAATTGATTGTTCTCGTGTATCTCTATTAGTCTATATTTAAGATCATCAAGTTGCTTAGATGGGCTTGTTTTGTTTTTCGATCTGGTAGCATTGATGCTTAATTTTATTAGAGTTAGGTATTCTTTGAGATTTCTTTTTGGTCTGTTGGGTCTTCTGCTTTTTTCAATGAATGTTTTGTCGTCAGATATATCTATGTAAGAAGAAAGTTTCTTTTTATATATCAATCTTGCTAGTGTTCTTTCTGGTAATGGACTAGTCTTTAATTCTGAGTTAAAAATGCCGCAGATGAATGGTGGAAAATGATATGTCCAATAGCTTTGCAGTACATTTGTTAAAGATTGCAATGACGTAGAACTATCTTTGTTAGTAAAACCTAAATCACTCAGGATGTTGTGAATGTGTAATTCAACTTTTTTTGTATCTATTTTTCTTGAAGTCTTGCTGTTTTCGTTTTTTAGATGATGTAGCAACAGGCTGCGAGACAAGGGATCAGGAAACCATCGCCACGATGGGGATTGATATTCCTTTTTTATTTTTTTATCAATATCATCACACCAGATATCTATATAATATAGCCAGTTTTTTATTTTTCTTATAGAACTCGGACCAGATTTGAGAATGTAGTTTATCCATTCGAATCGATATACACCTGAGAATAGAACGGCTGATATAATAATGGTTGCCCAGCTGTATTCAGCGGTTGTCTTTGATCTCTGTTCGCTTCTACTCAGGAACTTCGTAAATTTCGTTCTTAACTGTCTTGATCTAATATAAGAGTTTAGCCAGTGAGCACTGAACGGAGAGTGCTCTTGTTTAGCTATATTAAGCTTCTTAATCGGTGTTACTTTGTTCTCTCGTGCCAGCTTATTGATTATGTTGATAAATATTTCAATAGTCTTGTATGTAAAGTCTTCTGATTCAAGACACTCTGTCAAAATTGTCTCAATTGTAGTTTCCTGTGCCTTTATGTTCTCTATATAATTAGCAATACTGCCGCTCTTTGAGATTTCACCTACCACGATATCTTTTATTTTTTTCTCTAAAATATTTAATCTATGTTGACGAGTCGAGGCTCGTGCAATATGCCCGTACTCCTTATTAGGTCTGGGGTAGATCTTTGTCAGGTGCGTGTCTGTCTTGCAATCTAAACCATTTATAACGTCCCATCTTTGATCTATTGAAAGATGGTTTAATGCGGGTTTTAAAATTTCAGCACATTCAGCAGGTGTCCAGGATCTTGAGAAACCAAATGGGTGTTGGTGGTTCGTTAAATGCCCAAGTTGTATATCAATAAGCCCACTAGAAATATTATTCTTGGACAAATAACTCTCAAGGTAATGACGGTTATGATTGTCTTCGTAAGGCCAAGTATTAGGTAGAAGCTCGGATAAGCGTGTTGGTGTAATCGACTCGACCTCATAGTCACTACTTAGAAAGAAGAATAACGGAATGCTTTGTTTATGAGCAGGTCTTTGATCAAGCAAGCCGTAAATTATGCTTGATAATTCATTGTGATTTTCCTGTTTCAGTATTTTTGATAATGAAATTAGATGATTGGAGTAAGCCACAAACTGAGAGCTAGCTATCTCAGATAACCAGCAAACCCTGTTTTCTGCTAACTTGCTGCTGATTTTGTCATTGATAACTACAATGTTTTCTTCTAGATCTATGTCTTCACGAAACGCAAACATATCAGTAACTGGTCGGTGACCTGTTCCATAACCCAGTAACTTAAGGCAATAGGCTGTGAATATATTGTGTTTGTCTGGAGTGCTAATTTTTCTGTCTTTTAGCTTCTCTCGCGTAGAGTTAGCTAGTGCTGTTACATTTTTACGAAAAACTATGGGGTCCGTAAGCAATCGTGAGCCGCAAATATACATAAGATCAGATGATTTCATCAAAATACTGCTCACTATATTTTTTGTATATTGAAATTAGTCTATTCAGTTCTATAGAGCGGTAATAAAATGCAGTTGGTGTCTTCTGTTCATCTGTACCGAATAAAGCGTACGAAATGCACGCATCATTTTCATAGGACTTGATGTACTGTTTGAGTTGACAGCTTACGCGGTTAGTATTGAATCGTTGGCCGTGAATCTTATTGAGTTCTTGAATGAAGCCCTTAATAAGGTCTTCTGGTTTCTTTGTATTGTTAATAAAGAGGTCGCGTATAGTTAATGTGCATTTATTATTAAATGGTATCAGTTTTTGGAGCTTTATCTTAATGAAGTCTGGTAATGGTAGATTGATACTGGAGTTATCTATGTCATTGATGTGGGGTAAGTAAAGATGCTTTACAGAGTCATCCGGAGTAACTGCATTAGGGCTATCTGGTATTTTCCTCTTATAAAACCCATCGGGTGTTACATGACCATGTTCTCCGATTGAGAATCCAAGAACATCTCGGTAATTAATAGAGGTGCAGATTGAAAGGCCAATACAAAGTGCTGTGGCATCGTCTGAATTTATTGTTTCTGGTGATATTAATGCAGATTTGAGCCATTGTCTTTCGATAATATTGTGTAGGTTTTTAGCATAATAGCAGAAGCTGGTGTCTCGATATGAGGATGGTGAGACTGCTGGTTGGTAGAGCGCTGACAGAGTCTTTGTTTCGGATAACTCATTGGTTATTTCAGTTATATTTATAGAAGGCAGTATCTTCAGGAGGTCCTCAGATATCTCTTCTTCTTCAATATCATGTATATCCTCTGTAGTATCATTTACATAGACTAAAGTTTCATTCTCTGGTTCTTTATTCGGCTTTTCTGTCTGAGAGAAAATCACAGGTGGCGGTAACCAATGATTCGTAATATCGTCTGATTCCTGAAAAGCTTTTTGCTTTATCACGGTATGATGCTTAAGCCCTTTATTGGGAATTAGATCCAAAATTCTGTTAATAGAATTGAATATGGATATTGCTTTTGAGTTTGACCTGATGTCAGTGTTATTGGATATCAAGTCTACTAATTCATTAAAATAATAAATTTTAGTTAGCTTTTTATCAAATTCAGATAATACGGATAGTGGTGTATCACTTTCGATAAGTGATCGGAGTTGATTGGCTGCTTCGGCAATACGCTTTATATGATCGTTGTTTTTTTTAAGGTCCGAAAAGACTGCCAGTATAATTAGCTGGCTTAGGACGAATACAGGGTCGAAATTTTTGTCTTTAGGGTTTTTGTCCATTAACGTGAGAGCCGCAATTGGGCGTTTTCTTACATGCTTGACTGGATTATTCCATGTACCCTGAGTTGCCGCTAAAGTTAAGTCGGCATCTTTATATGCAGAGAAGGTGTCACAGAGGTTTTGAAATAACTCCAGTGTGGAAAAGATGGTATCAACAGAATGGTGACTGCTGATGCTCAAAATTTCATTGATAAGGTTCTGGTGGCCATTGAAACCGGTATTGATTTCGAATTTTTCAAATAACTTATTGATCTTAAGAGGGGTGTTTCCAGATATCTTGGCTAAATAATCAAGGATATGTTCTCGATTGGTGTTTTGGTCATTTTTTTGAAGTGTTGTAGTCATACTGTTATTTATAGTATGTGCGCACTAGAATTACCAATCATTATTAATTAGTGAGTTGTGGTTCTTTTAATGCACACTAATATACGTAGATATCTACCTGTGTTATAAGGACTAAGTTGTTGAAATGTATGATTAAAGTGATAATATTGTAAATTAATGACTATTTATAGGTAGTTAGCAGTCATGGACTCATAATGATGGGGTCCCAGGTTCGAATCCCGGTGTTGCCACCATATTCCTTAACAAAAACAGCCGCTTACATAAGCGGCTGTTTTTGTTTGTGCTCAAGAAAATATTTATCAATAAGCTGTGATAGTGAGTTTATAGTGATTTTAGAGCTAATTCTGGCATGGCTGTCCTGATAAAGTTCTCACGTGTTGCTTACAATTGCCGTAGCGTAAACAGCAATGTCCGCAGCGCTCATACCCAGCAGTCGAGCTGTATTCTGCCAGCCCTGCAAAGCTGTCGATACCTCGCCTATAATGGCCTCGGCTTCATAGTCCTTCAGTGCAAAATACATTGCGGCACGTCGTGCCTGGTCAAGGTCAGCCTGTGGGCCTTCATCAGAAATCCAGGTCGTGAGTTCACGTGCTTTTTCCGTTATCGGTACCGGGTTTAAATCATAGGCTGGTGACAGTCTCCACTTGTCATTCCCATCATAAAGAAAACCGTGATTACGTAAATGGTCATCCAGGTTACCTATGAGTATGTTAAAAATAATACGCCGCCACAGCTCGTGTAAATCTTCTGTCGGTGTGCTGGAGTGTATGCGTATGCCTTCGGCAACGTCGGTATAAGTGGCTTCATCACCATCATTGAGTCCTAACAGGCTCATTGCAGATAAAAAAGGGATTCGTTGCTCACCCTGCCGATCAAAGCGTTTAATTAATGCGACCGATCTCCCGGCAACATCCTGCAATCGGGCATCGGCGACGGTGATGCCTGCCTTGCCAGCAAGTTTCATCGCCAGTACTTCACCTTGGGGAATACTCCGGTCATCATTGAGCTTTGGAAATTTGGCGATTGCAAGTGTGCCGTCTTTGTCGATTACCACTGATTTTGGTCGCGCCCCACCCAGTGGCGAGCCTTCATTCAATAGCAGCTTCAGGTCTTCTGCCGTTTCGCTATTATTCTGTACAGCATCGGCAGCATTAATGAGTGCCGGTAACTGAATGAGTGGTGGTACACGAAATCGCCCCAGGTCGTGGTCGAAAGTGTCTTCACCTTCGCATTTATAACGTAGCGCACCAATGCGTGTTCGATCTGTGATGGCAAGTAGGTAGTCGATTTCTGATAGCGTACGTGTTTCCCCGGTTTTGAGAAAGGCGCGTTTAATCAACATTTGGCCCCAACGATCCGGGGCGGTATCACGCAGCGCCCCAGGCAATGCAGATTTTTCTGATGAAGTGTAAACCGGCCCGGCCTGTAGTGGCAGGTTTTCAGGGTCTATAGCAAAAGCTGCTGGCAGATCTAGCCATGCATCAGCATATTCAAATACTGAGCTTTGCCCGCGACGTTTTGCGACATAACGACAGCGCCCAACCAACTGTGTTTGCTGCTCAAGGTCGATATAAATTTCAATCGTGTCCGTCATAACCGTGTCGACTTACGCCTGGACGACATAATTTTCTTAGGCAAACGATCCTCTTCAATATCCAGACCCAGGGCATCGTTGCGGCGGTCGGCAACATAGCCAAGGTCTTCAACAAGCCCAAGTATCGCCAGCACGGTGGCATAGATTCCCATTGAAACTGTGGGTTCACCTTTTTCGACCTTATAGAGTGTACTGCGGCTAATAAAAGCACGCTCAGCCATTGAAACTGTTGAAATGCGACGTTTTTTACGTGCAATTGCAATATCCTCGCCGAGTTTCGCAAGGGCTTGCCGGGCTGCCCGAGGTAATGTAGTTGGTGCTTGTGATTTCATAATATGTCTTATATAAAGATCAATAAGGTATATATTGTTCACTATATAAGACAATGTCAATAAAAACGCGCTAAATTATTGTGTTTATGGTGTAGGTGTCTCGATAACTATTAGATAAGTTCTCTAAAATGCTAGCGCCTAATGGTGTTCTAATTCTTTGCTTTAGTCATCCCTCACAAGAGTATCGTTATCCTGGTTTATTAAATGACTCCGTACCATCATATGATGCTGGATTTAAAACTTTCAATTATTCGTATCGTGATGGGACGAATGCATTAATAAAATCTGGGTTTTGCTGTTATTTCAACTTCCATTAGCAACAAGGTGGTTATTTAAAAAGCAATGGAAAGCAGCTTTACTTTATGTAACAAGCGCAATAATATTTTGGGCCAGTATTATGTTTGGCGGTTCACAGGGCGCGGCAATATTTTATGCAACTTAAATACACAAGCACATATCAAGGCGGTAACAAGTTAATCTGACACCCAACCTGAAAATTTCCCTAAACACAATAAACAACCTTAAATCATTGTCCTCACAGCGATCTTTATAGTCTCCTCAACCGCTGTTTCTCCCAAAACAAGCCCATTTCCCTTTCTGTTATTGATCATACCCATAAGTATGATAATATCACACTCACTAGTATAGTAATGCAAGAGCCCAGGTCCGGTGTCCAAATCCTTAAAAAACGCACAACTCAAACAAGCGGCCATTATCCAGGCGGCTCTCGAGTTGTTTTTGCAACAGGGTTATGGCGCAACCAGTATGGACACGGTGGCGAACCAGGCCGGTGTGACCAAACAGACGGTCTACCGCTACTACGCCTCCAAGCAGGCCCTTCTGGTGGCAGTGATGGAGAAGATCCAGTCTGAGCAGCCTATTCCTTATGAGTTTGGTGATGCAGGGATCGAAACGGAGCTGAACAACTTCGGCTACGACCTGCTGGCCTTTCACCTTACCCCGGCGGCACTGGGTGTTTATAAAATGATAATGAACGAGGGCAGGCAGGAGGGTCTACTGCAACCGTTTATGAAGGCGGGGCCAAACCGAGTGATGGGACCCTTGCAGGTCTTTCTGCAAGGGCGCTACCCAAAACTGCAAGATGTGGCTTTCTATGCGCAAATGTTTGCCAGCATGGTGCTGGTGCCGCGCAATCAGTTAATGATGCATGGCAAGGGTCGCATCACCCGCACCGAACAGAAGGCACATGTAAACAAGGTGGTTGTGCTGTTTCTTCATGGCCTGCCGGTTTATGCAAGTAGAGATAAATAATTTTGATATAAATTTAATGCGGAGTAACAACATGACAGATTTATTTAAAGAAAAAGCCCAGGACTGGGACGTGAATGACATGGTGAAGGCACTTTCTCAGGGGATCGGTTCCACCATTCGCACCAAAGTTGATCTCAACGATTCCATGCATGTGATGGACTTCGGCGCTGGCACCGGCCTGATTACCGCCCAGATGGCAGAAAAAGTGAAGAAGGTGACCGCGGTGGATGTGTCCGAATCGATGCTTGAGAAACTGGCGGCCAAGGATGAGCTTAAAGGCAAGGTGGATATTGTTTGCCAGAATATTATTGAGCAGCCCATTGACGCTAAGTTTGATCTTATTGTCAGCGCCATGGCCATGCACCATGTGCAGGACACAGACAAATTGTTGCAATGCTTTGCCGAACACCTGAAACCCGGTGCCAATGTGGCACTGGCTGATCTGGATGAAGAGGATGGCAGTTTCCATCCTGAAGATGTGGAAGGTGTTTACCACAATGGATTTGCTAGAGAAGCGTTCAGGGGCAAGTTGGAAACCAACGGTTTTAAGAATGTTCACTTTGTTACAGCCCACACCGTGAGCAAAGAAGAAAAGAGCTACCCAATCTTTCTTGCAGTGGCCACTAAAGGTTAAGCTGGGCCTGATTGTACAATTAACACGAGTCATATTTTATATGGCAAAGTTAACTTACCAGTTTTTTTTGGTACTGAACTATCATCGAAAATTTTTTGTTTTTTAGGGATTAGAAATCTGTGGTTTCGCCTTTGTGGCGATTCATTTTCTTTTCTACAGCAAATACGACTGTCCGGATCAAATAAAAACCAGCAAGATTGTAGTCATTCAGGCATGCTGTTAGCCGGAATTCAGTTTTTAAGTAAAAAAATTCAGCTCATGGATATCGGCATGCGCCCACTACTGTCCAGAATAATTATATTCGTCATTCCCGAATGCCTGTGTCGATGTATGGACTCCACCAACCTAATTAAGTAGGCTGGTGTCGATGAAAACAAAGGAGTCCATACAATGAAAAAGTGTACAGTAATTGGCGTTGATTTAGCAAAAAATGTTATCCAAATATG
>Ga0316207_10000761_pt1 | contig 46049 bp, 60 predicted proteins | sample 6weekpyrite_MG_FD_204943 | JGI IMG/M metagenome (GOLD analysis project Ga0316207, IMG submission 204943) | Microbial mat bacterial communities from mineral coupon in-situ incubated in ocean water Damariscotta River, Maine, United States -... | ecosystem: Environmental > Aquatic > Marine >... | reverse complement strand
GCGTAGAAATGGTAATGCCAGGTGATAACGTGAAAATGGATGTGACACTAATCCAGCCGATCGCAATGGAAGAAGGTCTGCGTTTCGCGATTCGCGAAGGTGGCCGTACCGTTGGTGCTGGTGTTGTTTCAAAGATCACTGATTAATTTAGATCGGTAGGTGCGAATAAGTTCGCGCTTACAATAAAGTGTTGTCGGCCTAAATTTGGGTCGGCAATTTATAGCTACTCACTTATCCTAGAATAGTGTTTTTTAAAGAGTAAAAATTATGGCAGCAGCAAGTCAAAGAATCCGTATCCGTTTAAAGTCATTCGATCATAAATTAGTTGATCGTTCTTGCGCGGAAATTGTAGATACGGCAAAACGTACCGGTGCTCATGTTAAAGGCCCGATTCCTTTGCCTACAAAGAAAGAGCGCTTTACTGTGTTGATTTCTCCGCACGTAAACAAAGATGCACGCGATCAGTACGAATTGCGTACTCACAAGCGTTTAATGGATATCGTTGACCCAACTGATAAAACAGTAGATGCGTTAATGAAGCTGGATCTTGCGGCGGGTGTGGATGTTCAGATTAAGCTGAACTAAGTGCTGAAAAGATATTGCTCTTGATGGCGCTCATTTGGGGCGCTAAGTGGTGTTTCTCAAGAGATTAAAAACAATATCTAAAATCACATCATTTTTTTGTAACAAAATGATGTGATGATTAAAAAAACATGATAGAATTCGCGCCTCTTTCGGCCCAGCCCAATTTTTAAAATTGACTGGGCCGATTTTATCAGAAGCGTAAATTAAGTTAAATCAAGGGTTTAGCCTCTCTATATGAAGCTCGCCCTGATAATATTTTGGAATACAGACATGACCATCGGTTTAGTTGGTAAAAAAGTTGGAATGACACGCGTCTTCACCGAAGACGGTGTGTCAATTCCCGTAACGGTAGTAGAAGTCGCGCCTAATCTGGTTACTCAGGTTAAATCTGTTGAGACAGATGGTTATGACGCAATTCAGGTTACTACGGGCTCACGTCGTGCGTCTCGTGTAAGCAAATCGGCAGCGGGACATTATGCGAAAGCAGGTGTTGAGGCAGGTCGTGGTTTGTGGGAGTTTCGTTTAGACGCGGCTTCTGAGCATGAAACAGGTACACAGCTTCCATTGGCGATGTTCGAAGCCGGTCAAAAAGTTGATGTAACGGGTAAGAGTGTTGGTAAAGGTTTTGCGGGTGGCGTTAAGCGCTGGGGTTTCCAGATGCAGGATGCGACCCACGGCAACTCAATCTCTCACCGTGCACCGGGTTCTATTGGTCAGTGCCAAACACCGGGTCGAGTATTCAAAGGCAAGAAAATGGCGGGTCACATGGGTGACAGGCAGCGCACAGTGCAAATGCTAGAGCTGGTTCGAGTTGATGAAGAACGTGGTTTATTATTGATTAAAGGCTCAGTGCCTGGCTCTAAAGGTGGTGACGTAATTGTTCGTGCTGCCGTTAAAGTTAAGAGGGGTTAGATCTAATGGATCTTCAATTACATAAAGGTAGCGATAAAATTTCTGTTGCAGACGCAATATTCGCAAGAAATTTTAACGAGGGTCTGGTTCACCAGGCGGTTGTTTCGTTTCTTGCCGGTGCGCGCGCAGGGACTAAAGCTCAAAAAAATCGTGCTGCAGTAAGTGGCGGCGGTGCCAAGCCTTGGCGTCAAAAAGGTACGGGCCGTGCCCGTGCGGGTACTATCCGTAGTCCTATCTGGCGCTCTGGTGGCCAGACATTTGCTGCGGCTCCACGTGATCATTCCGTTAAGCTGAACAAGAAGATGTATCGTGCCGCGATTAGCTCTATTTTATCTGAGCTGGTTCGTCAGGATCGTTTAAAAGTGGTTGAAGATATCACGGTTGATTCGGCTAAAACAAAAGGCATGGTTGCCAAGCTCAAAGATCTTGAAGTATCTAAAGTGTTAATCGTGACAGAAACCGGTGATGAAAACCTGTATCTGTCAGCGAGAAATTTACACCGCGTAGAAATCACTGATGTGGCAGGCATGTCTGCAGTTGATTTGGTTGGTGCTGAAAACGTTGTGATGACCGTGGGTTCATTGCGCGCGATTGAGGAATGGCTGTCATGATGCATCAGGAAAAAATTCTAAATACATTGTTAGCGCCGCATATCTCTGAAAAGTCTACGATGGCTGCAGATGCAAACGGCATACATGTATTTAAAGTGAATACATCAGCAACAAAAGCGGATATCAAGCAAGCGGTAGAAGAGCTGTTTGAGGTGAAAGTTGCTCATGTACGAGTAATGAATGTAAAAGGCAAGACCAAGCGATTTGGTCAACGCATGGGTAAACGTTCTGACTGGCGTAAAGCGTACGTTAAACTGGCTGAAGGCCAGGATATCGCTTTAGCTGGTGCAAACTAAAAGGTTAAGACAATGGCATTAGTAAAATCCAAGCCAACTTCGCCGGGTAGTCGCCACGTAGTTAAGGTTGTAAACAAAGAATTACATAAAGGCAAGCCCTACGCTCCTTTGTTAGAGGCTCAGTCTCGCAATGGTGGTCGTAATAATGCGGGTCGTATTACAACACGTCACGTTGGTGGTGGTCATAAACAGCATTATCGGGTTATTGATTTTAAGCGTACCAAAGATGGCATTCCAGCTGTAGTTGAGCGTTTAGAGTATGATCCCAACCGCACTGCAAATATTGCATTGTTAAAGTATGCAGACGGTGAGCGTCGTTACATTATTGCGCCTAAAGGTGTGAATGCAGGCGATGCGATTTCTTCAGGTTCAGCAGCGCCAATCAAAAGCGGTAATGCAATGCCTTTAAGAAATGTGCCGGTTGGTTCAACCATTCACTGTATTGAAATCAAGCCGGGTAAAGGTGCACAAATTGCACGTAGTGCGGGTGCTTCAGTTCAGTTGGTAGCACGTGAAGGTATGTACGCAACATTGCGTTTACGTTCAGGTGAAATGCGTAAAATTCACGTTGATTGCAGAGCAACCATCGGTGAAGTAGGTAATAGTGAGCACAGCTTACGTTCATTAGGTAAAGCGGGCGCAAAGCGCTGGCGTGGTGTTCGTCCCACCGTTCGTGGTGTTGCGATGAATCCAGTCGATCACCCACATGGTGGTGGTGAAGGTCGTACCTCTGGTGGTCGTCATCCCGTGTCTCCATGGGGTACACCTACAAAAGGTAAGAAGACTCGTAGCAACAAGCGCACAGACAATATGATTGTTCGTCGCCGCAACAACCGTAAATAATTGAGGGTATTAGAGTGCCACGTTCATTAAGAAAAGGACCATTTATAGACCATCACTTGATGGCTAAGGTCGAGAAAGCAGTAGAAGAAAAGAGTCGTCGTCCGATTAAAACCTGGTCACGTCGTTCTACTATTTTCCCTGAAATGGTTGGATTAACAATCGCAGTACACAACGGTCGCCAGCATATTCCCGTTTTAGTTAACGAGAACATGGTAGGTCACAAGTTAGGCGAGTTTGCATTAACTCGTACTTACCGTGGTCACACTGCTGACAAAAAGTCGAAATAAGGAGTAGATGATGGAAGTTTTTGCAAAACATCGCTACGCGCGTATTTCTCCGCAGAAGGCTCGTTTGGTTGTTGATCAAATACGTGGACAGTCTGTAGAACAGGCGCTCACAATTTTAACGTTCAGCAATAAAAAAGCAGCTGGGCTGGTTCAAAAAGTTTTAGAATCTGCCATTGCCAATGCTGAGCATAATGAAGGTGCTGATATCGACGAGTTAGTGGTGTCAAAAGCATTTGTAGACGAAGGTCCGACAATGAAGCGCATACAAGCTCGCGCAAAAGGTCGTGCTAATCGAATTTTAAAACGCAGTAGCCATATCACGGTTACGGTTTCGGATAGTTAAGAGAGAAGCAGAATGGGCCAAAAAGTACATCCTGTCGGGATTCGTCTGGGAATATCCTCAGACTGGAACGCAAAATGGTATGCCGACAGTAAGGAATATCCTTTACTGTTAAACGCTGACATTAAAGTGCGCGAGTTTCTGAAAAAGAAATTGGCAGCTGCTAATGTGAGCCGCATTCAAATCGAACGTCCAACACGTGCAGCAGTTATTACAATTCATACTGCTCGCCCCGGTGTTGTTATCGGTAAGAAAGGCGCAGACATTGAGATTTTACGCAAAGAAGTTTCTAAGATTTTGGGTATTCATATTAATAATGTGAAAATCAATATCGAAGAAATTCGCAAGCCAGAGCTTGATGCGCAGTTAGTCGCTGAAAGTATCGCTCAACAGCTGGAACGTCGCGTTATGTTCCGCCGTGCGATGAAGCGTTCAATGCAGAACACAATGCGCATGGGCGGACAGGGTATCAAGATACAGGTTGGTGGTCGTTTGAACGGTGCTGAAATTGCACGTAGCGAATGCTACATGGAAGGTCGCGTGCCTTTGCACACTTTACGTGCTGATATCGATTACGGTTTTGCAGAAGCCTTAACAACTTACGGTATTTTAGGCGTTAAAGTCTGGATTTATAAAGGCGAAGTTTTCAGTCTTGAGCAAAAGCTTAATGCAGCCAAGCAGGATGCTAAGCCAAATAAGAAAGGCGGTAGATAATCATGCTTCAGCCTAAACGCACAAAATTTAGAAAAATGTTTAAAGGCCGTAACCGTGGTCTGGCTCAAAATGGTAACAAGGTGAGCTTTGGCGAATACGGTTTAAAGGCAATGGCGCGTGGTCGTATTTCGGCTCGTCAGATTGAAGCGGCTCGTCGTGCGATGACACGCCATGTGAAGCGTACCGGTAAAATCTGGATTCGTGTTTTCCCGGATACGCCAATTTCAAACAAGCCATTAGAAGTTCGAATGGGTAAAGGAAAAGGCAACGTTGATCACTGGGTTGCTAAAGTTCAGCCTGGTTCAGTTTTATACGAAATGGAAGGTGTTTCCGAAGAATTAGCTAGAGAAGCTTTCCAGTTGGCAGCAGCAAAATTGCCAATTAAAACAACCTTTGTTATTCGTGCGGTGATGTAATGGCTACTACAACAAATAAGCTAACAGTAAAAGATTTAAGAGAGAAAGACGAAGCAGCTCTTAAAGAAGAAATTTTAAACATTCGTAAAGAACAGTTTAATTTACGTATGCAGCAAGGTGCAGGTGAGATGGCTAAACCCCATCTTTTTAAAAATGCACGCCGCGATATTGCACGTGCAAAGACTATTCTTGCTGAAAAAAAACAAGCGGGTAATGCATAATGAGCGCAGATAAAAAACAAAAAACACTACAAGGTGTTGTGACTAGCAATAAAGGCGAGAAGACTGCCGTTATTACTATATCGCGTCGTGTTAAGCACGCCCTCTATGGCAAAATCATTAACCGTTCAACCAAGTTGAGCATTCATGATGAAGCAAACGAGTGTGGAGTGGGTGACACTGTGTTGGTTGAGCAGTGTGCGCCGGTTTCAAAAACTAAATCCTGGAAACTGCTTAAAGTTGTTGAGAAAGCAACAGCCGCTTAATTTTAAATTAAACAGCTATTTAAACAGTTAAATATAGATTAATAGAATTTTGGTGTCGTCATGATTCAAATGCAAACGGTTCTTAACGCAGCAGACAACAGCGGAGCGAGACGAGTACAGTGTATTAAAGTGCTTGGTGGTTCTCATCGTCGTTATGCGCGTATTGGTGATGTTATAAAAGTTAGCATCAAGGAAGCGATTCCTAGAGGCAAGGTTAAAAAGGGCGAAGTTTACAACGCAGTTGTTGTTCGCACAGCAAAGGGTGTTCGTCGTCCGGATGGATCAGTGATCCGTTTTGATAATAATGCTGCAGTTCTTTTGAATGCAAATTTAGCGCCTATTGGTACACGTATTTTTGGCCCTGTAACACGTGAGCTGCGTAATGAGAAATTTATGAAAATTATTTCTCTGGCTCCTGAAGTATTGTAGAGGCGTATAGATATGCAAAGATTAAAGCAAGGTGATGAAGTTATTGTAACCACGGGTAAAGACAAAGGTCGTCGTGGCAAAGTAATGAGCCTATTAAAAAATGATCGCGTAATGGTAGAAAATATTAACGTGGTTAAAAAACACACTAAGCCAAACCCAATGGCGGGTCTTGAAGGCGGCATCATTGAAAAAGAAATGTCGATTCACATTTCTAACATTATGCCTTTCAATCCAGCTACAAATAAGGGTGATCGCATAGGTATTAAGACTTTAGAAGACGGCAAAAAAATTCGCGTCTTTAAGTCTAACAACGAAAACGTAGACGTTTAGACGGGCAGCGGACAATGGCAAGACTACAGCAAATATATAAAGACACAATTGTTAAGCAATTGATGGAAAGCCAGGGCTATTCAAACCCGATGGACGTTCCTCGCATTGAAAAAATCACCCTTAATATGGGGGTTGGCGAAGGTGTTTCAGATAAGAAAGTGGTTGAGGCCGCTTACACTGACATGGAAAAAATTGCCGGTCAGAAACCGGTTAAAACCATCGCACGCAAATCAGTTGCAGCATTTAAATTGCGCGAAGGTTCAGCGATTGGTTGTAAAGTCACTTTACGCAAAGCCAATATGTACGAATTTCTTGATCGTTTGATCAGTATTTCTGTGCCGCGTATTCGTGACTTTCGTGGTTTAAATGGTAAATCATTTGACGGTCGCGGTAATTACAGCATGGGTGTAAAAGAGCAGATCATCTTTCCTGAAATCGATTACGAAAAAATCGATAAAATTCGCGGAATGGACATCACTATTACAACATCAGCAAAAACAGACGACGAAGCAAAAGCTTTATTAAAAGCTTTTAACTTTCCGTTTAAAAACTAGATCGAGATAAACAGACATGGCAAAAACTTCGATGATTCAGCGCGAGAAAAAGCGTACAAAATTAGTTGCAAGAGACTTTGAAAAACGCGCTAACTTAAGAGCAATTTTAAAAGATCCTGAAGCTGATTTTGATGCAAAGATGGAAGCATCTACCAAGTTACAAAAGCTTCCGCGTGACTCTAGCCCAGCACGCCAGCGTAATCGTTGCCAAATCACCGGTCGTCCACACGGGTACTACCGCAAGTTCGGTTTGTCACGTATTAAGTTGCGCGAAGCGATGATGCGCGGTGATGTTCCCGGTTTAGTTAAGGCTTCCTGGTAAGTTTTAAGCAAAGTTTTTAGAAAATAATTTTTAAGTATTAAGAGTAAGGTAAATAGATTATGAGTATGTCAGATCCTATAGCAGATATGCTGACTCGTATTCGAAATGGACAGTCTGCTGCTAAAGTAGAAGTTACAATGCCTGCATCTAATATGAAACAATCAATCGCCAAAGTTTTAAAAGACGAAGGCTTTATTTCTGATTTTTCTGTTTCTGATGGTGCAAAGGCCGAGTTGTCTGTTTCGTTAAAGTATTACGATGGCAAGCCCGTTATTGCAACTATCGATCGCATGAGCCGTCCAGGTTTGCGCGTATATAAAAACAAAGATGAGATTCCAAGTGTTTTAAATGGCCTGGGTATCATTATTGTTTCAACCTCAACAGGTATGATGACTGACCGAGCTGCACGTGCTGCAGGTATTGGTGGTGAGTTAATCTGCTCTGTATCATAAAGGGGTTTTGAAATGTCACGTATTGCAAAAAAACCAATTACTGTACCGGCTGGAACTGAAGTTAAAATTTCCGGTCGTTCGGTAAATGTAAAAGGCCCGAAGGGTAACTTAGATATTGATTTACACGAAACTGTGTCAATTGCTCAAGATGGTGATGTACTTAATTTAACCCCGGCATCTGATTCAGCATGGGCGATGACGGGAACTATGCGTTCTTTAGTCGGCAACATGGTAACGGGTGTAAGCGAAGGTTTTGAAAAGAAACTGGAGTTAATCGGTGTTGGTTATCGTGCAAAAGCACAGGGTAACTCATTAAATCTTCAACTCGGTTTTTCTCATCCTGTCGATTACGCAGTGCCTGAGGGAATTACAGTTGAAACCCCTAGCCAGACAGAAATTTTGGTAAAGGGTGCGGACAAACAAAAAGTCGGCCAGGTATCGGCTGAGATTCGTGCTTATCGTCCGCCTGAGCCTTATAAAGGTAAGGGTGTTCGTTATGCTGATGAGTATGTTATCCGTAAAGAAGCTAAGAAGAAGTAGGGGCTGATATGAAATCAAAAAAGCAAATTAGAATTCGTCGCTCTACACGTACGCGCATGAAAATTCGTGAGCTGGGTGCAGATCGTTTATGCATTCACCGTACACCTCGTCACATGTATGCGCAGATTATCTCTGCAGACGGTGATAAGACTTTAGCTTCTGCTTCGACATTAGATGCTGATGTTAAGTCGGCAATTAAAAGCTCTGGTAACGCAGATGCAGCAACGACAGTAGGAAAAATCATTGCTGAAAAATCAAAGGCTGCGGGTATTACACGCGTTGCATTTGATCGCTCTGGTTTTAAATATCACGGTCGTGTTAAGGCACTGGCTGACGCTGCACGTGAAAACGGACTGGAATTTTAAAGGCAAAGACTATGGCACAAAATAGAGACAATCAAAGAGAAAAGTCTGACGATTTTATTGAAAAATTAGTAACCGTTAATCGTGTTGCTAAAGTGGTAAAAGGTGGTCGTCAATTTGGTTTTACTGCGTTAACAGTGGTTGGCGATGGTAACGGTACTGTCGGTATCGGCTACGGTAAGGCTAAAGAAGTACCTGCTGCAATTCAGAAAGCAATGGATAAAGCACGCAAGAATATGCGCAAAGTGCATCTTAAAGATGACACATTGCAACATTCTGTAACCGGTATTCACGGCGCAGCAAATGTATACATGCAGCCAGCTTCTGAAGGTACAGGTATTATCGCCGGTGGTGCGATGCGTGCCGTATTTGAAGCAGTTGGTGTTAAAAATGTACTGGCAAAAATTAACGGTACGCGTAACCCAATCAACGTTGTTCGTGCAACAGTAAATGGTTTAGAGAATATGCATTCTCCTGAAACTGTTGCTGCCAAGCGTGGCAAGAAAGTTGAAGAAATTTTAGGTTAATCGTCATGGCAGATAAGAAAATCAAAGTTACATTGGTGAAAAGTACAATCGGTCGCCTTAAATCTCATATTGCTTGTGCAAAGGGTTTAGGGTTACGTCGTATGCACCAAACTGTTGAAGTTATTGATACACCTGAGAACCGTGGAATGATTAATAAAATCTACTACATGGTTAAGTCAGAGGAAGTTTAAGATGCAATTAAATAATCTTGCGCCTGATGCGGGAAGTCGTAAATCAGGTAAACGTGTAGGTCGCGGTATTGGTTGTGGGCAAGGTAAAACCTGTGGTCGTGGTCATAAAGGCCAGAAGTCCCGTGGAGGCAGTATGCCGAAAGTTGGTTTTGAGGGTGGCCAGATGCCACTTCAAAGACGTCTTCCTAAGGTTGGCTTTAACTCACGTATGGCCAAATACAGCGCTGAAGTTCGTTTAGGTGAAATTCAGGGCATGGGTAAAGACACAGTAAATTTAGCCGCATTAATCGAAGCGAACATTGTTCCTGCTTTCACTAAAAAAGCAAAAGTGATTGCTTCAGGTGAAATTACTTCTGCAGTGACCTTGCAGGGCATTAAAGCCACTAAAGGTGCATTAGCTGCAATTGAAGCCGCTGGCGGAAAAGTAGAAGCCTAAAAGGGTAAAAACGGAATATGTCAGTTGATCTCAGTAAAATGCAGGAATTAAGACAGCGTATCTTTTTTGTTATAGGTGCGCTGATTGTTTATCGTATTGGAACCTTTATCCCGGTTCCAGGGGTAAACGCTTCAATTATGTCTGCAATATTTGATCAGCAGTCGGGCACTATTCTGGATGTATTTAATATGTTCTCGGGTGGTGCCTTAGAGCGAATGTCTTTATTTGCATTAGGCATCATGCCCTATATATCTGCTTCTATTATTATGCAGTTATTAACGGTGACAGTACCTAGCTTAGAACAATTAAAGAAAGAAGGCGAAGCGGGCCGTAGAAAGATTACATCGTATACACGTTATTTTACGGTTGTACTGGCATTCTTTCAGTCTATGGGGGTGGCTAATATGTTGCTGACCCAAACTCATGCCGGTGCGCCACTGGTATATATAGAGTCATCGTTGTCATTTTATGTGATTGCGGTTACCTCATTAGTCACCGGTACGGTGTTCTTAATGTGGTTAGGCGAACAGATTTCTGAACGCGGAATTGGTAACGGTATTTCAATTATTATTTTCGCCGGTATTGTTGCAGGTTTACCCGCAGCAATCGGTGGTACCGCCGAGCTGGTGAGAACCGGTGAATTGCACACATTAACTGCAATCATCCTATTTATACTGGCACTGGCCGTTACCGCATTTGTAATTTTTGTGGAACGTGGTCAACGCCGCATTACTGTCAATTACGCCAAGCGCCAGCAAGGTCGTAAAATGTATGCGGCACAAAGCAGCCACCTTCCACTGAAGCTGAATATGGCGGGTGTTATACCACCGATATTTGCTTCCAGTATTATTTTATTCCCAGCGACTTTAGGTGGCTGGTTTGGGCAGACTCAGGGCATGGAATGGCTAGCAGATTTATCTACTACGCTTTCACCGGGTCAGCCGATATACGTTATGTTTTATGCTGCAGCGATTATTTTCTTCTGTTTTTTTTATACCGCATTGGTATTTAACAGTCGCGAAACGGCAGATAACCTGAAAAAATCAGGTGCGTTTATCCCAGGTATTCGTCCAGGAGATCAAACGGCAAAATATATTGATAGCGTGATGACACGCCTAACTCTGGTAGGTGCCCTATATATCACATCGGTATGTTTGTTGCCTGAGTTTCTAATTTTATACTGGAATGTGCCGTTTTATTTTGGTGGTACTTCATTGTTGATTATTGTGGTTGTTGTTATGGATTTTATGGCACAAATGCAGTCACACATGATGTCACAGCAGTATGAAGGCTTGATGAAAAAAGCCAACTTTAAAGGCCTGGGTAAAGATAAAGCTTAGGTAAAGATAAAGTAAAGATAGAGCCCGGTGTATGTATGGGCAAAACGTAACTATTCAGCTAAAACCTGTTTAATTTCATAACTGTATTGGAATTTGGGTGCTACTACTGTAGAATCCGTTCTCCGCTATTACCTTGAAACTTCGGGCTGGCACTGAAAGTTACCAAGTACTGAATAGTTACAATTTAGTTAACAAGCGAGAGCAGTTATGAAAGTTCGTGCATCTGTAAAGAAAATGTGCAGAAACTGTAAAGTTATTAAGAGAAATGGTGTTGTTCGTGTGATCTGTAAAGACCCACGTCATAAGCAACGTCAAGGTTGATTTTATAGCGATTTATCGCTAAAATGCCGCGCTTTGCGCGATTCTGGAGACGGTTGAATGGCCCGTATAGCTGGTATTAACATACCTGATAATAAACATGCTGTCATTGGTTTGACATATATCTACGGCATAGGCCGTACGCGCGCAGAGGAAATCTGTGCGTCGACTAAAATCGAACCGTCAGCGAAATTAGCTACGCTAAGTGAAGAACAAGTTGAATCACTACGTACTGAGGTTGGTAAATTCACGGTAGAAGGTGATTTACGTCGTGAAGTTTCAATGAGCATTAAACGCTTGATGGACATGGGTTGTAACCGTGGTATCCGTCATCGTCGCAGCTTGCCCCTACGTGGCCAGCGCACTAAGACAAATGCTCGTACTCGTAAGGGCCCTAAGCGCCCTATACGCAAGTAATAATTGGTTAACTAGGTAAAAGTAATGGCAAAACCAACGACTAAGAAAAAAATTAAACGTACGATCACCGATGGTGTTGCGCATATATTTGCGTCATTTAATAATACTATCGTAACGATCTCAGATCGTCAGGGTAACACCCTGTCATGGGCAACTGCAGGTGGCTCGGGCTTCCGTGGTTCTCGTAAGAGCACACCTTTCGCGGCACAGGTAGCGGCGGAACGTGCGGGTACCCGTGCAAAAGATTACGGCGTTAAGAACCTTGAAGTTCTTGTAAAGGGCCCTGGCCCCGGTCGTGAATCGGCAGTTCGTTCATTGAACAACGCGGGTTTTAAAATTACTAATATCAGTGATATTACCCCAATTCCACACAATGGCTGTCGTCCCCCAAAACGACGTCGTGTATAAGGCTGGAGATATAAAGTGGCTCGTTATTTAGGACCTAAGTGTAAACTGAGTCGTCGCGAAGGCGTCGATTTGGAACATAAATCAGGCGTTCGTGCGCTTGATACAAAGTGCAAGCTTGATCAGAAACCGGGTCAACATGGCGCTGGTCGTGGACGTTTAACTGACTATGGTGTTCAGTTACGCGAAAAGCAAAAGCTACGTCGTATATACGGTGTACTCGAAAAACAATTTGTAAACTACTACAAAAAAGCGGCATCACGCAAAGGCTCTACTGGTGAAAACCTTTTAGAGTGTTTAGAAACGCGTTTAGATAACGTGGTTTACCGCAGTGGTTTCGGCTCAACCCGTAATGAATCACGCCAGTTAATTAGTCACAAGTCTATTTTGGTTAATGATACGATTGTGAATATTCCTTCATACGTGGTTAAAGCGGATGACAAAATTTCTGTTCGTGAGAAATCTAAAACGCAAACGCGTATTAAAGATTCTCTAGAACTTGCTAAACAGCGCGGCATCGCAGACTGGATCTCTCTTGATGAGGGTAAGATGGAAGCAACATTTAAATCTGTACCAGAGCGTAGCGAACTGTCAGCAGACATAAACGAACAACTCGTTGTTGAACTGTACTCTAAGTAAAGGACACCACACCGAATGTCAGGCAAATCTGAAGAATTACTTACCCCTCGTAATATTGATGTACATCAGTATAACGACACTCACGCGAAAATTGTACTTGAGCCATTAGAGCGCGGCTTTGGGCACACGCTGGGTAATGCACTACGTCGTATTCTGTTATCTTCGATTGAAGGCGCAGCGATTGTAGAGGCTGAAATTGAAGGTGTTTTACACGAATACAGTTCAATTGAAGGTGTTCAGGAAGATGTGCTGGATATTCTATTGAACCTGAAAGGCGTTGCAATAATGATGCATGAGAAATCTGAAGCATTATTAACCCTTAAAAAATCAGGTGTCGGTGTTGTGACTGCGGGTGATATCGCAACCGATCACGATATAGAAATTGTTAATCCAGATCACGTGATTGCCCACATTACCGGCAATGTTGATTTGAACATGACGCTTAAAATTTCGAAGGGGCGTGGTTATGTTCCTGCAACTCAGCGCAAAGCTGCTGAAGATTCAGAAACAAGGTCTATCGGCGCATTAGCAATCGATGCTTCGTTTAGCCCTATTTTACGTGTTAACTACACGGTAGAAAGTGCGCGCGTTGAGCAACGTACCAATCTGGATAAGCTTATTCTCGATCTGGAAACAAACGGCACAGTTGATCCTGAAGAAACTATTCGCATTGCAGCGACGGTATTACAGAAGCAATTATCTGCTTTTGTTAATTTACAAAGTATCGAAGAAGCTGAGCAGCAGGAAGAAGAGGAAGAGATTGATCCAATTCTGCTACGTCCGGTTGATGATTTAGAATTAACGGTTCGTTCAGCGAATTGCTTAAAAGCAGAAAATATTTATTACATTGGTGATTTAATCCAGCGCACAGAAGTTGAGTTATTAAAAACGCCAAATCTGGGTAAAAAATCATTAACAGAAATTAAAGACGTATTGGCATCTCATGGACTGTCATTAGGTGCGCGCCTGGAAAACTGGCCACCCGCGTCTATTCGTGAAAAACAAGCAAGCTAGTCAGTAACATTACTCGCTTAATTAACAGAAGAATCTGTCAAGGTAAAAGAAAATGCGTCATCGTCATTCAGGTCGTCAATTAAATAGAAACAGCAGCCACCGCAAGGCAATGTTTCAAAATATGGTTAACTCTTTGTTTAAGCATGAGCTAATTAAAACTACGTTGCCTAAAGCCAAAGAACTGCGTCGTTTTGCAGAGCCTCTAATTACTTTGTCTAAAGAAGATAGTGTAGCGAATCGTCGTTTAGCATTTAGCAGAATGCGCGATAAGGACATGGTAGGTAAGTTGTTTTCAGAATTATCTCCACGCTATAAAAATCGTCCTGGTGGCTATTTACGTATTATGAAGTGCGGCTTTCGTGCAGGTGATGCAGCGCCAATGGCGTATGTTGAGCTAGTTGATCGTCCAGAAATGGTTGAAGAAGCTGTTGAAGTTGAATAGATAAAGCCTATCTTTAGAAAAAAGCCGGAAATTGTTCCGGCTTTTTTATTGCCTAAATAAACTTAAATATTGAAAAAGGAATAGATTTTAGAATTAACCATTAATTTCTACTATTATTAACGATGCGCGATAAATATAAATCAGCTCATAAATGTTTAAGGTAGAAAAAATGTGGTGGAATGACATAAAAGAATTGAAGCAAGCTCTTGCAGTAAAGGATTCTGAAAAAATAAGTCTAGAAGAAGAGATAGCGTCTCTACAGAATGAAATTAGCGCTCTAAAAGATTACCAGTCCACTCAACAAGTGGTTCACAGTGAGAGTGTTGATATACATTATCTTTGGGGGCGAACCAGCCATAAAATTTCCGATATTCGAGTTCATTCAGCAAAATTTGCGGAAAAGTTATCTCAAAAACGTCAAGCACTAACAGAAACTCAAAGCTTATTTTCGCAGGCCTCCGTTTCACTCAAAAGTTTATCCAGACAATTAATTGAAATACGCGATGAGAGTGTACAGTCACAGGAGCGTATTGAAGAAGTAAATAATATTACACGAGATATTAATGAATTTGTCGGCATGATTGAAGGTATTTCTGAGCAAACAAATTTATTAGCATTAAATGCCGCAATTGAAGCTGCACGAGCAGGTGAACAGGGAAGAGGTTTTGCCGTTGTAGCGGATGAGGTGAGACACTTAGCGAGGCGCACTGGAGAAGCAACGGGCGAAATAAGTGAGCTGGTAACCAATATTAATGCTCAATCAAATACCACTACCGAAGGCATAAGAGATACCACTAAAAAAACAGAGCACATGTCTGAGTCAACAACGACACTCGTCGAAACGGTTAGTGAAGTTTTAAAAATTTCTAAAGATATGCGAATGATTATTACGCAAGCTTCTTATTCGGCATTTATAACAACCGTAATGATGGATCATATTTATTGGAAAAATGATGTGTACATGAGATGTATAGCGGAAGGTGTTAACGAAACAAATGATATAGTTGATCACCATCAATGCAGATTAGGTAAATGGTATTTTGAAGGAGAAGGTAGTCAGCTATTTTCACATTTAAAATCTTTTAAAGAATTGGATCTACCGCATGCTGCGGTTCATAGTCATGGTCTGGAAGCGTTGCATTTGCATGATGCAGGAAATAAAAAAGGCGCGATTAACTCTTTAGAAAAAATGGAGACCGCAAGTAATCAAGTGCAGGAATTACTCGATAAAATGATTTACGAAATGATGGATAATATTGAGAAGAGCAGTGATGATTCCGAGCAAAGCCAATCATCGGTTGAGTTTTTTTAGATGTTATTTCAAAATCAGGTGCGACTAAATCTCCCTCTGTTTATGGTTTATGTGGCAGAGAATAATTTTCATAAATAAATAGATTGATAATATTAAAACGAAAAGTAGTCGATATAGAGTTTTCATTTAACTTCATTGTACTGGTGGAATAATTATTGCGATACATTTTTGTGTTTTTCTAAAATGGGTTTAAGATATTGACCGGTAAAAGATTGTTTTATTTTGCATACATCTATCGGTGTGCCCTGAGCTATAATTTCGCCGCCACCTGAACCGCCTTCCGGGCCCAGGTCAATTATCCAGTCAGCGGTTTTTATAATGTCCAGATTGTGCTCAATTATTATAATCGTATTACCGTGATCGCGTAACCGAATTAGCACTTGTAGTAATTGTTCAACATCGTGAAAATGCAGGCCGGTTGTTGGCTCATCTAAAATATAAATAGTGTTGCCGGTGTCGCGTTTAGATAACTCGCGTGCCAACTTTATGCGCTGTGCTTCGCCGCCGGATAATGTGGTGGCGCGTTGGCCGAGTGTAATATAAGAAAGTCCGACATCCATTAAGGTTTGTAATTTCCGGTGAATAACCGGTACGGCTTTAAAGAACACTACCGCATCTTCAATGGTCATTTCCAAAACTTCGTTAATACTTTTGCCTTTGTACTTTATGTCCAGCGTTTCGCGGTTATAGCGTTTGCTTTTACACACATCGCAGGGCACATAAATGTCAGGTAAAAAATGCATTTCAACTTTTATTACCCCATCACCCTGGCAGGCTTCACAGCGACCGCCCTTTACATTAAAACTAAAACGTCCGGGTTTGTAGCCACGTGAGCGAGCCTCTTGCGTGCCCGCAAATAATTCGCGTATTGGTGTAAATAAACCGGTGTAAGTTGCGGGGTTAGAGCGAGGTGTTCTGCCTATAGGTGCTTGATCAATGTCGACGACTTTATCAAACTGTTCTAGCCCTTCGTGAGCAATATGTTTGGCAGGAATTAATGATGACTTATTTATTTCACGCGCGAGCAGTTTATATAAAGTGTCATTAATTAATGTCGATTTTCCTGATCCGGAAACCCCAGTTACACAAGTCATTAACCCCACGGGAATTTCTATATCGACTTGTTGTAAATTATTGCCACTGGCGCCTAATACTTTTAATACTTTTCCAGAATGAGGAATACGTGCTTCAGGAATACTGATTTCAAGTTTGCCCGATAAATATTGGCCGGTTAAAGATTTTTTATTTTGTTTGACTTGTTCAGGTGTGCCGGATGCCACAACATGCCCGCCGTGAACACCCGCTCCTGGGCCGATGTCAATAACATAATCGGCACTTAAAATAGCATCTTCATCGTGCTCAACCACAATCACCGTGTTACCCAAATTTCTTAAATGCACCAGCGTTGAAAGTAACCGATCGTTATCGCGTTGATGCAGGCCAATAGAGGGTTCATCTAAAATATACATCACGCCCACTAAACCTGCGCCAATCTGGCTGGCTAATCGAATGCGTTGTGCTTCACCGCCGGATAAAGTGTCAGAGCCTCGGTCGAGTGATAAATAATTTAATCCTACGTTCACTAAAAATTGTAAGCGCGAAGTAATTTCTTTTACAATTTTCTCGGCAATTTCACCTTTATTACCTTTTAAATTTAATTTTTTGAAAAATTCCAAGCAATCATAAATAGATAAATGCGTAACGGAAGGTAAAGATTGCTCGTTAATAAAAACGTGGCGTGCGCCTTTGCTTAAACGCTGTCCATCGCAACTTGGGCATTGTTTATCGGTAAAATATTTTATCATTTCATCGCGCACCGCAGACGATTCGGTTTCACGAAAGCGGCGTTGCATATTAGGAATAATACCTTCAAACGGATGCACTTTTTTCTTTATTGTGCCTTTGGCATTGGGGTAGCTGAAGCTAATATCTTCATCGCCACTACCAAATAAAATAAGCTGTTGGATTTCTTTTTTTAACTCATTAAATGCAATATCAAGATCAAACTTAAAATGTTTAGCTAAGCTTTCGAGCATGCCGTTATACCAGGCATTGCGTCTATCCCAACCGCGCACTGCACCGCCGGGTAAACTTAATGATGGATTACTCACCACGAGTTCCGGGTCGATATGTTGAACCTGTCCAAGCCCGTCGCAATCGCTGCATGCTCCGGCGGGGTTGTTAAACGAAAACAAGCGCGGCTCTAATTCACTTAAACTGTAGCCACATTTCGGGCAGGCAAAGCGTGATGAAAATACGATGTCACTTTTGTCGTCATCTGCGCCATCATTATCCATGTAAGCAACACGCGCAATGCCATCGGTTAAGTTTAAAGCGGTTTCAAATGATTCGGCCAAGCGCAGCTCTAAATCTTCGCGCACTTTAAAACGATCGACCACAACTTCAATGCGATGCTTAATATTTTTTTCTAATGCCGGTGCGTCATCTAATTCAACGGTTTTACCATTAATGCGCGCGCGAATAAAACCCTGACGTTTTAAATCTTCCAGTAATTCTTTATGCTCGCCTTTGCGATCTTGCACAATTGGCGCAAGCAACATTAATTTTGTTTCAACGGGCAATGTCAGCACATGGTCAACCATTTGTGAAACGGTTTGTGCGGAAAGTTCTGTATTGTGTTCGGGGCATTTGGGTGTGCCCGCGCGGGCAAATAACAAACGCAGATAATCGTAAATTTCAGTGACTGTGCCGACGGTGGAGCGCGGGTTGTGTGAAGTGGTTTTTTGCTCAATTGAAATGGCAGGAGACAAACCTTCAATATGGTCTAAATCGGGTTTTTCCATCATCGATAAAAATTGCCGCGCATAAGCCGAGAGCGACTCAACATAACGACGCTGGCCTTCTGCAAAAATCGTATCAAAAGCCAGAGATGATTTACCCGAACCGGACAACCCGGTAATCACCACCAATTTGTCACGGGGAATATCCAGATCAATATTTTTTAAATTATGGGTGCGAGCGCCGCGGATTTGAATTTCAGTAATCATTGGTATTGAAAGCCATTAATGGATTGCCGGGTAACGGATAAGGATATCATATCCGGCAATATTTCTAGTGATTAAATCTAAAGTCAAAAGGTAGTCAAGTGAAAAAATTATTAAAAATTAGACTTTTGATGAATATGAACTAAAACATAGCGTGAGGGATATTTTTTTCTGCTTATTCAAGGACAGGGAATTTAGAAAATTCAATTAGCTCATATTTAGCTACGAGGTGTAGCAAACGAGCATATCGGCTACTCGCGAATGGTAAACCCCCCATTAATAAATTAGGGCGCTTCGGTGAGACATACTAGCCAACAAACTTTAGCCAGTAATACTGTCATCAACAGGAGACGTTTATGAAAACAAGTTATACCAGGCTCGCAACTGCGGTTGTGTGCCTATCTTTTACTCCCGCTCTGGTACAAGCCAAAGACTGGTACGATAAGGTCTCAATTGCGGGTTTTTCCAGCGCCATGTTCCATCTTACTGATGAGGCGTTGCCCTTTAATGGCGGCCCCGGCGCAGGCCATGATGATCAGGGTAGTTTCTCGGGTACCAAAATGGGCTTGAATATTAATGCCCAGATTAATGAAAAATTTACCTTTGCCAGCCAGTTCTTTGGAGCTAAAGAAGAGGATGCTTATGCCGTACATATCGACTGGGCGTTTGGCGCATTAAAGCTCAGCGATAGCGTGACATTGCGCACCGGTAAATTGAAATATCCGGTGGGCTTAGTTAACGAGTATGTGGATGTGGGTTATGCACTGCCGTGGGTTAATGCGCCAACATCATTTTATTCAGAGCTTGGGCCTGCCGAAAATGGACCGAGTATAACGCGTGAAGGCTACACCGGGATAAGTTTACTGTGGACTTTTGATATGGCCGACTGGGAGATGGAGCTGGACTTGTTTGGTGGTGAAATTGAACTGGAAGATGCCGGTTTACGGAAGTTGGGGGGGGTATCTTTAGTGGCAAATATGGATGATGAGCTGTTGTTAAAGCTCACCTATAACACGGGCACAATGGAGAACGTTGTATTAGAAGGTGCTGACCCAGCTGGCACGCCATGGGAGCAGGCCAAGTTTAACATGATGCAGATCATGGGGGGTAAAGCTCACGAAGTCGTAACTTTTGGTGTTAAGTATGATGCCAATGATATTTTGTTTATGTACGAATGGGCTGATGTCATCATGGCTGATGTCAGGGCGATGGAGACCCACTCCTGGTACACCACCCTGGGTTATCAGATGGGAAGTTTTTTACCCAATATAACCTATGAGAATTTCACCCAGGGTGATGGTAGCGGTGCATTTGATGATGATCAGGATATTATTACTCTGGGCGTTCGCTGGGATTACATTACCAATGTCGCGATTAAGTTTGAAGTATCACAAATCAAACTAAATCAGGGTAATGGTTATTTTGGATATGAGTTTGACCCATCCAGCAATACCACCAACATGTTTGGTACTAGCTTAGACTTAGTCTTTTAAAGGAGGCAATGATGAAAAAATTAATTAAAAAATTAACTATAGCCTCCCTTGTTACCATGTGTAGCTCGGTACTTTTTGTGCAAGTGGTGATGGCAGATATTTCGGTAATAGCCAATAAGGCAAGCTCGACGGCCAGCTTAAGCGAGAAGCAAGTGAAAAAATTATTTTTAGGAAAAGATGATTCTATGAAACCCGTCGATCAGTCGGAGGGCAGCACAATACGCAATGACTTTTATACTAAAGTCGCCCATAAAGATGAAGCCAAAATGAAAGCCTATTGGTCGAAAATGATTTTTTCCGGCAAGGCAGTTCCTCCAGAATCTGCCGATGATGATGCGGCCGTAAAAGCCTGGGTTGCTAAAAATAAAAATGGCATTGGTTATATCGACAGTGGCTCGGTTGATGACTCGGTTAAGGTTGTGTATACCGCAAATTAAGCGAGTTAAAATTTAGCGGGGCTTTCCCCCGCTATTTATTTAGTGAATTTATATTTTTTAAGAACATTTGTTCTATAGGTAAGTAACATGAGTTGGTTTAATTCTATTTCCATTCGTACCAAGATTTTAATTATTGTTGTTATCGCGTTGTTTGGCTTTAGTGCACTGTTAATTTATAACTACCAGGTCACCTCAGATAATTCAGTTCGTTTGAAAAATGTAAAAGATATTTATTTTCCAACACTAGAGCGTATAGATATGAATCTGGTTCGTCTGGATAAAATTAAAGAAGCATTAAATTCAGCAGTTGCCAGTGATGAAGAAGATATGATTGATGAAGCCGATGAATTGGCGGTTGAAACCCGCAGTAGTTTCAAAGAGGTTATAGAACTGGATGAAGAAACCGCCAGTGGTACGCAAAATCTGCTGAAAATATTTAATAACTATTATACCAATGCCAACAAACTAACCAGTGGTATGTTAGACGGCTCATTAAAACCGCAGGACATGAAACAATCAGCAGCAAAAATGAATGTTGCATTAAAAAAATACAACCAAACACTCAATGTGTTTAGAGCAGCCAGTTATGATCGTTTTACCGATAGTATTGCACAGGCAAATGAATCGGCAATGACTGCATTGAAAGTCGGTGGTGCAGTTAGTGTGCTGGTGATGGGAGTGGTAGCTATAGCGGGATATTTTATTAGCGCGATGATTGGGCGTAATGTTATGAATGTGGTGAAGTCGCTGGATGAAATAGCGCAGGGTGAAGGTGATTTAACACTACGGCTTGAGGCCTCTGGCAATGATGAAATCGGCCAGTTGGTCAATAGTTTTAATGCCTTTATTGGAAAGCTACAAGCCATTATCAGTCAGGTTGCTGCCTCCACTACGCAGCTTTCAACTGCAGCTGAAGAGATGGCATCTATCTCTGAAGAAAGTAAAGATAGCAGCGCTAAGCAGAATAAAGAAACCGAGCAGGTGGCCTCGGCAATGAATCAAATGACGGCAACCGTACACGAAGTTGCACGTAATGCAGAGCAAGCAGCCCAGTCAGCACAAGATGCTAGTGCGGAGGCTTCAAGTGGTGATGCGTTAGTGAAAGGCACCATTGGTTCGATCAACGAGTTGGCAGCCGGCGTTGAAACTGCAGCGAATGTCATTCAAAAACTGGAAAAAGATGGTGAAAATATCGGTGTTATTTTAGATGTTATTCGAGGTATCTCTGAACAAACCAATTTGTTGGCATTAAATGCCGCAATTGAAGCTGCCCGTGCCGGTGAGCAAGGTAGAGGTTTTGCGGTGGTTGCCGATGAAGTGCGTACACTTGCCAGCAAAACCCAGCAATCCACAGAAGAAATTCAGAAGATGATTGAAGAATTGCAGTCGGGTACATTACAGGCTGTTGAGGTGATGGAGAGCGGGCAAAAACAGGCGGTCACCAGTGTGGACAGTGCAGAACGTGCAGGCTCATCACTCAGTACTATTGCCACTTCGGTGATTAATATCAGTGAAATGAATGCTCAAATTGCTACTGCTGCCGAGCAGCAAACCGCCGTTGCTGAAGAGATTAATCGTAATATCGTGAATATCAGTGATTTGAGTAGTCATGTGAGTAGCAGCCTGGAAATGACAGCCTCATCCAGTGAAGAATTAAGTCGTCTGTCAATTGATTTGCAGGGCTTAGTGGGGCAATTTAAAGTTTAATTTAAACTTAAAAATAATACAGACCATATTTGTTTTTGTTTATAGTGTCTCTTCGGCCTTCTCCACACACCACGGTTGCTTTTAAAGGCTAGCCGCAGGTAGTGAAAAACATCGAAAGTGAGCGGTTTTGTTAGCGACTCAGATGGCGCGCCAAAGCTTGACTAAAAGTTTTTAATTTAGCAAACCTGTTCTTATTAATGTTGCCTTCGCGATGGCGGCGAATGTGAATAGCGGTAACGGATTTTTGCTTAATTAAACGAATCGCGTAAACATCCGGTACGGGTGTTGTTGATTTGTTTCCGGGGGTGTTTTCGGGGTCATAGTCAAAACCTTCTTCTTCAAGGTCACTACTATCATCTATTCCCCATTCTTTTTCTTCTTTAGCGATATTTTTGTCTACCAGTTTTGCAGGGTCTGTACTGTTAGCTAAAACAGTGCCGTCACGTTTTGTTTCGAAATCGACATTTAAACGATCCAGAGCTTGCGTGAGTTTTTGGCTTACAAAGCTTAATGAGCCCGACATCATAATTTCAAACTGGTTATTTTCTATGGCATTAGCCTGTAATTTTACCGGTGCATAGGTTGAAGTGAATCTTTTAATTTGAGTTTTTTCTGCCCCGGAAAACAGGGCCAGACGCGATAACATTTCAATTTCAAGTTCGGGGCTGGCGTGCAGGTAGCCCGTGTAAACCGCTTCTTCATCAAATAAAATGCCGTAGCTGCTGTGATGCATAAAAACCCGGCTACCTTCATTGTTGGGCAGACGCTCTATGCGTAAACGAAAGCGACTTCTAAATTCAGGGGCTTGATCACTGAGTATTATTGAGTTGGCTTTTTCTTCTAAACTGCGATTGCTAGGGTCATTTATCCAGTCGGTTTGCATAAAGCCCAGTTCGGGGTTCGCATTTTTGACCGTAATACCTTCTTTTTCCCAAAATTGAATAAACAGGGGCCACAGGGTGTTAGCGTCTTTATCAAAATATAACCAGTACAAATTGTTATCTGATTCGAGCCTTACCCCTTCGGTTGCAGGCAGTACCTGCGCATTTTCTTCACTATCGGCTGCTGCACCATAGGTGAAAAAAAACAGGCTTGTTACTACGAATATAGTACGGGCTAAAATACAATGGGGCTGGTCAAATTTCATAATAATAGGCACTTAAGTAAAATTGAGCAGGCTAGATTACCATATGCTAAATAAAAGTCGCCTGTAAACATAAAAAATTGTTGTGTAAATGCTGCAAACCAGTTTTGATGGTTAAAGCGCGTTGCGCTTTAAGGTAAGATAGCGAGCTTTCAATAATTAATATCTGGAATCAGTAAAATTAATGGCTGACAACCTCAGGCAATCAGGTGAGCAGACGAGTTGGAGCTCACTGGAAAAGCGCGCGGGCTTCTCGCTGGCTGCCATTTACGCGGTACGCATGCTGGGCCTGTTTATGATTTTGCCGGTGTTCGCGCTTTACGCCGATCAGTTTGAGGGCTCCACTCCCTTGTTAGTGGGCCTGGCACTGGGAATTTATGGCTTAACTCAGGGCTTACTGCAAATTCCCTATGGCATGTTATCTGATCGTTTCGGGCGCAAGCCGATGATTACGATTGGCCTGTTAATATTTACCGCGGGCAGTTTGCTCGCCGCTGATGCGGATAGCATTTATGAAATTATCGCCGGCCGAGCTCTGCAGGGCAGTGGCGCGGTGGCGGCGGTGCTTATGGCACTGGCAGCGGATTTATCCCGCGAAGAACATCGTTTAAAAATGATGGGCTTTATCGGGGTTAGCATTGGCTTTGCTTTTGCCATCGCGATGGTGGCGGGGCCGATTATTAATCAGCTAATGGGGTTGTCGGGTATATTTGTAGTGACTGCGGTGCTGGCGTTATTCGCGCTGCTGATTTTATTTGTGTGGGTGCCTAGCCCCCAGGAAAGTGTATTTCACCGTGACACCCAGGCTAACCCCACCCAGTTTAAAACCGTATTGGCTGATAGACAGTTACTGCGATTAGACTTCGGTATTTTGATTTTACATTTGGTGCTAATGGCAACATTTGTGGCGTTTCCATTGGTGTTGCAAAATCAGGCGGGGCTGGATTCAGCCGACCATTGGAAGCTTTATCTGCCTGTGTTTTTGCTAAGCGTGGCATTGATGCTGCCATTTATTATTATTGCTGAATCAAAGCGGCGCATGAAACAAATATTTATTGCTGCCATTGGGGTGCTGGCAATAGCTGAGCTTAATTTAGTGTTTGGTGGTGAGTCTGTTTGGCATTTGGGTCTCACGATGGTGGTATTTTTTAGTGCCTTTAATTTGCTAGAGGCCAGCCTGCCGTCATTAGTGTCAAAAATGTCACCCGCCGACCGAAAGGGCACAGCAATGGGTCTGTACTCCTCCAGCCAGTTTATCGGAGCGTTTTTGGGTGGTGTATTTGGGGGCTTAAGTTATGAGGCAGCAGGCGCAACCGGCGTTTTTCTGATGTGTAGTTTTGCCTTATTGTTGTGGTTGCTGTTAGCCTATACCATGAAAAATCCAAGATACGTTAGCACCTATCTTTTAAAAGTCGGAAAAATGGATGCATCGAAAGTCAATCAGATGATTTCAGCGCTGGTATCGGTGCAGGGTGTTGCCGAGGCAGTGGTTGAGCCGAACGAAGGTATTGCATATTTGAAGGTTGAAATGCATGCGTTGGATAAAGACGCATTATTTCAGTATTCAATTAATGAAAAATAGTTGTATCCGGTGGACTGGATGCCTGTAAAATCAACCACAAATAATTTAACGATCAATGATATAGGGCAGAAAAAATGGCAAGAGGCATAAATAAAGTAATTTTAGTGGGCACCTGCGGTAAAGACCCTGAAACCCGTTATATGCCCTCCGGCGGTGCGGTTACATCTATTAGTGTTGCAACTAATGAAGCCTGGACGGATAAGAAAACCGGCCAGAAGCAGGAGCGCACCGAGTGGCATAACATCACCTTTTTTAACCGCCTGGGCGAAATCGCCGGCGAGTATTTAAAGAAAGGTTCACAGGTTTATATTGAAGGTAGCCTGCGCACTGAAAAGTGGACGGATAAAAGTGGTAACGATCGATATACGACAAAAATTATCGCCAACGAAATGCAAATGTTAGGCGCTCGTCCCGGAGGCGGTGGTGATTTTGCGCAGCAGCAACAATCTCAACCGCAACCTGCTAATCAGCCAGCACCCACTGCGCCGGTTGATGATAGTTTTGATGATGATATTCCGTTTTAGTCATTATCATAAAACCTATTAGCAAAGCATAAAAAAACCTCACACGATGAGGTTTTTTTTATTACCGACCATCTTAAAGAGCGATATCAATCGTTTTTACGGTTGAAAATCTTCAATTTATAAACTAAACATTCGTATGCAGGGCATTATTAAAAAAGTTGTTTTATTGCGTAGTATGCATTTAAATTGACGAGGAATTTCGAATGAACAATCTTGAAATTGGTGGAAATGTAATTACATTTCGGGCAGATGGTTATCTGCAAAATATGGGTGATTGGACGCCAGAGTTGGCGGAGATGATAGCAAGTGAAGAAGGTTTGACGCTAAGCGAAGCGCATTGGGACGTGCTGAATATTATGCGTGAGTATTATCAAGAATATAATACGTCCCCCATTTTAAAATTGTTGCGTCGAGAGTTGGCAAAGCAATATGGTAAAGAGCGAGCAAGTATAGATGCGCTAGATGCTTTATTTCCGCGTGGTGTGCAACAGCAGGGTAGTCGTTTGGCGGGGGTGCCGTTGGCGCACCTTGATGCGGAGTTGGATCAAGAGCAACGAATGAGCACATTGGCCAGTGTTTCCTCGGCTAAAAAAGTGAAAGTTGCGTGCTTTAATGATGAGTTCGATTTTAAAGGTAAGTCGATAAAAGTATATGCATCGGGAAACTTGCTGAATTTGGATGATTGGAGTGAAGAGTTGGCAGAGGTTCTTGCTTCAAAAGAGGGTATCGAGTTAACCGACGAGCACTGGAAAATTATTCATTTTGAACGGGCGTTTTATTTTAAATACGGCATCGCACCAATGGTAAAGGTGTTAATTAAGCACATGAGCGAAGAGCTGGGTGAAGAAGCTGCAAACCGAGAAAAAATGTATAAGCTATTTCCTGCCGGGCCTGCAATGCAAGGCTCGCGTATAGCGGGTTTACCCATGCCACAAGGTTGTATTGATGGATAGTCTAATGGATTAAATTGTTAAAAATATTCGTAAATAGATAAAAAACCGTCTCTTAATGGCGGTTTTTTTATGCGCACTAAAGTATCGTTGCATTCATTAAGGTAGCCGTTAAAATACACAGCATGGTAAGTAAATGTTGGTTAAACCCCAGGAAATAAAAAACATGTGTGGAATTGTTGGAGCCGTCGCCGAGCGTAATGTCACTCCCATTTTATTAGAAGGCTTACGTCGTCTTGAATATCGAGGATATGATTCCGCCGGCATTGCCGTGATTAACGACCAAAGTTGTTTAGATCGCGTGCGCCGTGTTGGTAAAGTGGCTAACCTGTCCGATTCCCTCTATGAAAAAAACCTTACCGGATTTTTAGGTATTGCCCACACTCGCTGGGCGACACATGGTGTGCCGTCCGAGCCCAATGCACATCCGCATATTTGCAATAATTCCGTGGCGGTGGTGCATAACGGCATTATCGAAAATCACGGTGAGCTACGCGAAAAACAAAAAGCCAATGGCTATGCTTTTACCTCCGAAACCGATACCGAAGTGGTGGTGCACCAAATTGAGCTTTATAAAAAAGCCGGTGATGATTTATTGCAGGCGGTAAAAAAAGCCGCGCAGGATTTTGAAGGCGCTTATGCTTTAGGTGTGATTTCTACTGATGAGCCAGAGCGTTTAATTACCACACGCAGCGGTAGCCCGTTGGTGATTGGTGTGGGTTTTGGTGAATATTTTATTGCCTCAGATGTCGCCGCATTGCTGCCGGTAACCCAGCGTTTTATTTTTTTAGAAGAAGGCGATATTGCCGATATTAGCAAAGACAGCCTGGTAATTTATGACAAAAACGACCAGCCAGTTGAGCGTGAAATTAGCACCTCCGAGTTAAGCGTTGATGCGGTAAGCCGGGGTGAGTTTCGCCACTATATGATGAAAGAAATTCACGAGCAACCAATGGTGTTAGCAGAAGTTTTAGAAGGCCGTATATATGAAGGTAAAGTTTTAGACACGGCTTTTGGTAGCTCTGCCGCTGAGATTTTTGACAAAGTAAAACGCGTACAAATTATTGCCTGTGGCACGTCTTATCATGCGGGTATGGTGGCACGGTATTGGTTAGAGTCGTTAGCGGGTATTGCGTGCAATGTTGAAGTGGCTTCAGAGTTTCGTTACCGTCATCCGGTGGTCACCGACGACACCTTAATCGTAACTATTTCCCAATCGGGTGAAACCGCCGATACCCTGGCGGCACTGCGTAATTTACAACAGGCAACCGACTACTCATTATCAATTTGTAATGTGCCAGAAAGCTCATTAGTGCGTGAATCAAAACTGGTGTTAATGACACGCGCCGGCCCTGAAATTGGGGTGGCATCAACCAAAGCATTTACAACCCAATTGGTTGGTTTAATGCTAATGACATTAGCATTGGGTAAACGTCACGGTTTAACCGAAGCAAAAGAAAAACAGTTAATCGAAAACTTAAAAGAGCTTCCCGCTATTATTGAAAAAGTCTTGCAGGAAAATAATATTGAAAGCTGGGCAGATGAATTTAAAGACACATTAAATTCTATTTTTCTAGGGCGTGGTGTGCAGTATCCCATTGCAATGGAAGGTGCATTAAAGTTAAAAGAAATTTCTTACATTCACGCCGAAGCATACGCGGCAGGTGAATTAAAACACGGACCGTTAGCCCTGGTTGACCCGCAAATGCCGATCATTGCAGTCGCGCCAAAAGACGGTTTAGAAGATAAATTAAAATCTAATTTAATGGAAGTGATTGCGCGCAAAGGAGAAGTGTATTTATTTGCCGATGAGCGACTGGATATGAGTGACATGGGCGATATGTGTCATGTAATGACGGTGCCCGCAGTTGAAGCTGAAGTGGCGGCTATTTTATATGCGATACCGATGCAATTGTTTTCATATTATGTAGCAGTGCGAAAAGGTACCGATGTAGATCAGCCGAGGAATTTAGCAAAATCTGTAACGGTTGAATAATAATGCAGAATTTTTATTTGTTATTCTCAGAAAATAAAGTCGAAAATAAATAAAAGCGATCAATTTTAATAGAATGTTTTTAGACGCTTGTTTTCTTTCGGTGTGGAAGTAATGATAAAATACATTTTTAAAATAATAAGTAATTGGATATAAATTAATGCGTAAAGATATTTTTATTTTTGAAGTCAGTGATAACAGTTTTGATAAATACGTTATCGATAACTCAAATAAAATGCCAGTATTTGTTGTTTTTATGGGAGTGTGGTCAGAGCATTGCGCTCACATATCAGATATGTTTGCTAGCTTAGCGAAGGAGTTTGCGGGAAAGTTTATCTTTGCAAAAGTTGATATTGATGAAAATTCTCAATTAAAAGAGAAGTATAAAATTATTAATGTTCCGTCCCTGAAAGTATTAGTCGACGGCCAAGTCGTGGAGAGTGAAGAGGGAACCTTAACGGAAATAGAGGCTAGGGAATTGCTCAAACGTTATGGTATTGTAAATGAAATTGATGAAATGAGAATGCAGGCACGTCAGTACCACATAGAAGGAGATACGTCACAGGCCATTATATTGTTATCACAGGCAATGAAAAAGGATACTTCGAATATTAAAGTAGCAATGGATATGGTGCAAATATTTATTGATATTGGGGAAATAGACCAAGCCAATAGTTTGTTTAATCAGCTACCAGATGCAGATAAAAAATCTGAAACGGGCCAGAGTTTATCGGGGCAATTATGGATTATTGGAGAAGCAAAAAAAACAGCAGGCTTGCAAGCGTTAAAAGAAACATTACTGAGTGAGCCAGATAATATGAGCGCACGATTTGATTGTTCTATTTGTGAAATTGCGCAACATAATATACAACAGGGGCTTGAACACTTGTTTTATATACAGAAAAATGATCCCGAGTTTAAAGGGGGGGCTGCAAAAGAAATGATTATTTCCATTATTAATTTACTTGCAAAAAATGACCCCGAAAAGGCGCAGCAATATCGTACCCAGTTGTCGAGTTTAATGGCAGTTTAATGCGGCGCATTATATTTTTTATTTTTCACTGGAACTATTTTCAGCCCATAGTTGTTGAGTTATGTATTAGTAGTAAGTAGTGATTTCTTTCCTTAATTGTTTTGCAGACTCAACCATGCAACTTAAAGCCGCCTTCACCTCTGACCATTGTCGAGTTTTTAAACCGCAGTCCGGGTTAATCCACAAGCGTTCAACTGGAATTTTAAGGCTGGCTTTTTTCATTAAATCTATAATATGTTGAGTGCCGGGAATGTTTGGTGAATGAATATCATAAACCCCCGGCCCGATTTCATTCGGGTAGGCAAAGTTTTCAAATGCATCCAGCAACACCATATCCGAGCGCGAAGTTTCAATAGTAATAACATCTGCATCCATTTTTGCAATGGCTTCAATAATGTCATTAAAGTCTGAGTAACACATGTGAGTATGAATTTGTGTTTCATCCGCTGCCACGCTTGCGGTTAGGCGAAATGCGCGCACTGTCCAGTTTAAATAATCGGCCCAATCTTTTTTTCGCAAGGGTAAGCCTTCGCGTAATGCGGCTTCATCAATTTGAATAATTTTAATACCGGCCTGTTCTAAATCCGCAACTTCATCGCGCAGTGCCAGTGCAATTTGTTCGGCAGTTACCGAGCGCGGTTGATCGTCACGCACGAACGACCAGTTTAAAATAGTGGTGGGGCCGGTTAGCATTCCTTTCATGGGTTTGTCGGTGCAGCTTTGCGCGAACTTGCTCCACATTACCGTCATCGCCTGCGGGCGGGAAATGTCGCCAAAAATAATCGGTGGTTTAACGCAGCGTGAACCGTAAGATTGCACCCATGCAAACTGGGTAAACGCAAAGCCGTCTAATTGTTCACCAAAATATTCCACCATATCATTACGTTCGGCTTCGCCGTGTACCAATACATCGAGCCCGAGTAATTCTTGTTCTTTAACAACGTGATTAATTTCTTGCTGCATAAATTTAATGTATTCGTGTTGTTTTATATTACCATTTTTATAATCTAATCGGGCTTTGCGAATCTCTGCTGTTTGTGGAAATGAGCCGATGGTCGTGGTGGGAAACGCGGGCAGGCTTAACCATTTTTTTTGTATAGCACTGCGTTGTTTGAAAATGCTTTTTCTATTTAGCATGTTTTCATTAATGGTATCAATACGTTGTTTTATTTTCGGGTGATGAATGCGTGTTGAGTTTTTACGGTTGGTATTTGCATCGTGCGAATTTTGTAATATTTTTTGCACGCTTTGTTCGCCATGATTTAATGCACTGTTTAAGGTTGATAACTCATCCAGTTTTTGTTTGGCAAATGCTAGCCAGTTTTTTATTTCACTATTGAGTTTTTGTTCGCGATCTAAATCAACGGGTACATGTATTAACGAGCATGAAGGTGCAATCCATAATCGATCGCCGAGTTTTTCCTGTGCCGATTTTAAAGTTTGTAATGCGGCATCTAAATCACTGCGCCAAATATTTCGGCCATCAATAATGCCTAAAGATAAAATTTTATTTTCAGGTAATAATTTAATTGCGGTTTCAAGCTGATTGTTTCCACGCACTAAATCAATATGTAAAGCATTTATATTAAGGTTGCAGGCGAGTGCTAAGTTATCACTGAGTTCACCAAAATAGGTGGCGAGTAAAATTTTTATATTGTTGGTGTTTAATTTTCGATAAACAAACTCCAGTGTGCTTTTCCATATAATCGGTAAGTCAAGTGCCAGCACGGGTTCATCAATTTGTACCCATTCAATCCCCTGGTTTTTTAGGCGTGTTAAAATGTTTTTGTAAGCTTCAACTAATGGTGTGATGAGCTGTAATTTATCAAATGATTCGCCTTTTACTTTTGCTAGCCACAGCCAGGTGATGGGGCCAATAATTACGGCCTTGCTATTTATGCCTAGTGATTTTGCCTCTTCGATTTCATTAAATAATTTATCGAAGCTTAATTCGAATGTTTGGTCTTTGTGAATTTCGGGCACCAGATAGTGGTAGTTAGTGTCAAACCATTTGGTCATTTCACAGGCAGCAATGGCATGGCCATCGCGTTGCTCGCCGCGCGCCATTGCAAAGTAAGTTTCGGTACTGACTTGTTGGGGACTCTGGTGAGATTTAAAACGTGGTGGAATTACGCCAAGCAAACAACTCATATCGAGTACTTGATCGTAATGCGAAAAATCCCCAACCGGAATTAAATCGATGCCGGCATCGGCTTGCAATTGCCAGTGGCTTTGTCTTAATTGCTGGCTATTAGCATTTAATTCATCTTCTGAAATTTTGCCCTGCCAAAAAGCTTCCAGTGATTTTTTTAATTCGCGATCTGCGCCAATGCGCGGAAAACCGAGATTGTGTGCAATGCTCATGTTTCTTTCCTTTAATGTCTTTGGGATGGGTAGTTGCAGGCTAGTATGGAGAAGGGGTAGTATTGAATCAATTTCATAATATTCATAAGTAAAGTGAAAAGGATTCATAATGTTTTTAGAGCTAAGGTATTTGCGGAGTCTTAAGGCTATTGAAGAAACCGGTAGTTTGGTTAAGGCGGCGGAGCGTTTGCACTTAACCCAGTCGGCGTTATCGCATCAAATTAAAACTGTTGAGCACTATTTTGATATTCAGTTGTATCAACGCAAAAACAAGCCGTTGAGGTTAACCATAGCGGGGCAGCGGCTGTTGAACCTGGCGCATAAAGTATTGCCAGAAGTGGAGAATGCCGAGTATGAAATGAAACGTTTGGCGGGGGTTGACTCCGGTCGCCTACACATCACCATCGAATGCCACAGTTGCTTTGAATGGCTGGTGCCAACACTGGACCACTACCGAAAACGTTGGCCGGAGGTGGAAGTTGATATTCGCCTCGGCAATAGTTTCGAGCCGATAAAAGCTCTGTCGAATGAAGAAATCGATTTGGTAATTACCACCGATAAAGTGGATTTGAATGATATTGCATTCGAGCCATTATTTGATTATGAGGCCCTTTGCATTATGGCGAACGATCATCTACTAACCGCGAAAGCCTATTTGCAGGCCGAGGACTTTAGTGATGAAACTTTAATCACCTATCCCGTAGAAAAACAGCGTTTGGATATTTTTACGCATTTTTTAAATCGGCAAAAAAAATCACCAAGGCAGATTCGCCAATCGGAATTAACCGTGATGATTTTGCAATTGGTAGCATCTGGCCGGGGCATTGCGGTGCTTCCGGACTGGGTGGTGAAAGATTATATTGAGCGGGATTATGTGGCTGCAAAACCGCTGGGGGAGCAGGGCATGCAAGGCACCTTATTTGCGGCGGTACGGCAGCGGGAAGTGGTGCAGGAGTATTTAAAAGATTTTATTTTGTTAGCACGGGAAGGTTTGTATTTAAGGCGTTAAATTATTTTTTAAATTCGCATTTTCCCTATAATCTCTCAATAAAACAGATAATTCGAAGCTGACTACAGCTCATGAATGAGGTACTAAAAATTGCCTGCCCTTAAACAATAATAAGGTGCGCTGTATAGCCTCTTCAAATGTAAATTCAAATGCAGGCCCGGATGTGTCCGTATCAATTTGCTCCAAAATTTTAAATTCATAGTTCAGCAAATCCTGTTTTTCATATAGCAGATTGATTTGCAGCTTAAGCGTTAAGTAGTAAGTGAATGAGAGTCCACCAGCGCCGCCATCCCACTGTTGCACATCCACCTGACATTGGCTGATTTGTATATTGAGTAAGGCTGTGTCAGGCTGAGGTGGTGATGCAATGGAGGTGTTGAAGGTAAGAGGCTGAAAGCGTTTCGCTAATTGCTGGTTGAGTTGTTTGTGTATTTCGTTTTGTGCTTCACGGCAGATATCCGGGTAGCCCGAGTCTAGGGTTTGCTCTGATATTTTAACGCCCGTGAAAATAATGTTTTGTGCATTGAAACTATGCCATTGTCCAGTAGGGGGCTGGATAGCACAGGCCTGAAGTAGAAAAAACAGCAAGCTGATTAGGGTGCTAGCCGACAGGGGGTGGGGTGAAATAAGCATAGAATTCTTTAAGTTTATAGAACATGTCTAGTTGATAAATGATCGGTATCATTTTTGTTGATATTATTTATTATCAATGATTGTTGTTTCTTTCCCCATTCTGCAAGTAAATTGAGAATGGGTATTAGCGTTTCACCCTTTTTAGATAAACTATATTCTACGCGGGGTGGTACCTCAGCAAAAACTTGTCTGTAAATAAGCCCATCTTTTTCAAGCTCACGTAACTGACGAGTTAATACTCTTTCACTGACATCAGGTATCGACCTATTTAATTTTCCAAAACGCTGTTTTCCTATATGTGCCAATCTTGCGATAATGAGAATTTTCCATTTCCCACCAATTATATTTACGGCAGTTTCAACGGGACAACCAGCTATAGATTGATCCTTCATAATACTTACCTTTTTGTCTGTATATGACATTTTTATCCGTACTTGAATTTAAATTCAGAGCTGATAGTTTGTCAACAACCGTTAAAAGTGGAGTGATTAATTATGATAAATAAACAGGTACTTGTATATGGTGGAAGTGGTGCTCAGGGAAGTGCTATTGCTCAAGCGCTCATCAAAAATGGTCATAGCGTAAAAGCGCAGACACGATCTGAAATAAATGCGGATAAAATTAAATCAATAGGTGCAGTTCCTGTTTATGCAGATTTTGAAAACTTAAGTTCTTTAGAAGAGGCATGTAGAGAATGTAGTGCTATCGTTCTAACAATGCCATTAGCTTTCGATATAAATTTGGCCATGATATGGGTGGATAATGTTATAAAAGCTGCACAGTCATCATCTATCAACTGCTTTGTTTTTAATGCAAGTGGCCCAATTCCGAAAAGTTTAACAGGTATTTCTGCACTGGATATAAAACTTCTTGTCGCTAATAAGCTTAAAGATAGTGGTCTACCTGTAATCACAATCCAGCCTACTTTATATATGGGAAATATGACAGCCCCATGGTCTGCTCCGGCAATAGTTCAGAAAAGCACATTGGCGTACCCGTTACCAGAGCAGCAAAAAGTTTCCTGGATCAGCTGGGAAAGCATGGGTGAATATATCGCTGCAGCAGTCGAGCACCCTGAGCTTGCCGGTCAGTCATTTAGCATTGGTGGATCAGAGGCTATCTCAGGCATAGATATGGCCGATGTGTTTTCCAACCATATGTCAAAACCTGTTACATACTTTGCAGTCTCGCTTAGTGATTTCGAAGCAGGGTTAAATCAGGCTCTGGGTGAGCCTGTAGGAACAGAAATTTCGAAACTCTATGGCTGGTTTGCAGGTGAAGGAGCCTCAAGACTAAACATTGATAACGCTGAAATAATTAAGGCATTGGAAATAAAACCCAATAATTTCAAACAGTGGGTGAAATCAATAGATTGGCACAGCTTTGTGGATATTACTGCGGCATAAAGGCCTGTGTAAGTAAGGCGCACTTAAAGTCAATTAAACGTTTTTATCATGTTACCTAATATGAATTCAGAAAAATCAGAGCACATGATAAACAGGATATAAAACATGGATATAGGAGCAAGTTATGTGGCTGCATAAACCAACAATTGAACACAAAACCATAAAGTCAAAGCTTCTAAAAGAAAATGGAAAGTTATATGTTGACGTGAGGGCAATCTTGTCCAAATTTTATTATATCAATTCAGCGTGCGTTAGAAAAAATAGAACCCGGAGTTGAGGCTAATTTATTATTAACATATAAACCAGGAAATGCAGATATACGTATATTGTGTGCCGCGAGGAGGATTCTAGTTATATCGATGACGAACGACAATGGAATATGGGAAATTGTTGTAAAAAAACCTGTGCAGCCAGACGAGATTGAGAAAGCAGAGATTGCCTATAGTAAATTTATAGGTGGGATGAAAGTTAATAATGTAAGGGATACACAAGACTATGAACAGCACAAACAGTCAAATCGAAAGCAATAAAGTTGTATGTAATGATTATGCAATTTGTGATGCACGTAAATCACTGATAAGTGCAATGCAAATAAATTCTGAAAACGGGCATGAAAACAATGGTTTTCTTTCTGAAGAATTTGGTTTTATGCCAGCTCATAAGCCAGTAACAAATTTACCTGAATCACATCATGTCTGGGACAAGGTAGCAAATGATTTGCCATTGCTTTATCGGCAACAGTCACTTCGAAGTGTATTGGACAGCATGTCTGTGCTGTCCGCTGATAGTGAAGCGCTAAATGACAAATATTTATGCAGGGCTTCAGTTCTAATGAGTATGTTCGCGCATGCGTATATTAGAGTCGAGAAAAAACCTGTACTAGAAATACCGGAATCAATCCAATCTCCCTGGAAACAAATAACCCGTCGCCTTAATAGGCCAGAGCCTTTTCTTTCATATATGGATTTAATTGTATATAACTGGAAGGTACGTGATTCGTCTATTACGGATTTTATGAGGGTTGAGAATATGGACTTGCTGGTTCCAACCGTAAATAATCAGGAAGAGCGGGTCTTTTATTTAACGCAGGTCGAGATATTATCTCAAACCTCACCTGTTGTAATGTGTGTTATTAGAGCGCAGGAAGCTGTGATAAGAAAAGATAATCAGGTATTAATAAATGAACTCATAGCCATTAAAAATATAATCACTAAAATTACTAGAACATCACTCTTTAAGATTAATCCTCGTCCAACTAGTAAAACATATGTAGACCCAATTGTTTGGGCAAAAACAGTTGCACCCTTTGCAGTTCCACTCAAAGAGGATGTGCAGGGGCCAAGTGGGACATCATCTCCATTTTTTCATTTAATGGATGTTTTTTTGCAACGCGTTAAATACGAGCCAATCCTGGGGCAGGAGTCACTTAGGATTAGAGAATGGTATCCAGTAAACTTGCGTAATTTTTTAGAAGCAGTTGAACAGGTATCAGTCCCTGAATATGTTAAAAACGCTAACGACTCTACATTGTTAGAAGCATATAACGATATGTTTAATTCCTATGCGGGTAATCATGGTTTTCTGGGGGTTCATAAGCGAAAAGTTTATGGCTATTTACAGATGGCTTTTAAAGTTGGCAGGTCAGTTACAATTGACGGATTTCAGGGTTTGTTTGAAGACCAAACATGGCAAGAGGTAGATAATCAGTTGGAAGAAACCCGGTGTGAACGGCCTGTATCATAAGGCATTTATTAGTACAAAAAATCACACTAATTTAAAGGTCGGGAAAATTATGGAATATCATGAATCAGAAGTTGGGTTACACAATAGTGAAGAAGACGGCTACTGGATTATTCTGGAAAAATCAGTCTATGATATTAGCCGATTTATAAAAAATCATCCAGGTGGTAGTGTTGTTTTAATAAATAATACAGGTCGCGATGCTAGCGAAGACTTTAAAAGAATTCAACATCATGAAAACCCTCGTATTATAGCTTCACTGGCGAACTATTTAATTGGGAAATTAGTCATTGCAAATATTAATGAATCTTCGCATTATGAGTTATATAAACTATGGTTAGACACTCATTACCTAATAATTGAAATGCAAAATACACTTCGAAGTGATTATAGTTTTCTTAATAAAACATGCACTGTTCATGGTCTTCCACTTGAATTGACGCCTTATAAGCTAGAATTGTTTCTTGAAACTCATAGTCGATTTGTAAATGGATATCTTAATTTGGTTATGTCAAGAGTGGAGTCTTTAAATTCATTAGTACCAGACAAATCCCAATCTTATATTTCTACTTCACTTAAATTTCACTTGTTAATATGCCAGGCATTTATAAAAAATAGCGCATCACTCATTCGTAAAAAAAATTCAGATATTAATAGTAGTCACCTTATGGCTCAAAAGTCGTGGTATAAAAAAATGAATACTTACCGTACTTTAATGGAGGAAAATGATAAAAACATTATTTCAGATATAAAGCACTATTTAATAAGGGGATTAAAAATATTTGAATCCAAACCATATGAAATAAATGTTCAGCAACATATAGAGTGTATTGAGTCGATTTGTCTGTCGATAAAAAAATATTCTGAAAAGATTGAGTCGGAAACCCTTAAAATATTTATAGATAATGATGTGTATATATCAGACGCAATCACTTCCAGTAAAAAAGAATTGGAGAATGAATGTTGAGCCAGGTTGTAAATGAAAATAAATCCGTAGAAATACTCTATGTTCAGGATGCACTTTGCGGTTGGTGTTACGGGTTAGCGCCAGTTATTGAGCAAATAAGAGCGCATTATAAGGATGATGTGCTCACGCTTACACCTGTACATGGTGGTCTTTGGCCGGGTAAAAGAGCAAAAAAAATGGATCATGCATTAGTCTCGCATTTGCGAAATGGTATGCCTAAGGTAACAGAATATACTGGCCAGGTGTTTGGTGATGATTTTAAAAAAAATATAGTTGATAATCCACAGTTTTTATATGATACAGAACCGGCTGCTCGTGCAGCTATTATTGTAAGATCCTTAAGCCCGGATAATGAACTCGCTTTTATTAAAGATATTCAAATTGCATTTTTCGTAAATGGGCTTGATACTAATAAACTTGAAACATTTTTATCTATCGTATCTCAATATGGTATAGATGAAGGTGAATTTGAAAAAAGTTACAGCAGCAAACAGTCTAAGGACGAGACACAAAATGACTTCGTCAGATGTGCATCATGGGGAATCAGTGCATTTCCATCGCTTTTACTAAAAACTAATGGAAAGATAAATATGATTAGCGCTGGGTCATGTTCACTAGATCATATAATTAACATCGTAGATCAAGCGTTGGGATTAAAATAATAACACAAATAAAGTGTAATAGGCTTTAAATGAACTAAAGGATATCTATTACAAAAAACAAGCAAAAAACAAGGGGTCAGGTCTTTGATTTATTATGTAACGAAATAATTCGAGTAGATGGTTATCTTTTTCAACAAGTATTGTTTTATAGCGTCCCTGATACAAGCACCCTATCCGGTTATGATTTCGATTAAACGGCTGTGTATAAACACCATTAAGCTGGTGCACGCCTTTAGGTAAATTGGTATTGGTGTTTCTATTAAAAAGTGATAATAATCACGCATTAAATAAGTAGGGATGACATACCCAGTTATACCTCTGATAAACATGTTGAAAAACGGATATAAATGCTAACCTGTCATCTTCAAATATACCCTCCTGGTGATTTTCCCTGGCGCGAACATGATAAAGGGCGCCTGTATATTCGAGTCGTAGCGGCCTTGCCATTGTTAGCTCCTGCTTGATTATGGAGTTAGAGAGTAATATGCACAGAATCACAAATCAAAGACCTGACCCCTGAATCCCGCTTATGAGGCTGCTTGCTTACTATACTTGCCTCGCGCATCAAGCTAGCGGCTTTGTAACGACCAATCGCTTCACCTTGTTGTTGCAGTTGTCCTGATATTGTTCGTGCGCCTGCAGCGCCTCGGCTTGCCGTGTGAATATCAATTACTTTGTGTTTTAGTCGCTCTCTTTCAGGATCTATAATATCCTTATGATTAATTCGGTAATAATAACTGCTAACGACGACATTAAATAATTGACACATGGATTTAACATTACCGTGCTCTCTTGAGAGTTCTTGAATCAAATCTATCGTTTGACGGTGTCCGACATCAAGAGAGCGGTAGCCTTTTTTAGAATATCTTTTTCCCACTCAAATTGTTTTACTTTAGCTTCTAGTTGCTGTATTTTTTGTTGATCTGGTGTCATAGCGCGCGCTTTCGGAGTGCCTCCCGCTTGCTCAACTTCAAGCTGTGCAACCCATTTTCTCAAGGAAGTTGGACTCACTCCCATTGATTCACAAGCCTCAGTGACGGAGTAGTCTTTATCAAGGACCAGGCAGGCACATTCATTTTTAAATTCACTGGAAAAATTCTGTCTTCTTTTGCTCATCAGTTCACCTTTTATTTCAGGGATAGTTTATCCCATTTAGGTGTACAGATTCATTAAGCCACAACAGGTGCAGGTTTGTTGAGTGGGTGTGATTTGGGTAGTTTACTGGTGCCGTTTAGATAGGTTTAATCTATTTACATAAGAAAGTGCTTATTTATCACATTTTCAGATTAATCTGATACCAATACCCTTTTTATTCGCTTATTATTCAATATTAATTACAGTCTCAACTAAAAATATAAGGTTTATTAAAATTGACGTAACCTCTTTATTTTTAGTAACTATAAAATTTAGACTCACTTTTAATGCAACATCTACTTAGGAAGAACGACTAACATGGCCGAACACTACACACTAAAATCTGGGGTTTCTTTAGACTCAACCATCGAAGCAAAAGTTAAGAAACTAGCCGATGCTTACTACAAATTAGCTAATAAGGACATTGTTGTAACCAGTGGGACTAGAAGTTCAAGCAGTCAAGCTAGCGCAATGTATGGGAAAACTTCGGGTGGTGACAAGCTCTCTGTTTATAAAGACCAAACCTCAGCTAAGGAAATTCTCAACGCATACGATGCAGGCGTTAAAGCAGGCAAATCTAAAAAAGAGATAACTGCAGATATAAAAGATGAAATTGATGACCAGATCAAAAATGGTAAGTATATTTCGAAACATCTCCAAAAGGGAGCCGTTGATGTAAGAAGCAGAGATATGACCGCAGCTGATAAAACAAATTTTAAAAAAGCAGCCGCCGGTATAGCTACAACAGTCATACTAGAAACCACCCCTCCTCATTTTCATTTACAGTTTTAAGGAAACGAGATGCAGTCTCTAAAATTAATTGTATTCACTTGTATTGTTATGATGGCTTCATGCTCATTACAGAAAAATTCAAATAACGATCAATCTGAGTCACGAATATTGCATGTTGATGAAAAAGCGTTGGCTAAAGGAACCCTACTTTTACACCTACCAGAGAAAAAACCTAAAGGCCTGGCTATACAAACACCCAATGGAGAATGGTTTGTATTACAAGACCATGAAGAAGCTATAGAAATAATGCCTCAAACTCTGTTTGATTCTGTAGATGAAATGAAATTCAATATTCAAACATTAAAAGGTACAACATGGAGGGAATCAGTAAAAACTATTGATGTTATTTTTACATCATCAGGTAAATATCTTATTTATTTTGCAGATAACTTAGAAACGGAACCTGAAAACACGTTTAGCTTACAGGAAGTAGTCGACTTTAAAAATTAAACGGCACACCAAACCGGACACCCACTGTAATAAAAATGCCATTCGGGTCAGAGATCAATTGTTTCTAATATTAGAGCTAATTCTTCTCTGACCCCATTTTTTACCATTTTTTCACAACCGGCATCTGCATAAAATGAAAACCAAATTAATAATATTTTTACTCTGTTCTTTAATTATTGCTGCATGCAGTGTTGAAGTTGATACACCAAAGAAAGGCCCTGAAAACAGCTGGTGGTTAGGTGGTGCAGATGGTGGGGCATATATTAAGATAGAAGAAGATAATAAACTAAATGATGATTTATACACGGGTGTTATCTTTTTCGATCATGACAAAACGGTTTGGTATCGTGGGCCTTTCAAACTGGTTGGTGATATTAAGCTAAATATAAACAATCATGATTTATATCTTTTCTGGGATGGGGAGAAAATTCATTTGAAAGAATCTTCATACCTTGAAGCGGTGAACCCTGTCCCACCCTTATAACAGTAGATTTAAAATATTACTCTTTTAATTTAACTTCTCACATGGAATTGAAAAATCGACATGATAGTGTTCATCATGTCTAACCCATGAACGCTTTTTTGAAAACTGTATGTTTTTCTTAAGATAATTTGAATATTGTGTTTTATATAACTCCGGCTGTAACTTTGGATCAAAAATGACACGCCATAAATCATAACCTAGCAATTTTGCTTGTTTATGTAACATAACAATGTGCGCTGCTAGCGCTTCATAATCAATTGTATACTCTTCGAAAACACCTTTTGCATTAAACTCGACATTGTATCCAAATTTATTTAATGGCGTTGTAGAAAAATGTGTGGAGTTTCCTTCAGCATCAATGACAGGTGTCATAAAATCAACCGATAAACCGTTTCTATGTGTTTTATGCGGGCTAAACTTTCCACCCTCTTTAAACCCTGTTTCTGCATACTTAAAGACCTTGCCTGGTAAATCAACTTCAAGCTGCTTATAGCTATTAATTATAATTTCTTTAACAGCGGAATGAACATAAGTTCTACCTGCAAGGCGAGCAATCATACTGTATGTTTCAAAGTTTTGACCTTTAGCTGGCAGCTCTTTTCCATTTTCCAAACGACCATTAGATGTTGTGCCATAACAAACACTTTGCTTAGAAAAAGCATTGACAGAAAAAAACATCAATATAATAAAAAAAATTCTCATAAATCAGATCAATTTAAATTTAAACTAAATATAACCAATGGAAACCCAGTGGGTCAGACTCGATTGATCCATACATCACGTATCTAACTCGGTATATTTCTTAGCATTACCCTTAGCTTTTTCTACGGGATATTTTTGCTCATTGATTTCAATTTTATTTTGTGCGGCTTTAAGTAAATCAATATCGAGTTTATCAGCCAGGCGAATTAAGTAGATGAGTGTATCAGCCAGTTCGGTTTCAACTTCATCAAGTTTATCTTTGGGGAGGGTTTTGCTTTGCTCTTCGGTGAGCCACTGGAAATGTTCAACGATTTCGGCAACTTCAGCACTGAGGGCCATGGACAGGTTTTTAGGTGAGTGAAACTGATCCCAGTCGCGAACTTCCGCGAAGTCGCGTAGGCGTTGTTTCAGCTCGGTTAAATTAGTACTGCTCATCTATCACACTGCCAATTTGGCCTGTCCATTTATTATAATTTTAAGTACTTTCCCTGGGTTTTGTTATTAGGTGCATCGTGCACGATTAGTGCTTGATAGTACCACAGGTTGTGGGGTTTACTAGATTAACACGCTGATTTTAATTGACAAATTTAAGGTGGCTGGGGTTTTATGGTGCGTTTTGGGCGTTTTTGCTATTTGAAGGCTGATTAAGGACTGAAGGATTAGAGTCACTGTATACCCGCTAGAGACGGTCTGACAGAACGAACCTCTGATATCACAGACTTCAGTGATAGATTTGGCTGATCAATAATTAATTAAAATTTTTTGCAGCGATTTACAAAATTGACATGTTATTTCCGCTAACTATTGCCAATACAGCCAGCATTGAATATGCTTAAGCTTAATCAATTTTAATTATTCACATTTATACAAGGATTGTAATATGCCTGAAGCACTTCATTACTACCCCGGTCACTTTCATAAAGCAAGCGACATCATTTCTGGAACAGTTGATACACGCGGTGGTGGCGGACTACTGGTATTTATTAGAGATGGGAAAGCGGTTTACAAGTCTGAAGCCTGGGGTGGCTTATCTAAGGTTTACCCTGACCCAGGAGGCGGCCCGGATTACACTCCCACCCCTACAGGTAAATTTGTATTAGATACTCCCGCAGCTTATCGAACAAGGTCGTGGCTTATGTCTGAGATAAAATGGGGTACACCTATAAAAGACGTTCCATCTGAGCGAAACTTGAAAGAGGAAAACAAAACCGATGTGTGGTACAGGTTACCTAATGGAAAATGGGCATCTGTTTATAAAGACTTTGGAATAACAAGACAGTTAATTATCGAATACCATAACGATCTATATCGCACTAAAAAATTACCATCCACCTGGATTTTTAATGCCTTTGGCCCTATTGCAATACGTTATTTCAAAGATTTAAATGGTAATAAAAAGCGTGATGAAAATGAACCTCTAGACGGGAGCATGTTTCACACTACGGCTGAAAATGAAGCCGAACTTAAACAGGGCAATACAATAAAAATGACTAATTCACATGGCTGCATTCATATGAACCCTTCCGATAGAGAGCAGCTCACCGCTTTAAATGCTTTTAGGGATGGTATGGATTTGATTATTCATCCGTATAATAAAAAATTCACTGGCAAGTAAAAACATGACGAAGGCTATTAATCGTTTAATTTTCGTACCTTTATACCTTTGCCTGGTTAGCTGCACGGTTTTTGCCGGCAAGCCATTTAATCAACCTACAAAAATTGATCATATAGAAATTTTTCCTGACAAAAAAATTCTTGCTGTTAGCTATGAGAACAATAAAGACGTTTATCGCATTGGTGAGTTGAATGGCACATGGTCAGATGCTTATCAGATCAGTAAGCTTGGTATGGAGTACGTTACCTTTACCACCGCATCAAATAATGGCATTTATGTAAGCGGAGAAGTTGCTAATAAAAATACTGGAAGTAATACGTACTACACCGGCAGAACCGTATTACTAAACAAAAACAATAAAGTACTGAAAGCCTGGAATCATGAATTGGGATTTAATTCTGCCTTTAACTTTAATAACGATATTATTGGTTCAACTGGACACGAAATATTGCAGTTACTTCAAACAGGTAAAGTTAACATATTGCATCAGAGAAAGAGAAAAACACTTATTACTCTAGCTTTAGCAAAACAAGGTGAATTAATTATCTGCAATAGCCTGCCTATAGGCAAAAGATCGACTATTGGGCTTAAATTTGGATGCTATAAAAATAAAGACTGGGAGTTCTCAGGATTCTGGCATAGCTCAGACAATGATTTCAAAACTATACCCATCCGATGCGGAAATTGGTTAATTGAAGCGGAACAGAAAAAATACAGAACGTATTTCTCGAAACTTAAAATTAGAGATATAGAAACGGGTGAGCTATTAACTGAAAAGAAGCGAGCTAATGTATCCGGATTTAGCTGCACTGATAACAAACACCTGTTACTCAATACGGGGAATATCGGTTACTCACTTCCTGAACTAGAACCAGCAATTGAATACAACTGCCATGGCAAAGAATTAATTAAGTCAATTAAGCATTTAGATAATTTAAGTATCTGTTTAACCGAACAGGGAAATATTGGAAAACTTAGCATAAAACCACTGTAAAAATATATTTACCTTAACATTAAAAACAATAAATTTACTATTCACAATCTCTTGCAATCTCGGGGACAGCATACCTATTACACAAAGAAATACCTGTCAAAAATATAAAACAAGTATACTGTCCCCTGCCCCCCCAAGGCCTTAGCTCGACCAGGCGACGAAATATGGCATCATGAGAAAATAGGTAAAGAAGGCGATAAAATAATTTATGTATCTGCTTTTTTCATTGTAGACCCTTATAGAAGAACAGCTTCGACAAAGGGTTGGTTAATACATGAAGAACGGGAAGAAATCAGCTTGAGCTAAATCAGGCTATATACTTTAATCCTATAAGTGGCAGTTAGAGAAAATATAATTATGATTAGAACTTTTTATAAAACCATAGCCTATGCTTGTTTGTGCATTTTCGTGTTAGCTTCTTGCGAACAACTAAACGACAATGAAACAACCATTAAAAACGCTGACTTTGCTGAGCTTTGTGATATATATCAGGATACAACAAATATAACAGGCGACTTAATCACTAAAGAAATGATGCTAACAGAAAATGTGCAAAACAAACTTCCTGCGCTCTTTAATAAATTATTTACTCACATAAATAACAATGATGCTGATAGTCGCTACCAACTCATACGACAATATGCAAAGCAACAGAATCAACTTGAATGGGAATGCAAGGCTGCGAACGACTACTACTCAACTAATTTTAAATAACATAAAGCATGAGCGATACAAAACTCCAAACAACAAATACATCAACACAGGCCGAAACTTTTCTCGGCCTTAATGATGAAAACTATCTTGATGATAATGAATGGTACCAGGACAATCTCGACATTGTTTTTCCGCTAATAATCATTGCAACTGGATTATTCCAGTATGTATTGAGAAAATGGTTATTACCTGTGTCTGAAGATGTGATCTCAAAACTTGAGGACCAGCTCCCTACGCAGGGCTTACTCTACAACCCTCAATTTGGTATTTATTTGATGGGCATTGGAGTTATATTTCTAGTCTTATTTAATTTCAATAAATTATTTTAAGTTTAGGGGGCTTATGAAAAAAGGTTTCAGTAAAAATGGGGAGGTTCAAGGTGTCCCAATTGAAAAACAACTTATCCCTTAGAAAAGTTTTTATATTACTAGCGTTCATCATAGCCAGTGGCTGCGCTAATTCAGGCACACCTTCTTCACATTCTGATAAATTACTCTCCAGTATTAATGAAAGCCTTAAGCTGGGAAAGACGGTGATTGTTTATCAAATGAAAAATACCGATAAAACCAGCGAACAATATGCAGATTGGGCTGGCTACTTAAATGACTTTGCATCAGATAAAAAGGACACCTATATAACTTACCCTGCCAATAAAGCATTTAATATGAAGTTATCTAAAAGCAAAATAAACTCTGAGGGTAATTACACGGTCTTTATAAAAAAGGGAAAGCCGACCTATTTTTATGATGATGTTATTCTTGAGCCAATGGTTTATATCGAAATTGATAACGCCTTTTCGGGTAAAAAATTATCGCCTATGGATAATGCATTCTTGCCTGATGCAATTAGGCTTAAAGACTGGAAAAACAAGGGGTCAGGTTGAACCTCCCCCAGTTTAACGGACACTTTTAATCAGAGACAAAAGTCTCTCGAAGGAGTGTCCCAATGGCCAAAAAACGTAAGCCCTATAATACTTATACAAAAGAGTTTAAGCTAG
>Ga0316207_10000760_pt1 | contig 46087 bp, 35 predicted proteins | sample 6weekpyrite_MG_FD_204943 | JGI IMG/M metagenome (GOLD analysis project Ga0316207, IMG submission 204943) | Microbial mat bacterial communities from mineral coupon in-situ incubated in ocean water Damariscotta River, Maine, United States -... | ecosystem: Environmental > Aquatic > Marine >... | reverse complement strand
AACATCATTTTGAACCAAAAGGTGATGACAATTTCAGGACTGAAGAATAGACGGGTCTATATGACCCGTATCCGGACTTTAGTCCTTTATACTAACCCACCAGCTTTAGCTGGTGGTTGTTGAGTTGCCGCTATATTTTTTAATTTGCTTCGTTATAATTTTACTGTCCATTCTTTTTCAACTAACAGTTTTTTATGTGAATACACTCTGCCAAGAAATCTATCATTAATGTGGATTGGCCCTACTCCTTTTGGCGTCCCACTCATCAACAAATCTCCATCTTCCAATGTTAAAAATGATTTGACTTCAGATAAAAATTCTTCCGGCTTAAATAACATGGCTGAACAACTTCCTGACTGAATTAATTGATCATTGATATGCAAGGTCATTTCAAGGTCGTTTAGATCATTTTTTACTTCCACAAACTCACTAAACACCGCAGATTTATCAAAGGCTTTTGCACGCTCCCAAGGCAATCCCTTTGTCTTTAATGTTGATTGTAATTTTCTTTTTGTTAAATCCATTCCAAAACCAACGGCTTTTATTTGGCCGCCCATTATTAAAAATGTTATTTCACCTTCATAATGAATTTCGTCCATTTCACTGAATACAATGTCCTGACTTATTGCAGAATTAGGTTTAATAAAAATAACCGCCTCACTGGGAACAGGATTATTTAACTCTTTTGCGTGCTCTGCATAATTTCGACCTATGCAAATGATTTTTGATGGGAAAAATGTTTTGCTTTGATATTTTATGAAATTCATAATTTTTAAAATTGGCAAAATGATTTATGGATTCAATTTTAATGCGCGGCCAATATTAATCATTTACTAAAAGAAGGAAATACAAAGAAATCAACTAAAATAAACCGTTCGAACGTGTAAATGTTAACCTTGACTGCTTTTTTCACGATTATACAAGTTATGCACATTTTAGCTTTATAAACAATAAATTACAGAAAAAACTCTTTCATTTTATGCATACTCATGTAACACAGCCCCTTGATGCGTGAATATTGCTCGAATTTGTTGAATTTTCTCAGTAGAATGTCGCGCTATTAGCATAAAAATTCGTCCTAAACTTGTTTGCAATATTTTTAAAAAATAATCAAGCAATTTATTAATAATGTTAGGTGATCCACATCACACTTTATTCTTTTCAAATAATCATAAAATTGTGAATTGACTAGAGAAACACAGACACATTTGCCTTAAAGGCAAACAATAAATCTTGGGATTTCAATCAAATTATGAAAAAGGAAAGTTTTCCTGCCCGACGTCAATGTCTACACTTATTCGCATTTGCAACATTCTTTTTTGTTTCAATTTGCCCATTTACTTATGCGGCTGAAGATATCGAATTATCAATCCAAATTACTTCGCCACTTAATACACCCGAGTTTGGTTCTGCAACAGCACTTGAAGCATTTTGTCCGTCGGTTTCCAATGCGCAAACAGATGAGCAAAGTGATTTAAGCATCGTTTGTAATTTCTATCTCGACACAACCCAAGGAACGCCTGAACAAAAAACACATATCGCCGAAGAATTGAGCGCTAAAAATGCCACTTCAAATAATACAGGTATTGTTCGACCGGGATTTTCGAGCGGATTAAATGGTGTGAGTAACCGACTAGCTGCATTGCGTCGGGGAACAAAGGCCGTGAGCAAAAGCCTACTTTCTTATAGCTCAACGCTAGAGTCTTTATCAAAAAACGCGAACTCTTCAGATGACATACCCGGTGGATTACTTTCGAATAGACTCAGTGCATATGTGAATTTTTCAAACGCCTCTGGTTCCTATTTCGAAACCAATACAGAAGCCGGATTTGATAATAGTAATAGAGGCGTATTATTAGGCATAGATTATCGCTTACATGTTACAACATTTATCGGAATTGCATCCCATTACACCTCAAGTCAACTGGATTTAAAGGACCCGGGAAGTGAAATCAGTGCAAATCAATACCAACTGTTGGTATACGGCTCTCATTTCCTTAGTGATAACTGGTATCTCCAATTAGCATTACAAGGCGCAAAACAAAACATCGATATGACGCGCTCCATTAATTTGCAAATTAACAATCCAGTAAATGCGATTGCGAAGGCGAACACCACCGGAAATCAATTAGGCGTCAATTTTAGTACAGGGTATAATCATCAAATTACAAAAGGATACAACGTTGGAGTTGTTGCATCCGTAAATTATGTATCTTCCAAAATTCAAGCATACGATGAAAAAGGTGCACCGGGATTCAATCTTAACGTCAATGAACAAAACATACCGAGTCTGACGTCAGAATTAAACGGCAACGTATCGACAAATTATGCATTTTCCTGGGGGCTTTTATTCCCTCAATTATCCGTCACATGGATTCATGAATTTGAACAATCCGGCGATACTATTTCGGCAAAATTTTTATCTGATCCAAATAGCACTCCATTTTCATTTACAACACAAAAAGCAGATCCTAACTTTTTTGTATTTGGTGCTAATTTACAGGCTTTGTTTACGCGAGGTCGATCTGCTTTTGTCAGTTTCAATTCTATTCAAAAATTAAGAGACCGCAAACACTGGGCAGCAATGCTGGGATATCGTATGGAATTTTAACCAGTCAAAAACAATAAATTAATAAAAAACAGTAATAATCGAATGAGTAAATGTATGTCTAATTTAAATAAACGACTTAGTGAAAAATTGAATAGTAAATTATTTTTTATAATGATCCTTTCTATGATCATACTATTAAATGGTTGTTCTCAAGAGTTAACACCAAAATCTTCTGGCGCTGGTTTCTTGATAATTTCTGAACCCACTCTACCTCTAAAGAAAGCCAGTAGTCGAGCTATAACACAAACCGCCATTGGTGATGCAATTCCTGAACTCACCAGCTTAAAAATCAAATTAACAGATGAATCGGGAAATCTAATAAATGAAATGGAGCTGCTTAATTTAACCGATGCATTAATGTTAGAGGTCACACCAGGAAAAAAAATGTACCTAACTGGAATTGCATATGCCAGCGAAGAAACACTTTATTCGGGTAATTTAGACGTTGAGCCCTTTTCTGAGGGTGAGTCACGTAATATTGCCATTACATTAACACCCACAATTGATTTAGATTTGAACTTTCCAACATCAAATGAAGATCCATCTAACCCCAGTGAATCAAATCAATTACCGGTTGGCAAATCGCAAACACTTCAAATTAACAACTCAGTTGATGGTTTGATTGACAATACACTGATTTGGTATGTCAATGGCATTGAGGGTGGTGATGCAAATGCTGGTACCATTAGCACAGAAGGTATTTATACACCTCCAGAACAGTTACCAGAAAATCCCGAAATTATCATTAAAGCTGCACCGCAAAAAGCGCCTTCATTTGCGGCAGAGATTAAAATAATATTAGCTAAAGATGCACCCTCTTCTAACTTATCATCACCAGTATTCACATCTTCTTCTGAATTTTCGATAAATGAAAACCTTGCTGCAGTAGCAACCATTCTAGCAACCGATGATGACGGTGACGTATTGGTTTACACCATTGTCGGTGGACTCGACGACAATGTATTTTCATTGGATAGCGCATCTGGCGTGTTAAACTTTAAATCACCACCTAATTTTGAATCACCTAATGATAATGATGCAAATAACATTTATCTGTTAGACATTAGTGCGAGTGATGGTGAAAATACAACAACACAAAACTTACAAATCACCGTGCTAAATGTTAACGAATCCCCTGTCGCTAACGCTGGAATAGATCAATCCGCGTTAGTTGGCGATGTCATTACACTCGATGCTAGTGGAAGTTTTGATAATGACAGCGATCCTTTGAGTTTTTTATGGTCGCCACCAGACAATATAAATTTATCAGACAATACCTCAGCGAATCCAACGTTTACCATAACCAACGGAATAAAAGCTAATACACAATTCGAATTTACTCTTGCTGTTAGTGATAATAATGGTGGAAATAACACGGATAGCGTTTTAGTAACGATACTTAATACTTCACCAGTTGCAAACGCAGGGAAAAATCAAACTGTTACATTAGGAGATAGCGTTACGTTAAACGGCAGCAATAGTTTCGATGCTAATGATGATAATCTTTCTTTTTCCTGGATAATTTCAAACTCACCAAATAATGGTATCGATAATTTTTCAAATCCAAATCTGGAGACACCCACCATTGTTCCATCTGCCATTGGTGAATATACTTTTGTATTGGAAGTGAGTGATGGAATTGACACGAATTCTAGTTTTACTGTTGTAAATGTAGATAATAATAATATTCCACAAATGGTTTCCATCCCTGGTGGCACTTTTTTTATGGGCGACGAAACCTCTTCCGATGGAGCTATCCAAGGATCCGGAGAAATAAATGAGATCCCAATTCACACCGTAAACATGGTCTCGTTTGAGATGAGCCAATATGAAATTACCTTTGACGAATATGACCAATATCTTCAATCCAAAGGCATAAATACTAATGCCATAACATCACCAACTAATGAAGCCTTTGATAATGGTTTTGGTCGAGGTGATCACCCTGTCATTAATGTATCCTGGAATGATATTCAACGTTATTTAGCTTGGCTAAATGAAAAATCCGGCATAGCACTAGATGATCCAAACCGATATCGTTTACCTTCCGAAGCGGAATGGGAATATGCTGCCAGGGCCGGAACCACATCAACTTTTAATACCGGCGATTGTATTGATACTTCTCAAGCTAATTTCGATGGATCGGAATTTAACTATTCCAAAGCTGATGGCACAACAGCAAGTTGCCCTGCTTCAACTAATAACTTTAATCAAACCCAACCGGTGGGCAGTTATGCTGCTAATTCATTTGGTTTGTTCGATGTACATGGCAATGTCAGAGAATGGGTGACTGATTGCTGGCATGATAACTATTCTGGCGCAAGCAACAAGGATAACGCATGGATTGATAATTGTGCTCAAACAACGGGATTAAGTCGCGGTGGTGCGTGGAGTAGCTCAGCAAACAATGTTCGCTCGGCATTACGACATCGAAGTGATTCTGGTTACGATCAACGATCAGAAAAGTTAGGATTTCGAATCGCAAGAAGTGTGAATAGAGGTATCGACAACAGTGATAAATTTGAGATCAGCTCATCATTTGGTAATGGTGATTTGAATAATTGGGGTGTCACACTTACGAACAGCAAAAGTAATCCTAATGACGGCAAATGTGGAAGTTTTCAAGGTGATCCGAATTATTTCTGTGCAATTCCCGCGAATGATGGTAAATCTAGTTATTTTATCGCATCACCAGACTTTCATGGCGACAATTCCAGTTTCGAAACCTTAAACTTTGATATTTGGACACAAGGTGGTACTTACTATGTAACAGGTAGTGCACTCGGTGATGTTACTATTCAAAATGGCGCCAAATCCGCAACTTATTTTTTTGACGTAAACAATCAGCCAACGGGTAACTGGAAAGCATACTCAATTCCTCTTACCAACGACGTTTGGTCATTAACCAACGCAACAAACATGGATGAAATTCTTGTTAATGTTACCGATATTTTAATTCGCGCGGAATATGGTGGCGGAACGGATTACACCGGATTGGATAATGTATACCTATCCAAATTGAAAAAACCAAAAATGACACCCATTCCCGCCGGTACTTTTTTTATGGGCGACGAAACCTCTGCCGATGGATTAATTGAAGGCGCTGGAACGGCAAACGAGATTCCGATTCGCCCCGTCAGCATCGTCTCTTTTGAAATGAGTCAATATGAAATTACCTTTGATGAATATGACCAGTATCTTCAATCCAAAGGTATAAATACCAATGCGATTACATCACCAACCGATGAAGCCTATGATAATGGTTATGGTCGAGGTAATCGCCCCGTCATCAATGTTTCCTGGAATGATATTCAAAACTATTTAGTTTGGTTAAATGAAAAATCCGGTTTTAACTTAGATGATCCGAACCGATATCGCCTACCCTCTGAAGCGGAATGGGAATATGCTACAAGAGCGGAAACCACTTCATCTTTTAATACCGGCGATTGTATTGATACTTCTCAAGCTAATTTTGATGGATCGGAATACAACTATTCCAAAGCTGATGGAACAACAGTGAGTTGCCCTGTTTCGACTAATAACTTTGATCAACCCCAACGGGTGGGCAGTTATGCTGCTAATCCATTTGGTTTGTTCGATGTGCATGGCAATGTCAGAGAATGGGTAGCAGATTGCTGGCATGAAAACTATTCTGGTGCAAGCAATAAAGATAAAGCATGGATTGATAATTGTGCTCAAACAACGGGATTGAGTCGCGGTGGTGCTTGGAGTAGCTCTGCAAACAATATTCGCTCGGCGTTACGACATCGAAGTGATACCGGGTACGATGATCGCTCAGAAAAACTGGGATTTCGAATCGCAAGAAGTGTAAATAGAGGAATCGATAATAGTGATAAATTTGAGATTTTAGCATCATTTGATAATGGGACATTGGATAATTGGGACGTCACCCTAACCCGCAATAAGCATAATCCCAGTGATGGGAATTGTGGTAGCTTTCAAGGAGACCCGAATTATTTCTGTGCAGTGCCCTCGAATGATGGTAAATCAAGTTATTTTATCGCATCACCAGACTTTCATGGCGACAATTCCAGTTTTCAGACCTTAAACTTTGATATATGGACACAAGGTGGAACTCACTATACTACTAATAGTGGCTTGGGAGATGTAACAATCCAAAACGGCGACAAATTCGCGACTTATTTTTTTGATGTAAACAATCAGCCAACTAATCACTGGAAAACATTCTCAATCCCGCTTACCAATAACGTTTGGTCACTCAGCAACGCGACAAACATAAACGAAATTCTTGTTAATGTAACCGATATATTAATTCGAGCAGAATATGGAGGAGATATTGATTATACTGGATTGGATAATGTATATATTTCACAAAAAATTGCTCGTCCTATAATGCTCACTATTCCCGGCGGTACATTTTTAATGGGTGACGAAACTTCGGAGGATGGAAAAACACCCGGATTAGGTGCGAGTTTTGAAGTCCCAGTTCATAGCGTTAGTGTTGCACCATTCGAAATGAGCCAATATGAAGTAAGCTTTGAAGAATACGATTTATATCTTCAATCAAAAGGAATCGATACGGCAAATATTTCAGGAACGGTAAATATCAACAATATCACCGGTCCTATGGATGAAGGATTTGATAATGGATGGGGTAGAGGAAAAAGACCTGTAGTGGGAGTCAGTTGGGATGATATCCAAGGCTACTTAGATTGGCTTAATTCTCAATCGGATTTCGCTTTAGATGATCCGAAACGGTATCGCTTACCCTCTGAAGCTGAATGGGAATACGCAGCGCGTGCTGGCTCTTCAACGGCTTATTTTTGGGGTGATTCCATAGATCATGATAATGCAAACTATGGCTCAGACATCTGTTGCGGTGGATTAGCCGTAAACAATACGATTGACTCTTTTACTAATACAGCTCCCGTTGGATTGTTTGCCGAGAATGCATTTGGCCTGTTTGATTTACACGGCAATGCTTGGGAGTGGATTTCAGATTGCTGGCATGAAGATTATACCGGCGCACCAAATGATAGCACAGCTTGGCTTGATGAAAATTCTGGAAATTGTACTGAACGTGTTTTACGTGGTGGTTCTTGGGATAATATTCCAGAGCATATTCGTTCCGGGGCAAGACATCATATTAGTTCAGACAGCCGTTATGTGAATGTGGGTTTTCGTTTAGCACGAAGTTTATAACAGAAAAATGTGGTTATCTGTGTTGAATCTAGGCCAAACAATTGAGTTTTTTAAATTTGAAGTCCAAACTAAAAAGACTATTTTATCTCTTATAGATTTAAATGCTGTATTCCTCGGTTATGTCCAGCTAAGTTGCTCTCGATATCTGTTCCAAACTCAATCTTACCTCGTGATTCATTAAATTCGTAACTCCTGTTGCCAATAAAATAGAATATACGATTATTCTTCCCATCCAACATGGTTATAAAATTCATAATCCATTTAAATTTGCATAATCTAACGAAAATCCCGCGAACCGTTTTTAAATCGCCCAGCCAATCGCTTTTATCTTCCAGCCGTCCGGCAATTAATGGTTGGCGTTGCATTTCATATCAAAGTATCCATCAAATAGCGTTAAGCTTTGACCATAGTTTGACGGTGTCAAAATCTCTATTAGTTTAAGAAAAGTCACTGCAGCATCTTACCTAAAAAGTAATTTCACTTTCGTAACGAATTTCATCATTTGGGGAAAAGATAATTTCTTGAGAAATGGCCGAATTGAGTTTTAAGAAAATCATAGCTTGATCAGGAACAGGATTATTTAACTCTTTTGCATGCTCTGCATAATTTCGACCTATGCAAATGATTTTTGATGGGTAATAATTTTTAGAGAGATACTTAACTGACTGCATACTTAGTTTTCTTCAATTTACTAATTATCAAAAACACTTGGATTCAAAAATTGTCTATTCCAAAATAATTTACGATCAATTTGGGTTAATTCAGCTTCATCACAAACAGATTCCCAATTGTCTTCAATGATTTGTTTTTGGTTTTCAATAATCGTTAATGCATCTTGTTTAGATAGCAAAAAATGATGAGCTGCATTGACACAATTTGTCATTTTACTTGAACGAATATCATCAGATATTAGCATTGCTTGTGAAGTCTCATTACCCGTACGATTCTGAGGACAGATGTCATAAGCCGGTGTTAGGTCAAGCATTCTTCCATCCCAGAAAGCAGCGTGGTTCCGCGCGTGATCATCATTATTACCACATAACACATTAAACACAAGTCGAGAAAAAATCTCTCTTAATGTCTCCTTTGCATTATAAAATCGATGACGAATACTTTCAGCTAAATCTTCATAACTTGCATATCGTGCCATCATTTCATCTAATCCTAACAAGGTAAGTCCAGAGACCATTGCTCTGCGATGCCAACCTTTTTTGGTTTGAACTCGATCAAACCTTTCAATCAATAATACATCTTTATGCGATGATTTTGTCAAAGATACTGTCGCTACATTTAAACCGGCACTTCTAGCAAGACGCATTGCAATAAACTCAAGCTTAACGACGCTATATAAATCCGTTGTTGATGAAAATTTTGCGATATATTTTTTATTGTTATCTCCAATTAACGCTTTTGGCCGTGCCCCACCAATCGAGCTACCATGAAATAATGCCTGATCAAGCTCTAAGGACAATGGCATTCCCTTCTCAACACGCTCGGCTGATTCAAGTAACTCTTCAAGCGAAATATTTTTTGTTGATCGTGGTATATATTCATTTGCTGATGACTGGAAATCAAGTGCGCCAATTCGATCAGACCCAGACTCCAGTAAATAAGTTAATTCATCAAGCTGGGCAGGATCTATTCCCACTCCTTTGTGCCCCAGCTTCTTATTGATAATAACTCGTCGACCCCAAGCGTCTGGTGCTGCGTCACGAATACAACTTGGCATATCTAGCCCCTTTAACAAGGGTAAAACACCGAGCTGAAGTGGCAACTCAGGCTCATAAATCGAGATAGCATTATCTCGATCCAAATAACTTTTACCATAGTTAAAAACTAATTGATTATTTTCAGTTGTAAGCTTACCAGCAACAATCGGATTCGTTGCATCTGGCAACCAAATCCAGACAAAAGCTTCCGTATATGATGTATTAAAAGTCATCATCTACGACTTTATGTTTTTTATGGATCGCTTTCGGTAATAAAGCAATTTTTTCATCAGCATTTGACACTTGTTTATCTAAAGGAAATTTATCTGCTTCAAACAGTTTTAACCCGACTAAGATTGCTACCTCAAATACGAGTCCAATCGCACAAGTCGCGTCACCTTTTTCAATTTTCTGAAGCGTTGCACGTGATATACCCGCACGCTCCGCTAATTCAATTTCTGTCCATTTGCGTTGCTTGCGTCCGAGTTTAATTTGTTTTCCTAACAGGCTGAGTGCTTCTGTGTTATATCGAGAATACGCTCTGGCTTTGGGCATTGATGAGATCCTCGTAAGATAAATAGTGAATCATCTACCATTTACATATCGGATAAGCGTAGTGGATTTAAAGAGCAAAATCAAACATTATTGACTATAATAATAGCCATAAAAGATTAAAATGCGTATAATAGTAGTCATTTTATAATTATTGTCCGTCCTAAATTCATCCCATAAAAACTCAGTTAGTAACTACTCAGCATATTCAGGGTAATCCTAGTCCTGCATGACTGGCATAAGCACACTGTAAACCCATCCCTGGCCGTTTGAAGTCCACATCCATGTGGACAACAGCTTATGCTAGTCATACAGAACTAAACGCTCAATGAAGGTTGTATTTTGAAAAATATGCTGAGTAGTTACCTCAGTTTTTTATTGATTATTATGACTGCCCCACATTCTCACAGGGTCACGAGATTATCGCGCAGAGAATTAATCCCACAAGGAATTTTCTGACTAAGTGAAATACGGACTGTAACCATGAAGGAAGGAAATCTTTTGTGGGGTCAAGAATCAAATGAGAAATGAGGGCTAGTGTCAAGTACAACAAATGATATTTTCGTTGAATTGCGACCAAATCCGATGGAGTTTATTTTCTCACCCATTAACAAAAATGTGATATCACCTTCATAATAAATTTCATCCATTTCATTGCATATAATGTCCTGACTTATTGCAGAATTAGGGCTAATAAAAATAACAGCCTCATTGGGCACAGGATTATTTAATTCTTTTGCATGCTCTGCATAATTTCGACCTATGCAAATGATTTTTGATGGGAAAATCTTTTTAGTTAGATAAATAACTGATCGCATATTTTAGTTTTCTTTAATTCTTTCTGCAAATACAGCCAGATAATTCGAAGTAATGTCAGAACTTGAATTAGTGCTTGGCTGTATTGTCTTGTCAAAACGCAAATAAAATGTACTGTCATTTTCAGTACTCTTACGAATACTCCAATACTCTAGATGGCCATTTTTATTAACAAAGTCTATAGAGATGCCTGTATTACGAAAATCCCAATAACATTTTTGGGTTGATCCATCTTCATATGTTATTAATCCGTCAAATAAACCAGATCCAGTCAATAGAATTGATATTTCTTTCTCTTCTTCTTTATACTCGTATCGAAATGTTACATTTTTATTATAAAATTCGTTTAAAGACAACGTTTGCATTTTGTAGTTAATTTTATATATTTCATCCACTCCATTGTTAATTATAGCTCCAACTAGACAATTGCCCGTTCCTCCCTTAAAACAATTTAACACATCATTTTTAGCAGTTTCGTTAAAGAAAATGATGTCACTCAGGTGTTCAGTTGCAACAATCAACTCATTATGTTTGTTAAAAGATGGCAATAAATAACCTTTCGCACCTTCGGAAAAAACTGCATCCCAACGTATATTAGTAAACCAGGCATCATCTTCAATTACATGAAAATCTGTGGAATCAATTAGAAACGCTATCGTCATATTTTTTAATGGTATTTCAACTGCTCGCCTTGTTAGTGTAGGAGTAGCATTATCTAATTCCCTAAATTCTAATTTCCCATCTGACGTGAAATTTTCATTGCTAATAACAGGATCACATCGATAAATTTCATCAAATTCCTTTTTAAATCCAAATAAATACGCGCATTCTTGTCGATCAATTTTGTCTGTTGACTCAGTTGATTCTGTCATCTCAAACCATAATTTATTCTCATCATCCCATTGATACGTGGTTTTCTCCAATGACTCACCAAATATGATTTTTCGATAGTTAAATACAGTGCTTTCACTAAAAAATTCATCAAATACTTCGTTGTCAGTGAATAAATAAATTCCGTGACTTAATACTTCTCTAATATTCGTGTATGTTTTGTTTGGCACGTGATAGTCAATGGTTTCTTTTTTTTGTTCAACAATTCTATAAATTGCAGCTGGGGAATTAATATTAAAGCTGCGATAGAAAAAATACTCTGAATCTTCTCGTTCATATCTAGACAAAATATCGCTAATTGAATAGCTAAATTCCCTCACTATTCGATTATTTATTTCCCAATAAAAAAGCTCATCCAATCCATCAATGTCTACATCACTTTGAGATACGGTTTCGCTTAGACTTTTATAAAACGACTCATAAATTCTGGCAGTGATTTTTGAAATTATCTGAAGCTTTTTATAATATTCTGCTTTTTCTGTTTCAGTTGTTTGCAATAACATATAATCTTCAAACAAGCTAACGCCATCAGTCCTTCTAAATCCAAGTCGATCTAACAAATAATCTTCAGCATATTCCGCTGTTAAATATGAATTGGATTCTTGAACATATTTAACAAGTGTCGTTAAAGGACTAATAAAATCGCCTCGACCTGCTGGGCTAGTTAGTTTGTATGGTGACAAGACTCTATCAGGCTCATCCAAATCGGTAGACTCTTCAGTTACTATTGCCAGGATAGTTGCATTTTGCTCCTCTCTGGTTGTTGCGACTAATTGATATTTACCCTGGTCTGTTATCGTAAATGATTCGTTTTCATCACAGATCCTGTTTTCATTAACATCTAAGCAAACTTTTACATTATGCAAGTATCCATCTGCCACAATCCCAGTATATTGAACTGGGTCAACATCATTATTTTTACAAGAAAGAAGTAATATAATTGATATTATAGAAATAGTTTTTATTGTTTTGTAAATGAGTGTCATTATTGTTTTCATTAATCACCTGAATTTTATTTTTTAGCAATTTAATACAAACCCAGAATTACTATCTGTTATAAACAATATTCCAAGCTTATGTATTTTACCAAATTTTTTCTGTAAATAAACTTCAAATACCATATATTTTATGCATCTAAATCATTTACTTATCGCTTCTTTCCGTTTAAATTTTATCTAACTTGAAGTATTGTTTATTAATCGAAAAATATTCTAATTCTCTTTACTAACGAAAATCCCGCGAATCCGTTTTCAAATCACCCAACCAATCACTTTTATCTTCCAGTCGTCCTGCAATTAAATGCAATACACCATCTTCTTGTTGTACCGTTCCACTCACTACCAATAAACGCGCTTTTACCAATGGTTGACGTTGCACTTCTGCAAATTTTGGCCACACTACTACGTTAACAAAACCGGTTTCATCTTCCAGCGTCACAAACACCACACCGGATGCGGTGCCCGGGCGTTGCCGACCAATCACTAGCCCGGCTGCTTTGGCTAATCTACCGCTTTCAATTTGCCAAAGTTCATTGGCTTGTTTTACACCTTTTTGTTTTAAGCGCTTACGCAGTAACGCCAATGGATGGTTTGTTAAACTCAAACCGGTATTGGCATAATCGGCAATGACATTCTCCCCTTCCGTGGGTTTACGTAATAAAACTTCCGGTTCTTGAAAGCGTGGGCTTTGGAACAAAGGCAATTTTTTTTCCACGCCACTGACTTGCCAATAGGCTTTATGCCGATGGCCTGCTAAATTATTTAAGGCATCTGCCGCAGCCAGTGCCTGAAGTTCTTTTTTATTCATCTCGGTTCGACTTGCTAAATCTTGCACATCTTCAAACGGTTTTAACTGTCGTTCTTGCAATAATTTTTCAGCCGTGGTTTTGGAGAGGTTTTTTACCATACGTAAACCCAAACGTAATACTGGCTGTGTTTCTCCTTGCTTGACTGGCTGCTCTATCTCTGCAGATTCCAAATGGCAATCATAAAAGCTGTAACACACATCAACTGGGCGCACGACAACATGGTGTTGTTTGGCATCTTTAATTAATTGTGCCGGCGCGTAGAATCCCATTGGTAGGGAATTTAGCAAAGCACAGGTAAACGCTGCAGGATGGTAACACTTCAGCCAGCTTGAGGTATAAGCGATTAAAGCAAAACTGGCTGAATGAGATTCGGGAAAACCATAATCGCCAAAACCACGAATCTGCCGAAAAATTTGTTTGGCGAATTCTTCAGGATAACCTCGTTCATTCATACCGTATAAAAGTTTTTCTTCAAAGACTTCTAGGCCACCTTTACGCTTCCACGCTGCCATGCAACGTCGCAGTTGATCTGCCTCGCCTGCACTGAAGCCCGCAGCCACCATGGCCAATTGCATAACCTGTTCTTGAAAAATCGGTACACCTAAGGTACGTTGCAAAACATCCTTAACTGCCTCACTGGGATACACCACGGGCATTTTTCCACTGCGACGTTGCAAATAAGGGTGCACCATGTCACCTTGTATGGGACCTGGCCGCACAATGGCAATTTGAATGACAAGGTCATAATAACAAGCGGGTTTTAAACGCGGTAGCATGGACATTTGCGCACGGGATTCTATTTGAAACACCCCAACCGTATCGCCTTTTTGCATCATTTGATAAACCGCGGGATCTTCTGCCGGCACATCTGCTAGACCAATTTTTTTGCCTTGTAGATGACTAATATAAGATAAGGCTTTGCGAATTGCACTTAACATTCCCAGTGCTAACACATCCACTTTTAACAATCCCAATGTTTCTAGATCATCCTTTTCCCATTGAATCACCGTTCTATCCGCCATGCTGGCATTTTCAATGGGTACCAATTCAGATAACTGTCCTTTGGCAATAACAAATCCACCAACGTGTTGCGATAAATGCCGCGGGAAACCGACAATTTGATTCACCAAGCTCACTAAATATAAAATCATTGGATTATCGGGTTTAAAACCCGTGCCTTCCAATCGCGTTGGATCTAATTTTTTGCCATCCCACCAGTTGATGTGTTTTGCTAATCGATCCACTTGATCCAAAGCAAAACCCAGCGCTTTACCAACATCACGAATGGCACTGCGGGGCTGATAGGTAATAACTGTCGCTGCCAGAGCAGCTCTATTCCGACCGTATTTTTGATAAATATATTGAATCACTTCTTCACGGCGTTCATGCTCAAAGTCCACATCAATGTCTGGCGGCTCATCCCGTTCTTTTGAAATAAAACGCTCAAACAACACATTCATTCGGGCGGGGTCCACTTCGGTTATGCCTAGACAAAAACAAATAACCGAGTTTGCTGCCGAACCACGCCCTTGGCATAAAATACCTTGTTCTTTTGCAAATCGCACAACATCATATACCGTTAAAAAATAAGGCTCATAAGATAACTCATGTACCAACTTCATTTCATGTTCTATGAGTTTTCGCACATGTTTACTCTCACCCTGAGGCCAACGCTTTTTGACACCCTCTTCAACCAACTGTCGTAACCAACTTCGGGTTGTGTGGCCTTTTGGTACAATTTCATCAGGGTATTCGTAACGTAATTCATCCAGAGTAAAATGACATAAATCAGCAATACGTTTACTTTCTGCCAATAATTCTGCAGGGTAAAGTTGTTGTAGTTTTTGTAATGAACGCAAATGTCTCTCACCATTAGCATGGAGTTTTTTACCTAAACGATGGATTGGCTCACCATAACGAATTGCCGTTAATACATCTTGCAATGGTCGACTACTGCGATCATGCATGTGCACATCATTTGTTGCGACTAATGGCAGGTTAAACTTTTTGGCTATTTTTTTTAAGCTGTTAAAATAAACTTGATCAGTCCCAGTTAACAATAACTCCACACAAATCCACAATCGCTTGTTAAAATTTTGTTGTAAAAAGTCTAAACTTTTTTCATCCTGTTGATTGGATTTGTTATCGGGCAGCCATAAGACAAGACAGTCCGTTGGTTTATATAATTCAAATAAGGTTTTATCTAAAAAATATTCGCCTTTTTTTGCATGACGTCGTGACATGCTAATGAGATGGGATAATTGTCCATAACTTTTCCTGTCTACCGCAAGCAAGACAAAACGCAAACCATCATCCATTTTAAATTCGCTACCAATGATGAGCTTGATGTTTGAATTTTTCGCTTGCACGTGCGCCCGTACCACACCACTTAAGGTACATTCGTCGCTTATACAAATAGCATGATAATTTAACTCCGCAGCGCGTTTGACCAAGGCTTCAGGCTGGGACGCACCACGTAAGAACGTGAAATTGCTAATACAATGCAGTTCGGCAAATGTCGGTAAAATTGTTGAAGAGTCTTTTTTATTCGACATACAACCGGGCTAACGATAGGAAAATAAGGTGATACTAAATCAACAAAAAGCGAGCAACTGTTAATGGGCTTTAGTCTGGATATTTCATAAACCGCTCAATATAACCTAAAACAAAATCTTGACCAGTGATTATGCAATTGATGAAATATCCAAATTGTTTGTATCAACACGAAAAACGGATATGACGAATAACAACCCAAACATATACTGTATATTTGTATAGTATATTTTGAAATAGTAAAAAATCAAGATCATTTTGACCGTTTATATCTGATTTATTAGGCCAATTTTTGGCTTGCGAAAATATACCAATAGAATTAAAAGCTTAACTAGTACACTTATTTAAATATTATGGCACGGGAGTAATGATGGATAGGAATATTACAACATGGACGTTGAACAAATAATCAAAACAAATAATCTAGATTATTTGTTCAACTCATAAAGTCTTCAGAAACACAATCGTTAGGGATTTATTTGACCGCGAATCTCCCCTTTTGGATATGTTGTAGTATGTACATTGTAATACAAACCGGCAGTTTTAAATTTTTCTAAAGCTATGGCGTCTAGAGTAGACGTCGCTTTCCAAGAATTTTCATTTACTGATTGCAAAGGAACAACAATATCACCTGTCATGCCTGATACACCATCATGGATATGAATTGCACTTACGTTTTCAATATCAAATAAATTTAAATTGGAAATCAGATCACCACTCGTTTCATTTACGGTAGTATATGCGATACCACTTGAAGATGAACTTACCTCTTGCGTAACTTGGTCACTATCGAGTAGTGACCTCACTAACAAAATATTTTCTGGAATAATTTGGCCACGTAATTCTCCAGCCATATTGGTACTTGTGTGTAAGTTTATATAAAACTCACCTCTTAATAATTTCGCTAATGCGTCTGCATTTAAGGTACCATTCAACTCTAATGTATCATTGCCCATTAGTTCAAAAGGAAACGCCACTGCTCCATTTTCGCCTGCATATGCATTGTGAATATGTGCTGCTGTTACATCGGTTAAATTAAAATAGCGAACAATTCCACTAAGGGTATTATTATTTTTATCAACCGTTATATATGCATTTGCACTCCCATCACTTGCAATTACCGTCGGAATCTGCTGCTCTCCAGATAGTGTCGTCTTCGAAACAAATACATCACTTGGTAATATTTGGCCTCTTAATTCCCCTGTGGGATTATTCGTGGTATGCAAATTAAAATACAAATTTCCTCGTTGATAAGCATCAACTAACTCACTGCTTAAATCCATAGATGCGCTATAACTAGTATTTCCACTGGTATCCGCGTCTAAAGGTAAAACAATTTGACCATTATTACCGAAGCTTGCGTTATGAATATGGATGGCAGTCACCGCAGAAGTATCACTAATGTTTACCCGCACATCAATCCGATTTGTACTTGAATTAAATGTAGTGTATCCAGTTGCCGTTAAATTACTTGATATTTCAGTCGGGATTTGTTCCTTACCCGATAAATCCGATACTGTTAATTCTTTATCACTCGGCAGTATTTGGCCTCGAATTTGTCCAGATCCAACCTCAGTGGTGTGTACATTGATGTAAGTATCTCCTTGCAGTAGCATCGAAAGATCAGTCGCGTTTAACATGCTATTTTCTGGCACCATCCATCGATTATTATCATTGCCTTCCATTTGGAAAGTGATAATTGGCCCCCCTGTTTCACCAGGTTTTCCCATATGAATATGCATCGCCGTAACGTTATTATTATCTTTGAGATTTGATACATCGACGCTTCCACTTATATTACCTGAATTTTTATCGACAGTGATGCTACCAGTTGCAGTTGGTTTTGTCTGTAAAGATGGGACTGCTTGGCTTCCGTTGATAGCAACCGATATGCTGACTAAGTCTTCCTGTGAGCCCGATGTTTTTACCGTGCCGACATCGTCTTCTGAATCACCACATGCTGTCATTAATATGGTAACTAACATCATCATTATAAAAGATATAAATCGATTTTTTGTATTTAGTTTCATGTTTGTTCTCGCTAAGGTTTTACATTTATTAATTTCAATTACGATGATGGCTAACGCTAGAATCGCAATCAACTAATAGTCTTATTAATTATGTAAACACTTGAGAAAACAATTTATTCCCGAGCCATGAAAATATTTTTTTGTAACTGCCATAATGATTTATTTCAAACTGGAAGACAAAGATTTTTCTTAGATAAATCTTATGAGTAATAATGAAATTCTGTGAAATTGCGCTCTATGGGGTGAGTTTTTGCCAAATAAAATGAGGGTATAGTGGTAGAAACATTAATAAACTTTTAACGATCAACTTATCGTTTGATTAAGTTGATACCAAATAAACAATAGGAAAATGCGGTGATACAAAGTATATAAAAAGCGAGCAACTGTTTATGGACTTTAATCCGGATATTTCATAAACCGCGTAAATTGCCCAAAAAAAACACCGAGCAACAATTATGCAGATTATGAAATATCCGGATTATTTGTATCACCGCGGAAAACGAAAGTGACAAAAAATAATCTAAACAAACACTGTACGTATACACAGTATATTTCAGATTCTCGAAAAATCAAGAAAATAAATTAGGTTAAATTTGCTAATGTGCTTAGGCAATAACCCACTTCTAACTTTATAAAATTAACACAATAAAATGAATAACTTAAACCAGACGTCTATTTACCTAGCAAAGACGAAGATTAAAAATTGTGAAACAACAGGGATGTTGTCTTCAAGTATTAATGGCGTGTTTATAATCTTCGTCTTTACTAGGTAAATAGGCCCACCAAGTTATGGTTATAAATAATCCAGAATAATACTTATACTGAGCATTTTTTAACTCGCACCTTTTTTACAAAATCCAGTCATAACAATCCTTAATGATCATTAGGAAACATTTAATGTTGACTCCTTTCCCCTATTTGTTAAAACATAGCCTACTCGGATTTGTAATTTATTTGGCGGCTTGTACGTCAGATTCAAACGGGGAAATCGCGTTGGGTGAAATAGCGTTTACTGATATTAGCAAGGGAGAATATTCTCTGGATGGCTCAGAAAATGTGATTAAACGTTTCAGTCTATTGAATGATCAAAACATTTTTTCAAACATTTATACAAAATACCAAGATGACGAAGTCCCGGAAATTGATTTTGCTCAAAGCCAGGTTATTGCAGCGGAAATGGGAACACACAATTCCGGTGGCCATTCAATTAACGTTAACAAAATTGTTGAATATGAAAATTACATAAGCGTTCAGATAAATACGACAGTACCTGGCAAAAGTTGTCTTGTTGACCTAGCGATTTCTAGTCCTTATCATTTTGTAACAATTGCAAAACAGAATAAAGAAATCATTTTTGAAGAAAGCATTATTGTTGATCCGTGTGACCCAGGTTAAATCAGAATACTGTTCTGGAGACAAAAATGAACGACTTGAAAATTATACTCAATGAAATTAATCATCCAAACTATTTGAATGCATTGGACTCACAATCCATTGCCGGCACGCCTTTAACTCCCATGCGCAATCATTTACTGGGCTGCATTAATTCTTTTATTTGTAATAACCTTGATCAGGATAATTTGGGGAAAATGCAACAAAATATGAGTTTACTGGAAAAAATTATTCCTCAATTGGAAAACACCGAACAAGTATTTTATGCCAAGCTATATCGACTTTGTAGCTTGGTTGTTGAACGTAGTGAAAGAAGTTTATTATCGTAAAAAGGCTGTCGCCACTCAGGGTAATTTGAGAACATTTGCTGTTATATGGGATGTATATACCCGTAGCGTTATGAAATTAGGTGTTAATGTGCCTCATTTTAATTTCACAACAAGGCAAAATGACGCGTAATAGCCGGACTATTGCAAGGAATTTTAACGCGGTTGTGGAATTCAAATGGTGTGCAGTAAGACCTAATTTTATAACGTTACGGGTATAGATAGGGCAATACCGAAGAGCGGACGCGAAGCATATTAATCCTTGCACCAACATACGGCCAGCTTCGGAAGCGATTGCTTGATGTGCTTGTTTAGATAGAGATAATGGAACTCAGATAGACAGTTGTGGCATCACTGGCTTTGTCACCATTGCCATCACTCGCGTTCATGTCTGGCCAACTCACCGTGACCTGTATCTCAACACTACCATTATCCAGTGTTGTCGTGCTAATCTCTCGGCTGAACGTAGTCGTTGTTGCATCTCTTTCATTGTCTTCTATATTGGAATCAATTAATTGTTTCAATTGTGATGCATCTGTTGACATCGCTACCGCGCTTCGAGCATTTTCAATAGCATCCTGAGCATATGCTACCGCGGCTGAACGCTCTTTGGAGAGTGTGTTGGAGCGAATCATACTTGTTTGAAGTTTGGTTACCGATAAAAAACCAATGCTAAGAATTACCATCGAAACGAGTGCACTCACTAAAGAAAAACCTTTTGAAGATTTGTACATAATCCGACTAATTTTCTTCAGCTTAGAAATCTTTCCAAGAACCAGAAACTCGTGTAAGTTGTGAAAATTTTCTATCCAAATTACTTAAAACATCATCGCTATAGGTTATAACAGCTGTTATGCCCTCGTCATCATTATCCATTTTTACATGGCCTTCCGTTACAACAGCCCCAGTAATAGAACCTTCATCATATTCTAATTGACCCATTACATATAATATTCCATAAAATTTTGCATTTGAATGTTCAATTAGAGAGTCGTCTTCAACAATAAAAATTTTTGGGCTAGCTGCAGACCCAACGTCTATTGCGCCGTTAATTTTTATTCCGCCTTCAATCCAAATTATATCGCTATCATTAGAGGACGCAATTATTGATTGAATATTAGATGCGCTGCATTCATTGCAAGATAATACTGCATTGTTATCAATTGCCCGTTGTTTTAATGCCTCTTTTGATTCAGAGAAAAAATATTTAAAATAGGTGTCGTTATCCATTCCGTCATATTCACCACTGTTGCTTGTAGAGCCATTCGCGCGTGAGAGATCAGGATCTCCTTCCATTTTTACAGAACCATTTGCGCAAAAAGCCTTGCCATTTCCGCTTGTTGACTCATTAATAATGACGGTGGAACTCTTGATTTCAATGGTAGTTTTTGACGTCAATGGTACAGATGGTGGATTGGACATGAGGCCTGTTTTCACCAAATCTTGAGTTATGCGAATGTTTGGTTTACTACCCTCAGCCGACATAGGGTTGTCACCAGCATATCCCGTAATTGTGAGTGTTACCATGTTCTCAAAGTCAGCGTGTTTTTCAAATGAAACATTGTACTCGCCAACAGTTTGCTGGTTTTTGGTCGACAGTGAATGTAGTGAAATATCTGCATCGGAAAATGATGCAAGACTACCAGAGCCTGAGGCAGGTGGTAAAGAGTAGCATATATCATTCACATCGGTCTCAGTGCCGCTTCCCGTACAAAGCGCGTTTTGAATTACATTCATATCAAGATTTGCAAAGACGCTATCTATGCCAGCTTGTGCCGCTTCAAAAGCTTGAGTCGTACGATATTGATTACTCGATATTCGTTGGTTCATAACGCTTACTTGAGCAGAATAAACCGACATCAGACTGACCGATACTAACAAAGTAATCGACATCACCATTGTTGCTACACCGGTTTGTCGAGCTTTTATTTTAGAATGATTCATTATTTTAGTACCTTTACCGTTTTAACATGGTGAAATGAAATTAAGCGGTGTTTTGTATAAATTGACATTAAATCTGATCCGTTGATAAATTCCTCACCGCAATTCTTTTAACAAAAGTTTCAGTAACACTGGCATCACTCTTAAGTTGCGCACTCAATGAAATAGTAACTACATTCATGGTATTGGTAATGTCATTAGCAATCGCGCCAGCACCACAGCCACGATCACTATTGGTTAAGTTTTTACATGTATCTCTATTTAGATCAATTTTCAAATCCATAATTTTTATTGCTTGAGTGTCGCTGATTGGTTCCCAGTTTGTCACACCCGTTCCACATGCACCATTCCCTATCCGCATATTTATCGCAGATCCAACTGCTTCAAAACCAAAACGATCTTCGTCTCCTATAGAACCATCTTCCTCCGCGTCATAGCTAAATAAAATGCAATCTTTGTTCACCTGGTTTCCTTCTCCTTCATTTTCGATGGTTTTAGTAACTGTTATCGTTTTAAAAGGATTGTTCAAAGCATTTGTATCATTGGAATCAGACCAATATCCCGCACGCCGAATATCTCTTGACATCACATCCATGATTACCTGTAGTTCCTGATTTAATCGGATGCGTGATAAATTATCAGAATTCAGACCGACCGAGCTTGCGAACATTGAAATGGCACCTGCAGTAATAGTCATACCTATAACACTCGCAATCAAAATTTCGGGCAAAGTAAAACCTGACTGAGCAGGTCTACTATGTTTGATGCGGATATTTTGCATAATACTGTGTCACTCAATCTAAGAAAAAACCACTTAAGCCACGGCCAAAATAAATTGACCCTCGATTAAATTGCTTACAACTTTATTGGCACTGTATTTCTCAACTTAACTGAGGCGGTGAACTCCGCTCATGAAAAACCTATCTTTGTTTGTGAGCTATCCCATACTTGTTCCATGACGCTACAAAGGATTAATATTTTTTGCAAAATGAGTCACAGTCTGGGGTATCTATCGTCCAAAATATGATCGCTTTTAATTTTTTTTTTTTGCATATAAATCAATAAGATAACGGAATTGAAATTGATAAACTGTATGAATTATTCAATAATTGAGGCTTTCATCACAACTATCAGTAATTCAAAAGTACGCGTCATTTTGCCTTGTTGTGAAACTAAAATGATGCACAGTAATACCTAATTTTATAACGCTAGGGGTATATATAAAAGTAAACACCATCTATTCGCTTACTTATGGACAGTTATTGAATTGGCTAATGTCATTTGAACAAATAGTACTACGACCTAATCGATTAATATTAATAGTCACCGTTTTACTGTCAGCCACAAAAGTTAGAACACCTCTATTATCGGCGACTCCCCTACTTTCAAAATTCAATTTATTGCCAGATACCGTAGAGTTTAAAGTGACATCTCCATAAGACGTTTGATCGTTTTGGGTATTAACACCGATTACTGTGCATGCGTTATTGCTAGTACCTGTTGCTGTGCAATCACAATTGTTATCAGAATCATCAAAGCCGTAACACCAATTGCCAGCCCCAGTAGCAGTGAGCTTCATCAAGACGTCTGTATTGTCACGAATAGCAATCGATCTTGCCCATTCCATATCAGCCTTAATTTTCTCTGCGGCGCCAACAAGTTTTTGGGTGGATATCATGGAATGATATGTAGGAACCGCCACAGATGCTAATATAGAAACAATAGCAATTGTGATTAGCAACTCCATCAGTGTGAACCCATTTTCAGAAAATTGCATGATTGTTTGATAGTTCCGCTAGTCGTTTAAGTTATTTAACGGAGAAGTTTTGAGATTCTTAAATCAACTAAGATTAAATTGAAGATTGGATCATGTTACATTTTGAAATTTACGATACTCGTTATTTACTATCTGTATCAAGATAAACAACACTTTTTCGGAGCAATCTGTAAAGTGGTTATCAAGCGCCTTCTCACAAAAATAGCTACGTTTTTAGTAGGTAAATTGAAATAGAAACTATTTTTCCTTCCTTAGGTTCAAATTCGATGCCTCAACATTCATTTAAAATACACAATGCCATAGACGTACCGTTATGCTAATTTTGGGTTAACTCTCTACTCGATTAGATTCTCCAAAGTCCTTCTCTTTAAAAGGTTCAGGAGTCCCATTATCATGAATCTGTACAGACACTCAAATAATGTTTTTTTATTTTTTTGTCGAGATATTGACAGGCCCTCTTTCTTTAGAAAACTTTACTGTATTTAGTAGAAACCTGTCACCTTACTTTTTGCGATCCATTGAGATTAAATCGCATAAACGCTTAGATAAATACAACAGTGCCTGGTAAAAGTTATTTTATTGACCTAGTGAATTCTAATCCGTATTATTTTGTAACGATTGCAAAGCAGAATAAAGAAATCATTTTTGAAGAAAGTATTATTATCGGACCTTGTTAAATTAAAGTTCTGCTCTGCAGGCAAAAACGAACAACTTAAATATTATACTCAATGAAATTAATCATCCAAACTATTTAAATGCGTTGGAATCACATGCCATTGCTGGCGCGCCATTAACACCCTTTCTCAATCATTTGCTGTATATTCAATTTGAAAACAAGGCACAGGTTTATTATGCTAAGCTGTATCAACTTTATTGTTTGCTTGAACACCAAACATGATTACCGCTCAACACACTCAATCATTACAAAGGATTGGCTTAATGCAACACAAAAAACCCATCGCTGCTAACAATGTTCCCGCCAATGCAATAAAATCTGTTTACCCCGAGCCTTTTGCATCAAAAATGGATGGCCGAATCAAAAAGAAACTGGGTGATCATTTTGGACTGGAAAATTTTGGCATAAATTTAACAGAACTATCCCCCAATGCAATATCGGCCTTAAAACATTGCCATGCCAAACAAGATGAGTTTATTTATATCCTCACTGGAACACCAACCTTGAATTATGGCAATGAAGCATTTTTATTGGAACCTGGTGATTGCTTCGGATTTAAAGCGGGGGAAAATATCGCACATCAATTAATTAATCACTCTAGTGAGACAGTATTGTATCTTGAAATTGGCGATCGATCTTCAGGTGATACGGTTGTTTATCCTGATGATGATATCGCAGCAAATTTTCAAAATGATAGTTCCTGGCGTTTTACCCATAAAGATGGCACATCTTATTAATTATGAAAAACTTGGAAAACGAAATAAAAGCATTAGAAGAAAAATTATTGCATTCTGACATACGAAAAAATCCAGAGATTTTAAACCAACTGCTTGCAAAAGAATTCGAAGAAGTTGGTAGTATCGGAAAAATTTCCAATCGCGATGCAGTCGTTAACTGGTTAGTCAATAAAGAAAGCAACGCACGTTGGATGTTAAGCGAGTTTCGTGTGAAGCCACTATCACCCGACATTGTCATTGCAATTTATCATGTAAAACAAATTAAATCGCTAGAGGGCTCATCAAAAGGCTCCATGAGAAGTTCTATTTGGAAGCGCAATAATAATCAATGGCAAATGGTGTTTCATCAGGGGACGAAAATTTTATTCGACTAATATTTTATCCTACAATTTTTCAACATACTTATATTTTTTAGAAAACTCGACTCACTATACCCGTAGCATTATAAAATTAGGTGTTAATGTGCATCATTTTAGTTTCACAACAAGGAAAAATGACGAGTAATAGCCAGACTATTGCAAGGAATTTTAACGCTGTTGTGGAATTTAAATGGTGTGCAGTAAGACCTAATTTCATAATGCTATGGGTATATAGCACAACAAATAACAATAATATGTATATGAAAAAAGCGCTATTATTATTTGCGTCGGCTAAATAAAAACAGCTGGCGATACATTAAATCGAGCACTCAATTTTTTGATTTGTTCAATATTAAGTTCCCTTTTACCTGATAATATTTCCGACACAACACCTTGGCTACCAATTTATGGCAAATCAGATTGCCTAAGCTCATGCTCCTGCATAATGTATTTTAAAACATCAACCGGCGACGAATCGTTTATTGGGTAGTGCTGCTCTTCGTAGTGTGAAACCAAATTACCGATGGTTTCCATCGCTGGTGCCAATTTATGGTTTTGATTATTTCCAACCTCGTCAATTAAACTATCGAGTATTTTAACTAAACGCTTGTATTCTTTTTCTGAGTGCGGGACAGAAAAAACAGATTTCACTGAGGGCCATGCGTTTGCGATTTTTTCAAGTTTAGTATTCATTTCCATTTTCCTTTATCATATTCCTTATGCGTAAGAATATGGCGAACATATAGGCATTGCGTATTGAAGTGAATCGCTGCAATAAGACGGTATTTATTTCCACCAATGTTAAATATAAATAAATTATCGACCTTGTTGAGATATTAGACAAGTTGAATTTTTACATACTTTACAACAAGGTTAATGTATTACTTTCATCTTTTCCCAAATTTATCTATGATATCCTCTTCACCCAAACAAACCATGTAAATACCAATCTTCACTATCTTTCAAATCCTGAAATATCCACAACTGGCTATTATCGGTATCCCGTGCAATATAATAATCTCGGCAAATATCCTTGCCTTGCCACCAACCGGATTCAATACGCTCTGGCCCAGAGACTAAATACAAAGGCCCTCGCCGCCACGGCGTGGTGTTCCGGACAATTAACGATTGTGGTTTTGGCAATAACCATAAAGGCCTAAGCCGAGTTTCTTGCTCCTCATTGGTTTGTGTTTGTTGTTGATACGACCAGGCATTTTCAGGACGATGATCATTGAATAAGGCAAGGTTTAATACGGACGTTTGGCCAAATTTATTTTGCAATTGTTCCAGTGTATTCTCCCAATCAGGATCAATTGGTTGAATCTGATTGCTTTGTAACATAGTCGGAAATAACGACTGACTTATGGTGTTAAACGGCAAAATAGATTTTACTGTTAAGCGCACATCACAGACTTTATCTGTTAAGGTAACTTTTTCAAAATGGGTTTGGCATAAACTCAATAGTTGTTTTGCATTACGGGTATTTTGTCGAAAACCTAATGCGATATTTTTTGGCTCTGCGTTAAAATAATATAAATCAATAAATAACTCAGTGACGCCCGCATCGCGTTCACGTAAAAAATCTTCCAACTTAATTAATAATTTTTCCAGCGCGTACAATATAATTTTGCTGCTGCTAGCTTCATAAGGCAATTCCAAACGTTCATCAAATTTAGCTGGCGGCTGATATAATTTTTGTGGATCCGGAATAATACCCAGTAATTTATCCAAATGCGTTAACAGTTTTTGTCCAAAACGTCGCATTAGGCCATCTCGTGGCAAGCGCCAAAGATCTTGTAATGTTGCTGCACCAATGTTGTTGAGTTTTGTTAATAGCTTGTCATCGTTTAATAATAAACAATTGATTGGCATTTCTGCCAGGGTAGCGCGCAATTTGGCATTATCTTCAAGCACAATGGACTGAAAACTCTGTGCTAACATTTGGCTGGCAGTGGGAGATGGTGAGATTGCATAATGGCTTGTGATTTGCCAGTTGTTTTCCAAATCGTGCTGCAACCGTTTTAACAAATTGGGTAAATTATCAAAAAGCCGTAAACTACCTTGCACTTCCAGCAATAAGGTTTGCGGTTCAATCAAACTCACCATAGAGCTGTATTGATATGTCCAGTCGGCTAAGCGCTTTAACTGTCTTTCTTCTCGTTGAGGATCACGCTGGCAGGTTAAAATATCCGGACACAAAGCATAAGCGGCATTCATTGACATATTCGGCATTACGCCAAAATCTTCCGCCAATGCGTTAGCAGTGTGTACAAGCCAACGACCAGCAACATCACTTACCAACATTTGTGGTTGATCCTGTGTTGCTTCCGGCAAAACTTGTAAACAAAAATGGGGAAAATAGAGACACAGCCAAAGTGAGCATGATGCTGTGTGCAGTGCATCATGCGGTGATGATTGAATTTCAACATTGTCAGGTAAGGATAAAGGTAATGCTAAATTTCTGGAGGCCATTAGTTTTCACCGACATTAATGTTAAGACAAACCCGTTGGAAGCGACTTGTACCTCGCGCTTTTAACACTTGCACTTCTAAACCATTTTTCACTGGCGTTAAGCGCATGCGTAACGCAGCAGGTGATGATTTCGCCTCAACATTACGGAATATAAAACCCAAACTACGGCCATTTTCCGCCGCTAGTTGTAAGCGTCGAGCGGTTTTATCGGTAACACGCTGAGGCCAAGCCATGGCAACACCACAAGAGTGGGCGCGCAATACTTTTTCCATACTCCACAACACGCCCTCTTTCACTTGCGTTTTTGGCAACACAAACAAACGCTCGAGCACGATACCGTGTGTCTGCAAACTGGGCGCATAAGGAATAAAAGGTGGTGCAATCCAAACCAGGTAATGGGCACTTTGGCTTAACTGTGCCATGACGGGTGAAACCAATTGTAATTCACCAATCCCCCAGCGTGGTACAATCAGCTCAACCAGCGCATTAGCTGGCCAACCAGAAGCGGGCAAAATGCCATCCAATGCAACATAACCTGTGGAAAAACTTTCTTTTTTTTCTGTTAAACCATCATCTGCCCGCCACAGCAAAGGATTGTTTTTTAGTAACTTTTGAAGATTTTCATGCATAATATTTCATTCAATTTAACTGTATATGCATACAGTATATTTGATTTTTTTTATTTCTCAATCCCTCTTCACAAGACATTTTACTGATCATTTCTGACTCAGCCATAAGGCCCTGATATATCACCCAAAATGAGAAGTCAGTGAAAAAATTAAATTTTTGGGTGTGTGAATAAAAATTTGTGTATACTTAAAAATGATTTATTTTCACGCGAAAGACGCTTCCAAAAAGAAAAACGGAGTGTGCAAATTATCAGCTGATGAAACATAAATGCAAAAATAGAGAGGTTTCTAGCAAAATGAAATGGTTAGAGAAGATACCGTATTCGGTTATTATAACGATTGCATTATTCCTTGCCCTTGCCCCTTTTGTCCCGGAACCCCATTTGTGGCAAAAAATTAAGATGCTAATCGCAGGAACATTAACAAAACCGGTCGATATTTTTGATCTTTTTTGGCATAGTAGCCCAACCATTATTTTGCTATTAAAGTGGCATTACCAGAAAAAGAATTCGACTGGTAAAAATATAAACGATTAAACATATAATTGTTATGTAATATATTACGAAGCGGCTTGTAATCCAATATCGAAAATCCGTAAACAAATCAAAAACAATTAACAGCAAACGAAACAGAATATAAAAATTTAAAAATAAAAAATTAGGAAAAGGAAACATTGCACAAATATGCATTGATTCCAACAGGATGAAAGATTATGAAAGGGAATTTAAATGACAACCATTCTCACATCTCTATTGCGTTTAACCAAAATCAAAACTCCCATCAATCGATGAAACCCGATTTGGTATGAGAACATTTTAAATCCATCTCAGCGGAAAACAAGTATTAATAAGGACTCACAATAAGAAGTAAACTACTTAATTCATAAAGGGGATGTTATGAAATTATTTTCGCCATATCACTTAGGGAATATTGAAGTGAAAAATCGTGTTGTCATGGCACCAATGACACGCTCTCGCGCAATTGACAACATACCAAATGAGTTAATGACAACCTATTATTTACAGCGTGCTGAGGCTGGTTTAATTATTACTGAAGGCACGGCACCATCGGCTAATGGTTTGGGATATCCTCGAATTCCCGGCATATACAATAAGGCACAAATCAAAGGCTGGCGACAAATCACATCTGCCGTACACGCGAAAGGTGGGAAAATATTTTTACAAATTATGCACACTGGTCGAGTATCCCACCCGGATAACATGGAAGACAACAGTAAAATATTGGCGCCGTCGGCTGTTGCCATGAGTGGCGAAATGTATACGGATAAAAACGGTATGCAACCCCACCCCACTCCATCAGAAATGACGTTTGAAGAAATACAAGACACCATAAGTGAATATAGCCAAGCAGCAGCCAACGCCATGGAAGCCGGTTTTGATGGAGTCGAATTGCACGCTGCAAATGGTTATTTAATTGATCAGTTCATTAACACTGCCAGTAATAAACGAACCGACGAATATGGCGGTATTATGGAAAACCGTTGTCGTTTTGCCTTAGAGGTTGCACAAAGTGTGGCTGATAGAATTGGGTCAAATCGCACAGGCATACGCTTATCCCCTTATGGTGTTTATAATGATATGGAAATTTTTCCTGCGATTGACAATACATTTGAGTACTTAGCAGATGAATTAGGTGAGTTGGATTTAGCTTATATTCACATTGTTGATCATTCAGGAGATGGCGCACCCAATGTGCCCGAAAGAGTAAAAGAAAAAATTCGCACGACATTTGGTGGCGATATTATTGCCAGTGGCGGTATGACAAAAACAAAAGCGGAAGCCGTATTACAAGAAAATAGAGGCAGCTTAGTTGCGTTTGGAAAGACCTATTTGGCAAATCCAGATTTAATATACCGATTCCAACACGACTTGCCATTAAATGAGGTAGATTTTGACACCTTTTTCACGCCAGGTGAAAAGGGATATACCGATTACCCCGCAGCATCATTACAACCACAACTCGCCTGAATCATTCGAAATACAAAACACCTTTGAAGCAAAAGTATGTTATTACAAAGGTGTTCTTTTTGCACTACAAATTCTATGTGTTTACAATACATTTTACGCTTTTGTCATTTTTCAATAAAATTTCTATCAATTAATTTGCATAATTAAATTTTTTTTCCTAAGCTAATCCGCATAGTGTTGCTTTTACCCAACACTCGTCAATTTGTGTAAATCATCCAAACTGCTGTAATAATCTGGAGTATTTGATTTCGCTATGAAAAAAACAATTATTAGATTCGCTTGTATCAGTTTATTTGTCATTTCGCAATCAGCCATTGCTGTACCTTACATCTATACCTTCTCTGGTCAAGTTGATGAAATACAGGAAACAACAAATGGCAACGTAAATTTTTTCTTCAGCAAAACCATTGGTAGTGACACGTTTACTTTAGGGGAAACCCTAAGTTACGAATTTAAAATAGACTTTAATGGTGCTGGCAGTTGTTTTGATCCAAGCAGTAATTATGGCTTTCCAGTATGTGATGGACAGGCTTTAATAAACCAGCCTGGTATTGAATTTTTTGAAGTAGATCTTCACACTGCATCCAAATCAGTTGATTTTGATTTTCAAGAAATCCAATATAATTATGGCATTAATTTTCCATTAGCTAATTTTAACCAAATTATTGCTGAAAGTGCGCTTTCCGTTTTATCATTTACAGACATTGTACAAAACTGGAATATTGGTGATAGCTTTATCGGCACTGACGACTGGGATATTTTAACGCAAAGTTATTCAGGGCGAATAACGTCAAATCTAACACTGGTTGACATCAGGTTGGCGAGCAAAGTATCAACAGCCGGGGTGATGTCTCTCATGGCATTGGGTATAATATTGCTGTATATTTCATTATTTTATAAACCACGAATCAATGTATTGGCAACCCAATTAAATATCATTCGGCATTCAATTTAGTCATTCTACTTTTCGCTAGCGTATTAAGTTTAGCGGGTTGCGCGTCATTTATAAAAATAACGACACCGTCGTTTAAAAGTGACTTATCTCTACAAGAAAACATACGCCGTTATGTAAACTATAGCTATTCCGGATTCGAATCAGGACTCAGTGTTCGAGTCATAAAAGGAAAAAAAATATTCGCAGATTACCAAACCGGATATGCGAATATTGAGAAAAATAGTAGACTAACCGAAACCTCTCCAATATATCTTGCGGCAATTTCAAAACAATTTATCGTTTCTGCGGCGCTAATTCTAAGAGAACAAGGAAAGCTAAATTTAAATAAAAGCATTGCTTACTATATCCGAGAAATTCCAGATGACTGGAAATCCATTACGACTCATGATTTATTAACACATCAAACAGGGTTATCCGAAACCTCCCCATCATTCAAAGTGTTTGGCAAAATGAAGGAGAATGTTTTATTGAGCAAAAATAATAATAAAATCCCATTAGAGTTTCCAACTAAATCCAGTTACGCGTATCGTGATACAAATTATTTGCTATTAACTCAGATAATTGAACAACTTTCTCAACAAGGGACACCCAGCTTTATTAAAGAAAATATTTTTAATAAACTTCAAATGACAAATAGTTACATTAAGAATCATTCACAAAGTCAGGTTAATAATTCTGTCATTGGATACGATGTAAACGATAATAAATGGGATAGTGATAATCGCACGCTATATTATGATGGTGTTATATCAACAACCAATGACTTGAGTTTTTTGATTAGCGCATTACAAGATGTAAAATTCTTAACCAATCGTTCGAAAAAACTATCATCTAAACGATATTTTATATTTGGTGATTCCGGAGAATTCTCACCGGGTATCGGATATGGCTGGTTAATCTATTTTTCAAATCAAATTAAAGTCATATCGATCAGTGGAAATGGGAATGGATACACATCCAATGTGACATTAATTCCTAAACTAGATATTGGTATTATTATGTTATCAAATAACGAAAAAAGTTATATTAACTTTAATTTAGTTGATGAAATTATTTCATATCTGACATTACAATCGAAGTAATTAGAGAATCGCTAAATCTTCGGCATCAAGCGGAAATCTTGTCGCATGACCACTTGCATCAACCGTTGACAATCGTCGCAACTCACGATGAACATGTGTCGGAGTTAAGCGTACTGAATTAGCATTATTTCCATCAACATCCGGAACCAGTGTAATAGGGTCAAGATTGACAGTTTTATGAATATCATTTGTTGCACCAACCACGCGATTACCACGAATAATTTGTGTAGAATTTCCAATCATCATCATGCTGGTAATCGGCCAATGATCTTTTCCATTATCTTTATTGTATTTATTGGTACGACCAAACTCTGACCCAACCACAAGCACAATTTTATCTCGTAATCCACGTGCATTTGCTTCCTCGATTATTGCATCAATACCCTGTAACAAATCCATTAATCGAGGATAATGCCTTTCATCATGATTGCTGTGAGTATCAAAGCCGCCAATATTTATATTGACACATGCGGTTGTTCCAGCTTCATATCCTGCAATGGCTAATCGGCCTTGTTGATACAATTTAAACGCATTATTTCTGCCATTAAAATCCGATTGTGGTCTTTCAGGATTGGCCGCTAATAAGTCGGCTAAATCTTGCAAGTGGCCCGTATCTGAACCGGCAGCAATAAACTTATCTAAAGAGGCTTGTAATCTGGGCAACAATTGTTGCGACCGCAACCGCTGACTTCGTTCGATGTTAGCTTGACTAATCAAATCATTTATTGCGGCTTCAAAATAAACTCGACTGTTTGCAGAACTGGGCGAAGAACTTCGATTAGGAAACGCGATTTCATACAATGCATTAATGCCGCGAGAGTCCATTCGTGCTGGAACAATTAAATCTGCGGGATAAGAATAACCCCCATTTGTTATATAAGACAAAGGTCGGGTTCCTGCTAATACACCTGCAACCAACGCCGCAAAAGCAGGGTAACCTTTTCGAGAAGAGCCACTCCATGTTATCAATTGACCATTGGAATGGGAATTTGTCATTGTATCAATTCCGTTAATTACCAATAAATCCTGAAAATACTTTTCAAAAAACTGTTGTGAACTATAAAGATTCGCATCAAAAAACGCACCACCCGTCAAAAAACTATCCGGTGGTGGTGCGTATGGAATATTCCCCACTTGTTGTATCGCGTTCTTATCATAATTATTGACACGATCTGGGTTGTTATTATTAGCAACACCATCGTAACCCTTTGGGTCACAAAGGCTGGTTGGATCCCAACCTCCCGCTGCATTTACCATTATCCATAGTGGACCGGTGTATCCATCATCAGCAGCAAATGCAGACATTTCTGGATAAAGTGGCAATGTGCTACTCATACCCGCTAGACTTGCCAACTTTAAAAATTGCCTTCTTTTCATATTTACACCAACCTAATTTTTCAACATTACTAATAAAAATATGCCTATCTATCTACTTACTCATATAAGAATCGGTAATCTAAAAACAGATAATTCATGATTGCCATCCAAGATTTAACAGTATTATTCGCATCTAAAATAATGGGATCTTGTTGATCTAAACCAGCTCGACATTCTTGGTCAATTGCCCCATCACTAACCTGTCCTCTTACCGCCACAAATAAGCTATAGGCTGCAGTAATTTCTGCACTATCCAGTGCCACAGGTTCCGCCAACATTTGTTGATACAAATGTTGTATATTTTGTTTTATTTTATTACTTCCATCGGGAGTCTCTGGTAGATCGATAATTTCAACGAACGGAAATAACACTCTTTGTGATGCAGGTTTGGAAAAATCCATCGGTGTTACTTCACATGCACTTTGTTTTGCGATTCGTGCTTGGACTGCAGCCATTAATCCATTTGGATCAGTTGTTCTAGTAACAACGTTAATCGAATCAATACCACCGTATAATAAATTATACGTATTGGTATCTAACAATGTGCGATTACTGGGTGATTTCCATTCATAGCCGTTTGTTGTGGCAATAATTTTTCGGTGCAGTTGCTCTGGTGTTAATAATTTTCCTGTTCCCAGGTTAGTAACACTTTCAATACTGACACCCAGGCCAGCATTATCTGCAATAAAATAATCACTATTAACGATGGAAGTGATTAATACTTTTAAATCAAAATTACTGTCTACAAATTGATTTTTCAGTGACTCAAAAAATGCGACATCTTGATTATTCTGTTGACCAGTTAATGCAGCAAATATGGCATGGGCGGTTGCCAATGCAAATCGGCTGTCACTTACAATTCGATTCGCAAGCCATTGCATAGCAGTGCCACTTTGCTCAGCTGGCAAATGATCCGTTGCATTCATTGTAAAGCCAGGCGATAACATTTCGGGTGGATTTTTTGTATTTAACCAATTCGAATAATCACCACGAAACGATCCAGCGTTATCCCAATTTTTAAATAAGCCAGCAACAGGATCAATTACATTGTGACAAATTGTACATTGAGGATCTTCTAAAGTTGGAAATGTACCGATTACATTATCAAGATCTAACGTTGCCCTATCCGCTAATCCTTCAACATCCGTATTTAAAAAGTATTTGAAAACAATTTTTGCTCTGTGTCGATTGATATTGGTGTTACTGGATGGATAACGGCTTAGAAATGCTAATGTCGTTAACAATCCTGAGTGAGGAATGGCACGATTATCTTTATCAACTAATCGAGCAATTTGGAAATTGTTTGGATCTTTCGCATCAATCGCGTCCCCATAAGTAAACGCAAAATCGGGTTGACCTTCAACACTAGCACCAAACACAGTTGCCGAATATGGATTAACCATGACATAATTTGCAGTCAAAATTTCTGAATACGGTCTGTTATTTGTTATGACATATTTAATTAATTCAATTGGGGCTAATGCGATTCCAAGCCCCGCAAAATGACGCAATGTGTTGCTTTCATCTTTAGTATAACCTTGAGCAGTTAACGTATCAGCTTTAAAATAGTCCTTATTCGCATATTCATTTAATTTCAAACCAAGCCCACGCGCACCATCTGCGTAATAGTTTGTCAATAACAAGTCATTGTAAACTTCATCCAGTTTTGCGATAAATCCTGGCTCTGTCATGACTGTCGAAATGACATCACTAATGACAGCCTCCTGCGCAGGTGCTCCAATCGCAGCGGCTAAATTTGTATTTTCATCATCTGAAGGTAATCGACCTGCAAGAGAAAGCGTGATTTTTCTTAACCGTTGGGAGGGTGTTAATCGTAGAATACTATTTTGTTCAATTGAAACCTCATGACAAGATTGCAAACTTGTGACTAACTGATTAATCGATGCGAATTCTGCACTATCACTTTGTAAGACATTTCCGCCGCCATGATCCCCATTCGCATTTATCGGTTTTATACTTAATAATGAGTTTCCATTCGAATCGGTTTTCGATGCTATCGATTTGAACGTATCAAAATTGATTTGATGATAATTTGAATTTAGTTCATTTGCGTCAACTAAATTAAAGGGTGTATTACTACCATTAGCATTGTGACAAAATTTACATTTGCTCTCTAAAACAGGCCACACTGTGGATTGAAATATAGGACTCAAACTATTACATGCAACTGAGACAAAAATAGTTTGTTCTGCTGTGGATGTATTGCCACTACTATCTGTTACTGACCATGTTACTTTTGTTTCACCCGCTGGAAATCCAGCAGCCGGAGCATCATGACTAATTACTAGTAACTTATCCACTAAGTCTGTTGCATTTGCAGATCCGATGTTTACATTCGTGAGTTCACTAGAACTATCTGATTCAGCATTAACATTTGCTGGTGGAATTAGATTTGGGGCGACTGTGTCTTCGATAATAACAATTTGTTTTCCACTGATTTTTCGCATATTTGCATCATCAGTCACTGTCCAATTAATTTCAAATGTGCCTATGGGGTATCCAGCTTCTAACAAATCGTTTTCATAAATTAAATTTCCTACTCCATTCTCAAGCAATGGATTTTCTAAGCTAAGTACTGTTAATGGTCCGGTTGCTTCAACAGTGACCTCATTGAGTGTGATTGTTAAATCAGGTAAAGGAGTTGAATTAGTTTCGGTGGTTTCAGGTGAATTATTTTCTGTATTTGGATTTTCTGTTACACCAGAACTAGTATTTTGAGATGTGGGGGTCGTTTCATTTGTGGAATTTGGATTTGAAACAGACACATTTACATTTGATTCAACGTCAGTAGCCGGTGCTTGATCTGGCACTATTATGACAGTTTGATAAACCGTTTCACTATAACCTGATTCATCTGCAACTGCCCAAGTTACCAATGTTGCACCAAATGTAAATCCGTCTACCGGTGCATTATTACTGTATGAAATCAATCCTGTTGCATTTGTTACAATGGGTACTCCCAAATCAACTTTAGTTAATACAGTCGTAGAATTAATCGTAACATCGCCTGGCGATACAACTTGAAAGGTTTTACTTTGGGCCTCAGTATTAATTGACTCCAAATTTATTTCAGTTTTCTCATCGGATATGACATCGGGTGCGGGTCTTTCTGGTAAGTTTTGGCTAGACTCAGCAATGGGTTTAACACAGCCGCCTAAGAAAATCAGACTACAGAAACAAAATGCCGTAAGTAAATTATTGTGAATTGACTTCATGCTTTGCACCAAAATTGAATATTTGTTGGAAAAACGCTATTTGAAAATCCCTTTTTCAAAAATCCGCTTGCTGAACTAGAGCTAACTAAAATAAATATGAGTTGTGAAACAAATTTAGATATGACATTAAAAACGAAGTGGGACTCTACACCCTCAATCTTAAACCGATATTATGTCGTTGTTTTTATACAAATTTATCTGTACATGATTTACATAATTGGGAATTAGAGTGAAACAATTTTTTGAACCAAGGAATTAAATAATATACAGTTTACATGTTTGAAAAATGCAAAAAATCTGTCCCCATTGCGCTCATACTAACCAATTGATGGCATTTCTGACTCTATTAACACTTTCGATTTAGAGAATCTCTGTTAATTTGATATCCTTAGACTTAGTTTAAAAAAATAACAAATCTCACCCACTCGGCACTATAACGATAAATAAAAATACAATGCCAATTTAATGCGTCATTTTAGAAAATTTCGTTTTTCTTTGCGCGCTGCATTTTTATAAAAAAATGAATAATACAAATATCCTGACGATTATTTTTAGTATCGCGATAGTACTCACACTATCCAATTGCACAAAACCAATCGACAAAAGCGATCTTCCGTCTGAAAATGCATTAATCATAAAAGATGCGAGTAATATAAAAAAACGTGTAGCACCACCCACCACAATAACGTTTGTCCATACAGGTGATTTTCATGGGGATTTAGAACCACATGCAAATGCGCGTGGTGATTCCAATGGTTTATTAGAAGGTGGACTTGCAAGAGTGGCAACGGTTGTAAAAAGAATAAAACGCACGAGTTTAAACACAGTACACATTCATACAGGAGATACAATTTCAGGTAGTGCTGAAGCGACTTTCACACGTGGAACTGCACTAGTTAGAGTAGTTGACCAAATGGGTGTTGATTTATTTGTACCGGGAAATTGGGAATTTTCTTTTGGCATTTATCGATTTCTTCAGTTTTTTGGTACACCCGATGACATCATTCCCTATACCGCTGCTGACGAGGATAAAATGGCAGTATTAATACCAGCAAACCAACAAGGAATCATCCGCTCCTTTGGTCAACCTTTCAAAACTAAACGTCGTTGGGGAACAATTGTTGCCAATGCATACTTTAATGGTGAAGCGTTAGGTCCTGGTGTTAAACAATTGAATGCAGGTGAACGCCTAGGACAGCCTACCCACATTAAAATAGTGAACGGAATTAAAATTGGTTTCATAGGATGTACAACCAATAGGGGTCCTCAAATTGTTAGTAGTAATATTACCGCTGGTATATCCTTTACGAATTGCGATGGCGAAGTTAAATTCCCACAAAATAAAGCCATTCAATGGCCTGATCCAAATCATCACAATAAAGGTATGGAAGATCCTTCATTAGCAGGTATTCCTGCAGCTGAAGGTGGTGACGCAGGATATCGCACAATCTCTGAAATAGAACATTATGTTGAACACTTGCGAAATGATGAAAATGTTGATCTTGTCATGGTATTAACTGAAGGTGGTATTGCAGAAAACATTTATAATGCTGAAAATATTAGTGGAGTTGATATTTATTTTTCTTCTGACATGCATGAAGAAACAAAGCTTCCAGTAGTAGTTACATCACCTGATGGAAAAAAGACTCTAATCATTGAACAAGGTGAAGATGGTTCACAAGTTGGTGAATTAGAAATTGAAGTTCACAATGGCAAAATTATTGAGTGGGAGTGGACTGCGCATGATATTGATTCTCGAATTCCCGCCGATCCTCAAATCGCAGAGCTCATCGAAGATATAACGGAACCCTTTCACGGCAGCGATTTTGTTCCAGGTAAATACTTTAATCCCTACAATAAAGCAAAACTTATGCGGCCATTGGACACCGTCATTGGTAGCACCAATATGGTAATTGAACGAAACCATTTCTCCAATGAATGGGATCCTCAAAATAAGATAATGCCTGCAGTGATTTCGGGAACCGGCCACGCTCTGGTAACCGACGCGTTTCGAATTTTAACTAATGCCCAAGTTGGTGGAATTCGTGGCTTTCGCTATTCTAATACCATCAAAGCTGGCGGAAACATTACTTATGATGATTTATATCATTACTTCCCTATTGGCGCGATGATCGCGAAAGCTGATGTACCTGCCTCACCCGCTAGCGAACTTGCACAAGCGGATTTATCCAGTATCGTCGATGCTGATAGTGATGGAAGAACGATAAAAGATAATAAAGAAAATCCTCGGCATTTTCTCGCATGGCCTCGAAGCTTAGTACAAGAAATTGAATTATCGGGTAACAGTACAATGAATCCTATTGTGTACAAATGGGGTGGCGGATGGGTATTTAATTACAGTGGCATTCATTTTGATTTTTTACCGACTGGAAAAAACTTTAATAAATATGGAAATGCGGATAATGCCAGAGTATTAAATATTAAATTCCTGAATGGCGAGGCGTTCCCGAACACAGTTGGTTCAACAGTCTCACTGGCAACATATTATTATGATGCAGATGTTAATCGTATAAATCGTAACAAAATTGTCCCCGCAAATGACCGTGAAGCAGTCGGTGATTTAATTCAAATTCTCGCAAAAGATGCACAAGGAATGAATGGCAATTACATTATGGTGAATCCAACAGAATACAATTTGGGTTTAACAAACACACCACAAACAATATTCCCACTTGATGCAGTAGAAGCGTTAGCACGTTATATCAAAGATAGCGCAATCGACGTTTTTGATTGGGATAGTACAACAATGACCAAATCCTCACTATTACATACTGCAAATGGTTTAGGTGGAAAAATAGTTAAAGCACAATTTGACTATCCCCGTGTTAACTTAATAAACGACTTAGGTGAATCAGAAAACACATTGACGGATGCAACGATTGAATTTGGATTTCCGGTCATTGAGCCACTTCGAGGCTCAGAAGGTGCTTTATTAAATGGTAATATTACTCTGCCAAGTGGTTACATAAAAGGATACGCTGATCCGCCTAGCTCTGAAGGTTCGTTTCTAATTACGCCACCTTAATCCTAACAGTTAAATTCTGCAACAACTCTACCTTGAGTTAGTGAATATAATAATTATGGAATTTCATTCCAATTCAGTTGATTTTCTATACTCACATTTAAAATCTAACAATGGATTTTAATTCATTTATATTTGCCTCTGAATTAAAACCATTAGAGATCAGACAACAAACATTAAATTTGCTACACTAGCCAGGCTTAGTAAGAATAAGGAATTTAGTAAATGTTGTTGGAAAATTATTATACAAAAAATCAAAATACCTTTTCAGTAACACCTCAGCAAGCCAGCGATTTTGCAAAATTTGTAGCTGGTGATTTTAACCCCATCCATGATGCAGACGCCAAACGATATTGCGCACCTGGTGATTTGTTATTCGCGATAGTGGTCAGTAATTTTGGATTATTTGAAAAAATGTCGATTGAGTTTTCCGGCATGGTTTCAGACACTACCTCACTCATATTTACCGATTTAGATAAAAGTGCGATATTGAGTGATGAAAACGAAAAACAGTATTTGAGCATAAATAAACAAGGATTAAAAATATCGAATCAAAAAGCGATAAATTCTTTGATTGAAAAATATGTTGAATTTTCCGGACAAGCGTTTCCTCATGTGCTCGTGCCTCAAATGTCGGAAAAAAATGTGATGATTAATCCTGATCGCCCACTTGTGATTTACAAACAAATGGAAATAGAAATAGAGCCAATCGAATTTTCAGAGCCTGAGTTACAACTTACTAATACCATATTTGATGTAAATGGAAAACGTGGAGAAATTTGCTTAGAATTTGATATTCGAGAAAAAAATAACAAAATTGGTAATGGAAAAAAGATTATGACACTCAGTGGATTAAGGCCATTTGACCAAGAACAAATAGATACTTTAGTTGAAAATTACAATACTCGTAAAAATAATTTTTTAAATTCTCAGTAATATAAATTTCCATATTGGCATTTATGACATTAAATCATCTAATTCTCCGTCCATTTTTAATTCCGTTAATTCACTAAATCCACCAATCCACTTCCCTTTAATCATAATCTGTGGAACACTCCTAGCACCGTTGCTTATTTTTGTCATCTCTTCCAAGGCTTGATGATGAAGATCGACTCGCTTTTCTTCATACTCAATCCCCCACTTTGTTAACAATGTTTTACTTTTTTCACACAAAGGACACGTTCCAGTACTGTAAATAAGAATATCTGCCATATTAAAAAAACCTTTATAAATGTAATTTTGACTAGCCCGTGTTTTTCACAGGGCCACGAGATTATTGCGACCCTGTGAGAAATGCGGACTGGGAAATATGATAACCAAAATATTTCAGTTCCGCTATTTCCCATTATGTTTTTTAGAGTTTATTACAGAAAAGCAAAAACCCCCGATAATTTATCGAGGGTTTTTGTTGTAACAATAAAAAGGATGCTTAGTTTAGCGCTACCTAACGGTAATCATCCTAACAACTGGTACGGGATCAATTAAACCGGTTGCACTGTCTCTTATGGTTAATTTAACCTCGTAAACTCCCGGCGTATTAAACACAACAGTTCCTGGAGATTGACGTGTACTGTTTGGAGCTGCACCGCCAAATTCCCAGAGGAATTCAGTTGTAGCACTACCTGTAGCGTAAAAATAAACGCCGCTACCAGCCACAATAGTTAAGTCATTTGCTGGTGTGGTAATCATACCATCAGGAAGCTGACTAACAATCCCAGTAACTGAATTTGGTCCAACAACACAACTCGCTGCATTTGTATTTGCTACGGTTGTGGTTTGAAACCTACCTGCTGTATAGACTGCAATAGAGCAAGGAATCGCACTAAATTGATTACTACTAACATTAAACCGTGTTCCTGTTGGCAGAATATCAGCGGTTAATAAAAGCTCGCCTGTTTCTAAATTCCAAACGCTAGCTTGTTTGTCAGCAGTTCCAATGTTCAATTGCACATTAATCATTGCGTTGGTCGCATCCCAAGAAGCCCAGTTGACTAAATCAGTCACCACATCGATTCCAGTTATTCCGGACTCAAGCGTTGCTAATGAAGCCGGCGCGGGTGCTGGCCCAGGAGCGGGTGCTGGTGCTGGCCCAGGAGCAGGGCCTGGTGCAGGCGCTGCAACATCATCATCACCTGGTGTCGGCGCAGGTGCTGGTCCGGGCGCAGGAGCGGGGCCGGGTGCAGGTGCGGGTCCAGGTGCTGGTGCGGGCCCAGGTGCTGGCGCCGCTACATCATCATCATCTGGGGGAGCTGGCGCGGGCGCGGGTCCAGGTGCGGGTGCTGGCATTGGACCAGGCGCGGGTGCTGGCATTGGACCAGGCGCTGGCGCTGGTGTATCAGCATCTTCTGGATCATCGCCAGGCGCTGGTGCCGGCATAGGACCAGGCGCTGGTGCTGGACCCGGCGCAGGCGCAGGCACAGGCCCTGGAGCAGGTGCAGGCCCTGGAGCAGGTGGTGGTGCATCATCATCTCGAGCAGTAATACGAGAAATGCCGTTTGCAGACGCTTGTACAAGAACTATTGTCTTACCATCATCGGTTTTAGACAAACCCGTTGAACCGATAGCTCTTTCCGAAGTAGAGTTATTTGCTGAAGAAGTGGTATCAGTACAGTTACATAGGATGAGTGTGAATATTCCCGCAATTACAATTCTCAGTTTCTGTACAAGATATCGCGGGATGTACCGAAACATAAACGGTTGGTAACTCATAGCAGTGTCTCCCCCGGAAACAATAATTATTTTGATTTATTTTTGTAACTAAAATATTCGTATTATGGCTTAACTAAGGAGTTTAGTCGGATTAAATCAAAACATCAATCTATGGAAATAGTAAGGAAATTTGGAAGTTAGCTGAATTTATGGCTAAATATTCGTCATCATATACCTTATATCTATAATGTCATTTTCAATCCTCTAACAGATTTTCAAAACATCCAGCAAGATATCAAGAGCTTAAAGCATCAAATTAAAGCACCAGTAATGATCAATATTTAAATTAACTTTTAGAACTGATCAAAATATTTTTGTCTAAAGCAGCCAGTTTGATAAAAAAGTTTTATTAGAATTTTCGAGAATTTTAACTAACTTCTAAATTTGATTTCAATTGGCCAAATTTTAATCATAACGCGACAATTCAGCTTTTTTTGACATTAAACTGGACCTAGAAGCCACGTAGATCTTATAATCGCCGGCAAATTTTGGCATTGCAATAGCATCTGCAATTACCCAATAAATTAACCGTAACCAACGGATGGTACACTACCCGCCCGATTCGATATAACCGGTTGATAAAATAGGAAAAATGGTGAGCATAGGAATAACATATCATTATCCCTAGCGTCATTTTTTAATCAACATAATACAGAAGTATTATTTTTTAACCTTCAGAGTAGAGACATGACAGACTTAACCCAATACAGAAACATCGGCATTTTCGCTCACGTAGATGCTGGTAAAACTACAACCACCGAACGAATACTAAAATTGACCGGTAAAATTCATAAAATTGGTGAAGTTCATGATGGCGCAGCTACCACCGATTTCATGGAACAAGAGCAGGAGCGAGGAATCACAATTCAGTCCGCTGCCACAACCTGTTTTTGGAACGACCATCGACTCAATATCATTGATACCCCAGGGCACGTTGATTTTACCATTGAAGTGTACCGCTCCCTGAAAGTACTCGATGGAGGTGTCGGTGTATTTTGCGGATCTGGTGGTGTAGAACCACAGTCAGAAACTAACTGGCGTTATGCTAACGACTCTGAAGTCGCACGAATCATTTACGTTAATAAACTTGATCGTATGGGCGCAGATTTTTATCGCGTTGTTAAGCAAGTTGAAGACGTATTAGGTGCAAATCCACTGGTAATGACTCTGCCCATTGGCATTGAGGATGATTTTAGCGGTGTGGTGGATCTACTCACTCAAAAAGCTTGGATATGGGATGATTCCGGCGATCCAATGAAATATGAAATTCAAGACATTCCGGCAGACATGGCAGACAAAGCTGCTGAATGGCGCGAGAAACTCATTGAAACCGCCCTAGAGCATGACGATGATGCTATGGAAAAATACCTGGAAGGTGAAGAGCCTGACATCGAAACACTAAAAAAATGCATTCGAATAGGTACGATAAAATTAGATTTTTTCCCAACATTTTGCGGATCATCATTTAAGAATAAGGGCGTTCAATTAGTGCTAGACGCAGTTATTGATTATTTACCCAATCCAACAGAAGTAAAACCACAGCCAGAAATTGATCTGGAAGGTAACGAAACTGGAAATTTCGCAATAGTTGATCCCAACAAACCACTGCGTGCACTTGCCTTTAAAATTATGGATGACAGATACGGCGCACTGACATTTATACGAATTTACTCTGGTAAACTTGAAAAAGGCAGTACAGTGTTAAATACGTATACGGGCAAAACCGAACGAATTGGGCGAATTGTTGAAATGCATGCAGACTCTCGAGAAGAGCTTAATTCTGCACAAGCAGGTGACATTGTTGCCGTCATAGGTATGAAGAATGTTCAAACTGGACATACACTCTGTGATCCTAAAGAACCAGCTACCCTTGAACCAATGGTATTCCCTGATCCGGTTATCTCTATCGCTGTTGCGCCAAGAGATAAAGGTGGATCAGAAAAAATGGGTATTGCACTGGGCAAAATGATTCAAGAAGATCCCTCCTTTAGAGTTGAAACCGATGAAGACAGCGGTGAAACCATATTAAAAGGTATGGGAGAACTTCATCTGGATATAAAAATTGATATTTTAAAAAGAACACACGGCGTTGATTTAGATGTCGGTAAACCTCAAGTTGCCTATCGTGAAACCATTACCCAGCGAATTGAAGATACCTACACCCACAAAAAACAAACCGGTGGTTCTGGTCAGTTTGCTAAAATTGATTACATTATTGAACCAGGTGAACCAGGTACTGGTTTCGAATTTGAATCTAAAGTGACTGGTGGTAATGTTCCTCGCGAATATTGGCCTGCTGTAGAAAAAGGTTTTGTTAATAGTCTAGACGAAGGTGTTTTAGCAGGATTTCCATTATTGGACTTCAAAGTGACACTATTGGATGGTGCATTTCACGCAGTGGATTCATCTGCTGTCGCGTTTGAAATCGCATCAAAAGCTGCCTACCGTCAATCTATTCCAAAAGCTGGCCCTCAGTTACTCGAGCCAATTATGAAAGTTGATGTGTTTACACCAGAAGATCACGTTGGTGATGTTATCGGTGATTTAAACCGTCGTCGCGGCATGATCAAATCTCAAGAAGCCGGTGTTACTGGTGTGCGTATTAAAGGTGATGTGCCACTGAGTGAAATGTTTGGATACATTGGCGATTTAAGAACGATGACTTCTGGTCGTGGCCAATTCTCTATGGAATTTTCTCATTATATGCCTTGTCCTAAAAACGTGGCTGATGTGGTTATTAAAGAAGTTCAAGAGAGAAACGCGAAAAAATAAGGTTTCTTATTTAAAGAAAAAGGCCAAAATATTTTATTTTGGCCTTTTTTATTTTAAATCCTAATAATGGAAAGACAGACCCACATAAGGTCCAGTAATATCCTCCCCTTCTGTAATTAAACTTCTAATCCCGATATTTGTTGAAAACATTTTATACGTTAATACAACACTGCCATCCAAATCTAACAACTTCGACCCATTAAAATAAACAACACTCGGCTTAAATTCCCAACCTAAATAATCATATTGATGAATGAAAATCGGCATATAGAATGAGCCACTGACATTATTGTTATTACCCTTCAATTGTGCCATGCCGAAACCCAAATTCATTCCAACACGGATTTTCACGGATCCTATCCACCCCTAATTTGAGACAGATCAATATCTCAATATCAATTTAACTTCAATATAATCAGGTAATTAGCCGAAGTCCATCATAAGTACCGAAACTCATTTAGGG
>Ga0316207_10000759_pt1 | contig 46091 bp, 44 predicted proteins | sample 6weekpyrite_MG_FD_204943 | JGI IMG/M metagenome (GOLD analysis project Ga0316207, IMG submission 204943) | Microbial mat bacterial communities from mineral coupon in-situ incubated in ocean water Damariscotta River, Maine, United States -... | ecosystem: Environmental > Aquatic > Marine >... | reverse complement strand
TCACTATTAGAAACCTTTTTGATTGCCTCGGTTTTAAACGCTTTAGTGTATGATCGACGTACTCGTTTTACCATTTAACACTCTCCTTTTGGGTATTTTCCCATAATTTAAGTGTCCGTCAAAACGGGTGAAGTTCAAGATTCGAGTTAGCAGAATAACAATAATTTTAAATTAGACATAAATATTTTATATTAGGATCCGTTGATGAATGAGTCAGGCCGAAAAAATATTATGAATCCCAAGGATACGCCGCCAACAGAATCAGTGATGGGTAAAATATATTCAAACTTTGCTGCAATATCTAAATCAGAATTTATTTGCCACTTTTCCATTATATTCAATAAAACACCCAGACTTGGTTTCGATTCACTCCGATATTCATCCAAAAGAAAACCATCATTATCAACAGTATGTATTTTTTTATAGCTCGAATTAGAAAAGTCAAACCCAACTCCAAACCACGGTGAAAAATCTCCAAATAGTGCTTTATTCATTAGCATACTAAACCGAAACCCCATATCAGACACTTCCTTACCAATATGTGAAACATCTGCCTCAAAAGCATAATTTGCTATATAGACTTCAGATAAATATCGAATATTTTTTTTGTAGATATTAGTAAAATAAATACTAAGAGCTTGAGTTGAATTAATCTTATTAGTTTGGCCTATATCATCACTTACGGACACTCGGCTAATTTTTGTGCCAAAACCTAGCTGAACCAAAGAATGATTTTGATTTGTTGCTTCAGATTTCTCCCTATATTCAGGCTCGGACTCAGTTTTTGACCCTAGCCCACCTATAGCTGCTGCATATAAATTAGATGCAATACCAGTTAAAACAAAGATAAAGCAAGCCCTTAATAGACATGAATACATTAGTTTTCTTATCCGAACTGTTAATAACAAACCTGTTCCCCTTTAATCAAGATATTACTTCGTGTGATTATATTAAACTCATGAATTATCGACACCTAATTATTGTTATAATTTAGAAATATAATGAAGCACAAATATAACAATGCCTTGTTAATATTGTACAATTATAGAACAGCACACCAAGTTAAACTGTAATTCTTCATAATAAAATTCTCTTTAAACTTGCTAGTACTGTTATGATTATGCGATAGAAACAATAATTTATAGTAACAAATTAAAATATGAACTTTTACAAGGGTCTTAGCGAATGGTTTCATTCTGCCCAATTAGCTGCATTAATTAAATTAATATTTTTCATCTCGCTGATTACTAATCCTGTGTTAAGCAATGAAACACAAATTAAATACAACACTAAAAGTCCAGAGGAACTTTATAATCTTTTGTATGGACATTCACAAGAAGGAAATACACTCGCACAACACCGTTTAGCAATGATGTATTTAAATGGTAACGGCACACTCAAAGATCCCATAGAAGCTGTAAAGTGGTTTCGCTTAGCCGCTCAAGAAGGAAATTCCGATTCACAATTTCAACTTGCTCTTGCTTTATTGTCAGGAAATGGGGTAGGTGAAGACAAACTCGAAGCAGTTAAATGGCTACGTCTGGCAGCAGATCAAAATTCCCAAAACGCCTTATATGTATTAGCGAATATGCATTTAAAAGGCGAAAGTTTAGATCGAGATAACCGTACCGCATACCAGCTTTTCAAAAAAAGCGCAGAATTAGGCTTTACCCGTAGCTTGTTAAAACAAGCTGACATGCTGATACGTGGTATTGGTATTGAAAAAAATGTATACAAAGGTATTTTACTTTATAAAGGTGCCGCACGAGCTGGTGATGTTTTTGCACAATCTAAATTACCCGATCTGGAAAAACAAAAACTATGCTTATTCTCGGCCAAAACTCAATTATTTGGAAAATACTTAAAATGTGCAAATGGCAAAGAGCTTCGATTACAAATTCTCGAAAAAGGTGCAAAACTCATAAAAAAACGTAGTAATAGATATAGAAAGCTCTATAGTAGTGAAAATGTACTAAAGGGAAGTAAATATTTAGAACTCCATTTTATTTCTTCCGATAAATTAGCACGTTTACGATACACCTTTGAACGCGCGAGAAAAGATGGAAATCAAATCAGCAACTTAAAAAGCCTAACGACCATTAAAAATATTTTGGAAAATAAGTATGGCCGACATCAAAACAAAGAAGGCATTTTAAGAGTAGGAAAAGTTAAATATTTTTGGCTACTAAAAGATGAAATCAATATTGTACTTTCTCAAAATTCAAGTCGTTCTGATGTAATTTTAGAATATTTAGTTCCAAGTCGCTTGAAGATCTTTCAAGCTGAACAAAATGCAGAAGCAGAAAACGATACTATGATAGATGGATCTTATACGTTTGATCGTGAAGTTTTTTGAAAAATAACGAAAATAAATTCACTTTTAAAATACACCCCTTACTATTCCAGAATAATCAGATTCCAGCTTATTGTGATTAAACGCTTTTATTGCAAAATAATAGTCACCCTTTTGACTAGCGATGTATTTAAATTTCGTCGTATTTTTTACCGTAAACATCTGGTCGAATTTATTTAACGTACGGCCAACATAAACTTTATAACCGACAATGTCCCTACTTTGGCTTTCTTGCCAAGATAAACTAAAAGATTGTTGGCATTTACTTGCACACTGAATTTTAATTGATGCATTTGCAAAATACTTATTACCCTCACCATCAATGAGTTGATAAATGAAGTCATCTTCACCAAAGAAGTCTTTATTAGGTTGATATTGTACTTTTCCACTATTAATCAATATAATTTTACCCTGTTTAGGTGGAATCAAAACCTTCACTTCAGTGCTTTTTGTAATACCTACATCATTTACAAGTAAGTTAATTGTACTTTTTTTGTTTTGCTTGACTACAAAATAATCATCATTCGCAATCAATTTATTATTATATTTCTTTCTCTTATTTTTTATTTTAACCATCAACTTTTGATTTTTTTGTTTCTCTTTGTGCATTTTAGTATATGCTACTATACTCGTTTTTATCTTCTTCCCATCTACTGCTGTAATAGAAATATCGTCGAAATAACCAATGCCATTTGCAAATATGGCCTCTAAAAATAGCTTAGCTTTAATTGCCTTTTCTGGTGCAGTATATATTGCAGTATATTTTACAAAAGCTAGACCACTACTTCCCTCACCAAAATAACCTCTCGATGAGTTTATTTCTTTACCGTATTTATTAAACCAGCTAATCCTAAATCGATATTTACCCCGCGATGTATTCACTACTTTTTTCCAACCAATGAAATGATAAGTACTGCCAGGTTTTACCAATATTGTTTGATGAACCCTGAGATTATGTGTACGCTTTCCCATGATAGCAAGTGACTTTCGACCACTGAGCTTTTCAATTCCTCGAACATTTCCTGAACCGAGCCAAAATTTCTTCCCTTTTTCAAACCCTGGATTACTTAGCAGATTTTGAAATTTGTTTATTGAAGCATGACTAGATGTAAACGAATTAACAATCCATAGAATAATGATCAACGTAGAAATACGACTAGAAAATATCAATCTAAAACTCCAACTTTTTTTATTTTTGTGTAATAAATTGAACTTATACCACATTCCATATTTAATAGGAAATTGACTTAAAAAAATCATCACTTAACGAAAATTATGTTGGGGATTAACTACAAAATTTATTTTTGTCAGTAAAGTAGTGATAAAAATTTAAAGATAATTATCCAAACAATCATTATTCTTACATCTTTGATTATTTTCTATAAGTAAGAATTCAACCATAAAGTGATTTAAGCTCAGATTAACAAATTGATATGGCTACACTAACCCGGACACTTAATTTCAGTTAAACTACTACTAGAAATTGAGGAAGCTGCTTCCGTGTCAAACCGAAGTAAAAAGAATATACCGCAGAATTTAAAGATCGAGCTATTGGTTTAGTCATCAGTCCAGAAAAACCCACCTCGCAGATTTCAAAGGATTTGAGCATCAATCTACCAACGTTATATTCTTGGATAAACAAAGCAAAAACCAATGATACTGACAACAGTGAGCAAAGTAATGAACAACTATTTGACGAGCTTAAACGAGTCAAAAAAGAGCTAATAGAAGTCAAGGAGCAGCGAGATATATAAAAAAGACAACGGCGTACTTCGCAAAAGCAAGTCAGTGAGGTACGCATCGATAAAGGCTCAGAAGGAGTTCACGGTGCAGACTATGTGCTCACTGCTTCAAGTGTCTACTACCGCTTTTTTTGAATGGTGTAAGCGGCCGAAATCTGCAAGAGAGCCGGAAAATAAAGAACTGACTGAACTTATTAAGGAAATATTTGAAAGTCAGCTAGAAGGTCGTGGAATGCGTGTGATTAAGACGAGGCAGCCAAGTTAGTCGTAGGCGAATTGACAGATTAATGAAGCAATCAAGGTTGTCTTGCAAAACGAAGAAGAAATTCAAAGCAACAACTGATTCAAAACATTATAATCCCGTAGTGCCAAATATTTTGAATCGAAAATTTACGGTGGCCAAACCAAATCACGTTAGGGTTGCCGAAATTACCTACATATGGACTGCGAAAGGCTGTCTCTATTTGGCCACTGTCATCGATTTGTTTTCTCGTCGAATTATAGATTGGTCGATGGGTAATCGTATGACAATCGAGTTGGTTAATGACGCATTATTAGCAGCTATTTAGTGTAGAAAACCGGGTAAAGGATTGCTTTGGCACACGGGGCAGAGAGGCTCTCAGTATGCTTCAGCTAGCCATCGTAAATTATTAAAGGAACATCATATTATTCAGAGCATGAGTCGTAAAGGTAATTGCTGGGACAATACGGTTGCAGAAAGCTTCTTTCACACATTAAAGACGGGGCTGGTAAACTACAAACAATACCAAACAAGAAAAGAAGCACAACAGGATATTTTTGAATATATCGAAGTTTTTATAACCGTAAGCGGCTTCATTCTACTAATGACTACTGGTCATCTGTAGATTATGAAGAAATGAATAAAGTAGCATAATCAGGTGTCCGGGAAAGTATTGACACATCAAATTCTCATTCAACCTCTTAAGTAAGATATTAAATAATTACATTATTTCTAAATTATTCAATAGTTCTCTGTATTTAGTTAGTCTATGACAAAAAAATCTGATATTAGATATTTCATAAATTTTCTCCTATTGATGTCCTGCTAAGAAACTAAACTTAAATTTCAAACATTTATCACCCCAAGCTGTTAACTAATTAGTCATTAATTCAGAAAATAATTGGATTACATGTTCGTGATGCATTAAATAGTTGAATTTAATCACATGATAATTTCAGGTTTAGATACGCTTGCCAGAAAACTGAATTAGAAAAAAATTATATACAGGGAATTAAAAAAGCCATCAATTTCACAAGAAATGATGGCTTTTTACAAACAAGTTTTTACAAAAACGAATTACTTGTCTGGATTATTCTCAATATCATTTTCAATAGTTGCTGCCCAATAAAATACCAAAGCAGTACAGAAAACTAAACTCCCCCAAATAGCAATGTTAACTGGGTAACTGGTAGCGCTTGCTGTAAACAATGTGTAAGTATCCATTTTATCCAAACCTTTTATACATTATGTCGTTTATCAATTTTATTCAGTAATGAATATTAACCTGTGGGATAACTTAATGGTTAAAAAGAAAAAATGCAAATAATACTCAAGCAATTGAGTATACAAAACAATCAATATGAGTATTTTTTCACATTCAAAACCTAAAAAATCTCATCCAAATCCATATCGACCAATTTTTACTCATCTAAACACCGTTTTATGGTAAATCCATCATATTTAATGACATTTTTCATGGTTGAACTGGCATCAGGTTTATTTTAAAGTGCGTTGATGAAATATCAAACTATCCCCGTTACAAGTTATCAACAAAACTGTTCCTTAATCTGGTGTGAAGATACCAATCAAGCGGCACTCATTGATCCTGGTGGAGAAGCTGATCGCATATTAGAAATCGTGAAAAACCAAGACCTCAAACTTGTCAGTATTTTACTCACTCACGGGCACATTGATCATGTGGGCGGGAGTCGCGAAATTGCAGATATATTAGACATTCCGATTATTGGACCACAAAAAGAAGAAGCTTTTTGGCTAGACAATTTACCGTATCAAGCGGAAATGTTTGATTTTACACATGCAGATCCATTAGTGCCCAACCAATGGCTTGAAGAAGGTGATGAGGTTAAAGTCGGAAATATTTGTTTTTCAGTATTACATTGCCCAGGCCACACCCCTGGACATATCATCTTTTATGATTCAGTCAGTAAAACCGCATTTGTCGGAGATGTATTATTCAAGGGATCCATTGGAAGAACGGATTTCCCACAAGGCGATCATGCCACTTTAATTAATGCCATCAAAACAAAATTATTGCCATTGGGCGATGATGTCACATTTATTCCTGGCCATGGACCCATTTCCACTTTAGGTCAGGAGCGTTTGACTAATCCATTTATTCAATAATTAGTCAATACCCTTAAGTCGGATAATCTCGTTTCTCAGCACCCGTATACAATTGACGAGGTCGTCCAATGCGTTGATTGGGTTCAGCGATCATTTCCATCCATTGCGCCACCCACCCTACCGTTCTCGCAATCGCAAACATTACGGTGAACATGTTACTAGGAATGCCCAATGCTTTGTAAATTAATCCCGAATAAAAATCCACATTGGGATACAAATTACGTTTTACAAAATACTCGTCTTTTAATGCGGCTTCCTCTAATGCAAGGGCTAGTTCAAACATCGGATTGGTCGGATCACCCAATTTTGCCAGTACTTCGTGGCATGTCTTACGAATAATTTCTGCTCTAGGATCATAGTTTTTATATACCCGATGACCAAAACCCATTAAACGAAAGGGATCTTCTTTATCTTTGGCTTTAGCAAGATATTTTTTAATATTCTTCACGGAGCCGATTTCTTCCAACATATTCAATACTGCTTCATTGGCACCGCCATGGGCTGGCCCCCACAACGCTGCTATCCCTGAAGAAATACAAGCAAATGGATTTGCTTGTGAACTGCCAGCAAGCCTCACAGTTGAGGTACTGGCATTTTGTTCATGGTCAGCATGTAACATAAAAATCAAATCCATGGCACGTTCTGCCACTGGATCCACTCGATAATCTTCCGTTGGCACAGAAAACATCATATGTAATAAATTTCCGGTGTAACTTAAACTGTTTTTTGGATAAATAAATGGCTCACCAATACTGTGCTTATAACAAGCAGCGGCTATCGTTGGCATTTTTGCAATCATTCGATAAGCCGAAATTTCGCGGTGTTTCTTATCGTGGATATCAATTGAGTCATGATAAAAAGCGGACAATGAACCCACGACACCGACCATTATCGCCATGGGATGAGCATCGTGATAAAACCCATCGTAAAATCGCTTCAAGCTTTCTTTAATCATATTATGATGACTAATAATATGCGTAAAATCTTTATAACCCTGACTGGTGGGCAACTCGCCATACATCAATAAATAGGCGACTTCAAGAAAACTACTTTTTTCAGCTAACTGCTCAATGGGATATCCCCGATAAAATAACTGACCTTTATCACCATCAATATAAGTCACCGCACTTCGACAACTCGCTGTAGATTGGAATCCAGCGTCATATGTGAAATAACCCAGCTCCTTATATACACTACCAATATCAAACACAGATGGACCAATAACCCCATCATGAAGTGGTAAATCGATACTTTTACCTGATACTGAGTCCTTAATAGTGACTTTTTTATCCATAATTCAAGTTCATCCTGATCTGATTAGGTTAATATTTAAAGTAATATTCTATAGCCAGACAATTGCTATGCAGTTTGCTTACCGTTTACTCTATTTATATCCAGTATAGCAGCTGTAAAATTGATGTAGTTTCATGGCTAAAACAATAGCCTAATGTAAAAAATTAAATATAAACCTCAAACCAACCTTATGTTGGTTACGATGATGGTGACGATCACGATGATGTCGAACTTGCGCAGAAGTGTGACGATGTTGTTTTTTACAAAACCGAGTGTGTCGATGTTTGTTTCTATGGGACTTATTTTTATGATGGTGACGTTTATGATGTCGATGTCGATGTGGAAGTTCATCGTAATAATATTCGAGGTAGCGCTTATTATGTTCATACTTGCCATGATACGGAGCGTCGGCATAACTAGCAGTCGCTGCGCAGAATAACAAGACAAACCCTATATTTGCTAAAACTATCCGATGATGCGTAATCATATTTATGTCTCCTTATGATATAAATACCGTTCAAGTCCAGCTTATTGCTTTCTATCTGAACAACTGCTGAACAAATAAACACATAATCAAAAATAAATATAACGGACTCCGATTTGCACTAATATGTGCAATCTATTGATAAAACAAACTTTAAAAATCAAATATGCCGACTAATCTACCTGTTCTTGTCTTGTTATTTGGCTCAGTACTGTGGGGTTTAAGTTGGATTCCACTAAAAAATTTCCGAGAATTAGGCATTGAAGGTATACCATTTACCTTTGTGGGATATGGTGCTGTAGCCATACTCTTACTACCAATCTTTATTAAGCAATATCCCATCTGGCGAGAGCAGCAAAAGTTTATTTGGATAATTTTAGTTTTATCCGGATTTGCGAACCTTGCATTTACTTCAGCAATTATGTATGGCGATGTTGTGCGGGTTATGGTGTTGTTCTATCTAATACCCGCTTGGGGTGTTATTGGCGGCTGGTTTTTTCTCAAAGAAAAAATCGATTCGATTCGCTGGATAACCGTTAGTTTTGCACTCATTGGTGCTTTTTTGGTACTCGGTGGTTTTAAAATTTTTAATGCCCCTCCTTCATGGATTGATTTACTCGCCCTGGGATCTGGTTTTGCCCTTTCAATGAATAATATCGCATTTCGAGCGTCAGCATATTTACCACTGGCAAGTAAAATGGCTGCTATATTTCTGGGATCTTTTTTTCTAGCTGGGTTACTTATCGGAGTCGAAGTGCAAACCATGCCAGTTGTTTCGTCAACAACCTGGTTTATGGTGATAGGATTTGTTGCAAGCTGGGTGTTTATTGCAACGATATCTACTCAGTGGGCTGTAACCAAACTAGAAGTTGGTCGAGCGTCAATTCTTATTATTATGGAGCTTATTACTGCCGTTGTATCTGCCATGTGGATTGGTGGGGAACGCCTTAATGGATTAGAAATGTTAGGGGGATTACTGATTTTAATTGCAGCGGTATTAGAAGCATGGCGCTCGGACGAGACCAAGGGTTCTTAAGATTCCAATTTAAGTTACATTCGCTGTATTTAATATATTATTTTCTAACTTATCACTTTTAATCAACAAATTTCAATTTCAGTATTAAGTAGTAATTCAAATTCTTTCGCCGATACAGACTTTGAAAAACAATAATCTTGAGCTTAATCACAAGCTGCGTTGCTAAACATTTTTTCTGCCCTTACATTTCCAAACCCTCATCAATAACATTAAGACCTAATGTATGCGACATAAATTATTAATGTCTCTCTACTGTAGTAGGATTATTTTTCCCGAGGAGAGTCATCTTTCATTAAATGACTCAGAGAGGCAAAAGGATTGTGCGTCGCGTTTACACTCTCCACATTTTCAATTCCACCATTGCTGTCCAGAATTCTTGAATGCTCGTTATCATGGCAATAAATACAAAGTAGTTCCCAATTACTGCCATCATCAGGATTATTATTATGATCATGGTCTTTGTGATGGACAGTTAATTCTTGAAGGTTTTTTAGATTAAATTCGCGTTCGCATTTCCCGCATACCCAGGGGTACATTTTTAATGCTCGTTCTCGATAAGTTAATTCTCTTTGCGCTCGTTTTTGATTGGCTTCTTCCACCACTTTATCCAATTTTGAAGATTCTTTACTCTTCATCATTTACTTCCTCATTCTATTTTATGGAGACAACATTTTAGAATTATTCAAAGAAAAATAAATATCCTTTATAATCATATCATTTAGATATCGGGCGTTTTGTTTTACTGAAAACCATGCTAAATTACTAGACTAGAAATCTATAAATATAAAGGTCATTTGATGTATATCCAAGTTGAATTTTGGCACTGGTGGGTGCTTGCGTTATGTTTTGTCGTATTTGAGGCCATGATACCTTCTGGTGTTTTTTTCTCTATGACGATTGCGGCCGGTGTTCTTGGCGCAATTATTATGCAGTATCCCTACCTTGAACTGTCCCCTCAACTGGGTATCTTCGCAACGATATCCATGACTATTACCTTAATTATTGCTCGTCGTAAACGAGCTCAATATTTAGAAGCCGCGGAACAAGGCGACTCGCCAGCGCAATTAATGATAGGCAAGGAATTTGAGCTAAGCTCGCCAATTCAAAACGGTTTTGGCGAAATACAATTGGATGGACAACATTGGTCACTCAAAGGACCAAATATTAAAACTGGAACGCTAGTTAGAGTTTTACAACTTGATGGTGAAATGTTAATGATCATGCCAGTTGATATCATCAAACAACATGAGCGGGAACGAGCTGCAAAACAATAATTTTAGGTCCCGTCTTTATTCTTTATTTCATTTTTTACCTGATAATTCTTAGCCTCACTCACGTTCAACGAAATATTATGCTCTGATAATAAATACGAGCTAACTGCCCTGATTAAATAGTTGCCTGGTAAAATCGCAGTATAAGGATTTTTCACTTCATGCCAAACGGGATTATCAGGCACAGCAGATGGAATACTCAAATCCTTCATTGCTAAGGCATACCAACCAAACCGCTCCACTTCATTTGCAAAGCCACGTAATTTAGTATTCGAAGCCAAGACTAATGCTTTTGCCTTTTCTTTTACTTTCTTCTGCTCATCTTTTTTCATTTTTTCAAAAGTATATTTTGCAAATACAACATTACTAGCTGCGCGATGCTGCTGTTTTGTTCGATATAGTTTTAAAACAATAATGATTAATATTAATACGCCGAATATCGACCCTAGAATTGTATACACCATTAGTCCCATTTTTTATTTTGTTCTCCAGAGTCAATTTATCAAAGCAATCGGCTTTTCACAAATAAATGCTCACAAATTCTTCATTAAAATACGATATACAGAAATTATTTGGATTCAACATGGGAGTAGCATATAATTTTGCGTTGCTATTAAATTGGCAGTTAGATTACCCGAAAGCAGTACGCGACATTGAAATATTAATGTATTGCAGAATTTAGTGATGCGTTGGCTTTCAACGGGAGGAGTCGAGTATGTAATCTAACGCTTAAATAGCAATCAATCTTACAACTGAAAATAAAGAAGAAATGACTATGGATAAAGTAAATCTAGGATTAGCCAAGTTTTTGCAGTTTATTGTTATCGTATTTTTTACCTTTGTTTTAGCCTTTTATTTTGGCAGCTTACTATTAATTCCACTCGCAATTTTAATCGGTGTTGTCGATATTCTGACAGCGATTGGATTTAACGGTATTTTTGCCACTATTGTCGCAATACCTGCGGTAGGCTGGGTGTGCTATACAGTTTACAACATTCCTGGTTTATTCCAGGCCTTGCTAGATACTGGCATTAAAATGTATGAACTCAGCAAAGAGCAAAACGCAGTTTTTGAAGGTATATCAAAAGGTATGAAACCGGAAGAAACGGCATCAGAAACAACTCAAAGTTCGACACAAGACGATGAAGCAGAAAAAACGGATAATAGTGATATTCCTACTATCAAGCCTGCTTAACTCAACATCAATGTACAAGAATGAAGCAGACAGCTGAGCGTCTGTTTCATTCTTTTCTTTCCTAAATTCATACACTTCATCGATCTTTTACGTTTTCCTCGCATCAATTATAAGCTATGCTTGAATTTGAACAGGCGCACTTATTGCTTTTAAACAATAGAAATCGGTTAAAATATTTCTCGTAAACAAGTTTATTTTATTGATTTTTGAATTAATAATTGATTTTCAAACATTAATCCCAATGTAAATGGTCAGGAATAAACGCAATGCACCTAATGCTTAAAAAGCTGTCTAACAACAGGTGCCTAAGTTGACGTAAATAATCGGAGGATTCATTCATGCACATAAAAATGCTCGCGGGCGTAATCGCCTTCGGAGTTGCACTCATTATTTTTGCCGCCATCTCTTCTGGCAGCAAAACGGATCCGCGCTTTACAATAACTTATTCCGAATTTTTAAGTAAAGTTAATGAACAACAAGTAACCAAAGTTTTCATTGATGATAAAACCATCTATGGTATGGGGGTAGATAACCAACCCTTTCGCACTGACGCCCCTGAAGACCCTGGTTTAATGGCTGATTTAATCAACAACAATGTTCAAATCAGCGCAGCCCCTATTGAAAAACAGTCATTTTTAAGCTCCGTTTTCGTTTCATGGCTACCTTTCATCGTGTTAATTGGCGTTTGGGTTTACTTCATGCGACGTAATCAAGGCGGTGGCGGTGGCGGTAGCGGCGCCTTTAAATTTGGCAAAGCAAAAGCTAAAACCTTTGAAGCTGGGCAGGTTAAAATCAAATTCGCTGATGTCGCCGGCGTAGAAGAAGCCAAAGAAGAAGTCAGTGAAGTCGTCGATTTTCTCAAGGACGCAAGCCATTTTTCTCGCGTTGGTGGTCGAATTCCTCGAGGTATCCTCATGGTAGGCTCTCCAGGAACAGGTAAAACTTTGCTTGCAAAAGCAATTGCAGGTGAGGCAGCAGTACCCTTCTTTTCAATTTCTGGTTCCGACTTTGTTGAAATGTTTGTTGGTGTTGGTGCATCACGAGTTAGAGACTTATTTGTGGAAGCAAAGAAACAGGCTCCATGTATTGTATTTATCGACGAAATCGATGCAGTTGGCCGTAAACGCGGTAGCGGCATGGGTGGCGGAAATGATGAACGTGAGCAAACATTAAATCAGCTTTTAGTTGAAATGGATGGCTTTGAAGGCAATGAAGGTATCGTTGTCATTGCCGCAACAAACAGACCCGATGTCTTAGATAATGCTTTGCTCAGACCTGGCCGTTTTGATAGACAAGTTACTGTACCGCTGCCTGATATTCGAGGACGTGAACAAATTCTTAAAGTGCACATGCGTAAAATCCCTGCAGCTGAAGAAATCAACCCAAGTACTATCGCGCGTGGTACGCCAGGTTTCTCTGGCGCTGATCTCGCAAACCTCGTTAATGAAGCTGCCCTATTTGCCGCACGTCAACGACGAGCTGTTGTATTAAAAGAAGATTTTGAAAAAGCTAAAGACAAAATAATGATGGGAGCAGAAAGAAAATCCATGGTCATGAGTGATCAGGAAAAAGAGTTAACTGCTTACCATGAAGCAGGTCATGCTATTGTCGGCCTATCCGTACCGGAACACGATCCAGTTCATAAAGTCAGTATTATTCCTCGCGGTAGAGCTTTAGGGGTAACCATGTACTTACCTGAACAAGATCGCTTAAGTTACAGCAAACGACGCTTAGAAAGTCAATTATCCAGCTTATTTGGCGGTCGCATTGCTGAAGAAATCATCTTTGGTGAAGACTCCGTCACGACGGGCGCTTCTAATGATATTCAGCGTGCCACTGAATTAGCGACTAACATGGTTAAAAAGTGGGGCTTATCTGCGATTGTAGGACCACTGGCTTTCACTGAAGAAGAAGGCTCGGGTTTTCTTGGTCAAGGGCAATCTGATAAAGCCATGTCTGCCAGTACTGCTGAGAAAATTGACGATGAAATTAGAAAATTGATCGAAGACAATTACCTGCGATCAAAAAACATACTTGAGGAGAAAATTGATATTCTTCATGCAATGGCAAAAGCCTTGATCGAATATGAGACGATTGATAGCGATCAAGTTAACCAAATCATGCAAGGCGAGGAACCTTCCCCGCCTAGAGACTATGATTCCCCAGATGATTCAACGCCCCCAAGCACGCCTAACGCTAAGGATGATAGTAAGGAAGATAAAGACCTTAGCCCTGCGACCTAAATCTTAAGTAATAACCCTAAAAGCCCTGTTAATTTGTTTACAGGGTTTTTTTTATCTCAAAAATTGTCCCACCAAAAAGAAAAGCATTTTGCAATTAATATACATAAAATCGCTTTAAATTTATCTTTTATGTGCTTGTAAATTAACCTTTAATTTTTTGTTTTCAAGCATTTAAACATAGAAATAATAGTTGATTTCTATCCCAATAACGTTGACAATTTCTGATTGCTATCAGAGTATTAAATTTTATGATTTCACTAATTTTGCCTGATAGTTAATCTATTTCGTAAATGAGGATTACGAGAAAATAGCTTTAGGTGACTGACATTATTGCATCGACAATTTCTCAATCAGTTATACTGATTGGTTTATGAGTCAACAATATTGATGGTTACATTGTGTACATTTTGACAAAATGAATCCATAGCCTGGATGCTTTCCGAGAATAGACTTTGAATCTTCAGCGACTATTCTCGTGCAGCATCCAATATATAGACATGATAAAAAAGAGAATGCCAATTTTAAGGGAGAAAGGTCTCGTGTTATATAAACAGAAAAAAATGCCAAATTTATTAATCACCAGTAGTGCTATAGCGCTAGTTATGGTGCTTAATGGCTGTGGCGATCAAAGTTCAAAAGATACAAGTACCGTAAGCCACAAAACCGACGCAACAAAGCCTGTGGTGATGAGCTTTAATACACCGCCTACTGCTCATGCAGGGGCAGATCAAATCGCCCGAGTAGGTGAAGTTGTTACACTCAATGGCACGCAAAGCAGTGATCCTGATCATGATTTAATGACCTTTAGCTGGACACAAGCCTCTGGACCTGCTGTTGAAATTGTTAACGCTGATACTTTAACACCTTCCTTCGTTGCGCCTGCGAGCAAGCAACCTTTGAGTTTCACTTTGGTAGTCGGTGATGGAAAGGTTGACACTGAAGCTTCAGTATCTGTCACTATTTCAAATCGAGCACCACTTGCCAATGCAGGACGAACAATTATCGCCAAGCGTGGTAGCAAAGTTATGCTTGATGGTAGTGCGAGTATTGATCCAGACAAAGATAACCTCGTTTACAAGTGGATTCAAATTCATGGTGAAAAGGTCGCCTTAAAAGATACATCCAAGATTTCACCCTTTTTTAAAATGCCTAACTCTTCAGGTTATTTGATTTTTGCCCTAACCGTGAATGATGGTACAGATGAATCCATTGCTGATACAGTTGCAGTTAAAGTGACTAACACTGCGCCCGTAGCCAAAATCGCAGGTATTCACAATAACATTATTGGTGGTAAAAAAGTTCAACTAGACGGTAGTGCAAGTTCCGATGCTGACGGTGATACCCTAGCCTATAATTGGTCTCAAACACTAGGTACGCCTGTTATGTTAGAAGATGCAAATACGGCAACTCCGCGATTTAATGCACCACAACGTCCTGATCATTTAGTATTTGAGCTTACCGTAAATGATGGCGAAAAAACTTCACATCCTGAATCATTGGTTGTTTCTGTTAAAAATGAAGTTAAACCTTTTGAGGTTGTTCCTGATATAAACAAAATTGCTAAGATGAAAGAAACGGCTGGTTTGACAGTTGCGAAAAAGGAAAAATCGACACTGGAAGTTGCTGCGGCACCTAAACCCGTTGAAAACTTCTTGCCTGAAATCGCAAAAACATTTGTCGCACCTGTAGCCGCAGCCATGGATACTCATGGAAAACCTACACATGCTAAAACAGGCGCAAAAGGTGGAGACCATAAAAAAGCCCATTGGGGTTATGACGGTGATGGTGGCCCGGAGCATTGGGCAGCTTTGGATAATAAATTTGAACTTTGTGGTAGCGGTAAACAACAATCCCCTATCGATATCCAAACCGCTGGCATGAAGCTAAGCCCTAATCCTATTGAATTTCATTACGGAACAAGTGCAATTAATGTCGTTAATAACGGACACACCATTCAAGCCAACTACGACAAAGGTAGCTATGCAATGATAGGTGGTAAACGTTATGATTTATTACAATTCCATTTTCATAGCCCGAGCGAACACACCATAGATTCAAAACCTGCTGATATGGTTGCACATATGGTACATAAAGCCGAAGACGGTGAGTTAGCTGTAGTTGGCGTTTTGTTCAACAAAGGCAAGGACAACGAATTCCTAAAACAAATTTGGAGCAACCTTCCTTTGGAATCAGGCATGAAAACAGAATCCGCTAAAACAATTTTTGCTGCTAATATGCTACCAGAAATAAAATCGTACTATCATTACACTGGCTCACTGACTACACCACCTTGTAGTGAAGGCGTTAACTGGAATGTTATGACAACAACGGTAGAAGCTTCTGAGGCACAAATTGACGCATTTACATCAATTTTCAGCAAAAGTGTAAGACCTACACAACCATTGCACGACCGAATGGTTAGCATGCAGTAATCCGTAGTAATAAAAAAGACAAAAGGGCGAAGTATTAAAACTTCGCCCTTTTTTTATGCCAGAAATACCGAAATCCTTTAAAATCACGCTATAATAATGTCCTATGGCTAAGAAAAAACCCAAACAATCAGATAACACCATCGGCGTTAATCGTAAGGCTCGCTTTGACTTTCATATCGAAGATGATTATGAAGCAGGCTTGGTGTTGGAAGGCTGGGAAGTTAAAAGCTTGCGTGCCGGTCGTTTACAATTAAATGAAGGTTATGTCTTTATCAAAAATGGGGAAGCTTTTTTATCTGCCGTCCTTATTACCCCACTACAAACAGCCTCGACCCACATAAATCCAGAAGCGCGTAGAACTCGCAAGTTATTACTTAGCCGTCGTGAAATTGACAAATTAGCAGGTCTGGTTGAGCGACAAGGCTATACATTAGTTCCCTTATCCATGTACTGGATGAGGAATAAAGTAAAACTGAAAATTGGTTTAGCTAAAGGTAAACAAAAACACGATAAACGCGCAGCAAGCAAAGATCGAGATTGGCAAAGAGACAAACAGCGCATTATGCGCGGGCGTGGTTAACAACTCTGTTTTTCTAGTATATTGATATATTATTTTCGGAAAAACGCTTACAAATTGGTATTGATTACGTTGCGAAATAATGTAAGCAAAATCTATTATAATTTTTCTTCTTTGTTCTCTTTTACTAAAGCAAATAACTGTTTTACTTCTCGATCAGTTAAATCCTGAGACTTTCCTGGCCGCACTGTGCGAGGGATAGAAACCGGCCCATAGCGAACCCGCATTAAACGACTTACCGTAACGCCTTGAGATTCCCACAAACGTCGAACTTCACGATTTCGGCCTTCACGTAAAACGACATGATACCAATGATTGGCCCCTTCACCACCCTTATCAATAATTTTATCGAATTTTGCAGGACCATCCTCTAATAACACACCTTCTTTCAATGCTTGAAGTATTTCTTTTGATACATCACCCAGTATTCGCACAGCATATTCACGTTCAACTTCCTGACTAGGGTGCATAAGATTATTGGCTAAAGTGCCATCTGTGGTGAATAGTAATAAGCCGGAAGTACTTATATCCAGCCTGCCTACCGCAATCCAGCGACCCCCAGCGAGCTTAGGTAAATTTTCAAATACTGTCTTTCGACCTTCGGGATCAGAACGTGTTGTGACTTCACCAACAGGCTTGTGGTACATCAAAACTCGGGTATCTTTCTTTTTCAATCGTGAGACGGGCACAAGCTTACCATTCACCTTTAACTTATCACCTGGCGAATAACGATCACCTAACTCAGCCGTTTTATCGTTGAGTTTTACACTACCGCGTTTAATCCATTCTTCCAGTTCCCGACGAGAGCCGTAACCCGCACGTGCGAGTATCTTTTGTAAACGTTCACCAGCAGGCTTGGTTTTATTTTTCGAGTTGTTAGTATCTTTCTTCATGAATGGAACTAAGCCTCGCCAATTTTACCGTCTTCATACGAATTTGCAGTTTTATCAGATTCTTCAACTTGCTCTTCCGCTATATTTTCTATTTCATCTTGCGAAGAATTTTCATTGTCTTTCATTGGATGGATCTGTTCTTCCAATGTTGTTGCATTGAAACCTTCACCAACTTGCTCATCAAGTTGATTTTCGGAATCAACCTGAATGGAATTTTCTTCCTCGTTCAAATGAGCAGTTTGCTCATGCAAAGCTGCTTCTATAATTTCCTCTTCTACTTCCAGTTTTTTCTCTTTTTCTATAACAACATCCAACTCAGCGGTAATAGTTTCTGGTGATTCGACATTGGGCGCTATTTGATTTGCTTCCTGATTTTCATCGCCTATCTCAGATGGTTCACTTACCACCTTTTCTTCGGGGTTTTTCTGGTCTTCTTGCATTTCACGAATAGCTTCAATCAATGCTGCATTTTGTTCTGGGTCAAGCTCTGTGGCTATGGCATCCAAATCTTTTATCTCAGACAATGGCGGTAAATCTTCGAGACTTTCTAAGTTAAAATAATCCAAAAATTCTTTAGTAGAAGCTAGTAATGCGGGGCGTCCTGGAACATCACGATGTCCAACCACCTTGATCCATTCACGCTCCTGTAGCGTTTTAATAATATTACTGCTTACACTGACGCCACGAATCTCTTCGATTTCACCACGAGTAATGGGTTGACGATAAACAATTAGTGCCAGAGTTTCTAATAAAGCTCGAGTATACTTTTGAGGTTTTTCTTCCCAAAGTCGAGACACCCATTGACTATATTCTGCTCGCACCTGAAAGCGATATCCAGTACTCACCTTTTTTAATTCAATACCATGACTTTCAAAATCTATTTCAATTGCTTGAATAACCTCTACGATCTCTTCTTTTTCGGGACGCTCACTCTCTGGGAACATTTTAATAATATGATCCACATTTAATGCTTTATCACTTGCGAATAAAAAACCTTCAACGATATTTTTTAACTTTTGATTACTCATAGTCTTGCCTTAACATGAATTGGGCCATAAACTTCAGACTGCACTACCTCAATCAATGCACCCTTAATCAATTCCAAAATTGCGAGAAAAGTCACAACAATACCTCTACGACCTTCTCTAGGGTTAAATAAAGCACTAAAATCAATAAACTTACTCTTATCCACAGAAACGGCATTTAATACTGTTGTCATTCGCTCTCGTACAGACAATGCTTCGCGCTGAATATGATGAGAATTAAATAATTCAGCGCGTTTCATCACATCTTTTAAAGCATGTAATAAATCAGGCAATGCTACATCTGGATCTGGTGTTGTACTTTCACGTTTGCAATTTATGGGTTGTGAGAGATAAAAGTCTCGTTCAAGGCGTGGTAATTCATCAATATCGTTCGCGGCTTTCTTAAATCGCTCATATTCTTGCAAGCGTCGAATCAACTCAGCACGTGGATCTTCCTCATCCTCATCAGTAACAACTTTTGGTAGCATCATACGTGATTTTATCTCAGCCAACATAGCCGCCATTACTAAATATTCACCAGCAAGCTCCAACTGAACTGATTTCATCAATTCAACATAAGACATATATTGCTTCGTGATTTCTGCAATTGGAATATCGAGAATATCAACATTTTGTTTCTTGATTAAATACAACAATAAATCAAGCGGCCCTTCAAATGCTTCAAGAAAAACTTCAAGTGCATCAGGTGGAATATAAAGATCTTGGGGTAAATCGGTAATCGCTTCGCCATTTAAAACAGCAACAGCATTATCTTGAATTTGTAAATTTAGATCAGCAAGTTCAGTCACTGGGCAACCCTATATAGATGAGATTCAATTTAAAACAAATATCGAAATAACTTCCTATTAAATCTTTTTTATTCAATAGTTAAGTGATTGCTCAGGTTGCCTTTGATTTGCTCGAGAACAAGGAAAAAGCGCGGAGTTCACAATCGGTCGCTCTAATACATCCATGTAACCGCGACACTCGAACGTCCTGTTCATCGTGAATGAGCACTTTTGACGCCGTAATTGGGCAAATCAAAGGTAAGCAGTGCAATTACCGGTAGGACAAGCCCATTGCTTGTCTTACCTCATCCATGGTTTCTCTGGCAACGTCCCGTGCTTTTTCACAACCTTCAGCTATTATACTTTTCACGGATTTTGGATCCTCTAAATACGCTTCTGCTCGTTCGCGTATTGGTCGTTGCTCCTCAAGTACTGCATTTATCACCTTTTGCTTACACTCCAAACACCCGATGGAAGCAGAAGTACAACTCTCCTTCACCCAAGTTTTAACATCATCATTGGAATATAAAATATGAAATTCCCAAACGGGACATTTTTTCGGATCACCTGGGTCCGTGCGTCGCACTCGAGCAGGATCTGTTGGCATTGTTTTTAATTTTTTCTCAACTGATTCTGGGTCTTCTCTTAAGCCAATTGTGTTGCCATAAGATTTAGACATTTTTTGTCCGTCCAGACCCGGCACTTTAGAACTTTCTGTAAGTAAAGATTGTGGTTCAGCGAGAATGATTTTTCCACCACCCTCTATGTATCCGAATAAACGCTCTCGATCACCCACAGATAAATTATGTTGTGAGGCCAAAAGCGCACGCCCAGTTTCCAAAGCTTCAGCGTCACCTTGTTCTTGGTAACGTTTTAATAAGCTCTGATAAAGCTTTGCATTTTTGCGACCCATTTTTTTAATCGCTGCTTCGGCTTTTTCTTCGTAGCCTATTTCACGACCGTATAAATGGTTAAATCGACGTGCAACTTCACGTGTTAGCTCGACATGTGCAACCTGATCTTCACCCACAGGCACTAACCCTGCGCGATATATTAAAATATCGGCACTCTGTAACAAGGGATAGCCTAGAAAACCATAAGTGGCTAGATCTTTTTCTTTTAGCTTTTCTTGCTGATCTTTGTAAGAAGGAACCCGTTCCAACCAGCCCAATGGAGTCATCATAGAAAGCAATAAATGCAATTCTGCGTGTTCGGGTACTTTAGATTGAATAAAGATTGTGGCTGAACCTGGATTAACCCCCGCGGCTAACCAATCGACCACCATGTCAAAAACACTTTCTTCAATAATCGACGGATCTTCGTAATGAGTAGTCAGCGCATGCCAATCTGCAACAAAAAAATAACTATCGTATTCATGCTGAAGGTTTACCCAGTTTTTTAGAACTCCGTGGTAATGCCCCATGTGAAGCTTACCTGTCGGACGCATACCCGACAAAACCCGATTAGAACCTGAAACGGCGACCAAACTTTACTCCTACCATGATATAAAAGCGCATAAATGAAGGGGTTAAATTCCCGTAATGCCGTGAATTATAGCACGCAACATGTTCACTGGGGGAGACAAAAGCCACGACAAGCCACCAAAAAACAACAGTCCCAGTATAATAAATAAACCATATGGTTCTAATTTACTGAATTTGTAAGATAAGGGACCAGGTAATATTGCGCTCAATACACGGCCACCATCTAAAGGCAAAATTGGCAATAAATTCAACACCATAAGAATGAGGTTTATGGTGACTCCCGCACTACCCATAAGTATTACAAAAAATAACCATGAATCCACGGACGGATTAAAAATCAGGCCGACCTTCATTACTAGTGCCCATAATATAGCCATTATGAAGTTTGACATAGGTCCTGCAATAGCCACCAATGCAACATCCCGACGTGGATTTTTGAGATTTTCCCAAGTTATAGGTACTGGTTTGGCCCAACCAAACACAAAACCACCTACCAGCACTAAAAACGCCGGTACGAGTACCGTTCCTACAGGATCAATGTGTTTAATGGGGTTGAGTGTTAAACGCCCCATCATTTGAGCCGTTTTATCACCTAACTTTTTAGCAACCCAACCATGAGCAACTTCATGAACAGTTATTGCAAAAAGCACGGGTAACACCCACACAGTAAATCGTTGAATTGCTGATAGTTCTTCCATTAAGATTCTATATTAACTAAGGTGATTGCATCTTACAGCGCTAACCAGAAAAATGCATTAAAAAGCATCACTGATTAATTAATGACGTATCACCTAATCCTTCTCTCACCACTTTCGGCACATCATCCAATAAATCTACTACGGTTGTAGGTTCTAAACCACAATAGCCGCCATCAATAATTAGGTCGACTTGCTTCGCTAAAATATCGCGCATCTCATAGGGATCTGACATCGGATATTCATCGCCGGGCAATATTAAAGTCGTACTAATTATTGGCTCACCAAGTGTATTTAACAATGCACTAACGATGGCATTATTTGGAATACGCAGACCAATGGTTTTTCGCTTGGGCGTCAACAATCTTTTTGGAACTTCTTTTGTAGCTTGCAATATAAATGTATATGGCCCTGGTGTAAGCGTTTTTATAAGACGAAAAGCAGGATTATCAAGTTTGGCATAAGTGCCTACTTCATTTAACACACTACACATCAAAGTAAAGTCATGTTTGGACTCTAACCGCCGAATGCTTCGAATACGTTCTGCTGCAGCTTTATCACCAATATGGCAACCTAAAGCGTAACATGAGTCCGTGGGATAAATAACAACACCCCCACTTCGCATAATATCTACAGCCTGGTTAATTAAACGTGACTGAGGATTATCAGGGTGGATTTGAAAAAATAAACTCATGATGGCTTAATATCCCATTCACGCCAAATAGGTTTGCAACCCTCCGGCAAAGATAATCCACGGCCCAATTCAACATAAGGATTCCCTGGATTGTGAAAGTCAGAACCCACTGAAGCGAATAATTCATAACGTCTAGCTAAAGATGCCATGTCTGATTTCTCTTTTTCTGAATAACGCTGTGCAACCACTTCTAAACCTACACCACCACAAGCTTTAAAATCCGTTACTAAGCGCTCTAACTTAGATTTGGTTAATTTGTAACGCGTTGGATGCGCAATAACTGCTTGTCCACCAGCAGAAATAATCCATCCTACGGCATCTAGCATAGGTAACCACTGGCCATTAACATAAGCCCTACCCTTTCTTCCTAGATACTTTTTAAAGCAATGCTGCATATCTTTAGCATAACCGTTTTCTAATAAAAATCTTGCGAAATGGGTTCTTGTTACTGCTTCGAAGCCAGCTTTTTCGGTTACCTTTTGCCAAACATCTTCAATACCTGTCTTTTCGAGCTTTTCGGCAATTTTTTTAGCACGTCTCACACGTTCTTTTCGAATCAGCAACAATCCTGCTTGCAAAGCTTGATTTTCTGGATCAATATTTAAACCAACAATATGAATAGTTTGATTACGATCCCAGCTAATGGAAATTTCTACACCATTAATTAATTGTAAACCCAACTCATCGGCGACAGTTTGAGCCTCATTCAAACCCTTTGTTTCATCATGATCAGTTAAAGCCAAAACGTTAACACGATTATCATGGGCGCGACGAATTAAGTCTGCTGGCGATAAGGTACCATCGGAATAATAAGAGTGACTATGTAAATCAACAATAAGTTCAGAATTCATGATTATTTTTCAAATACAACGTAAGCAACAGCAAAATCTTTTTCATCCGCTATACTAAGGTGGCTAAATAAAACTTGCTTTTCTTCAATCATTTCTTTTGCAACATGAGAAAATAACAAAATCGGCTTACCCAAATCATCATGACCAACACTAATATGCTTCATTGATATACCATTTCGAAATCCAGTACCCAATGCTTTCACCGCAGCTTCTTTTGCAGCAAACCTTTTTGCTAGAAATGCACTTTGATTATGATTATCAGAAAATTCTAAGAATTCAGTTTCGGATAAAATTCGTTGAGCAAAACGCTCACCATGTTTCTCCAAATTCTCCATCATGCGTTGCACACGCACAATATCGGTACCGATACCAAATATCACTGCTGCAAAGCCATTAATCGCGCTTCAACTATCAATCGTTTCATTTCTCTGACTGACTCAGCCAAACCTGTAAATACTGAACGAGCAATAATGGCATGCCCAATATTTAGCTCTCGAACCGATGTTAAGGCTGCGATGGGAGCAACGTTATGGTAATGCAATCCGTGGCCTGCATTTACTTCTAAATCTAAGGAAGCAGCTAGATTAACTGCCTTAACGATTTTTTCATATTCAACTTGTTGCGCTTCAGGTGATTTTGCATCTGCATAATGCCCTGTATGAATTTCAATAACCGGCGCACCTACCTCTGCTGCTGTCTCAATTTGTTTTGTATCTGCGTCAATAAATAAAGACACTCGAACGTTAACCTCAGCCATTTGCGCACAGGCGTCTTTCATTTTGTCTTTTTGTCCATAAACATCTAAACCACCTTCAGTGGTTAACTCTTCACGCTTTTCTGGTACGAGACAACAATCTAACGGTTTTACCTTTTCTGCAAAAGCCAACATCTCTGGTGTTACCGCCATTTCAAGGTTAATTTTGGTTTGCACCATATCCTGTAAAATTGTGACATCGCGCTCTTGAATATGGCGCCTATCTTCGCGCAAGTGTAAGGTAATGCCATCAGCACCGGCCTCTTCTGCAATTAACGCAGCTTGCACAGGATCTGGGTAGACGGTACCTCGCGCCTGTCGCAATGTAGCAATATGGTCGATATTAACCCCAAGAAACACATTATTTTTTAAATAAACCATTGACTTTCAACTTACTGGAAATTTTTGAAGCGGGATAATAACACAATTTAGGCGTGGGAAACATCTAAGGATAAGCTGTAAACTTAGGCTATTTTTAATAGAAAAGAGGGATATTATTGGAGGGACTATTTAGTGAAGTGTAAAATAAAAAGTCGCACCTTTGTCAGGCTCTGATTTTGCCCATACCTGGCCACCATGACGATGAATAATACGTTGCACCGTGGCTAAACCTATCCCAGTACCCTCGTAATCTTTTGAACTGTGCAAACGTTGAAAAGCCGTAAATATCTTGTCAGCGTACTGCATTTTAAATCCAACACCATTATCCTTCACATAATAGACAATTTCTCCATTTTTATTCTCTGCACCAAACATAATATTTATATGCTCAGATTTTTGAGAATATTTCCAGGCATTATTCATCAAATTGGACATGACTACGCCTATTAATCCTGAATCCGCATTACCCATAATATTAGGATCTACTTTCACACTCAAGGGTTTATCTGGATTTCGTTCGCGTAAAGTTTCCATGGATTCTTCGGCTAACTGACTTAAATTAACTTCGGTCTTTACAATCTCTGTGCGCGTAATTCGTGACAAAGAAAGTAAATCGTCAATTAAGCGCCCCATCCGCTCACCACCAACTAAAATTCGTTGTAAATAATCAAGACCTGTATCATCTAATGAATGTTTGTATTCATCTTTTAAAGCATCCGCAAAACCCGTAATAGAACGTAACGGTGCACGTAAATCGTGAGAGATAGAATAGGAAAAAGATTCTAATTCGTTGTTAACTGCACGAAGTTGATTTGTTCGTTCATCAACGACATCATCAAGATTCGCATTAGTTTTCAACAATGAATCGAAACGAAATTTCGCCTCAAGTTCAGCAGCGATTCGTGCTGCATAAATCCCAAGCAATTCTGATCCCCAAGATTTTAATGCCATAGGTTTAGTATCCATTACAGATACAATCCCAATAACTTTGTTGCTTGAATCAACTAAGGGTGCGCCAAAATAACTTTCCACACCCATAATTGTTAACAGTTCATCCTGAGGGTATAAACTTGCAGCATGGCAAGGTATTAATTCTTTGCTTTTATCCAAGATATCGAAACAAGGCGTACCTGCCAGGTTATATTCAAAGTTTTCTCCAAACTGATCACCCGACCAAACAGATATAGTCTTAATTTCTGTCTTTTCTTTATTAAGTAAACCAATAAAAGCAAACTTAACCTGAAAAATATCTGACAATTTTTTCACGCATTCCTGATAAAAAATATTACTACCTTGAGATGAAGGTGTGCGTGCTAAAGAAGCAACTAATGATTCTACCTTTGAAGACTCTGTTATATCTCTAATGGTAATTACAGCCAACGTTGAATTATTTACATTGATTGAATTGAGTCGAACATCAACCGGGATTTCTTGACCACTTTTTGATGATAAAACGGTTGTTAATGTTGTTAGGGCTAAATTAACATCTGAAAGATCATTTAAAATCTTAGTTAATTGTCCTGCATTGTAGTTAGAAAAAAGTGTTTCTAGTGGTATTTTAAGTAATTCATTAAGCTCATAACCAAGCAGTTCTGAAGCAGCTTTATTTGTTCCAATAGTCGTATATTGTTTTACATCAATGAGAAGAAAGCAATCACTGCTCCCCTCTAGAATGGCCAGGCAATTTTGTAATTCCGCATTTTCAGTCATGGATTGTTTACCTGCTTTTATTGCTTCAATCTATAATAACGCCTTCCGCATAAGCAATAATTGTACGAATTTATGTCATAAACTTAGTATATTCTCATATAATGTAAAATGGCTATTAAAATACATCTTTATAGTTTGTATTTTATCAAATGAAGAAAACTTATTTATCTAGCGATTTTTTGCGAAATTCGAGAGACATCTGAAAAAGGTAAATATTCTGGGTTGAAAAACTGTGTTGTCACTTCATCAGCAAAAAATCGACCTCTGTCAGTTAACCAAACATGACTTTCACTTTCATCAAGTAGCTTTAATGATTTTAACCAATCAATTTCTGGTTGGAATTGACTGGCTACTGTCACACCAGTTCTATTCTGAAATACTTGTTTATCAACACGAATATTCTTTAGTGGTAAAAGAAAACTTCGTCGAATTTCATCATCTTTCGTGCGGATTTTACCACGATTTACAGACACTTTTCCTGCATCAATTAAATCGTAATAACTTTGCAAACTTTGGTCACCTACATTGAGCGAAAACACACCACGTAAATTTGACCATGCTGAAACACCCACACCAGCAACATCAAATAATTCATTAGTCCAATCACGTAAATAATGGGACATCAAATTTTCACTTTTTGCAAAAATTCGAGCTTGATATTCGTGATAACCACATTCTTCAGAAATCACTTTACCTAACATTTTCATTAATAAGATTTCATCGACAGTAGCAAATTGATCTGGCTTCTTGTCAAATTGACGAATGATATTGCCCTGTCGATCTCCATGTTGCTTTATACGCAACCGATAAAGCTGATAGCCTTCTATACCTAACTCAACCACCGACATCATATTTTTTGCCCAATCTTCAACGCTTTGATTAGGATAAGCATAAATTAGATCAATAAAAACGTTTTCTATGCCTGCTTTACGCATATTATCAATGGAAATTAACGTTTGCCGATGGGTATGCGTACGCCCCATATAAGCGAGAATTGGATCATCAAAACTTTGTACACCTAAACTTATTCGATCAACACCATAGGCTTTCATTATTTTAAGTTTCGCTAGACCCTCTTCACCAATTAATGTGGTGGGTTCTGCTTCAACTGTAAACTGAGTACACTGGCTTAAATCAAAATGCGTAGTGAACATTTTCATAAACCGTTCCATTTGAACGGGCGTCAAATAGGTCGGCGTACCACCACCAATCAATACAGAACTTGTGGGAATGGACGCTAACCCCATATTATTCTTATATAACACCATCTCTCTTTCGAGATAATCCAAATAAACATCAACTTCTTCAGCTAAACTTTTTGTTTTTGTTATCCAATGACAAAATGTACATCGTGAAGGACAAAAAGGAATGTGCACATAAGCACTCAATGGACGTTCAGTTCTTTGCGAGAAATTATCAAACAGTGGTGTCTGATCCATATCTTGAAACATTGTCAGCGGAGGATAGCCAATTACTGGGAAAAATTTACTTCCACCATCGGGAAGAATTCCGGTGCTACGAATTTCATCGACATTAATTTCAGCCAAAGCATCTTTTGCCATGGCGATCCATTGACTCTGGTTCATCTACTACCCCACATTAAATTTGATTTATTTTGGTTTTATTAGAATAAGACCCTATACAAATCAACTAGTTCAAGAAGCGATATAGAGTAATTCTAACAATAACACAAAATAACAGCTGCCTATATATATCGACCAAAATAGTAAAAAACTAAGTTTATCCGCGTAAAATTACCAATCGATCTTTATTTTTGCACCCAAGGCAATAAGCGCTTTTCTATAAACTCTAATCCAAAGGTGAAAATAAATCCCAAAGCACCAATAACGAAAATTCCGGCATACATAGATAAAATTGAAAAGGTTTCCCACGATTGCCAGATTAAATAGCCGATGCCTGCATCTGCTCCGGAAAACTCAGCGGCAACCACAATAACTAGGCTATACCCGATAGCCAACTTCAATCCTGTAAATATGGCGGGTAATGAGCCAGGTAATATAATTCGCCATACGAAATTTCTACGCGGAATACGGTATACCTGCCCTACCTGGTGATGAATTTTACTAATACTCGCAACACCGTGTACTGTGTTAATGAGAACAAGAAAAAAACTTCCGATAAAAACAACAACAATTTTAGACAAATCGCCTATACCAAATATCAACATGATTAACGGCAGAATGGCTATTTTCGGAATCGGATAGAGCAAGGCAATAATGGGATAGAAAGCGACACGTACTCGATTAGATAATCCAATCGCTATACCTAGTGCAATGCCCGCAGATACACCTGTGGAATATCCAAAGAAAATCCGATAAAGGCTAGCACTAATATCCGTAATAATGCCTTCCTCAGGGCTAACGGTAAACAGATGTACAAGTACGTCGCTAGGCGGTGGGAAAAAACGAATATCAAAAACCCCGGTTCTACTACATATCTCCCACAGTAAAAAAGCGATAAGGGGTGAAACTAAATTCAGTAAACCATTTTTCATTCGCGTTAATCGCCCAACTCATTGAGCTCTTCCTGAATCAAGCAACTCGCTTGTTGTACCAACTCGAGAAATCGATCATTTTTTTTCAAAGCGAAAAAATCGCGTGGTCTTGGCAAGTCTACGTTTAATGTTGTTTTAATTGTACCCGGGTGTGCAGTCAATACAATTATCCGATCGGCAAGCAATACCGCCTCCTCAATGTCATGGGTAACAAACACCACGGTTTTATTTGCGTCCTGCCACAACTTCATTAACATTTGTTGTATTTGCAACCGTGTTTGATAATCGAGAAATACAAAAGGCTCATCCATTAATAACAAATCTGGATCAACAGCAAAACTGCGTGCAATCGAAGCACGCTGACGCATGCCACCTGACAACTGATGAGGATAATGATGAAGGAATTTACTCAGACCTACTTGTGACAAATGATGAACGCTCAGCGCCTCTGTATCTTGCGAAACCGGTGTTGCTTGGCTATCCAGAATAAATTTAATATTTTGTAACAGATTCATCCAGGGAAACAGGCCATTCTCTTGGAAGACCATCCCAATTTTGATATCTTCTCTGGACTGTTGATTGGATTGAATTGTTAGTTTGCCGGCGCTAGGTTGCTCTAATCCATTCATAATACTTAAAACTGTGGATTTTCCACAACCGCTAGGACCAAGCAAACATACAAATTCACCTGCATGAACCTCAAAGTCGAGATCTTTAAACGCCGTAGTGTCATGTTTGGCCGTACTGAAAATCTTTGTTAAATTCTCAGCTTGAATGCGAGCGCCTGAATTCATTGTGCTGTGTTGCTTTATTGAGATTTATGGAAATCCCCTGAACTAATGCTACTTGTTATCTAAATGCATTAATTCAAGGGAGTGAAGGCATGGTGTTACAAATATAAAATGTAGCTATGCAAAAACATAACCGTATTTTCGTTCAACACTATTGATAAGGACCCAATATTTCACGTGCTTTCTTCACTAAACTAAGATCTACTATTTTATCAATTTCGGGTAATTTTTTAACATAACCACGCTCGTAAAACCATTTTGCATCATTCTTCAATCCTTCAACATTGAGATCACCTTCCGGATGTAGACCTACTGGATAAGCCTTTTCATATACGCTGGCATCTTTTATCCGAGTGTATTTTGTCAGGATGTTAATAATTTCATCTTTGTTTTTTCCTTTTTCATAAGCGTCGTTGTAATCACGCAGCCCTTTAATATAAGCTGTTACCCAACCCTGCGCTTCTTTAGGATGTTTTTCCATAAACATCGGTGACATAAAAATTACGGCACTTTGCTGATTAGGATAAATTTCGTCATCGCCTGCAACACGTACGGCAAAATCATTTTTAACTGCGGCAGCTACAAAAGGCTCGATTTGAATACTTGCATCAATTGATTTATTTGCCATAGCAATGTTGATGTCAGAGTAGCCTAAGGTAATCAACTTGATGTCTTTCAAACTCAGACCAACTTTTTGCAAATACATTTCTGTGACAATTTCCTGAGAAACGCCTTTAGCGGTGACAGCCATTGTCATACCTTTAAGGTCTTTATAGGATTTGTAGCGACCACTATCAATGTGGTCTTTTCTCACGATCAGTGCAAGATAACCATGATTTGGAGTAACTGTACCCTTGTCCGCAACTATTTTAATGGGTATGTCATGCGCTACGGCATTGTACATACCCGCATTAATATTGCCACCAGCGACATACAACTGACCTGAAGCAAGAAAGGGCACCATTTTAGCCCCTGATGCTTTAAATGGATTAATCACTGGTTTAATGCCTTGCTCTTTAAAATAGCCTTTTTCTTTCGCAATAAAAACACCAACTGAGCTCATCGTCGGAGCAATACCAATGGGTACTTCTAATAAGTCCTTAGCATATACCTGATTTGTAACCGTCAAGCATAATAATAAAAACATTATTTTTTTCACTTAAAACCTCCTAACATCTAAATATGTACAAAATATAAAATTACACCCATTACAGCAATGATTGCGCCGATTATAGATGATTTTGGATTTTTTTCTCTTAAGAATAAACCGCTTATCAATAAAATAAAAATTGGGCTAGTTGAGTTTAATGCCACAGCAACTGAGGCATAGGTTAATTTTAGAGCCAATACTGACAACCAAGTTCCGACAAATGCTCCAATGAATGAAGTCAACAATAACTTCTTCAATAAGACTGGATTATTTTTCAGAGGTTGAAAATCACTGACTAACTCCTTCGCCAATAATCCCCAAACCGTCAAACCAACCACACCCCAAACCTGACGAATAAATGTCGCTTCCAAACTATCTACTTCAAACACAGCCCATTTGGTCAATAAAATACCACTGGATTCAGTCAGTACAAATAATCCTGCTACCGATAATCCACTTGCCCAAACAATATCTTGCTGAGTTTTTTCTGCTTTGCTCCATAAAACATAACTCACACCAAATACCGTTAACATTAAACTCAAATAAGCTGACACCCCCATGAATTCTTGGAACAAAAACACAGCAGCTATCGCCGTTACAACGGGAATTAACGTACCAATAAGCAAGGTCAACCGCGCGCCAAGACGTTGTATGCTTAATAAATACAAGGTGTCTCCAATACAAATACCCAATAGACCACTTAAGGCTAACATCCAAAATGTCTCCTGCCTCAAGTCAGCAAAGGGCGCTGGAAATAGAAATATCATTAAACAAACTAAAGCCACGAGACCTTTGGCTAAGTTCATCGCTTTTGCGGTCATTTCTCGACCAATTTGACCAAATAATACCGCAGCAACTGCCCACAATAATGCTGAAGTTAAAGCGGCTAACGCCCCAAAGAGGTGACTAATTGACGAATCCATAACCTAAAATCATTTAAATACCCCACAAACTAATGCCAAATTTAAAATATTTAGTAATTTCATATAGTTTTCATTCATTCAACCGATTATTCTATAATCTAAGTAGTCTTGGAAACATCTATTTGTTATGAAATTTACACAATCTTTTTGCTTTCTTATTGTTGCCCTATTTTCGTTTAATGCATCTGCTGTTGTATTTAACAATAAACCAGTCGAAGAAATTATCGACCACCCGGGCAAACTGGATTTGGTTTATTATGATTTCATTGATCAAAAACCACCCCTAGCTCCCTTACGAAAAATAAAAGCTGATTACAAATACTTTTATGTACTACCCGGTGTTGTCACGCCATCTATTCAAAGTATTTATCTACTAGAACATACCACTATTCAACCTAATGAGGTTGTATTGGATATCGGTAGTGGTTCAGGTATACAAGCAATATTCGCAGCAGAAAAAGCAAAATATGTTGTTGCCACCGACATTGATCATGCAGCGGTAGAAAATACAAAATTCAATGTAAAGGGTCACAATCTACAAAACAAAGTTGACGTTCGACAAGGAGATTTATTTGCGCCTATTAAAGCCAGTGAAAAATTTGATGTCATCATTCTCAACATCTCCTATCCCTATGACGAAAAAACACAATGGTTGTGGGAAATACATGAACGATTTTTTAAGGAGGCAAGCCAATATTTAAAACCCGGGGGCAGAATATATTATCAGGCTGGCTGGGCATTCAACATACCCAAAATTTTCGCCATGATTCAAAATAATGGATTTCACGTCATGAAGATGAATATGGTTTCCGCATTGAAATTTAAGCGCGAACCCATGGTCTTCCTAATCATTAAAGATCCCTTAAAACCCGATATTCCAATGTGATCAGTATATCTTGGGTATCTTTCCCTAGGCGTCGATTGTCAATTCATAACCTGTAAATTTCCGTAAATTAAGCACCCCACTATCTAAAATAAGATATTGGCCTTTAATTCCTTTTAAAAGACCACTCACTTCAGGTGTTTTATCAAAATTAAATGACTTTACTTTTTCGGGATATTCCAACACAGGATACTGAATTTTTACGAGAGCTGCATCTTCAACAAGCGTTATGTTGCTTTCACCAAATTTGTCCTGTAAATCGGTTATTTCTTTTTTGCACACTTCAAACAATTCATCTCTTTTAGCCTGAATATCTACTTCAACGAGGTCATTTTGTAACATTTTTCGCCAATTTGTTTTATCATTTATATGGTCTTTAAATGCGACCTCCATTAAACCCACCTGCAATCGAGTTTGTACTTTGGCAATTGGTAAGGCTTCAACGGCGCCTTGATCCATCCAACGGGTAGGAATTTGTGTTTCGCGGGTAATCCCGACTTTAAGACCTGAAGAATTAGCCAGATAAACAAAATGTGGTTTCATACAATGTGCTAATCCCCAGTCAGGTTCACGACAAGTTCCTTGCTCATAGTGACAAGTTTCTGGCTTCATAATACACATATCACAAGATGCCAATGTCTTCATACACTTAAAACAATGACCCTGACTATAACTCTTATTTGTTTTTTTACCGCAGTTTACACAATTTATGATACCTGTATAGGTCAGAGAGATTGGTTTTCCAATTAAAGGATTCATGGCAATTTTCTTTTGCCCAATGGGCAAAGTATATTGCACAACATCACCTAATTCGGTGAACATTTTTACGATATTACCGGTAGTCATTAAGTATCCAGGTGTTATTAGAAAGCAGTGGAGTTTATCACGTTTAACGAATGGATTTAATAGACTAACAAATAGCAAATTATTAGTAAGAGTGTAAAATAAGTCTTTATACTGGGCGTTTAACATCCAAAGGCAAAATAACGGTAAATGTTGAGCCTTTACCAAACTCACTATTAACCGTGATATCACCTCGCATCATTCGACAAAACTTGCGGCTGATCGTTAAGCCAAGCCCGGTTCCACCAAACTTTGTAGTGACTTGAGCATTTGCCTGAGAAAATTCTTGAAATAGATGATCGATATCTTCGGCTAAGATACCGATTCCTGTATCTGTTACCTCAAATAAAATATGAGGCTCTTGATTGATATCCATTGTCTTAATCGATAGGGTTATATAACCGTCTTTAGTAAATTTCGCAGCATTGCCAATGATATTAATAAGAACTTGTTTAACTTTTGTGGCATCGGCATTTATTTTTTCTACTTTATGATTAAAATTTAAAACTAATTTATTTCCTGTTTTATCGACCAAGGGTTGGGTCGTGGTTAACACGTCTTCGATAATTTTTGACAATTCAAATTCATGAATATCTAACTCCATTTTTCCCGCTTCAATTTTAGACAAATCAAGAATATTATTTATTAAAGACAACAAATGTTTACCGGAATTACGTATTTTTTCCAAATCATTGGATGCTGCCTCATCTTTTTTATCTTGAGCATCTTCGAGTAAAATCTCGCTGTATCCAATAATTGCATTTAACGGTGTACGTAATTCATGACTCATAGAAGATAAGAATACAGATTTTGAATTATTTGCCGCTTCTGCCCCCGCCAAAGCATTGGATAATTTAGCTTGCTCATTTTTATGTTCCGTTAAATCATGCGCATTACAAATGATCGTATGTTCATTATCATAATCAAAATTACTGTAATACAGTTCTACCGGAAATGATAATCCATTTTTACGTCGGCCCATACACTCAATCGCTGACTTGTCACTGTTTGAATTATGTGCAGCATCATCAAGCGTTGCACAATTCGAGCAATTCATCTCCGAATTACAGGGTAACAACAAAGTATTAAAAGCCTTGCCTTTTAATTCATGTGATTGGTACCCAAAGCATTTTTCAGCTGCTGTATTTAAAGACTGGACTATCATATTTTTATCCATGATAATCATAGCATCTGCCATTCTATTCATAATTTTTCTTAGATAGACTTCACTTTTTTCAACTTGCTTGTTCTTGTTAACTAAAGCGAATCTCATTTTTTCAAGGCTAGTGAATAGACTTTTGAACTCATCAATTTGTGTATTTATTTTTAAACTTTCATCGCTATTCCCATCGGAAATATTGTGCGCTGCAATCTTTAATAGTCGAAGTGAATTAGTAAACTTTGGAACAAAAATCACAATGAGAAAAACAACTAAAATTACATAACCAAGTGCAAGATAAATCCCCCTGGTATAAGCTGTATCAATACTTTCCTGAATAAGTGCCTCATCAAAACCAAATCGAACGCTACCCTTTTTATTTGTGGAATAACCATCGATTGAAGCTGATAGGAAATAGGTACTATCATCGTTTTGTGAAAAATAAAAATCTTCTTTGAAAATCACACCATCGTTCGACAGTTCTTTAGGGGAATAAATGGTACCGTTATCTAAAATTATTTCAGCAAAACTGAGATTTCCATTTAGCAACAATTCATCAAGAAAATTTTCTATATCCTTGTCATTTTTTTCCAAATAATTGATGGATTGATTGATCAACATATTTGAAGTGGAGCGAGCATTTTCTATAAACTGCTCTTGATAGGAGTTTTCAACATACTTCAAAATATTGCTAAATAGAATTGTTGTTAGCAATAAATGAATGGCAATTGCCGAAGTAACGAGAATCCCACTAAAACTTCGAAATATTTTCATTACCAGACTACCGTTAAAATGATTGTAATACACGTATATCGGAAATTCTTTCAGCTTCAGCTTTCCACATATACGCAACACTATGTTTGTTATTCATCAACAACTCTACAATGGATTTGTTTGATGAGAATTCAACCGGGGGTTTAATACCTTTACGAATTGTTCTGAGTTTGAGCTGTCTCTGATATGTTCGAGAAGTCATAAACATGATTTTTTGTAAAAATACTTCATGCAAAACATCATCACTATAATTTTGAACAGGTTTTAGGTGCTCCCCATTTTTCTTAACCTTCAAACCTAGGTATAGTTTTCGAAGTTCCTTGGCATTTAATGGTGCCAATTCAGAATCATGATTAATTACAACGACCAAAGTACGATCTAATTCACCACTCATTACGAATGAACACGAAAAAGATAAAAGAAGGATAAATAACGTTTTTCGTATCATGGGAAAACGGCACTCCACTGAAACGAAACATGTGTGTGATCATCATGCCCACCAACGCGCTGTGAAACTTCACTACTAATCGCTTGGCGTCTGGTAATATCAAACCGAACCCCTGCCAAATTACGCTGACTTTCATTATGCCCAAATAACGCTAAATATGGATCATCCTTGTAACCAAACATCCGTTCAGCCCGAGCATATATGATCCATTTGGTCGCCATATCATATTCAGCATGAACATAAGCAGCAACAAAAGAATTACTGAGCTTTTTAGCAGATTCATAACTCAGCCGATTTCTAACGACATATGCTGAAGTTGTTATACGATATGACTCTTGGGATTGATGTGAAAATATTCCAAAAATAGATTGAAGCGACTCATCAATGATATTGTTTTCAACATTTATTCTTGAAAGTCCTACAACTAGTCCAGATTCTGTAGGATCTGTTTCATCAAATTGATAAGAAATTTTGAGTAGTCCATGTAGTTTTTTATGACTAATCGAACCCAATGTATATGGCTCTAAGCCATGATGACCCAATGTTGGTGCTAACCCCGCGGCAAGTGCATAATTAAACACACCATTCTCTGTATACTGTTGCCCATCCAATAAAGCACCAGTAATATGATTTGGAAGTGCCCCTCCGGCATCCTCATACTCAATAATGCCTGGCCGATGCACGGATGTCTGCAAATACAAACCATGATGATAATTTGAGTTCCAATATCCCAATGGCGTATGAAATCGGCCCAGCCACAATGTTTTATCCCGAGCCAGATTAATACCAAATTGTAAACGTTCTATTTCTAATTCTTCATTTGTCGCAAATATTTCAGCCAATACACGGATTTTTCGATAATTTAATAAGTAAATAAAATCACTACCTATTTCAACCTCTAGCGCGTCTAAATTTTGATCTGCGTGAATACCTGGTCGGTACTCTACATGCGCAAACGGAAAAAACAGAAAATTCTGCTCTAATGAGGCTTGATCTTCAGACCCGAAAGTTTCTGTACAAATTAGCAATATTGTACTTATTACAAGAAATTTTAATTTTTTTGTCATTTATCGATGAATAATTTAGCATTTTTGGCAGTATTCTTTATATCGGTCATAAAATTCAAAGCTTTATAAACGAAAGCAATTCAATTCATATGCAAAACAAAGTGTTAGGTCTGATTAATGGAAAATTAAAACACATTATCTGCACTCCTAAATTGCCCATGTAAAACCCTTTTTAATATATGTTTTACAGCCCCTACATCCAACCCGGTTGTAATAAATTAAATTTTACCTTGCTAGACTGATCAAGATATAATCGCCGACTTTATTATTTCAACCATTGCAGAATATGACCAATAAAACAGCGATACTCAGTGAGTTTCTTTTACAAACGGATACTCAAATCCGAATTTTTGACTTAGGTAGGCGAGTGAGCAAAATTAGGCTATCTGATTTTCAACGATTCGAACGCGCAGAAATCGCTTACCCGTTCCCTTATGAACAAACCGCCTGGGTTGGATTACTTTATTGGAATAAGAAAGACAAAGAACAACATAATATTTGGTTTATTCGTATGCCATTGGATGAAACCGGTCACATTCAACTCTCAGCAAGAGATGAATTCATGCATATGCTGCTATCACGCTTTCAGGAAACCATGCAAAAAACTGAAAACCCCCAGGCTATGCAACATGTTTTAAAAGATAACCCCTATGTGTTTAAACCCACAGAAGATAAAATGTCTATTTTTCACTCTAAAGCATTGCAGGTTTTACAACAATCGCCAACGCAATTTTTTACCGATGCGATAAATTACATTCAAGGGGATAATTACCAACAATGGCAACACTTAGGAATTCAGGGTATTACGGATCTCGCAGTAAGACAAAATGAAGACACAATTCACACCGCTTTAGTAAATGCCTTACCAAGAATTCCTGACACAGTTTTCAATATTCTATGTCAAAGCATTGAAAATGAGCCGATTGATATCGACTTAGCTAATACAATTATCAAGCGTATTAAAGAGTCAAATAATGAGCAAGTTATCGCTAATGGCGTTCGTGCCCTTGCAACGTGTCAATCCACAAAATTAAAAAACGACACGATTTGTTCAGTATTAGAAAAAATAACCCCCAACCAAGCCATCATGTTGGTAGCAATTGCGGCGAAAACCTGGGAAGTTTTAGCAGATGAAAAAACACTCAAATTATTTTTAGAAAAACTCTCTTGTTCAAATGCTGGTTACGAGTTATTCAATTCATTAATGCTAGACTTAATGTTTATGCCGGGCTTACGCGAAAAAATCCTTTTGGAATTTCGAAATCCCAATCGTTCAGAAAACTTATCAAAAGCAGTTGGTACGTTTTTCCAAACTGTTAAATAGAAGAATAAACAATGGAACAGAAAATAGAAGACCGAATCATCGAACTTGAAACCAAACTGGCTTACCAAGAAGATACAATTGAGGAATTAAACCAAATCGTCACTAAGCAACAAGAAGAACTCTCTGTTCTGACGCTTGCTATACAAAAGTTACATGAACAAGTAAAACAAATGACGCCTTCTAATCTGGTATCAATTGATCAGGAAGCGCCACCGCCGCACTATTAAATTAAGAAACTGCCAATAACTCTACATCAAATATTAATGTGGCATTAGGCGGTATAACACCACCTGCACCGCGCGCTCCGTAACCTAAGTCAGAAGGAATTGTAAGCTTTCTCTTACCTCCAACTTGCATTCCAGCAACACCCTCATCCCAACCTTTGATAACCATACCCATGCCGAGTTTAAAGATAAAGGGATCATTTCGATCTAGACTCGAGTCAAACTTTGTTCCATCTTCTAGCCAGCCTGTATAGTGTACAGTTACTTGTTGCCCAACCTCAGCAATATCACCATCCCCGGCTTCCAATTCTTCGTATTTTAAACCTGAATCTGATTCAATCATTTTTTTTTACCTTTTTACATTACACCAATTAATTCAACATCAAACACTAATGCACTATTAGCAGGAATAACTGCACGTGCGGTACCCATTCTTTTTGACCCATATGCCATCTCTGGCGGGATTAACAATGTACGCTTACCACCAACTTTCATACCGGGTATACCTTCATCCCACCCTTTAATAACCATGCTTTGTCCAAGAGTAAATATTAAGGGCTCACCTAAATCGGATGATGTATCAAACAAGTCCCCTTTTTTATCTTCTGCATTATCATCATACAACCAACCACTATAATGTACGGCAACTTTGCTTTCTTTTAGTGCGAGTTCACCATCGCCGACTTTTACATCTACACGCTTTAAGGCTTTAATAATAGCGTTTGGCGACATGCTTAGATTTGGTGCAGAAGATTGAGTAGAATTATCGCAACCCGCCAGCATTCCAACTACCATAAAACACATATAAAACAAAACATTTTTTTTATACATTTTTTTGTTCATCGCATACTGGCTTTATTTTCTGCTTACAGTTTGACATAGCAAAAGCATCAAGATTATTTTCGTTGAATAATAACACAAAAATTTTTATTGCGTTTATTTTTGATACAACATTCTTAACAATTTGATCAGCACCTAAGCAAACAAATTTTTTTTTACATTTAACTATTGTAGATTCAGTTTTTTTTCCTTAAACTCCCATCCCTCATTTGATTTCATTAATATACAGCCGCTCATTTTTATACTGAGCTGTTCAAAATATGGAAAATGAAACCAAAGTTTTCGAATTGATGTGACGTTTAAAAAAATTAAAAATAATGTGTAAGGAACAAAAAGATGCTTGAACCTGTGCAGAATTGTTTTACTTTTTATCATCCCGACGGTGTATCATCAGCTCACGAATATTCTGAACAAGATGATTTATTAGCTGGTTCGGAAAATAAATCTGACGCCACATCAATCATTGCACAACAAGATTTAGCCTTATCCCCACCAACCACGAATAAAGATAGTTAATTTATATTCTTCGTTTTTCCACGGTGTAACAAAATTAGATTTTAGGCGTCCATTTTTTATCCTTACGCAAATTGGATAAAAAATGATAAAAAAACCGTATTTAGCTGTATTCGCGTTTTTCATATTCCAGGCCACATCAATAGCAACGGAATTTTCAGGTACTGCTTTTTTCTCTAGCGTCGAATGGCCAAAAACTGATTTCAGCAAACGCAATATTTCCTTTGCCGAAATACTATCTGGTGGACCACCCAAAGATGGCATTCCAGCTATTGATGACCCTGTATTTATAAAAATTGATCAAGCACAACATTGGCTTGATGATTTCGAACCGGTAATCAGTGTTGAAATAAACGGCAACGTAAGAGCCTACCCTTTACAGATTCTAATGTTTCACGAAATTGTAAATGACAAAATTGATGAGCAAGCCATAAGCATAACTTTTTGCCCCTTATGTAATACCTCCATCGTATTCTCTCGTGAAGTCGATGGTAAACGTTTAGATTTTGGTACTACGGGAAGATTACGCAACAGTGACTTAATCATGTACGATCGCCAAACAGAATCCTGGTGGCAACAATTTACAGGTGAAGCCATGATTGGGTTTTATACAGGCAGCAAGCTTACTGAATTAGATTCTCAAATTATCTCTTTTGAAAACTTTCGAAAACATAATCCGAATGGTTTGGTGTTAAGTCGAAATACCGGCTTTGATCGCCAATACGGCAACAATCCATATCGCGGGTATGATCACATTGATAACGTACCTTTTTTAATGCAAGGTTCTGTTGACGAGAGGCTACCCCCCATGGAACGCGTACTGAGTGTAAAACTAAACAATAAACGTAAGTTGTATCCATTTTCAGCACTAATGCAATCGACAATATTACATGACAATGTTTCAAATGCACCCTTGGTTATCTTTAAAACTGGTGAAACTTACTCCGTCTTAGATCAAAGCAAAATCAGTTCTTCAAAAAAAATTCCAGCATATACGGTATTTTCTTCGCAGCTAAACAAAGAAACATTACATTTCTATTTAAAAAATGGTGTCATTCGAGATCGGGAAACAAATAGTCAATGGGATATAATGGGGCAATCAACGCATGGAAAATTAAAAGGCCAACAGCTAAAAACCGTACAGCACGGGATACATTTTGCCTTTGCTTGGTTAGCTTTTAATCCTGACGTGGAAATCTACACAATTACTCAATAAAATTATCAATAACTGCGCAAAGTATTTACCAGGGAATGATACTTCCATCTACTTCATAAAAACTGCCACTGTCATCCGGAGTCACATTTTCTAAAGTATGAAACATTTGATTCACACTTTCTCGTGCAGTGATTTCGGCATGCGGGCCACCCATATCTGTTTTTACCCAACCCGGGTGCAACATAACACAAGAAATTCCACGTGACTTTAAATCAATCGACATGCTTTTCATCACGGCATTCAATGCAGTTTTACTTGAACGGTAAATATAACTACCACCCGAACCATTATCAGCCATACTTCCCATTTTACTACTTAACGTAGCTATCAATTTTTTTTCACTGCGAGCGATATTTTCAACAAACGCTTCAGAAACCTGCATGGGTGCAATGGTATTTATGCGGAAGGTTTTCAACCAATCCTCTTCATCAACATGACCAAAACTGTGTTCCATTGAACCGTAAACACCCGCATTGTTAATCAAAATATCAATTGTTTCATTTCTTAATTCATAAGCCAGCGCTTGAATCTGGGCTTTATCAGTAATATCTAAAACATGCATACTAACCAAACCACCGGACATTCTGGTCACTTCTGATAATTTATCTGCCTCATGGGGATTACGACAACAGGCAAAAACCCGCCATTGTTTATTCACAGCGGATTTGACCATTTGCAAACCAATACCACGGTTTGTACCGGTAATTAGTACATTCATCAAGCGTGTACCTCAGCGTTTAAACTACAAGGGTGCTCAGACATATTGCCTTCAGCCACAGCTTCAGTTGTCATTCCCAAGCGTTTTATCAATGTCATATCATCATTAGTTTCTGGGTTCTCTGTGGTTAACAGTTTTTCACCATAGAAAATAGAGTTAGCCCCCGCGAAAAAACACATGGCTTGTAATTCATCAGACATTTCGGTTCTACCAGCAGATAAACGTACATACGATTTTGGCATGAGTATTCTTGCGACAGCGATAGTCCGCACAAAGTCAATGCCATCGAGTTTTTCCTGACCATACATAGGGGTACCTTTTACCTGTACTAATAAATTAATTGGCACACTTTCAGGATGTTGTTCTAAGTTAGACAGTTGTTGCAACATAGATGCGCGATCAGTTTCTGTCTCACCCATACCAATAATACCGCCACTACAAACATTAATACCGGCTTGTCGAACGTTTTGTAACGTGTCCAAACGATCTTGATATGTTCTTGTAGTAATAACGTTGCCATAAAACTCGGGTGAAGTATCTAAGTTGTGGTTATAGTAATCCAAACCCGAATCTTTTAATCGTTGTGCTTGAGGTTCGGTTAACATACCCAGGGTTAAGCAAGTTTCCATCCCCATATCCCGTACCACTTCTACCATTTCAATCACTTTATCTAGGTTTTTATCGGTAGGATTTCGCCACGCTGCACCCATGCAAAATCTACTGGAACCAGCATCCTTGGCCTTTTGTGCATTTTCAATGACTTCATCGAGAGGTAATAACTTTTCCCGCTCTAGTTCAGTTTCATAGCGTGAACTTTGTGAACAGTAACCACAATCTTCTGGGCAAGCACCTGTCTTTATGCTTAATAGCGTACTAATTTGAACTTCATTTGGATTGAAAGATTCACGGTGAATTGATTGTGCTTGAAACAACAAATCGTTAAACGGGAGTTGCAGTAAATCATTGATCTCTTGCAAAGACCAATCGTGACGTAATTGTGTCATGGATTAATATTCCGGCTTATTTGAGTAATTGGTTAACAATATCTGTTAAGGAGTTTAAATCAGAACGCAAGGCAGAAACTTCCGCCCGTAATTCATCTAATTCATTTTTTTCTGCACTAACAGTTTGTGGTATTGGTTCAACGGGCGCTTCTGTTTCTGCTAATGGAGCAGAAAATAAATGTTGATAGCGAATTTCTCGTCGGCCTGGCTCCCTTGCCATTGCAGCAACATAAGGCCCGCCTTTTTTGTCTGATAATGTTTTTAACGTAGCTTCTACATCTGTTAGAGATTCAAAATTGCACATTCGATTTGTTCGCGTACGTATCTCACCCACGGTTTGTGGCCCGCGTACAAATAACACAGATAAAACACCTAATTCATTTTGTGAACAATCAAACTCTTTTGTGAGTGTACCACTGAGCTTATGTGCATATTTTAATACCCTAGCACCTGCCATTTGTTGTTCTCGCGCCATGTTTAAACTAATTAAACCTTGTACGGCGTCCAATACCTCGGATTCCAATAAACTCATCACCGGTTCACGATTAGACTTTTGATTACACGCGTTCGTCAACCCACTCAAGGTGAGTGGATAATAATCAGGTGTGGTCAACTGCTTTTCAATTAAGCAACCTAAAACTCTGATTTGAGTTTGATTTAAATCCAATTTCATCACGTTATAAATTAATTATTCTTGACTGCGGCAGTATTGTCTTTCAATATTATAAAGAAAAAATTAATACTAAATAAGCCCTGGAAATGCATCTATCGAGGAATTAATTTTCTCGTTAAATTCAAGGGGTTATTCAGATATGTGTAAGTTAGTTTACGCTAAACTGTGAATTAAAGTAAAAATAAATCGAAGTACGTCATAAATATAATAATAACTATTTGTTTTTTCTAGCTATTTCATGTAACTGCTAATACAAAACAAACCAGGACCAACTACTCATGTGGACAAATAATCACATTGTTTTTCGATTCATCCTTTTTTTAGCCTTCATTTTACTTACCGCTTGCGGTAGCGGATCAAAAACGGACAATCCCAATACCGATTCTGGAAACATCACGCCAAGAGCTGTTACCGGCATCGAAATTACCAGTACAAATAACGAGCCAACCACAAATGATACCGCCGAACTTCAAGTCATAGCGACTTTTGATGATGGTACAAGCAAAGACATAACCTCAGAAATCACCCTGGAAAGTAGCAATACCGAGGTTGTCACCATTACTGACGGATCATTGGTTACTCACGAGTTCATTGATGACGTGACCATCTCGGCTACATATGAAGCGGAACAGGTAAGCCGTACATTTAGGGTCAGTGCGCCAGCAAACGCCACACTTTCTTCATTGGAGTTTTTACCTGATACCGATTTAGTTTCACTCACGCCAAATAGCGAAATTGTTGTTGTTGCCAAATACAGTGATGACTACTCTATTGATAAAAATAAAGTTTTCACAATTAACGCAATCGAACCTTCGACAACTGACGACTCAGTTACTTACGAACTCAGCAATGAAGATGCTAAGTTTACAGCGGTTGTTACTGATCCAAATCAAACATCTCCCAGTGCGCCACTCGCAGTCTTAGCCACACTTTCTAGTATTGTGATTCAAACATCTAATTCCAGCGTAGAGTCCGGTTCGACAATTACCGTCAGTGCACAGGCTTTATACAGTGACGATACAAGCGCTGATATTACTCAGACAGTTGATTGGACATCCAATAATGTCACCTCTCTGGAATATGTTCCAAACTCCAATACTTTCCTTGCAAATAATGTTGCCGGCATAGCCAATATAAGCGCAAGTGCTAATGCTATCGTCTCAAATACCTTGGCGATTGACATCATAGTGCCGGTTCTAAATACTCCAGCGCCTGCTGAGGTGACATTAGATTCAATCAGTATAACGCCAAGTTCACAAGAAATTGTCTCAAATTCATCAATCACTTTTGAAGCATTAGGGCAATACAGTGATCAGAGCACTCAAACAATTACCGCTGATGTTAATTGGTTGTCCAGTAATACAGCCGTTTTAGAATCAACAAATGGGAATCATATTTTTAATGGCAAATCTACAGGGTCCGCGACGGTAACCGCATCATTGGGTAACATAAACGCTGCTGTAGAAATTACCGTTACACAAGCAGCACAATCTGCAGTTGTTACATTGCAATCGCTTAAGATTACCCCCACTTCTTCAACCATTCAGGCAGGTGAGAGTCAGACTTATATACTCACTGGAAAATATAGTGACAACCCAACTACCGATGTAGCAATAACTTCCCCTATAAATTGGAACATCAGTGGTAGCGCAACTAGTCCAACAATAAACAATAATACCGCGACATTTACGCCAAGCAACGCAGGTAGTTACACCGTAACAGCAACTACCGAAGGACAACCTCCTCAAACAGCAAACTTAGTGGTCCAAGTTGCTAATGCTGTCATAGACCCGAGCGTTACTAATATTCAAATTTTGCTCGCTAATGATAATCCTAATTTAATTAGCAACACTCAGAACAATAGTGTTGTTGTTCGATTAAACTATGTCGACGGTTCCAGTGAAACGGTAACCGACCAAATCGCGTGGGAAGTTGAAAAACCTCAATTATTGACTGCTATTGGGGGAAACATACAAACCGGAAGTTTATTGGGACAAACACGATTAACCGCCCGCTTAAACACCTTAGGTTTGCAAACTTTTGTCAATGTATCGGTTATTCCAAAGGACGGTGCAGCAATCAATGCAATTGAAATTACTGAACCTCATATCACGATGTTAACAAAATCTAATACTACCCTTTCAGTTAAAGGCATTTATGATGACGGATCCGAAGCATTGCTTACCCAAGGACTCAATTGGTTTTCAAATGACGAATTGGTGGCTTCAGTAGATAATACTGGACAAGTAACCTCGAATAATTTAAGTACTTCAACAACCATTTCAGCAATCTATACAGATCCGGTAAGCAATATAACGTTCACTGATGGCGTAACTGTTAACATATTTAACACGGGCAGTTTTGATTATATAAAAATAGCGCCCTCCAACGCTTCATCTTTCACACGTGTAGAGGACAAATCTGACCTGAACGTTCGTCCAATCATTCATGCATTTGAAAACCCAGCGGGTTTATTGAAAGATATCCCTCTACCATCACAAAATATTGGTTACTATGTCACGTTAGTCATGCCAAATACTAACGAAAGATTTGCGCTCATACTTGACGACCTTAATTCAGTCAATTACGACAATGGCAATGCAACAATACTTTATCTACCCCCTGATGATAAAATTGCTTACATTTCTACAAATGAAACGTCTGTTAATGTAACTTTAACGCAATTTGACACTGCAACCGGTGGTCAAGCGATAGGTAATTTTAGCGCCACGCTTTGCA
>Ga0316207_10000758_pt1 | contig 46098 bp, 35 predicted proteins | sample 6weekpyrite_MG_FD_204943 | JGI IMG/M metagenome (GOLD analysis project Ga0316207, IMG submission 204943) | Microbial mat bacterial communities from mineral coupon in-situ incubated in ocean water Damariscotta River, Maine, United States -... | ecosystem: Environmental > Aquatic > Marine >... | reverse complement strand
CGTTCGGTGATCGTTCCCAGTTTTATAAAATCCAGCCCTATGTTATTGCCCTGTTTACCGGTAAAGGTATTCCGATGTTATGGCAGGGGCAGGAGTTTGCGGAGAACTGGGGCATGCCCAACTGGGGGCTGGGACGAAATTTGTATTCACGCCCGTTACACTGGCAATATTTTTATGATCGTTATGGCCGGGCATTAATTCGGCTGTATCGAATTATGGGCACATTGCGGCGTAATTTACCGGTCCTGTCCAGCCGGGGTGATTTTTATTTTTACAATTCTGAAGATTATACCCGGCAAAAGATTGTTGTTTTTAGACGCGGAGCTAAAGCAACCGACCATCAGCCTGATGAACTTGCCATGGTCATTATTAATTTTTCTGACACTAGCCAGGAGGTCTGGTTATCTTTTCCAGCGCAGGGCCAGTGGCAGGAACAGATTGATAAGGATGAGCCGGGTGCTCAGCCGACGATTGAGGTTACTGCCGATGGGGAATGGCATAAGGTGGTTGTGCCATCTTATTATGGTTGTGTTTATCTAAAGCTTTAATTTTAAGTAAATGGTTGTTGGTTTTTGCATTTTTGTTGCGCTGGTATATATATTGATGAATATCATTTTATGTAGAATGTAAGGTATGCCCGATATTAAAGCATGATATTCAGAATCTTTGAAAACGCTAAAAATAGAAAGGGAGAGCGCCATGGCCAGGCGACTAATTAAGCATTTGTTTCAGGGGCTTGAACAGTTTTTTCTGTTCAAGTACGTACCTGAGCTGAGTGAAATGAATGACTTGATCAAACAGACAGATGAGCTGAAGGAGCGGATAAAGGACAAACAGGAAGCCAATCTCGTAGCGCCAGATGCCCTGGACTGTTTATTAGTGGCATACGATAAAATAAGATTGCAATGGGAGTTCAATTCCAAAGGACTGGTGGGGGAAAAAGATGGCGAGAAATGGGCCGATGTTGGCAGTAAAAAAAAGGGCGATCTGTACTGGAAAGTTAATGCCATTTATAAAGCCCTACGAGGTTTACGCTCATCTGATATGTGTACTGGTGTTCTGGTTTTTTCTGTGTTGTTGCTGTTTCTGACGTTCTCCATGGCAAGTTACCTGTATTTTCACCCCAGTAGTGACACAAAAAGGGCTGATAGTCTGGTTATGGAAAAAAATCTCAATACTATGCGTTATCAGTTAACAGCTGTCAGCGCTCTACCTGCGACTGATAAAAACAGGCTTGCTAAAACCTGGCAGAAAATAAACTCAGCCCATGAGCGGTTTGAGGATAAGTTTATTGAAAGTTTGCCGGTTGAAATCAGTTTGTCCAGTTTGAAGAATGATCTGAAATCTCTCAACTCGGCTATCGAGGGTAAAAATAGCGAGTCAGCCCTTGACGCCCTTAGCAAGGTGGAAGTGTTTTTTTCAGCGCATATAAAAATAGATGAAGCGCTGCAACATGAAAAAATTATCCTGCTATATACTCAGTTGGAGCAGCTCACTTTACAACTGACTTCTTTCGACCCTGGTGATATGGAGCCAGCTGAAACAGAGGCAGCATGGACAGCTGTAACAGCTAGCTATAAACAAGTTAAAGAGGGGCTTCTTGAGTTGCCGATTAGTCATGGCACCGAGCAACGTCTGGGAAAACTTCTTGCTAATATAAACAGGGAGGACCTGGATGAATCACGCAAAATCCTTGCTGAGTTGAAAGTTAATATTGACAGTGACATCCTCAATATGCGCGAGACCTTCTTCTATACGAAAAACCCATTGAAGTGGCTGGAGATTGCAACCTGGTCCTGGTTTGGTGTGTTGGTCGGTGTCATCTTCTATGTTACAAAGCAATTAAAACTGGGAGTATTTGATCGTCAGGATGTGCCCAGTATACTCGGCGAAATTTTTATGGCACCCATTGTCACCTGTGTGATTTTTTTCCTGTTTGATGCATCGGGTATAACGGAATTTTCTCCTACCGATGATTCAATTGTGATCGTTCTCGGATTTGCATTTATATTTGGGTATGCAATTAGAAGGACCATTGGTTTACTGGATAATATTAAACAAAGGTTGTTACCTAGTCCGTGAGACAACTAACTAAAACATCACAGGTTTTATTACTACGTTATTTTGATAGTAACTCCGGATCCAGGAAAGACGATTTAGATAAGCTCATTATTATTTACATAAACACCGCCACATCAATATCACCTTCTTTGCGCAGGACATTGATACCGACATCATTTGGGTGTCGGCGAAAGGCCAGGTCTATAACCTTGTTACCAAAACGAAGGTTTGTAATTTGCAGCCGTTGAATATAGTGGGGGAGTTGGGGTTTATTAAATTTTATCTGTGGTTTTTCGGCAGAGAAGCTCATGCCAAGGCAGGCCTGCAACATTTGAAAAACCGCACCACTGGCCCAGGCCTGTGGTGAACAGGCAACGGGGTAGAGTGTTGGGCCCTGGCCTTCGAGTCGATCGAAGCCACAGAATAATTCGGGCAGTCGGTTTAAATCCAGGACAATGCTGACATCAAACAAGCCGGTTAAAATCTGCATGGCCTCATCTCGAAAACCATAACGCGCCAGCCCCATTGCCGTTATGGCATTATCATGAGGCCAGATTGAACCATTGTGATAGGACATGGGATTATAATTAACTTCCGAATTGGCCAGGGTTCGTACTCCCCAGCCTGAAAATAATTCCTTTGATAAAAGTGTTTCGGCGGTACGACGTGCATATTCCTCATTCACTATTCCGCTATACAGAAGATGACCCGCATTGGATGACTTTACTTTACACGCTTGCTTGTCACCATCAAGCGCCAGGGCGAACGTCGAAAGCTCTTCACACCAGAACATTTTATTAAATTTTTGCTTAAGTGTTTCCGCCTGTTTTAACAACTGTGATGCACGTTCCTCTTCACCAAACAAACGGGCGAATTTAGCAACGGTCTGTTTTGCCTGATAAACATAAGCCTGAACTTCACACAACACAATGGGGCCTTTCGCCGGGGAACCATCCTGATGCATGATGCTGTCATCGGAATCTTTCCAGCCCTGTTGTAATAAACCGTTGCTGCATTCCCTGGCATATTCGACAAAACCATCACCGTCGCGATCACCATAACGGTCAATCCACATGAGTGCCTGTTCAATGTTTGGCCAGATACTTTCAATAAATGTTCGGTCACCAGTGCGTTCATAATATTCACCGGCGAGGATGATAAACAGCGGGGTGGCATCGATGGTGCCATAGTACAGTTTGAAAGGAATCTCACCGAGTTCAGCCAGTTCACCCTTACGGGTTTCATGGAGAATTTTTCCGGGTTCCGCATCGGATGCGGGATTATGTTCGGTGGCCTGGTTCGTGGCAAGAAAGGCTAAAACGCCTTTAGCTATTTCCGGGTAAAGCCAGAGATACTGTAATGCGGTGATGATGCCATCGCGACCAAAGGCGGTACTGAACCAGGGCACACCGGCATAAGGATAGGCACCGTGCTCGGTGAAAGTGGTTAACATGTAAAGGTCTGCGGCGGATCGATTTATCCAGTCATTGAATTGTTCATTTGAGGTATAAATGTTAGCGGTGGTCGTATTGAATTTTTCAACATGATTATTTATTTTCTGCATCGCCTGCAGGTAAGACAAAGCTTGTGGTTTGTCATCACCCGTTTCACAAACAATACTAATATAAAACTCCTGCTGCTGGTGTGGTTGCAGGCTTATGGGAAACTGGGCACTGTGCCCGTTAATCATCTCTGGTGTGCTACTAAAGTGGATATGGGTGTGCCGGGTTACACCGTCCAGTCCGCGGTATCCCAGGCAGATTTCATTATCTGCACAGGTAACAGGCAATCGTTCCCCTGATTTTTTCCGATGCAGTCCGCGAACCTGGAAAATATCGTTATAGTCGGCTTCGATTTCAAATTCCATTGTGAAATTAATTTTTTTTCCACTGAAATTTTGCAAACGAATATGTTCATATTGCACCGCTTCCATTAACAATTTACAGCGGAAGACATGCAGAGTACCTTTAGGTATGCTGCAATGTTTTGATGTAAACAGATCCGGCGTTGTTAGATCAGTGGTCATTAGACTGTTGTCTTTTTTAACCGTTGAATTTAATAACATTGGCCGATGTTGATTAATGGAAAGTTCAAAGCGTGATAAAAAACGTGTGCCAGTATGATACAGACCCTGGTCACCAATACCGATATGCTGGATATCACCATGGCGATCAAACAAACCAAAGGTCTCCCCCTGTTTTAATACCCGCGTGCGATCATCTGCACGTGATGAGGTTGCCAGTACATACCATTTTTCTTCTATGAGTATGGCGTCGTCCATTTGTTATCCTGCCAGTCGGGGGTGAAAGTTTGATTCAATTAAAGAAGCATAAGCTTTTAAATAATCCTGCGTCATGCGTCGGGCTGAAAATCGTGTTTGAAAAATATGCCGGCAACAATGTCGGCTTATGCTTTCAATTTTTTCTACGCAATTAATAGCTTGCTCGATATTCTCGACAATAAAACCGGTTTCACCATGGTTCATTACTTCAGGTACAGAGCCGCGACGATAAGCGATTGTCGGTGTACCGCAGGCCATGGCCTCTATCATCACCAGTCCAAAGGGTTCGGGCCACTCAATGGGAAAAAGCAGGGCATAGGCATTGCCAAGAAAATTATTTTTTTCGACCTCATTAATTTCTCCAACATATTCAATGAGCGGGTGTTTTAACAAAGGTTTAATACGATCGTTAAAGTAGTCTTTGTCCACCTTATCAATCTTCGCTGCAATTTTTAATTCCATGCCCGTGCGTATGGCGATCTCTATCCCGGCTTCGATTCCTTTCTCTGGTGAAAGGCGACCTAAAAAAGCAAGGTAACTTCCGGTAGCGGGCTGGAAAGAATAGGTTTCTTCTGGCACACCGTTATACACAGTGGCCAGCCAGTTGGCGAAGGGCAGTGACAGGCGTTGATGATTAGAAATGGAAACAACCGGCATATCAGTAAATTCACGATAAATATCCTGCAAGCTTGAGATATCCAGTCGGCCATGCAAGGTGGTTAATTGTGGAATGTTGAGCTGGCGTGACAGTGGAAAGTGCAGGTAATCGATATGAAAATGAATGATGTCATATTCCCATGATCGTTTACTTAATTCTTCAAGCAGCAAGATGTGGTAAGCAAAGTGGTCATCACTTTGGATCAGGCGCAGTGCTCGATCAACAACGGGAACCAGGTGTGCAGATGTAATGGAATCACCACTGGCGAACAGGGTGACATCATGACCCTGTTTGACCAGTTCCTCAGTAAGATAAGAAACAACACGCTCCGTACCCCCATAAAGTTTGGGGGGAACACTTTCATGTAAAGGAGCCACCTGAGCAATTTTCATTTGACTGATCTCCTCCTAAAAGCCAGTCGTTGGTTCAAATTTTTTTAAAGGAAACAGTTTATTGTCATATTTTATTTAGGTGTTCGTCATTGATCAGGATCATTAATTTATGAATTAAAAAACATACAAGCTCTAGCCAAAAGCAGACTGACATATGCTTGCTATACTCGGGGACAGGGCGCTAAAAAGCAGCGGACTGTCCCTGATGGAGATGTGCCTTAACAGGGCACAGATATTGAGAAAATGAAATAGGGAAAGCTCAGTTAGTGGGGTAACAACATTCAGTATCCGTTAGTTGTAATCTTAACTGGGCAGCTGTAAAGTGATAATAGTACTTAATCAATTGATGCGGTTTCGGATTGATAACCTAAGGCTGCACATAAAATGAAACCTGAAGAGGAAAAACTCTATTTATTACTAATTAGTATTCACGGTCTGATTCGTGGTCATGATTTCGAGTTAGGCCGGGATGCGGATACCGGTGGCCAAACCAAATATGTGGTTGAGTTGGCCCGGGTTCTGGGTGGGCATCCGGATGTTGCCAGGGTTGATCTGGTAACCCGAAGAATTGATGATAACTCTGTCAGTCCTGATTATTCTAAACGTACCGAACCGCTCAACGGAAAAGTTAATATTATTCGTATCGATTGTGATGATCAATTGTATCTTCCTAAAGAACAGCTCTGGGACTATCTCGATAGCTTTGCCGACAATTTATTGAATTTTCTTCACAGCAATAATCTCACACCGCATATTATTCATAGCCATTATGCGGATGCCGGTTATGTTGGTACGCGTTTATCACACCAGTTAAGTGTGCCCCTGGTTCATACCGGCCATTCACTGGGGCGAAGCAAGCGTAAACGTTTACTGGCCAGTGGTGTAAAAGGTGATGAAATTGAAAAGCGCTATAACATGTCACGGCGAATCAATGCAGAAGAAACCACCCTGGGTGTCGCCGACAGGGTAATTACCAGTACCCATCAGGAAATTGAAGAACAATATGGTTTATACGATTACTATCAACCCAACCAGATGCGGGTGGTGCCGCCGGGTACCGACTTAACAAAATTTCATCCACCGGATGGCTCTGAACTGAAGAGTGATATAGCTCGAGTGATAGACCGTTTCTTCCATGATTCTGATAAACACATGGTATTAGCATTATCACGACCGGACCAGAGAAAAAATATTAATACCCTGATTGAAGCTTTTGGTGAATCCGAAGCCTTACAACAGGTGGCTAATCTGCTGATTATTGTTGGCAACCGTGATGATATTCGGGATTTGGAGTCCGGCGCTCAGGAAGTACTCACGGATATTTTACTCACCATAGATCAGTATGATTTGTACGGCAAAGTCGCTATTCCAAAACACCATACGGCGGATGAGGTGCCGATTATTTATCGTCTTGCGGCTTTATCCGGTGGGGCGTTTATTAACCCGGCGTTAACCGAACCCTTCGGTTTAACACTAATAGAAGCAGCTGCCAGTGGTTTACCCCTGGTGGCAACGGAAGATGGCGGGCCAGTCGATATTATTGAAAACTGTCGTAATGGTTACCTGATTGATCCACTGGACAAGCCATTGATCGCAGAAACTTTACTGACCCTTCTCAATGACAAACCTGAATGGCAACAGCTGGCAGTCAACGGTATAAGCGGGGTGAATAAACATTATTCATGGCAGGCCCATGCAAAAAAATATCTGGAAGTTATCAAACCGATTATTGAAAAAACTGAACCGGTAGTACGTATGGATTTACAACGTCGCTCTATGCTTTATGTTAATCGTGCCCTGTTCTCAGACCTGGACCAGAGCCTGTTAGGTGATCCGGCGTATTTGCCTGAACTCTCCCGTATCCTGAAGGAAAATACTCGCTGCAGTAGTTTTGGTATAGCCACCGGACGTCGACTGGATTCGGCGTTGAAACTGATTAAGGTTCATAAGATTCCTCACCCGGATGTGCTGGTGACCAGCCTGGGTACAGAAATTTATTATGGTTCGAATTTAACCCGTGATACGGCATGGACAGATCATATTGATTACTTATGGCGGCCGACTAAAGTGCGCGGTCTTCTTAACGATCTTCCAGGTTTGCGCCTGCAACCCAAAGTTGAACAAAGTCGTTATAAAATCAGTTATTACTATGAGGCGGCCATTGCTCCGGATGTGGAAGAAATAAGGCAGCTATTATCGCAACATGAACAAACGGTTAACGTAGTTTTCTCTTTTGGACAGTATTTAGACATCGTGCCAGTGCGCGCATCAAAGGGGCTGGCCTTACGCTGGTATGCAGAACAGTGGGACATTCCACTGGGGCATATTCTGGTAGCGGGCGGTTCAGGTGCAGATGAAGACATGATTCGGGGCAATACCCTGGCCGTGCTGGTGGCGAATCGTCATAATGAAGAATTATCCGATCTGCATGATCTTGAAAGGATGTATTTTGCCAAACAGCCCTATGCTGCTGGAATTATAGAGGCAATTGAATATTACGATTTTTTTCAAACGTGCAGGGTACCGGGTGAATGAGTCGTTTATTATTATGCACTGATCTCGATCGAACCCTGTTACCCAATGGTACGCAGCCAGAATCTGAACGGGCAAGAAAAAGGTTTAGTCAGTTGGTTAAGTGCGCACAGGTAACGCTGGTTTATGTCACCGGTCGTCATCAGCAACTGGTGGAACAGGGGATAGAAGAATACAATTTGCCCCAGGCGGATTTTGTTATCGCCGATGTGGGTTCAACAATATATGAAATTGCAGAAACAGGCTGGCATCATCAGGAAATCTGGGAAAAGATTATTGCAGGAGACTGGCAGGGTAAAAGTGCAATTGAGTTAATTGAGCTGTTTGACAGTATTAAAGAAATACAGCTTCAGGAACAGAGCAAACAAAGTACCCACAAACTCAGTTATTACGTTTCACTTAGTGTCGATCATCAACTCATCTTGAACACTATGACGCGGATATTGGAACAGCAATCAATAGAAGCAAATCTAATCTGGAGTGTTGATCCACTGGCCAATATTGGTTTACTGGATGTGTTACCTGCGAGTGCGGGTAAGCGCCAGGCGATAGAATTTTTAAGGCAGCGATTGGGTTTTGATTATTCAGAAACGGTTTTTTCAGGTGATAGCGGCAATGACATTTGTGTGTTGAGCAGCCCAATTCAGTCGGTGCTGGTGGCTAATGCCGATGAGGATGTTCGAGAGGCAGCCATTAAACAGGCACAGGTCAATCATCAAGAAGAAAATTTATATCTTGCACGGGGAAACTTTATGGGAATGAATGGCAATTACAGCGCAGGCATACTGGAAGGTGTTGTCCATTTTATGCCGTTGGCAGAAAACTGGTTCAAAGATTAATGGCACTTAACTTAAGACAAACTAAACATAAAATAACTGCCACAGAGACACAGGGAGCACGGAGGAATTCTTAATTAAGCGTAGGGTGGGTCAAGCGAAGCGGATCCACCGTTATCACGAAGTCTGGTGGATCCGCTTCGCTTGACCCACCCTACAAATGCTTTATATTTCTGTTGTTTATGAAAATTCGGATGTTTAGTGTTTATACTTAAAGTCAGTACCATCAGGTTTAGTGAGCCAATATGATTCATTCTAAAAAAATTTCAGGGCCCATAATATTTGGCGAGGTGTTGTTCGATTGTTTTCCGGACGGTAGCCGTGTTCTCGGTGGCGCGCCGTTTAATGTGGCCTGGCATAGCCAGGCGTTTGGCTTACAGCCCCTGTTTATATCCCGGGTAGGCAATGACCCATTAGGACGCGAAGTAAGATCAGCCATGCTCGACTGGGGAATGGCGACCTCCGGTCTGCAACTGGACTCCACCCATGCCACTGGCATTGTGGATGTGAGTTTTAATGATGGTGAGCCGTCTTATAACATAGTTGAAAACAGTGCCTGGGATTTTATCGATAATCAGGAAATACCACCCATCGATAATCAGCATTTTTTATATCATGGCTCCCTTGCCCTGAGAAATCCATTAGCTGCCGCGAGCCTGGCAGATTTGCAACAACACTGTAGCCAGTCAATTTTCATCGACGTCAATCTTCGCCCACCCTGGTGGGAAAAGTCATTGATTGAAAAGAGTATACGGAAAGCTCGCTGGATAAAGCTCAATGTTGATGAACTCGCATTAATTGTGCCAGAGCATCCGGATACAGATTCAAGAATACGTTATCTGTTATTACATCTGGATGTTGAGTTAATTATTGTCACCCTGGGTGAAGCTGGGGCGATGGCGGCAAGCCATAATGAATGGTGTTCGGTACAACCAGAAAAGGGCAGTAATGTGGTGGATACGGTGGGTGCCGGTGATGCTTTCAGCAGTGTACTATTATTAGGGCTATATAAAGCCTGGCCATTGCAGCAAATATTAAATCGTGCACAGCAGTTTGCCAGTGCAGTGGTCGGACTACGTGGCGCTACTACCCAGGATAAAACATTTTACAAACCTTTTATTAACGACTGGGATCTGTAAAAAAAGCCGCTAGCCAATTAACAAAATGATTAATTAAGATCATAAAAATTAGCTATGCGGATGTAATAATAAATAACGTTTAACCGAGCGCTTTAAAAATGTATGAACAAGTCTCACATTCCTTACTCAATGAAATACTGATTAAACTTAACCCTGAAATAAAACGAAAAGAGTTGAGACATTTTTATACCCGACTGGGTGCAAATTTCTACGCAATACATTCTCTGTTTCATTTGCTGTACGGTGATCGTGACGATTTCGAAGAACAGGCCTTAAACCTGGTTGAGGCGATGGCCCGGCAATATATTAACCGATCCGAAAAACTTAAAACAAAAGATATTGAGCGCGAGAAAGATCATAACTGGTTTCTCAATCAAAAATGGGTGGGTATGGCGCTGTATACCGATGGTTTTGCCGAAAACCTGAATGGACTAAACAACAAGCTGCATTATTTTCAGGAACTCGGGATTAATATGATTCATATTATGCCGATACTGCAATGCCCGGATGGAAAGAGTGATGGGGGGTATGCGGTGAGTGATTTTCGCCAGGTGGATAAACGTATTGGTAACAATGATGATTTGCATACCCTGAGTGAATCACTTAATAAAAGAGATATTCTGTTAACCCTGGACGTGGTGGTTAATCATACCTCTAACGAACATGAATGGGCGAAGTGTGCTCGTCGGGGAGAAAAAAAATACCAGGATTATTATTACCTGTTTGATAACCGGGAAATTCCGGATATGTTTGAAGAAACCATGCCGGAAGTCTTTCCGGAAACCTCACCCGGTAATTTTACCTGGGATGAGGAAATGAAAAAATGGGTGATGACAGTATTTAATAATTTCCAGTGGGATCTTAATTACAGCAACCCCGCGGTGTTTATTGAAATGTTCGACATTATTCTGTTCTGGGGGAATCAGGGTGCCGATATCATTCGACTTGATGCGGTGGCTTTTCTATGGAAAAAAATCGGTAGTGTCTGCCAGAATGAACGTGAAGCCCATCTGATTTTACAGTTGATGAAAGACTGTTGTCAGGTGAGTGCACCGGGGGTGTTGTTTATTGCGGAAGCGATTGTAGCGCCGGTGGAAATTACAAAATATTTCGGTGAAGATGCAATCAATGCCAAAGAATGCGAGATTGCTTATAATGCTACTTTCATGGCTTTGCTCTGGGATGCGGTTGCCACCAAGAATGCAAAATTACTTTATCAGGGGTTAATAACACTACCGGATAAACTGGAACGGGCTACCTGGTTAAACTATGTACGTTGTCATGATGATATTGGTCTGGGCTTTGATGATGCTGATATTCAGGCTGTGGGTTATGAACCAGTGGGTCATCGACAATTCCTTATTGATTATTACACCGGCAATTTCAGTGACTCAGATGCCAGGGGTTTACCCTTTGGTCAAAATCATAAAACCGGTGATGCGCGTATCTCCGGGTCACTGGCATCACTGGTCGGCCTGGAAACCGCACTGGATTCCAGAGATCCTCAACGCATCGACAATGCGGTTCAGCATATCCTGATGCTGCACAGTCTGATACTGTCGTTCGGAGGAATACCCCTGCTGTACTATGGAGATGAACTGGGTCGCTTGAATGATTATGAATATCTTAATGATGAACACAAGGCTCATGACAGCCGCTGGGCTCACCGACCTAATTTCGACTGGGATAAAGCCGAACTTAGACATCAGTCGGGTACAATTGAATATCAGATATTTAATGCTATAAAAAAAATGATTTCGGTACGCAAGGAAATACCCGCATTCGCCGATTTCAATAATCGTGAATTCATACATATAGAAAACCCACACCTGTTTGTATTTTCCCGCTTTAACCTGACTCGCACAGCAGGGGGTGTACTGGTAGTGGTAAACTTTGATGCTAATCCACAGCACCTGGATATGAATCACCCGCATATTAAAGCTGTGCTTTCCTATGGTCATATCACGGATTTGCTTTCAGGTGATACCCCGACTATGTTTAAAGATCAGTTGGTCATTCCCCCCTATCATTTTTACTGGTTAACTGATCAGCAACGAACTAGTTAGTGTATTTGAAAAATCGAAAACAAAAATGGAATAAGTAAACTGGTAGGTTACCAGTATCATTTGCTCGGGGTCAGATCCATTTGCTCGGGGTCAGATCCGGCTTTTAACGGCTCTGACCCTGAGCTATCCCCACGAATATTATCTAAAAGCAAAAAGCATATCGTCCGCAAATGAACGCCAAACACGCAAATAAAAGCAAAAGCTTTATACCGGGTGCAGTGCGCCGCAGGCGCACAAACAAAAAATTCGCGTTCATTTGCGTTCATTTGCGGACAAAATGCTTTATCTTTTTGATTTTTAACTAAGTTTTGTGGGGATATCTCAGGCTCTGACCCCTCGAAAACCTAAAATGGAATAAGTAAACTGGTAGGTTACCAGTATCATTTACTCGGGGTCAGATCCGGCTTCTAACGGCTCTGACCCCTGTTGTAAGACCACCAAGAGTTGTGCAAAGTAGTTCATCGCACCACCCATCAGATCGGAATTACCACATAGGACAGGGCGCTAAAAAGCAGCGGACTATCCCTGATGGAGATGTGCCATAACAGTGTATTTAATATTGAGAAAATGAAACTGGGAAAGTTCTACCTACAACTTACCATACAGTTTGCGTAACTCTTCCTTTGCCTGTTGTAAAATAATTTTCTGATCTTCATGCAGATTTTTACCGGCGCGATTAATATAAAAAACCAGCATCGACATAGCCGAACGGAATGGGGCTGATTTGCGTCGTGTGCTAGAATCTGCAGATTGTTTAAGAGATAAAGCAATTTTCTTTGGGTCTTTCCAGGTGAAAACACCTTCCTGTAAATCAAGTGCATCACTTTCACGGGTGACTTTTTCCGACCAGTTAGCTGATGAGGGTGTTTTGTTTTTAGCCACTTGATTAGCCTTCAAATTAAGATTCTGTTTTTAATAAACGTTTATAGCTAATGTCACTGCTGTCCCGTTAACCACTAGAGGTATCACCAATTCATGTCTCGATCAGAGTGAAATAATCTTTAAACACGCTACAATGCAGTTTAAACATAAACTAATTTCTTTTAACGGGACAGCAGTGAACTAATGTATATAAATAAGCTTTTATTTGTGGTTTTTTTCGTTCATTTTCGGACAAAAGCTTTTTCTTTTAACTACCCACTTAAAAAAATTCTAGCATTCAGAATTTTTATATATCCTAAACACTGCCCACGTTTATTAAACCTCTTCTTAACATCAACTTTTCAATCTCCACCACAAAAAGAACCAGTGAAGAAATCATCAAACAAACCATCAGGTCAGTTAAGGGCAATGGCTGTGTGTGAAATATCTCGTTTAAAAACGGCACATAAATGACGGCCATTTGTAACAAGATGGTAAAAGTTACTGCGCCTAACATGGGCAAATTACTAAACAAACCAATTGTAAATAATGATGCTGTTTCACTGCGTACCGCTAATGAATGAAACAACTGTGAAATAGTCAGAACTGTAAATACAATGGTTTGCCAGTATTCTACCCCACGAGAAATGGCCCAGGCCTGGGATGCGATGGATATCCCACCCACAAACAAACCAACCCATACAATATGTTGCCACATACCATGGGCAAAAATATTTTCCTCCGGCGGCCTGGGAGGACGTTGCATAATACCTGACTCAGCAGGTTCAGAAATAAAGGCCAGCCCGGGTAAACCATCGGTTACCAGGTTAATCCACAAAATATGAATTGGCAGCAAGGGTATAGGTAAACCAAGAAAGGGGGCGAGGAAAAGTGTCCAGATTTCTCCTGAATTAGAACTCATTGTATCTTTAATAAATTTACGAATGTTATCGAAAATTCGCCGGCCAGAACGAACCGTATTAACGATGGTGCTAAAGTTATCATCCAGCAACACCATGTCTGCTGCCTCACGGGCAACATCTGTGCCCTTAAGCCCCATGGCCACACCAATGCCGGCACGTTTTAATGCAGGCGCATCATTCACACCATCGCCGGTCATGGCGACAAACTCACCATTTAACTGCAAAGCTTTTACAATACGTAGTTTCTGGTTTGGACTTACTCGGGCATAGACCCGTATTTTTTTTACCGCTTGAATGAGTTCATCATCATCTAACTTTGTAAGTGCATCCCCCGCCAATACCGATTTTTCATTGTCGGTAATACCCAGGCGCCTGGCGATGGCCATCGCTGTGCCCGGGTGATCGCCGGTAATCATCACCGGGGTAATTCCCGCGGTTAAACAATCGGCAACGGCCCGGTGCACCTCTGCTCGTGGTGGATCAATCAGGGCAACCAGCCCAAGAAAGCTCAGTTGTTGTTCGATGTTTTCTGCCTCAAGCTGTTGAGGCAATGCCGTAAGTTCTCGTTTTGCCAATGCCAGAACACGGTAACCTTCACGGGCTAACTGCTCGGCTTCGGACAATACCGCTTCAGCATCAAAGTCAATTACATCTTCATTTTCCAATGCATTAATGCATTGTTCTAACACTCTTTCTGGTGCACCTTTGATATAAACTACTACTGCGTTCTCTAATTGATGAAGGGTGGCCATTTGCTTGCGGTCACTGTCAAAGGGTATGACGGCTACGCGGGGTTTTTGTTGTTCTAAAACAGTTTTGTTAAAACCGGCTGCATGCGCGGCTTCAAATAATGCCAGCTCAGTCGGCTCGCCCCTGGGTTTGCCATCCAGTTCAGTCACATCATTATTCAGTGCCAGTGCATAACCCAGTTCATTTAGTTTTGATTTATCATTTACAGTGTTTAATTTTTTCTGGCGTTTGCCTGCGATAAAAAATAATTCTGCGTTCATTTTGTTTTGTGTTAACGTGCCGGTTTTATCGGCACAGATATAGGTAACAGATCCCAGTGTTTCCACTGCGGGTAAATTACGCACCAGGGCATTTTGGCGAATTAATTTTCGTGCACCAAAAGCAAGGGAAACGGTTACCACCGCGGGTAATGCTTCGGGTATGGCTGCAACTGCCAGGCTTACAGCGGTGAGAAACATCAGCAAAACACTTTGCCCCTGCAATAAACCCGCGATAAAAACGATGCTGCAGATGGCAATAACCGCTAAGGCCAGATAACGTCCGAAACGAGTCAGGCGTTTTTGTAAGGGGGTTTTTACGCTTTGTTCACTGCGTAATAATGCAGCGATGTGTCCAATTTCGGTATTAAGGCCCGTCGCCACCACCACACCCTTGCCGCGCCCTCGGGTTACCATGCTGCTTTTAAAAGCAAGGTTGAATCGATCACCTATTGGTAAGTCAGTTGTGGTTAATGTGCTTACCTGTTTGTCCACGGGTTGGGACTCACCGGTCAGTGCCGACTCGTCTGCCTGCAATTCTTCTGTTTGCAGAAACCTTAAATCAGCAGGAACCAGGTTACCCATTTCAAGTAAAACAATATCCCCTGGCACCAGCTCAGATGCGGCAATACTTTTTGCCCTACCATCACGAATGACCTGGGCATCCGCAGTCGCCATTTTACGTAATGCGGCAACCGCCCGATCAGCCCGATACTCCTGAACTGTGCCGATAATGGCATTGAGTAAAATAATCACCAGAATCGCAATGGTGTCCTGTGGTTCGCCGATAACACCCGATATTAATGCGGCAACGATCAGTACCATAATCATGAAATCGGTAAACTGGCCAAGTATCATCGAAAATAATGAACGTTGCTGGGTTTCGGGAATAACATTGGCACCCTGTTCAAGTAAAAGTTGTTGCGCTTTGGAAGAGGTAAGCCCATCCACTGAAGAATCTAGCTGCTTTAAAGCGTCTTCAACTTCAACGGTATGCCAGTCGTGTTGTGCCACGCTATCCCCCGGCGAATAAATAGATTAGAAGTACCGTCGCCAGGGCAATTAACAGTGTTTGAAAACCACTGCGTAACCACGAAATACCCGACACACGGCCCAGGAAAACACCAAGCAGAAAAATAAGTAGAAAAGCGATAATAATGGCTGCATAAAGTGGTGAGATAAACAGTGAGATTCCCGCTTTTGATAACCATAGGGGGCTGATGATTAAAAGAGAAATAATCAGAGGTGCAGTGCCATTAACCAACGCAATTAACAATGGAACCCAGCGTGTAGCTTCGCCGTGGGCACTATCATGTAAATCAGCGATCATCGCATCTTCCAGTTCTCCCAGGGCACGACGTAGTTCTGCTTGCTCACTAACATAAGCACTACTGACACCACTCACGCCCAGTGCAATAGCTGCACCTAAACAGGCAGTAATAATTACCGATAAATCAGCAGATGAGCTGAGAACAAAGCCCATAATAAGCCCCAGCATAGTCAGTGCGCCATCAAAACCATTAACCACAAAATAGCGACGAACAATACCGTGAGTGCGTGTAATTCGCAGTAGAAACCTGATCTGGTTTAACGGTTTCATAAGCACTGTATCTTTAAGAGCCCCTGATTATTCTTTATCCGCTTCGCTTTGTACCTCTACCACATCAATGCTGTGAAGTGAGCCGCTCATATCGTTTATAGCGGATTGAATGGCCTCGAAATTTATATTGTTTCCCTCAATCACAACTTGAATCGTTTCCGTGTTTTCATCCACTTCAATAACCGTCAGGCTTACATGGTAGTCATCTCCAACTTTAGCCAGGGTACAGGAAAACTCCAGTGCATTAGGTTGGTGTGGTTTAAGAATATCTAGAACCAGTCGTTTTACAGAAACCATAATATTACCTGTTTATTGATTTTATTTTTATTAGCAAGCTTAAATGAAATAGTTATTTGTCAACTATATCAGTCTTACATTTAATACTATTATTTTGAATCATGTTTTACACCTTTTTATGGGCAGTTACTGCAAACCAAAAGAAGTGTGATGCACAGAAATTGTGCAAGTTTTTAAACATCATATTTTCTTAATATTTAACCTGTATTCTCAAATATTATTAAAAACAAATACTTATTGTATTTTTTTGGGGGGGATTGTGATTGGCACAATCCTTGATAGTTTTTTTACAGGTAATGAAAAATTGGGGTGCATGTGACTATATCTGGTGTGCAAAGAAAACCGGTGATATTAATTATTCTCGATGGCTTTGGTGTTAATCCGAGCAAGCAAAATAATGCGGTAGTTGAAGCACCTACGCCCAAGCTTGATGACTATTTTTCCCGTTACTCCCATACCCTGTTGAATGCATCGGGAACGGCGGTGGGTTTACCCGATGGTCAAATGGGTAACTCTGAAGTTGGGCATTTATCCCTGGGAGCAGGTGAAGTTATTCGACAGGATATGGTGCGTATTAATGACGCCATAAAGTCCGGTGAATTTTTTAATAACGTCGAACTAAGTAAAGCACTGGAAAAGGCTAAAACTGCAAATCGTCCATTGCATCTATTGGGCCTGGTATCCGATGGTGGTGTTCACAGCCATATTGAACATTTATTTGCATTAATTAAGGCCTGCAAATTAAAGGGTGTTAAACCCTTATTACACATGTTTACCGATGGTCGCGATACACCACCCCAGTCTGCACTAAATTATTTAATCGAATTAGAACAACGACTCAGTGATGCTGGCGGTGGCATAGCCAGTGTTATTGGTCGATTTTATGCCATGGATCGTGATCAGCGATGGGAGCGAACGGAACTGGCCTGGCGTGCAATAATGCTTGGCAAAGGGCAGCTGGCAGAGTGTGCATCTAGTGGTATAAAAGCATCCTATGCGGCGGGTCATACCGATGAATTTATACGACCGATTTTGTTGCCAATGTTTGAAAAAATACAACAGGATGATGCGCTCATCAGTTTTAACTTTAGAAAAGATCGCCCGCGACAAATTGTACAGGCCATCGGTAAAGAAGGTTTTATAGGTTTTGATCGAGGCGATGCTGCTTTAGCGCGAGTAACCTGTATGATGCCTTATAATCGATCTGATCATTTACCTTACTTATATGAATCAGAACGACCACATACCACACTAGGTGAAATTATTAGCACCCAGGGTCTGGCTCAGTTTCATTGCGCAGAAACTGAAAAGTATGCCCACGTTACACACTTTTTTAATGGTGGGCGAGCAGAGCCTTATAGTGGTGAAATCCGTCTTTTAATTCCTTCACCTAAAGTCGCCACCTATGATTTAAAACCACAAATGAGCGCACACGAAGTTGCCGATGCGGTGATAAAAGCCATGAGCTATGGACGCTATGGTTTTATCGTGGTTAATTTTGCTAATGGTGATATGGTCGGTCACACTGCCAAACGTCATGCGGTGCTGGCTGCAGTTAAAGCCTTAGATGAAGAAGTGGGTCGAGTACTGGCATCTGCAGAAACAATGGGTTATTCCGTTGTGCTCACAGCGGACCATGGAAACTGTGAAGAAATGGTTGATCCGGCCACGGGCGAACCGCAAACTCAACACACAACTTACCCGGTGCCCTGTATGATAATGGACAAAGAGAACTGGACATTATCTTGTAATGGCAGTTTGGCAAATGTCACGCCCACCGTACTACAGCTAATGGGCATAAGCCCTCCCGCATGTATGACAGCTCATTCATTATTGCTTAAATCGTTTAAGCGAGAGAAACAAAGACCTGACTGTGTGAATAAACTTGATATGGAAGGCGTTGCTTAAGAATTGAGGAGCTTTCAATCAATCCCGAATGCTACTTACTTAAGTTTAAGTCTAAGTTTAATTTTAGTTATAGATTAGAGTCATTGCTGTAAATTAAACTTTTGTAACCAACCCTACATCACCTCAGCAAGAAATACCCCCAGTGCCATATCGGTACCAAGGATATGACCGACTAACCAGTGTTCCAGTAACTTGATATCTTCATTTGAGAGTGATTTGCCTTCCTGCAGAAATTTTTGCTGTAGCTTCCTGGCGCTTTCAATTAATTCCTGATGTTCTTTCTTGTGTTCCAGAAAATTTTCATATGCATACTTCAGCATCAAACGTTCCTCGTGCCTGAAGTGCCAGATGGTACAACTTAGTAACTCATCTAACACGGCCTCAATATAGTTTGTGGCATCTCCTTCAGCTACAGAGTGACTGAGAATATTAAAAAGTTCCACAAGCTTGCGGTGGTCTTCATCTATTTCCTGGATCTGGACACTTAGTGAGTTATCCCAAATTAAATCTTTCACAAACCTTCTCCTTTGTGGTTGCCCTTGACAGGCTTAAATTTTTTTATGAGAGGATGTAATCATTCTACTACAGAGAAATGTTATCAGGATATTCATCTTAAAGTTTTGATAAAAATATCTTTAAATCAATTATTTAGAGTAATTCTTTTGTTGAATATAAGCCGTTGTATAAGGTGAGTTAAGGTGGGTGTCCGGTTAGGTACGGTTAGGTATTAGCTTTTATTTGCGTGTGTTGGCGTTCATTTGCGAACGATATGCTTTTTTATTTTAAATTGTTAACATGTTTTGTGGGGATAGCTCAGGGCTATCCCCGGTTTTCTGCTAAAACAGTTTATTGAGGTGGAACAATAATAAGATCCTCAGTTTTTTCAATTAAGATCGGTCTAATCTGTACTGCATTTAAGACCTCCGGATCATTGGCCAGTATTTCCGAATTGACTAATGTATCCAGTTGTCGAGTGCATTGAGTTTTGGCAACACCCGTTACCCGGCCAGATTGAAATGGCTCAAAGGTAATTGGGTTGGCTGGATCGGCGGGACGGAATCGTCCGAGCAGGTTTTTCATCCAGGCATCGACTGCCTCTGTTGCGTCAGGAACATTGCCCGCAGGGTCAAGTGATGTGCCTAGCTGAATTATACCGGCGGAAGGAGCGAAGCCAATTCCAACTTCCAGAGTAGCGCAAACATTAAGCTCATCTACATCACGGCCGCTAAGATCAAGCAGACTCCTGGCTAGTACTTTTTCATTCCCGTTAACAAAAACAACATTGGCAAAACGCCGACTGGGTTGCGTTAACAGGGGCGATGCAGAATTGGTGACCATTAGTGTTGTCACCTCCTGAAACCCACCCCCTGTGGGTAAAGGTTTGCACTCGTAAAAACAGGTGAGCACGCTTTGGGCCAGGGCTATTTGGCCTATTCCTATAGTGAGGCTGGTAACGCAGAGTAATTTTGTCATTAGAGTTTTCATAAAAACATCTCCTTCTGTTAATACAGCTATGGATGAACTCCGCTTTATAAAAAAGCGGAGAATGTTACCTCTGGTAAACTTGCAGTGAAATTACTAAAGAGTTTATTGGTGTCTTTTAACACCGATACTTATCATGCCGATCAAACCGGAGACAAATAACCAAACCGCCGCCGGCAAAGGGACTATAGTTTGTGAGAAGCGTTGTGTATATCCATCGAGTGAAATAGTCTCACCTCCAAGAAAGTCACCGACAAAAACGGCGTTAATCACATCGATACTGGTTTGCGGTGCGAAGAGTAATGAGTCACTCAGCGTCTGCGAGGCAAAAAAACCGTCAGCAAAAGTAAAATTGGTGCCTAGACCTGAGCCGCCGGCAGCAATGCGCTGTTCAACTTCCCAGCGACCTTCGGTCATGACATCAAAGGCTCCACTGGCCACGCTAACACTGGTATCACTAATGCGTAATAATGGATCGGTGACATTAACGTTGAAACTATATTCAAAGGCTACTTCATTGCCACCAGTAGCGACAAACTCACCACCTCCGTCTACTGATAAACCCGGGCCAGGTGACAGGCCACCATCGTCCAGGCCCGTAACAATAACATTGTTAAAGTCTGGAATAATGGAAAAGGGTGCAGTTACATCGAGCGCAAAATCATCAAACACTTTGTCGTTGATAGTTATCGAACCACCCGCGAAAAGTTCTGCCATGGTGCAGGATGTTGTGCTGAAACACGAGGTGGTGATAACTGAGGCCTGTGCGCCCAATATGGGCAATGATACGATGAGAAACAATTTGAGTTTTAATAAATGCCAATTTTTCATAGAAATATTCCTTATCCTTTGATATTTCGTTGATGCAATTGATTACAGCTGAGCGAAAAACCTGTGCCTGGTGTAGCTTTACTGAAGCATTTTCTGAGTATAAAAATTTTACATAAGCAGCGAGTACTGTCAATATTTTTTACCACAAAAAAAGTTTATGGTAAAAAACTGAGACTGGTGTCGATAAGTCATTAAATATTTTTATCAATACTTTATCAATATACTGAGTGCGGGAATATTATTCAGATTTCATTTTCCGTAAGTGAAATAAGGAGCAGAACAGAATGGCACTAAGTTAAGGTGGATTTGCATGTATTTTGTAGGCTGGATCAAGCGAAGTGGATCCACCAGAATGTGCCCAGAAAATGCCGGATTCGCTTCGCTTGATCCAGCCTACAATACTATACAATCTCCTCTTTCTATTAATTTTTTAATAGTACAGCGACCTGGCAAGAGTAAACCAGGTCAGTTATCAATTGTGCTAAACAGGCTTAACTTAGGTCCATTCGGGACAGAACACAATTAGTCACTCATCTTGATAAGTTCTTTCAATCTGCCTAATCTACTGCATACCCATAAACCCTCAAGGAGGATGTTTGTTAAGACACGCATGGTGTGAGTTTGAATTAATGTAATCTGTCGCTATTTTTAAAATTATTTAAAATTATTCTTTATCAGTTTTTGTAATCATACTGTCACACAATTGCGTCAATATATCTCCAGTTTAATAAATCTGTAATGTAATAGTAATAAAGGGCTAAATATGATGTGCTCCTGTGGCAAGGGCATGGATGAAACAACGCAGCAACAGGATTTGCTAAAACGCTATCAGTCGTTTTACAACATTCTTGAAGATAAATCACTTACACCGTTCTATCAGCCAATAGTTGATATGAATCGGCGCACTATACATGGATATGAGTCGTTAATAAGGGGGCCATCGGATAGTCTCTACCATAGTCCAGTTACTTTATTTGATATTGCAAATTACACAGGTAGATTACTAGAGCTTGATTTATTGTGCAGGGAGATCGGAATTAGTGGTTTTCAGGAAAAACATTTGCCAGGGAAATTATTTCTTAATGCCACACCAGAAAGCTTGCTTGAACCAGGACACCGTTCAGGTTTAACGCTTGAAATTTTATTAAAATCAGGGATTAAACCACAAAACGTAGTCATTGAAATGACAGAACAATATCCCATGGAAAATTTTGATGTGATGCGCCGAGCAGTTGAGCATTACAAATCAATGGGTTTTGAAATTGCCATTGATGATTTAGGTGCCGGTTATTCAGGTTTACGTCGTTGGTCAGAGTTTCGCCCTGATTATGTCAAAATAGATAAGCATTTTGTTCAGGGAATTCATGAGGATAAAGTTAAACAATCATTTGTGCGATCAATTCATGATATTGCACAAGGTTTGGGCTGTAGGGTTATTGCTGAAGGAATAGAAACCCGCGATGAATACCGAACTGTGTTTGGTATGGGTATAGAATTAGGGCAAGGTTATTTTTTTGCTCGACAACAACGCACACCACCTGATTTTATTTCCAGTGAATTATTTAGTTGTTCTTCACCACAGGAGTGTGGGGCACGCGCAAATCGTGTATCTGAAAATATTTCCACATTATTGATTAAGGTACCGGATATTTCATCTGATACAACGCTTGAAGAGTTACACTCACTTTTTTATAGTCGAGATGATTTGACCTCTGTGCCGGTACTGGATGAAAATGAAAAACCACTTGGTTTAATCAGGCGTAGTGATTTATTGGCTACCCTTTCAACAAAATTTGGCCGGGCCTTATATGGAACAAAAACGGTTATGGATTTTGTTGGGCAAGTACCCGTTATTGCAGATAAACAATGGAGTATCGAGAAAGTCAGTAAATTAGTTACCGATAACATGAAATTACATATTGAAGATGACTTCATTATTACGGATAACGGTAAATATGCGGGGCTCGGCAAAGTTGTTCAGTTATTAAAAATGATTACTGACTTACAAATTAGAAATGCACGTTACGCGAACCCGTTAACACTTTTGCCTGGAAATGTTCCAATATATGAAAAAATTGATGAATTGCTAAGCACCCAAAGTAATTTCTGTATTGCATACTGTGACATAGATAATTTTAAACCTTTTAATGATGTGTATGGTTATGCAAAAGGTGACCAGATAATCAAAACGGTGGCGGATATATTATTACAATACGCTGATCCTGAAGATGATTTTATAGGGCATGTCGGTGGGGATGATTTTATTGCAATTTTCACCAGTGATAACTGGAAAAAATCTTGTGAATCCGTTTTGAAAAGTTTCGAAAAAATTATACCGGATAACTATAACGAAAAAGATAAATCCAATAATGGTATATGGTCTAAAACGCGTAGCGGTGAAGACTGTTTGTATCCCGTAATGAGTTTATCGATTGGAGTGTTAGCGCCGGATTCTTCGTTATATTTTTCATACGGAGATATCGCTGAACTCGCGACACAGGCTAAACGTAGCGCAAAAAATATTCCAGGTAATAGTTTATTTATTAAACATCGTGGGGCACCAGACGCTTTGCCACTTAATGCTAAGAAATCTGGTGGTAGTGAAGTTGCTTAAGGTAAAAAATGGAAAGACCACGAATATTCATATATGAACAACAATAAAGTCAAAAGAAAAAGAAAACGCAAATGAACGCAAATAACCGCGAAAAACGCAATTATTGTAGGCGTGCCTGCGGCACGCTTCACCATAATGCTTTTTTCTTATTGCGTGCATTTGCGATTATTTGCGTTTTTCGCGTTTTCTTTTTAATTTATCTTTTTGATTTTAGTGTGTTTTTGTGGGGATAGCTCAGGATCTGTCTCTGATTTTCTTTTAATCCCAACTACGATTACTAATTATTATTTACCAGATGCACCCAATCTGCCCCCAGTGTACCCTTCAAACTTTCGATATAGGCTTTACTGGAAACAACTTCTAATGTGCGTTCAGCTTCAGCTAACAGGTCTTCTAGTTCGCTACGGTTGCCGCTTTCAGTTTCCAGGGCTTCAGCCTGTTTCTGTTTGATGTAATCTAAATTTAAACGACAGAGTTTTGCATCACGAGCCTGTTTGTTTTTTAACCTGTGTTTATACCAGCTACTTTTTACAAGATAATCAAAAGTGAACATTTCACGTATTTCTGCATCTTCAATTGTTTTGCCCTGATAATTTCCCTCAGCCATTATATGTAATAACGCCCGTAATGGCGGGCAGGCATCATTGACACTGCCATCTTCTATATAGGCTTTTGCAACCCCCTGTTGTGATTCTACGATATTGTTAATGCCATCAACATAGGCATCCATATCCTGGGTTTCAGGGCGTAGCATGGCTTCGTCAAAAACAATCATTGGGTTGTCGAAAATTTTTCCAAAAAAAGCATGCACAAAATTTTCAGTCATGCGATAACCCAGTCGACTGGCGTGAATTTTTTTCCCCTGATACTCAAAATCTTCCAGCTTTTCCAGGTAGCCTTTTTCAATAAGAAAATGTGCATCACGGTCTTTAACGGGTAAGCGACACCATATCTCGGGAATTAACATGCTGATGTCATGATCTACTCGACGTTTGTGTCCGATATAACCCGCTGCAGTTGAGAAACCGTCATGCCCACAAAGAATAGAAGTGACCAGTGCATTATTAAGGTCCGCCGTGGTTGATAGTGCATTAAATGGCCCTTTGGTAAGTGCACCTTCGGAGCCTGCACCGGTGGTTGAAGGTGATTTACCAGTGAGGCTACAGATTAAATCCATAAAGAGTTCTGGTAATTCCTGATAATGAATTGGATTATATACTGCCAGTGCCCGAATTCCTTTTGCCTTATCCTGTGGATTATTACGTCGACCCTGAAGCACAGCATTAACCGGGAAATACACCGGGTCTTGTTGGGAAAGTCCACGCGCTAATCGGGTAGCGGTTTCTGCGATGTAAAGTTCGACTGGATTGGCCAGATCTGGACGTAATTGTAAATAACGTACATTGGGTGATGGTTTGCCATTAACCAGTCTGGGTTGTGCTGAGGAGACGAAATAACTGCCTGCATCAGCGTTGGCCGCTTTTTTAATAAGCCTGCGCATTGGGGGGGTGAACTCCTCAATGCCTATAACATCTTCAATTAGTTCACGTGCATTATCGGGTGTTAATGGCTCGAAATTAGAGATAAAGTTATTCTCTCCTGCAAGATCCATTTCAGCCTGTTTATCCACGCCTCGATTAATTGCTTCATCCGGACGTTGAAATAGACGTGTTTCACAATTAGTCACCAGTTTAATGCTTTTATGATCTTCATATTCCGGGTTTAGTCCATGCACCTGGTTCATCGGTATAACAGTTGATGCGGAGATATCATCTTCCATCTGTATCTTTCCCGCGGCGACGAAATCCTGGCGTAATTTTAAAATTCGCCAGGTTCCATTTGAGTGCATACCTACACGAAGATAACTGGCTTCGAGTTTTCTATCCTTGTATTTGAGCTCATGGCCCGGATTTCCATTAACCTCATCAACCGAAAAATAAGCACGCCAGTTATTTCCCCATGCGGGTTTGTAAAAGCGTTTGATCATATAAACGATGGCAAGAATATTGTTGGGTATTTCTGCCAACCACTGGTTGTATTCATCTGTATATTCAGTGGAGGAGGGTGTCAATAATTTTATCACTGAACCCAGTGTTCTTCGGCTGCTTAACAGGGCGCGATCATCTGTTTGCTGAGTGTCACGAAAACGGTTTGAATAATCATAATTGAAGATACTTTCTACATGATTAAAATCGTCTACAAAGTTACCAATAAAAACCGGACCAGCGATCATCAGATCCTGTATTGATTTTGAAATTTCAGATTTTCCACCACCTGAAACGGTGCTTGGTTTGTGACAGAAAGTCCCTTCACCCAGAGTGCCCACCAGGTGCCAGCTCGGCGCATGGTGATGTTTGCGCATCTGTACATAAAATCCGCTGGGGTAGACATAGGTTTTTTTGGCGGACAGTTTTAGGTGTGTCTGTTCACTCTGATGCAACCAGCTGAGCTGCATTTCGTGCATATCAATTTTTGTATCTTGCGGTACATAAATAATGTCGGGATATTGCCGGTCAATCGCATAGCCGTCGGCTTTGATATCAATATTGTCAGACAGTTGAGCACAGAGTTTTTCAAAGGTTTGTCCACTGGCAATATGCACCTGTTCTGGCAGGTAAACTTCACCCAGGTTAAAACGCGGATAAGCCAGTGCACCACCGGCGTGTTCTTCTTCGCAACCGCCAAAAAGATTGGCGGAATAACTGATTTGAGACTTTACTTCTTTTTTACTGTAACCAAAATAATTATCAGCAATAACCGTTACTATCACACCATTCATGTCACGGCATACCAGCTTGAATGCCTCACCATCATTGTAAAGTTCTGCTTCATCTTGCCAGCACATACCATCTTTGCGTTGGCGCACACTTGCCTCATTGAAATGCGGTAGCCCCAGTGATTTTTTGCTGAGTTTAGTCAGGTGAGGTGCCAGGATGATGCAGCCACTGTGCCCCGTCCAGTGTTGAATATCGAGTGCGGCGTCATTTTCAGGCAAAAACGGATCGCCGCCATTACCAAAAATAGACTCTACAAAATCAAGGTTAGCCACCAGGCTCCCCGGGGCGAACATGCGAATCTCCAGTGATTTCTCGGGCAATACCCCTTCAACTTCAGGTTGCACAACCGGTCGTAGTAATAAAGAAACCCACATGTTCACTGGCTTTTTCGAACCGCTAGTAATAGGTAGTTGCATAAGGTCATCAGGGGGCTGAAGCGCAGCCTGCAATATATTGGCATAAGCCTTAACCGGCACAGCTCGCTTATCCGCTGGAACGGGTAAGCCACCTTCAGCAATGTGAAACACCCCCTTAGTTGTTCTACGGTCACTCTTGGGATTATGCAAAACCCCCTGAATCAGACGATAAGACGACAATAAAGGAGACTGGTATGCATTCGCAGAAAAGGGTAGAGAGATTTCATTGGCAAGGCCCGGTTGTAAAAGGCTAAACGTTTCACCGGGTAAATTAATGTGTGTATTAATGCCATTACGTTGTAAATAGTCATTAAGAAAGCTTTGAATGCGCTGATCAGCCGGGCAGCGATAATTTGCCAGCAAGCGGCGATGTTGACTGTAGTTTTTTAACAGGCTATCAGCGACGGAGAGAAAGCTGCGATCCGTATTCATATGGCATTCATGACCGAGTGCCGATAACTGTAAACAGATATGTTGCAGTTTAAGCTGGCGTTGATCGATGCCTCGTCTTTCAGGATGTGTATATTCGTTAACAATATTTGACAAGCTTCTTCTCCGAGTGCTTTTTAACGGGTGTTCAGAAACTATCAATTATAAGGCCCAATAACAACTGATTATTGCTTTTAACTAATTAAAGATAATTCAAAGTGACACTGACAATTGAGATTTACAGGTATCTAAAAATAAGAATAATTGATAGCCTTATTAAAAATTGTACTGGTATCCAGTCATCATAAACTGCCAAAGAAATTTCTGGCAGTTTGAGTTAGTTGTTGATTAATTAATATGGATTAGTCTGAAATACCCAGTGCCTTTGCCACGCCTTTGCCATATTCAGAATCGGCTTTACTACAGTTAGCAATGTGACGTTTCTGTACAACTATGTCGGCACCACCTACAGAACGTGCGGTATTATCAAACAGTATCTGCTGTTGTTCTTTGTTCATTAACCTGAATAAATCACCGGCCTGCGTAAAATAATCATCGTCATCTTCGCGGTGATTCCAGTGATCAGCTGATGCATGTAGTTCAAGTGGCGGCTCTTTGGTTTCCGCCTGTTCCTGCCATTCGCCCAGGCTGTTGGGTTCATAACCTTTGGTGCTGCCATAGTTTCCATCTACACGCATTGCGCCATCACGGTGAAAACTATGATATGGGCAACGGGGGGCATTCACGGGTATATGTGCATGATTTACTCCCAGTCGATAACGCTGTGCATCGCCATATGAAAATAATCGCCCCTGCAGCATTTTATCGGGAGAGAACCCAATGCCCGGCACAACACTTCCCGGGTTAAAGGCAGACTGCTCAACTTCAGCGTGATAGTTTTCTGGATTACGGTTAAGTTCCACAACGCCCACATCTATTAATGGGTAATCTTTGTGGGACCATATTTTGGTCAGGTCAAAGGGGTGAAAGCGGTAACTCTGCGCATCGGCCTCGGGCATCACCTGTATTTTAAAATCCCAGCGTGGGTAATCGCCATTTTCAATGCTTTCATATAAATCTTTTTGATGACTCTCCCGGTCTTTACCTATCAACTCATCTGCTTGCTCATCCGTCAGGTTTTCTATGCCCTGTTGAGATTTAAAATGAAACTTCACCCAGAATCGTTCATTAGCAGCATTGATAAAACTAAAGGTATGACTGCCAAAGCCGTGCATGTGTCGATAAGTACGTGGGTTACCTCGATCACTCATTAAAATGGTTATCTGGTGTAATGCCTCTGGTAATAAAGTCCAGAAATCCCAGTTGCTTTGGGCGCTACGCATATTTGTTCGTGGGTCACGTTTAACGGCATGATTGAGGTCTGGAAACTTAAGCGGATCTTTCAGAAAAAATACCGGGGTATTATTACCCACCATATCCCAGTTGCCTTCTTCGGTGTAAAACTTTAATGCAAAGCCTCTAATGTCGCGTTCAGCATCAGCGGCACCACGCTCGCCGGCAACCGTAGAAAAGCGCGCAAAGACCTCGGTTTTTTTACCGACTTCAGAAAAGAGTTTGGCTTTTGTAAATTGGCTAATATCGTGGGTAACCGTGAATGTGCCATAAGCTCCAGAGCCTTTGGCGTGCATGCGCCGTTCAGGTATCACTTCACGGTCAAAGTGAGCGAGCTTTTCTAGAAACCATACGTCCTGAAGCAGCATTGGCCCACGTGCACCAGCCGTTAATACATTCTGGTTATCTGCCACGGGGCAGCCATTTGTCATTGTTATCTTAGTTTTTTTACTCATGCCGATCTCCGGTTTTACATGAGTGTCGAGCACGCATGCGTGTTTCGAGTCCATCGATTGTAGTCCCGAAGACGGATTTTATAATTGATTGAAATTAACCTTTTAACGGCATTATTTAATTAGATGCATAAGTGTATTTAAGTTCGGTGATTAGTTTTTTAGTAGAAACACGGTGGGGTGAATATGAAATACGTCCCTGTATTTCATCCCTTCGGGGAAGCGGGTTCGGTTCCCGCGATAACAATCGATTCAGTCCATCAAGTGCTTTGAAATGTTGGTGCGGGCTTATTCTTACGCAGGAGCTTCGGAGCCCAAATTATCAGAAGCTAGCAGAAACTCGTTTGACATTTGATCGCGCTCTGACGCCTGTTCATTGAACTCAATCTGGTACCCCATAGTCTTATAGCTTTTCTCACGCTTTTTGAACATGCGTTGCAGCATGGGGAGCGAGCAGTCCACATAATCGTGAATGGTGACGCGCTCTTTACCATCTGACTCTCGGTGGATACGGCCTGCATATTGAGCCAATGAACCTTTCCAGGCTATGGGCATGGCCAAGAACAGGGTGTCTAATCTTGGAAGATCAAACCCTTCGCCTACATATTTTCCCGTGGCAACTATAACTTGAGCGGTAGGTAATCGTTCTTCGATAGTCTTCCGCTCTGCCGAGCACATTGCACCTTTTAAGACGACTGAGTCTATTCCTTTCTCAAGTAGAATTGTGTTGATCTTTTCGGCGTGTTCTCGACGTTCAGTCAGCACGATGGGGTGTTTGGATTGCTGAACGCAGGTGAGAATGTCATCAATGATTCGCTGTGTTCGTTCATTGTTCTCCATGATCCATCTATATGCATCTGATATTTTGGGGCGTTCTTCTGGTAGTAATAGTTGTCTTGGCGGTGTGTCGTAGAGTTGATGAACAATGACTTGCTGATCGAATTTGTCTTCAGAGGTGTTTTTGGCTTTGTGGCAAATAGGACCTGCTGCCATTGGCCTTTATCGAAATCGGCAGCAAGAAAATAACAAGTGTTGTCGAGCATTAACGGGTAAAGCCCAACAATCTGCTGTCCAGCTAGATGACGATAAATTATCTGATCATCGAGTTCGGTAAATTGTCGATGATTACAGTCTTGGCATTTGACACGAGGTTTGTGGCAGATTCCTTTTACCCACTCGTTATTACAGGCAACAGAGTAACCGCTACGCCCTTGTTTATTTTGCCAACGACTAGCAAAATGTCGGTTCGGCCACGAAACAAGCTTCTAAATATCGCGATCTTTTGTTCTGGTGAGTATGAGTCGGAAGTAGGTGTAATCTGAGACTGTTGCGTCAGCTCATCTCTGAGTGCCAGAAGTTGCTGCTTCTCCTGTTCGAGCTCTGCAAGCCTCGTGTCTATGGCTGAAACGTTTTGAAATCTCGAGTTACCAGTGTATTGGTTAGGGATGTGCTTGCGGTGGCTTAATCAGAGACTCCGCAGGGATACCCAAGCCTTTATGAAGGTTCCAAATCATTTTTAGCGTTAGTGAACGTTTATGGTTGAGGATCTCGTATACACGATTGCTCTTACCAATCATAGGTTCGAGGTCTTTTACCGTTAAACCTTTTCGCTCCATCTCGAATTTAATGGCTTCAACGGGATCAGGCAAATCCATTGGAAAATGCTTCGCTTCATAGGCCTCGATAAGTGTGACCATTACGTCCAGCTTTTCGCCTTCCGGTGTGTCAGGGCCTGCCATCATCAGGCTTTCAATTTCTTTTAATGCCGCTCGGTAGTCGGCATCAGTTTTAATTGGCTTGATGTCCATAGTGTTTCCTCCGGTAATTAAATAGTTTGTACATCAATCTTGTCATATTGCGCATGAGTACCGATGAATCGGATGTAGACCACTCGGTAGGCGTAGTTGATCCACACGACCAGTCGATATTTATTCCCCGCAATATTGAAAACCACGCGCCCATCTTTAAGGATGCTGGCATTTCTGAAGTCCTGTTTAACATCAGCAGGTGCACTCCAGTCGGCAGCTAATGTATGACGGTACCAGGCCAAGGTTGGCTCTTTAGCATCCATATACTCTGGGTGCTCTTCCCAGAAAGCTTTCAGTGTCGATAAGGCAATGATTCTCATAAGATTAATAATAGTCCCAAAATGGGACTTGTTCAACTAAAAAACACAGGAGAATCAATATGATTGAATATCAAGCACTTATGACGCAAAGAGAGCTTTGTAATCGTTAGCAATTGAGTGAGGTAACACTAGAACGCTGGCGATCTTAGGGTATTGGGCCAATTTAAGTGAAGCTAGGTGGCCAAGTCAGGTATAGGCGCGAAGATGTGCTGGACTATGAGACCAGTTGCTTGAGAAAAAGTACTTTTGAAGCTGTTTGAGGGGCTATAGGAGGGCAGGAACCCTCATTAACCAGTATTTGCTGATGGTAAAATTTCGGGTTAATAAAAAGCCCTAATGGCTGTTGAGGGCTCATTAGGGCTATTTACAAGATGGTGGAGGTGGGGAGAATATGAAATACATCCGTGTATTTCACTCCTTCGGGGCCAGGGTCATAAAAAGCGTATGACCCTGTTAAAAATTGCTCCAGGCAATTTTTTCGAACTCATTGGGTGTTCTCATCTGCCCCATCTCCACCAATAAAAAAGGCCCCCTGAAAAACAGGGGGCCTTTTTTATTGGGGTGGGGTCTACCGAAAAATATCTCTAATTACTTGAATATAAACAATATATAGGTTTAATATATATCTGGTTGCCCCCAAAGTTGCCCCCAGAAATTTCAGCTAACATCATTAAGTGCTCAATTTCAAATTACTTGCAATGCGTTACAGTTGATATACATTATCTAGTCACAGCAGGTGGCACATATGCCTACCAAAAAGAACACACAGCCAAAGCGCACGAAATCAGCTCCAGTTAAAAAGATGGGGCGACCAACCAAATATACTAAGCAGATCATCGATGAAATATTGCACAGGATAGTTGCAGGTGAAAGCCTGAACCGGATTCTGAAAGATGAGCGTTTGCCCAGCATGTCGACCGTATTTAACTGGTTAACGGATGAATCAAAGCCAGAGTTTCTGGATAAATACAACAAAGCGAAAGAACTTCAGGCAGAATACTACGCCGATGAGCTGATTGATATTGCTGATGATGCGTCCGCTGATTTTGTTGAAAAGACTTTGCTAACAGGTGAAGTAGTGCAGGTTGCTAATACTGAGCATATCCAGCGATCCCGATTGAGAGTCGACACCCGAAAGTGGGTGGCATCTAAATTATTGCCAAAGCGTTACGGGGATAAGCAGGTGGTTGATGTTAATACTGGATCAGCTGAACAGCTTAAAGAAATGATGCGATTGGTTAAGCCAACCCTGGGGCCGCCAGCATACAGGAATAAATAGTCATGCCAGCCAAGAAAACTGCGACTATGAATTTGCGGATTGATCCAGTGATTAAAGAGGCTGCGCGTACTGCGGCGAATAAAGAGCATCGCAGTATTGCCAATATGGTTGAACTGTTAATTCGGGAGCATTGTGAGCGGGTAGGGATTAGTATTCCAGAGCAGCAGACGGAAGTTGATGAAGGTGATAGCTAAATACAATTAAATGACAATAAAAGGTGTGAGTTATGAAAGATGGTGCCGCTCAAATCGTGGGTAAAACGATTACAGGTGTAATTGTGAAGCGAGCAAAGGAGGCTCATGAAAAGCCTCAAGGCCAGTTGTTTTTATTGTTTGATGATAATACATCATATGAGTTTTATAGTTACGACAGTCCCATAATTAATACGGCTGGCTGTGATCAAAATACCAGTTTCAGTGAAGTTTATAATTATATGGATGGAAAATTTAAAGTTGAATTCCATGCTATCAAAAATCCGGATAGTGATCAGGTTGAGTGTAAAAGTATTTATCCTTAAGCGCTAGTAAGGCAGATGGTGCTCACGACGCATGACAGATGTATAAAGAAGGTTATAAATTAATTGCTTCATCACTTTAAATGTATTTTGCTTGGAGTAACAGGAAAATAGAGTTAAGTGCGTTTAAAGATGTTTATAACGAAAATCTCGATGGTAGTAATTATAAATTCAGTGAGATTGTTCAGTTGTTATAAAGATTAAGTTTTAAAATAAAGTTATATTAACCAAATGATTAATGTCCATTTTGAGTGTTTCTATTATTCAGTAGTAAGGTTTATGAAACGCTGAAAAAGGGTGTTTAAAAACGCTTATTACAATGTTAAAATTTCATATTTACTTTGAATGAGCTGGTGGGGCATGTAGGAAAAACATGGATTATACTGAATTAGCTATTGTTGAGAAAATAGTCGAATTATCTGACAAATACAGGAAACTAGAAAGTATCCAGGGTATGCCTGGGCACGCTCAGGTAACTGAAATAAATGATTTCAAGATTACATATATATCTCCATTTTCAGGTGTAGAAGTATTACCAGGCATTAAACATTATATTGTTTCTATTTGGACAAAGAATAAAAAAATATTTAATTGTGATTATAAAGGATTAGACGATATCAATAATAAAAAGCCTATTGCTAAAGATTGGGTCATTAAGTTTATGAGGTTAAATTAGAACCAATTAATATAGTGGAAAAAATATTAAGTGAATGACGAGCTCTCAATAGAATACAATGGCAAAATCTATACCACAGAATATTCAATAGATGGTGATCGCCTAAGCCTGTACTTACCTGGTGGCCAGCAAATAATAACAACCCGGGGCGGGCTCACGATCGAGACCGCATTAAAACCCCACTTTCTAAAATACCTAAAGTAGCACGTTAAAAAATAGCACGGAAACGATGTATTAAATGACAGCTTCCACCTGATGAAGCGGACATTCAACACTATCTTAATGGATGCCTGTTATTGGCCGAAAAGTGATATTTGAATTAATTAAAGGAAAAATACTGTCAAATACAGAATCATAAAATATTCGTTTTTAATTCTTCTTGTGAGCCAATTATGGTACGTATCCAATGCAAATGCAGAAAAAGAATGGAAGCCTGATAGAGTATTAGCCGAGCAGTTAATTAATTTGCCAGAAAAAGAGATTGAGCAAGCATTTAGTAAAATTGTACCTGAGCAAGAAAAAACAGATTATGCATTACTAATTGCATGGAGACAGATATTTAAAATAAGAGAGTATTCGAAGGCAAAGATATTTCTCAAGATGGCGGAAAATCAACTCAGCAATCAAATGACACGCCATAATGACTGGTCAACTCTTCATATGCTGCATATGACGTTAGCCAAGTATAAGAGGAATTTTAAAAACGTCATCCTACGTGGTAAAGAAACGCTAAAGCACATGGATGCACAAGGAGTTAAAAGTATTGGACGCTATGCATATATTTTAGAAGCAATGAGTTGGGCATATTACACCCTGGGTGATTACCAGAAGTCATTAAACAGCTCATTAAAAATAGTTGAAAAAGCCAAAAGTTCGGGTGATGAAAAAGAAGAAGCCAATGCATTATTTGGGGCAGCAGAATCCTACTATAAATTATCTAAGTTAAAGGAGGCAGAAAAGGCTGCTGATCGTGCCTACGGGCTGTATGAAAAACTAGGTGATACCAGAGGCCTTGGCCACACAAAAAAAGTATTAGGTAGTATTCATAATGCAAAAGGTAATTTAGATAAAGCAAAACAAAGTTATTACATAGCAATTAGACATTACCAAAAAGTAAGAGACCACCACGGTGTAGCAAACTGCATGTACAATTTAGGGTATTTACACAAAAAAACAAAAGACTATGGGGAAGCTGCGTTAAGTTTTGAAGATGCAGCCTTCCATTATATAAAGAGTGGGTCTACGGGTGGTGTAGGTATGGCCAAGATGGAACTGGGTAAAATACAAGAGCTATTAAATTCGATAGATCAAGCAGAACTTCTATATGCGGATGCAAGAAGCCTGTTGACTAAAAGCAATAGTATGGATCGAATGGCGCAATTAGAGACTTATTATGCCGACTTATACATCAAGCAAGGTAGGAAAAGACAAGCGAAAGACTCTTATATTCGTGCATTAAAAATATATAGGGAAGCCAATAACCAAAGAAAAGTAACCAGGATAGAAAAATTAATTAATAAATTGTAGGAAAAATAGATTACTCCACCTAAAGAAATGTTTTAGTGGTTTAGAGAGAGGCTGTAGTTATTAATTTTAAAAGCTAAGACTAATTTTGTATTTTTACATAGTCTGCTGATGATGTGGGAGTTGAACTTAATCTATTCGAAGGGCAGCTTCATTTGACAGCCAGGATTATATAGTGTGTTATCAGATGTCTTTATCTAGATTAAAATAGGCTAACAACTTATGTTAATATGTATTAACGTAAAACGGCATGCTGAAACTTGGTTTGATTTAACGTTAGATGAACAAGTTGATGCGCTAAGCAGTAATTACAAATAGCAAGATGGATGTTTGTATGGAAAAAATACGTGCTTGTCTAAAAACGGCAAGTTCAAACACGGCACAAAAACCAAATTAGTCAATTGTTTAAAGACACCAACAGAGGACAAACCTGAGCACTGCCAAAGCTGTAAAGCAGGTATATTACACCTGGTCGGTGAAATACTGCCTGAAAAGGCGCGACGACGAGATAGCGAAGCTATGTGCTGATAATACTTTAATATATATAAATATTATAAAGTAGTTCACTTATCGATTGCCAGTTGATCGGTAAAAGAATTATTGTGGCTTAAATAAAAAAAAGCCATAAATGGAGCCCATTTTAACCGCTTTAAAAAAATAAATACGCCATAGGGCTAATGAAAATAATGAACAGCACCGGTGAACTGGGCAAAATGAGCTTTTAACAATTGAACGACAATAAGGAATTTCCCTATACTAAAGATCATACCAATCGCTGTATAATCCAACACACATTTATACGCCATGCTGCGCACTACATATAAATGCTAAGATGAAATGCATAATTGTCATAAATGGATGAGTTAGTTATTTCTGGAGTTGTAATAATTAATAATAATTAATAATGATTAAAGATAACTTATTAAAAGAAACCGAAAAATATGATCGCATCAAGTTGGTGCAACTGAAGCAAAAAGAAATTCTTCGCCTCATAGCAACAGGTTGCCCGCTATCTCAAACGCTTGAAGAGCTTGTAAACATAACAAGTCAATTGTTTCCGTCATCTATCAGCTTGATTTTAATGAGTGATGAGAAAGAAGAGTATCTACAGATTGGTGCTGCGCCTGGCGTCGACAGAGAAATTCAGCTACTACTTAATGGCGCGCCTATAATTTCGGGGTTAAGTAGTTTTTCGGAAGCCGCCTTTAGCAAACAAACCGTTATTGTAACCGATATTGCCAGTGATGAATCTTGTGGGGATACTCGCCATGCAGCATTGCGCGCGGGGTATAAATCGTGTTGGGCCTACCCCCTGTTAAAAGAAGAGCGTTTGTTAGGTGTCATTGGTATGTATTACAGGGAAGCAAGGAGCCCGCTCGATGAGGAAAAAAAATTTATAATCGATATTTCTGACCTGGCAATGATTGCGATTGCACATGATCAATCTGAGCGGCGTATGCGTATATTGTCTTCGGCAATTGAGCAGACAGATAATTTAATTGTGATTATGGACCGAGAAGGTATGATCGAGTACGTTAATCTTGCATTTGAACGAGCCACGGGATATTTAAAGGAAGAGGTGCAGGGAACAAAGATAATTCCGGTAAAATCTGAATTTCATAATAGAGCTTTTTATAAAAAATTGTGGGGTACGATTCTCAGTGGGCATTCATTTTGCGATGTGTTTATTAATCGTCGCAAAAATGGTTCGCTCTATTATGAAGAAAAAACTATAACGCCACTCAAAGATGAACACAATAAGATTGTTCATTTTGTGTCAACTGGAAAAGACATAAGCGAGCGTATGAACACTCAAAAGCAACTATATCATCTGGTTCATCATGACTCATTAACTAATCTGGCTAACCGCACATTATTACTTGATCATCTTGACAAGGCCTTGGCTCAGGCGCAACGTGATAAATGTATGGTAGCGCTTATGTTTCTTGATCTCGATCGTTTTAAAACGGTGAATGATAGTCTCGGGCACAATGTGGGAGACAACCTCCTCAGAGCAATTGCTCAACGTTTTCACGAATGTGTGCGTGGAGGAGACATTGTATCAAGACTAGGCGGCGATGAGTTTACCGTCATGCTGCCTGTTATCAGAAAAAATGAGGAACCGGCGCATGTCGCCCAGAATTTACTGGATACACTAAGGCAACCTATTGTCATTAATGGTCACGAAATTTTCTGCACAGCCAGCATAGGAATAACCCTGTATCCGAATGACGCTAAAAATACCGATGAACTCCTAAAAAATGCTGACCTCGCAATGTACCGTGCAAAAGCATTTGGTGGTGATACCTTCGAGTTCTTTACTGACGAGCTGACCGAACAATCACATCAACGACTGGATATAGAAAATAAACTCCGTCATGCCCTCGCTCGAAAAGAGCTCAGTTTGCATTACCAGCCACAAATCAATATTCAGTCTGGAGATATTTGTGGTTTTGAGGCACTTTTACGCTGGGATCAACCTGAGCTTGGTATTGTCCCGCCTAATGTATTCATCCCTATACTAGAAGAAACCGGTCTTATAATCCCCGTAGGTGAATGGGTGTTCGAAACTGCCTGTGCTTGTGCAAAGCATCTTCAATTAGCGGGTTTGCACAACTTTCGAATGGCTATAAACCTGTCAGCGCGTCAGTTTCATAACAAGCAATTGGTCTCATCTATCAAACAGCACCTGAACGATTCAAAGCTTAAAGGTCACCATCTTGAAATAGAAATTACGGAAAGCCTGCTGATTGAAAATATTGATGCCACAACGTTCATGCTGAGTGAATTGTCTGGCATGGGGATTAATATCTCTATCGATGATTTTGGAACGGGCTATTCTTCCCTGGCTTATCTCAAATGTTTTCCTATCAACACCATCAAGATTGATCGTGCGTTTGTCCGTGATCTTATGACAGATTCTGACGACAGATCGATCATTACAGCCATTATCGCAATGGCGCGGAATTTAGGTTACAAAGTCATTGCTGAAGGTGTGGAGACTAATGAGCAGTTAGAGTTTTTACGCAAACAACGGTGCGATGAAGTTCAGGGTTATATTATAAGCAAGACATTGAGTGCTGAGCAGCTGGATGCCTGGCTTCTAGAGCAGGGAATTGACATTTAGGGTGCCCCCTAAACGAGGGATTGATATACACTGGTAATTTTGATGCAATACATTTAGTATGGCTATTTGGTTATGGGGCTTAATTAAAAAGACGATAAATATATTATTATTTATTGCATATTTGTTTTATATTCTAAATTCCTAATAAAAATTCAGAATATGTTGTACTAAAGGCAAGTCCGCACGTAAGTTGGATGAGTAAAACCACCCGTCTAAGAGGTATTTAATAACTCATGATAGAGGTGGGATCGGACATGGCTTGATATAGATTGGCACTTAAATCAGAATTATAGTTTTTTGTCATGGCAGGCAACCATGATTTCCAGTCGATGGCTCTCTCTCCCCGTGCATATTAAATGTTAAATAGTATAAAAAATGGTATTCGAATTTTTATAATAATGTTCGGTGTTAGGTTTTGAATAAAAAAAATTGGTTTATACCTACAGTAAGAATAAGGGAAGAGTAATTTATGCCAGCAGAAAAATATAATTCAGATCAAAACGTGCTTGGAGAGGATGTGTTTTCCGCAGATTACTATTTGGTTAATATCATAAAACGTGCGGTTAAGAACTCACAGAATATTCACGTGAGCATTACAGGAAGTGGAAGTATTACATTACTGTCATCTATTGGTGTGTATTTTAATAACACTGATGATATTGTGAGCTTTTGCATGACTCCCGCATCAGAATTTAAGGTGTCTGTCCTAAATAAGATAGATGCAAATCTTGAGACCGATAATAGCTGCCGTAATATTGATGAGCTAATGTGGATTGCCGGTTTTTACGCATCTAATGGGCGGTTAATGGAAGGTTGTTTTCGTGATGACGTTGTGGAACTCATGCATTGGCCGAATTTTACCCGACTACCCAGCACAGAAAATTCAATGCGACTGGCTTCACTTTTGTCAAGTTGTCCCACGTCCATCACCTTAGCCTATCGATTTTTGAAAATAGACAAAGCAGAGGCATACCAGTTTTATACCGCTGCTCGGTGTGCTGGATTGGCGCGAGCGGTTAATCGTACCCCAGAGGAACCGAGACTTAAACCGCACCGTAACCAGGCACTATTAGGTTTGCTGTTGAATAAAATTGCTCGTATATAGTTTGGATAAAGAAGATGGAACATAAAATAATTTTCACGGGGCCTGTTGGAGCAGGAAAAACCACCGCAATTTCGAGCCTCAGTGACATACCTATTGTTAATACCGACGCAAATGCAACAGATGATGTCGCGCTTAGAAAAACCAATACCACCGTTGCTATGGACTACGGCATGTTGAATCTGGATGAAGGCGCAAAAATTCACCTGTATGGTACACCCGGCCAGGAGCGATTTAGTTTTATGTGGGACATCCTGACTGTTGGTGGCGTAGGTTTGGTGCTGATGCTTGATAATGTACGTGAAGATCCTATTGCCGATATGGAATTCTTTTTAAACGCCTTCAAACCATTTATTGAAAAAAATGGTGTAGTGATTGGTGTGACACGTATGGATATCAGTTCCAGGCCGGGACTGTATACCTATCATAAAAAACTCTATGAATTAAAAATCAATGCTCCAATATTTGAAGTGGATGCACGCGAGCGTAAAGATGTGAAAGTATTGCTATTGGGTTTATTAGCGGTATTAGATCCTGGATTAAAACGGTAAAAGTAAAAGTTATCACTATGAATGATTTAGATAGTTCACTATCAACAATATTACAACTTGAAGGTTTTGGTGCTGCATTTGGCGATAAAATTATTCTAAGCAATGTGAATCTTAGTATTTTAGAGCAGGGTGTTTTTGTTGTGTTGGGACCAAGTGGTACAGGTAAATCGACATTGTTGCGTTCAATAGTGGGGTTAAACGAAGCTAATCCTTCATTTCGCACCTGGGGTAAAGCGGTTTATGTGGGCTCTGAACTTGGTGATGGAAACCGTCCTGCACTCGTTAGCCAGAGCGCAAAATTAATGATGGCAAGTGTACTGGAAAACATAGTTTATAATCTGCCCGAACGTAATAATCTGAATATTACCCAACAACAGGATCTTGCTGTTCGCCTACTTGAACAGTCAGGTCTTGGGGAGCTTAAAGACTCACTAAAAGATAATGTGGTGAGCCTTACCCTGGCACAACAACGCCATCTTGCGATATTACGCCAGGCAGTTGCAGGCCCCAGATTGTTATGTCTGGATGAGCCGACCACAGGTATCAAGGAAACTGAGGTTGAGTCACTGCTGAATTATATTAAAAAAGAAAGTACTCGAAGGGCTATTTTGATTGTTCTGCACAATCTTAATCAGGTAAAAATACTGAATGGTTATACAGCATTACTTGCCGGTGGTTACATACAGGAAATGCAGACTACAAAACAATTTTTGAATGCTCCAAGAACTGACCCCGCTAAACAATGGGTGAAATTAGGTTCATGTAATGTTCCGTCTCCTGATGCGCTACCGGAAGAGTTAGCTGATGATGTACCGCCGCCACCGCCTTTGCCAGCAATCGCACGACAGGCCCCCAGCGAAAGTGTTGGTCCCAGAGGATTTTTGTGGTTGAAAAGAGGAGCTCTGGCTGGTACACCATTACCCGGTGTTTTCCATGATATCGAATATGATATGAAAATGCTAAATAGAGTTGGCGTTACCACATTGATTTCATTAACAACAAAACCGGTTGACAGTAATATTCTGAAAACATTCAAAGTCAGAGGAATCTGGCAGGCAATTAAAGATATGGGCGCTCCCAGCATAGAGCAGGCAGTTCAAATTTGTCAGCAAATCGATCAGGCAATAAAAAATAATGAAGTGGTAGCGGTACACTGCAGGGCAGGTTTGGGGCGTACTGGCACAGTTTTGGCGACTTATTTAATCTGGCAGGGGGCCGCTGCGTTAGAGGCATTGAACACTGTTCGAGATGTTGAGCCGCGATGGGTTCAATCCGAAGAACAGGTTAAATTTTTAGAGCAATTTGCTATACATCAAACCAGTAAAATACCGGTTTAAGGTAATGATATAAGTCATGAACCTAATTTAAATGATAAAAAAAGATAAATGAGAAAATAGGACACACCAATTAATTTAACCCCCTTTTTAAAGAGAGAATATAATAATGGCAGATCAATTAGAGCAACAACTCCAGGCGGCTATCACATCAATTCCTGAATGTGTAGCGGGTGGTTATGTCGATTTATCTACCGGCATGTTGCTGGGTATAAAAACTGTAGATTCACACCCATCAGAAGTTATGGAATTACTGGCTGCTGCAACCGCTGATATGTTCCAGGGCGCAACGGTTGTGACCATCGAGAACATGTTTAAAAAAGCACGTGGTGTAGAAGATGGTAATCATTATTTCAATGAAATGATTGTAAATAGTGACAACCTCATCCATATATTTATTCGAGCAAAGATGAATGAGGAGCATGTTATTGTTTTTGTTTGCCGAAAATCAGCTAATCTGGGTATGGTGCTAACAAAATCAAGAGCTGCGTTACCTGCTCTTGAATCGGCCCTGTAATACGGGTGAGCGCAAACCTGTTATTTTAAAGGTAAAAGGTTTGCGCGCTTTATATATTAGATTTTGTTTTTGATAGAAGTAAATTTTTTTTTTAAGTTAATTCAATATGGAGATCGATTTGGACTTCGTTGATAAGAATGATGTGAAGGGAAAGAGTCTTCGGCCAATTTTACGTGCATTTAATGGATCTTCAAGTGATATAGAGTCATCAGCGGTCATCACCAGTGATGGTTTTACGCTTGCATGGGTTCTGGATGAAAGTGTTGACCCAGATCGTTTCGGTGCAATGTGTGCCTCGCTTCTTGCGTTATCTAGTCGAGCTGCCGATGAAATATCAAGGGGTGAATTAAGACAGGTAATGATAGAGGGCGATAAAGGCACCATGCTGCTCGTCTATGCAGGCAACGATGCTGTTCTTGCTCTAGCAATTAAGCCGACAGCAAAGCTGGGTATGATTTTTATTGAAGCTAAAAAAACAGCTAAGAAAATAGAAGATGTTTTAAATGCAATTGGCTGAAGAATTTACACAGGGACTTAACCTCGCATGAGAAAAGCTGATTGTTTAGAAAGCAATATTAGTGAGAAATCGCATTTTTTAAAACACTTAGGTATTTGGAGTTATTTTTTTTGCAGTTAAAGATGTTATCTGGTTAGTGCTTGCTGCCTCGTTATTTCAGTTAGGGGAAATTAATTAGCGCTAATTAATAATTAGGAGTTTCTCAATGCTGGAAAGAAGTGATGTCGATTGTAACAAAGGTCGGGAAGTGGGATGCAAAACGTTTTGCTGTCGGTTATTAATTCGACTAGAGCCTGAAGAAAGAGAAGCAAGCAAGGGTGGTTTACCAGCACCTGGTTTTGTGAACAAAGCAGAAGATGGCTGCTGCATACATCTGGATAAAGCATCATATTTATGTGGCATTTGGGAAAAGAGGCCAAATGTATGCCGTGAATATAGCTGTAATACCGATTGCCTTCTTCAGGTAGCGTTAAGAGAAAAATTTACATCTATAGTAGACCTGGTGAAAAAGGCACAGTCTATGTTTATTCCTAAAGAAACCTATGTTCGAATTCCCTGCTGCGGAGAAAAGAACAAGAATACAAAGTAACATCTTTTAACTTTATCGATTCTATTACTATGCACAGTATAGTATTTAACAATAAAAAATTTCAATGACGGACTGATAAATACTTAAATAATATGCCTGTTAATAGACTTATATTAATTTATCCTAAAACAGACACATTTAGTGAGTCACTTATATTTTTTGAGTATGAGTCTGGGTTTACGTTAGAGGTGGTTCCATTTAATATTATCAATCAGAAACTATTGCTGAGTAGTAGTGGCTAGTACAAAAATAATCTTTAGTTATGCGGGCTTACGTTAATGTGCTTAAACGTAAGTTGAGACTAATATTAAATGACCGCATGATCAAGCGATCATAGCAGGCGGTAAATCAACAATGCCTGGGCTTGATAAACACAATGGTCGCTGACACCACATAGCCTCTATTTAGTAATTGCTAATATAGGTTAATGCATTAGCCAAAAACAGGCCTATTTAGTTTTTATGTTAAACTTCTGAAAACGAGCCAATGCGGACATCAGGTATTTAAAATCAATCGAGCTTGATCCACTACTGTCCCGATAACTTGTCATTCCTGCGAAGACAGGATAAATTTTACTGGATAAAATTTAAACGTGCACTGCACGGCCCGAAGGGTAAAGCTCAGGGATGAGCTGTATAATCTAGTGACTTTGAGGCGCCGATAGACACTGGATACCCGCCTTACTCTGGACTCCTATTCTTTGCCTTTCAGGCCGTGCTGAGCACGTTCAAATCTTTCCAAAAGATTTAGTCGCAGGTATGACGGGATCATGCTCATTGTTTTCATGTCTATATGAGTTAAAATTTATAAACATATTGTCGCAACAGCTTATTAACCTGGTGACTAAAAACTTAATGGGAAAACAATGAATTTGGCCCAATTGATTTTATAGATTTATTCATTACGTGATTGACTACATCAGGAATGGCATATGTTCTTTTCTCGGTAGCTGTAAAATTTCCAGTACCTCACGGGATTCTTTTGCAGCACATACTTGAGCCGCTATCGCTTGCGCATCTGTTGTCCGTGTTGTTTTCACAGTCAGAGCAAGATATGGAATAAACGCAGAATCAACCGTAAATGTTCGATAACCTAATCCCAGCAATATCGGTATTACACCTGGTATCTGTGATAGCAAACCGCAGAGTTGAACTCTATCCAGTTGATCGCCTGCTGCCTGTGCCACCTGACGAAAGAAACGAAACAGAAAAGGCGCATAAGGATCGAGATAATAACGTAAGTCAGAATGATCTCGGTTGGCCGCAAACAAACATTGCATCAAGTCATTGCAACCAATCGCAACAAAATCAGCAGCTGTTAACCAGTTGTCTATATCCAGTGCGCTAGCCGGTGTTTCAGCCATGGCACCAATGGGTACACTCGGTGGTAATTGTTGTTGTATCTGTTCGATCCAGTAATTTAACTCCTCATATCTGACGAGATAAGGTACAAGTATACTAAGATTAAAATCATTGGTCAGCTCAGAAATTGCCGCCAATTGTGCGTTAACAACCCCACTCACAGGATCCATGCCATACAGGCGCACACCCTGTAATCCCAACTCACCACCCAATGCTTCTTCTGGTAACCATGGCGGAATTTTGTCAGCAGAAAGATCCAGTAAACGAAATGTCAGAGATAAGGGGCTGGCCGCTGAACACAATTCACGAAAGCTGTTACTGTAATAGGCTAAATCAGGTATGCGATTATCTACTGGTACAATAAATTCTGTACGTATTAAACCTATGGCTTTTGCCCCCACCGACACAGCTCGCTGTGCAGCTGTTATATTTCGAACACTGGCACATAATCGTACCTCAACATTATCAGCGGTGAGTACCTCCGTTCCTGCTGTGAGTGATGGCAGTTTTTGATGTGCAACACTGTCGAGGTCATATTGGTCTGTAATCTCGCCGGTTACGCCATCAATCAAGACGCCCATACCTTCTCTAAGTTCACGTGCCTGTTGCTGACTAATTAATATTGTAGGCACGGCATGAGCAAGCAAGCTGATTAAAGTATGGGAAAAAGGTGCGCCTTCGATAACGATAAAACCAGCTGGCAAATTACTAATGGTTTTGATCTCATCCTGGGAAATTAACGCAATGCAATCTGTGGCCACCCTATTAATGCCTTTATGTAGAGTGCCCACTGCAATACCAGGGAAATACGGCATACCCATTAAAGATAGTGTTTGTGGTTTCATCTTAGTTATAAATTATATACATACACTAACAGCAGTGTATAAATAATTTAAAAATGATTCCAACAAAGGGAATTTGAGAACTAATTAGATTAGGTATTTCCTGTCGATTGAGCTGAACGTATGGGTTAGTGGGGGTTGCTGCTCTTGCTAAAACATCAAATGTCCGCTTATGATTGTTAGCTGACTCTCTTTTCTAACTTTATAAACCACGGAAAGAATTATGAACAGGTATGAAAAAGCTGCTACGGTGTTTTTTGGGTTGCTGTTTGTGTTTTTATTAGCGGTGTACTTTAGATATGAAATTATACCTACGGGGCCAGCTAAAGCATATAAACTTGATAGGTGTGTAAAGCTCCCACTTTTAGTTACATATTAAATTAGAGTTTTCCTGTTTATTATGAAGTGCTAAATACTCCCACGGGATGAGATCATTCAGCGAGTCATGCGGTCTTTCATCGTTGTATTGCTTCATCCATTTGTCAGTTAATTCTCTGGCTTCATTCAATGTTCTGAAAACATACATGTTGAGTATTTTATCTCGGTAAGTCCGATTAAAGCGCTCTACATATGAGTTTTGAGTGGGCGTACCTGGTTCAATAAATTCTAAATGAATACCCTGCTCATCTGCCCATTCGGCCAGTACCGTTGAAATAAATTCAGGCCCATTATCCATTCGAAGTTGAGCTGGATAACTCCGCCATGCAATAATGCGTTCCAACACCCTGATGACGCGAAGAGATGGTAAACTCAGGTCAATTTCAATGGCTAACGCTTCTCGATTGAAGTCATCCAGCACATTAAATGTGCGAAATCGTCGCCCACAAAATAAACTGTCACTCATAAAATCAATTGACCAGCTATGGTTTGCATTAGTGGGTACGGCTAATGGTGCAGGGTTTCGTGTAGGCAGTCGTTTTTTTCCTCGTCTACGCTTGTTCAAATTCAGCTTACAGTACAGTCGATAGATGCGTTTGTGATTCCACTTGTGCCCCCAACGGCGCAGTATCTTAAACAGCTTACTAAAGCCGTATGCGGGATAACGATCTACCGCTTTTTGTAGTGCCACTATTACAGGTTCATCTTTCTCAGTATCTGGCTGATACCGATACACTGAATCAC
>Ga0316207_10000757_pt1 | contig 46117 bp, 36 predicted proteins | sample 6weekpyrite_MG_FD_204943 | JGI IMG/M metagenome (GOLD analysis project Ga0316207, IMG submission 204943) | Microbial mat bacterial communities from mineral coupon in-situ incubated in ocean water Damariscotta River, Maine, United States -... | ecosystem: Environmental > Aquatic > Marine >... | reverse complement strand
CTAAGGCATCAGCAACACGAGCTCTTGATGGTGCTCTTGATGCCATCCTTAATGCGCTTAAAGGCGGCGATCAAGTTACATTAGTAGGGTTTGGTACCTTTTCTGTTCGTGCCCGTGCAGCCCGTACCGGACGTAACCCACGTACTGGTGAACCCATCCAAATTAAAGCTTCAAATGTTCCTGGATTTAAGGCTGGTAAAGCTCTGAAAGATGCCGTAAACTAGCGCGCCTCTGAACAAGGGGTAGTTAGGAAAAGTTACAATATTCCTTCCTCTTGGGTGCTTAGCTCAGCTGGGAGAGCGTCGCCCTTACAAGGCGAATGTCGGGGGTTCGATCCCCTCAGCACCCACCAAGCGCTGGAGCGGTAGTTCAGCTGGTTAGAATACCGGCCTGTCACGCCGGGGGTCGCGGGTTCGAATCCCGTCCGCTCCGCCATTACGGCGACAAAGGGTGTACCTTAACGGGTACGCCCTTTGTTTTTTCTGCCGCCTACTTCATAATACCGTCTATTACATAATAACTAGAGTACAGTTCCATGATGCAGGCTATTCGTGACCGCGCCCAGAGTTGGATTGCGTGGGTCATTGTTATCTTTCTCATTATCGTTTTTGCCCTATGGGGTGTTCAGGGTTACGTGGGTAACGTGGGCGGCACCGATGTTGCCGAAGTAAATGGGATCACCATTTCTGAACGTGATTTTGAAAATCAATACAGCAATTATCGCAACCAGCAACGTCAGCAATTACTGAAGATATTAGGTAATGACGTTGATAACCCACTCTTCAAGCAGTTATTCAATGAGCAGGTGATGCGTCAGCGTGTATTGGATGGCATGGTGCAATCTCGTCTATTAACGCTTGCCGCCGTTAAAGCCGGTTTTAATATGAGTGATGAACAAATTAATGACATTATTCGTCAGGTGCCGGTATTTCAGCAAGATGGTAAATTTGATAAAGAAACATATAAACAGGCATTGCGCTTTCAAGGAATGAGCAATAAGGGCTTTAAGAGTCGTTTGAAGCAGGATGAGATCACAGCACAATTGGTTTCAGGATTAAGTGACAGCGCCTTTGTTACGCCAGCGCAAATTGATAATTGGTTACGACTACAGAACCAGCAACGTAGTTTCACATCAATGACGCTTAAGGCAAAAGATTACCAACATGAGGCGAATATTGATGATGACATGATCAAAGCCTATTACGAGCAAAACACCGCACGTTTTATGACAGAAGAACAAGTGTCAGTTGATTATGTTGAATTGTCCGCCGCTAATTTATCCGACCAAGCCGCAGCAGACGAACAAGCCTTAAAAACATTCTACGAAGAACGTATTGCTGATTATGCAATTACTGATACAAGCAACCAGATTGCAACATTAAATGCCCTGCGTGACCGTTTAGCTGCGGGTGAAGATTTTGCCAAATTAGCAAAGGAATCGTCACAAGATACGGGCTCAGCAAATAATGCGGGTAAAATTGGCTTGATTAGTCGTGTTGATATGGAGCCTGCATTTACTGAAGCTGCCTTTGCCCTGAAAAAAGGTGAAGTAAGTAAGCCAGTACAGACCTCATTCGGAATGCATATCATTAAGGTGAATAGCATTGAAGGTGAACAACGTGATGTAAGTCACATATTGTTGAATGTTGATAATAAAAAACTACGCACACGTAGCTTCGACGAAGCGCGGGTCGAAATAGAAAAAGAATTTCGTGCTAATGCCAGTGAACGTCGATTTGGTGAACAATTTCAATTACTCAGTAACATTAGTTATGAGCAACCGAATACACTGGAACCGGTTACTGATGAGTTAGGTTTACCTGTAAAAAGCTCAGAAATGTTTACGCGTAGGGGTGGGACAGGTTTGATGGCGAACCCGGCGATTATTACTGCTGCATTTAGCGCCGATGTATTAGCCGGTAATAATAGCGAACCAATTGAGTTGCCAGATGACCGCGTTATAGTCTTGCGTGTAAAAGAATATCAGCCTGCTGCACCAAAAGCATTGGAAGTGGTTAATGATGCGATTATTCAAAACCTGTTAAATGATGCAGGCCAAAAACGAGTTAAAGAAAAATCGACTGAGTTATTATTGAAATTAGCTGATTATAGTTCGCTAAGCGATTTGTCTGTGCTTGAAAATGCAACATTTCAAGAGACCAATACAATCAAAAGAACCGAGAAAAAATTACCACGTGAACTAGTACAAGCACTGTTTAGTATGCAACGTCCTGAAGATGGGAAGCCAACATATCAAAGTGTAGAGCTAATGAATGGTGATATTAGTATTGTGGCACTGGCAAGTGTTGATGATGCGGATGTTAGCAAGGTGAGTGATGAAGAGCGTCTTGCTGCCACACGTAAATTAACGCAACAAGTTTCTGCTCGTGATGTAACCGCATTACGTACTGATCTGCGACAGTTGGCAGATGTGGTTATTTTCAATAAAAAAGATACCAATGAAGCACAACCATAATAAAAATTAACCGGTTTTATAGCGAGGGATAGTCAGAAGATGAAACTGCATTGGCAGATAATGATTGCGCTGGGCTTGGCAGTTGTTTTTGGTTTGCTAACTTCGCTCCAATATGATGTTTCTTTGTTGGGTTTTTCGCTATATCCAGCGTATAAATTCATCGGCACACTGTTTCTTAATGCCTTAAAAATGATCATTGTGCCACTGATTGTGTCATCGATTATTGTGGGTGTTGCCGGTATTGGTTCCTCAGGTGGTTTTGGTCGTCTTGGTGGAAAAACCTTACTTTATTATCTCGCAACAACATTTATTTCTGTCACGATTGGTTTGTTAGTTGTTAATGCCATCGAGCCCGGTGTTGTTGGTGGTGAGCCAGTTAATGAGCAAATTAATTTAACCGCGGATGTGTCTGCGATTACTGCTAAAGTAGAAGGGCGCGGGGCGAGTGATGTCGTCAGCGTCTTTATCAGAATGATCCCACCGAATATTGTTGCAGCCGCAGCGAATGGGCAAATGCTCGGGCTTATCTTTTTTAGCCTGTTGTTTGGTTATTTTGTAGCACGGATTGGTGAACCTTACGCAGGTAGTCAATATAATTTCTGGCAAGGCATGTATGAAGTTATGCTGCGCATTACTTTGTTGGTGATGAAGTTTGCACCATTGGGTGTGTTCGGTTTGGTTGCGGCGGTTGTAGCAGATACGGGGGCAAGTGAGTTCCTAACCTTGATGGAGACTCTGGGTTGGTTCTTCCTAAGTGTGATTCTTGCTTTAGCAATCCATGCGTTTGTTATTATGCCCTTGATTCTGCGTTTTGTTGCCGGAGTAAATCCACTACGTCATTATCGCGCAATGGCGCCGGCTTTATTAACAGCATTTTCTACCGCGTCATCATCAGCAACCCTACCATTAACAATTGAATGTGTAGAAAAGAATGCCGGTGTATCGAACCGCACCAGTAGTTTTGTTTTACCATTGGGCTCAACGGTTAATATGGACGGCACGGCGTTATATGAATGTGTGGCCGCCATGTTTATTGCGCAGGCTTATGGGCTTGATTTAAGTTTTAGCCAACAATTTGTGATTGTGTTACTGGCATTACTCACATCAATTGGTGTGGCAGGCATTCCATCAGCCAGTTTGGTTGCGATTACGATTATCCTTGGCTATATCGGACTGCCAGCCGAAGGAATTGCTTTGATCTTTGTTGTCGATAGATTACTCGATATGTGTCGAACTGCGGTGAATATATTCAGTGATTCGTGTGGCGCGGTAACGATTGGTAAACTGGAAGGTGAAGAAGGAATTCTTACCGAACGCTAATCATTTTTAGCCGCTAGCGATTATTTTTCAGTCGCTTCAGCTTCTTTATATGGTAGCGTAAACCAAAAATGACTGCCTCTGCCGAGTACGGATTCTAAACCAACCTTTCCTGACATAGCGTCAATTAAACGTTTGCATATTGCCAGCCCCAGACCGGTGCCACCATATTCACGTGTCGATGAGGCATCAACTTGATAAAATTGATTAAATATTTTTTTCTGCTTATCTGCGGGAATACCAATCCCTGTATCCTTAATATCAAATTGAATAAAGGGTACATTATCTTTTTTAACTAAATTAAGATCAACATCGATACTGCCTGCTTTCGTGTATTTAATGGCATTGTTGATAAAATTAATAAGTAATTGGTATAACCGAGCGGGATCGAGCATCACCCATTGTGCAATATCGGAACTAATATGGTATTCAAGTCTTAGCCCTTTTTTATTTGTAGCATGTTGTAAAGATTCGATGACGCCAATTAATTCGTTACGCACATCAACAGGCTGTATTTTAAATCTAATATCACCGGAATCGATCCCTGAAAAACTCAGTAAGTCATCAATTAGGACGAGTAGCTGCTCAGAATTACGATGAGCCATGTTGAGCATCTCTTTAGCCGTTGCGTTCAAGTCACCGACTTTCCCCGCACGAAAAATTCCAATGACGCCAAATATTGCGTTCATGGGGGTTCTAATCTCATGACTCATATTGGCGAGAAAGTTTGATTTCGCAATATTGGCTGTTTCCAATTCTTTTCTAGCATCTTCAAGCTCATAGTTGGTTGCTTGAAGGTCTCGATTAATCGCTAACATTGCCCTTGTGGAATGTGCAACCTTATTAAATATATATAGAGTCGTCATACCACTAATAACAAGTATCGATATGGCCATGATTATCAGGTAGTGAACAGTACTCTGGTAGGCTTTGTTGGCATTTTTGAGGTTGATCTGATTACGCTCTTTTTGTGTGATAACGAGTTCATCCAGATAGGAGATTGAGCGTTCTTGAGCCTCGCTTGCTAATTCGAACATTGCCATGGCTTTGTCATCTTCTCCTTTCAGGGCATGGTCGGCCAGCTTTGATTGCAAGGGTTGGCTGATATGTACGGATTGAGAGAATTCATTTATTAACCGAATTTCTTCAGCATAGAGCGGAAGGCTTAGTAAGATCTCTCTATCGTTAATAAATTTACCTGCAAGACTGGAATGATGTATCCAGTATTCATCGCGTTGAAACGGGTCTTGTGTGATTAGCATATTGTGTAGACTAAAGATGCGTTCTCGAGCTAGATGCCGCAAATTAAAATATAGAGCCGTTTTCTTATTATTAAGATCGATAACCATGGATATATTTTCATTAGCATTGCTTATCTTTTGATAGGCGAGAATGCTTAAGCCGGACATAAGCATGACTAGAATCAGGAAGCCGGACAGCACAGTACGACGCATCGTTTGAGCATATTGTAAGGAATCTTTTAGGTATTGAGAGTGACTCACATTAGTTGCCGAATAGTGCTTAATCTCATTAGTACTATTCTAGACGATGAATTTGTCAATAACGATGGGAATTGTGAAAAATTGTACTACTTGAAGTAAGGCCAATACAGGGATTGCCTGCATTGGCCTATGATTTCTCTAAGTGTTGAAGAATACTTTATGCTTTATTCTGCTACTTTTGGCGGTTCGGCGAAATCCATACCCACAGTGTTATAGCCTGCATCAACGTATGAAATTTCTCCGGTAACACCTGATGCCAAATCTGAACAGAGAAAAGCACCTACATTACCCACTTCTTCAATAGTCACATTTCTGCGTAATGGGGCCGTTGCTGCAAAGCGATCGAGCATGCTACGGAAACCGCTAATACCCGAGGCTGCTAAAGTGCGGATAGGACCTGCCGAAATGGCATTAACACGAATACCATCAGGACCAAGATCTCTGGCCATATAACGTACATTAGCTTCGAGACTGGCTTTAGCGAGTCCCATCACGTTGTAATTCGGGATAGCACGTTCAGCGCCAAGGTAGCTCAAGGTCAATAGGGCGCCATCACGTCCTTCCATCATATTACGGCCAGCTTTCGCTAAAGCAGCAAAACTATAAGAGCTGATTTCATGGGCAGTATTAAAGCCATCACGTGTCACCGCGTCCAGATAGCTACCGTCTAGCTCGCTTTTGGGCGCAAAAGCGACCGAATGGACGATGATATCGAGGTGATCCCAGAAGTTATCTAGCTTTTCAAAGACCTGCTCAATTTGCTCATCACTAGCCACATCACATGGGAGGCATATATCGGAGTCTAATTCAGTCGCCATTTTTTCAACGCGACCCTGTAATTTTTCGGTTTGGTAGGTAAAGGCGAGTTCAGCACCTTGACTACGCATGGCTTTGGCAATACCCCAAGCGATTGAACGATTGCTGGCACAGCCAACGATGAGGGCGCGTTTACCTTCTAAAAATCCCATATCAGTACCTTTCTTCAGTCTTTACGAGCGTGTAGCATATGGAGGAACGCTACCGTACTCAACATTGTCTATAAGTGAATGGTAACACGCATGGTTTAGCTGGTCTAAATGGCTGAGCCTAGAAAAAGACAATAAAAACGGAATAATATAAAAAAATGGTCTGGCGAAGTCTCTTTTTAATTAGCTTATTTTCTCTAGCCTCATGTGGCGATGGTAATTGGAATAATCCATATCCTAAGGCTGATCAGATCGCGAATACATTTTATGCTTCGTTTGATAAACGTCCTAAACACCTTGATCCCGCACAGTCATATAGTTCAAATGAGTATGAATTTATTGCCAATATTTATATGCCTCCCTTGCAATATCATTATTTGAAGCGGCCTTATACATTGATCCCTTTTTCGGCAGCGCAAATGCCAACTGTGCGTTATTTAGACAATGCAGGAAAAGTACTCGCGAGTGGTGTAGATGCAGAGCAGATTGCATTCAGTGAGTACACAATAACAATACGCAAAGGTATTCAATATCAGCCCCATCCTGCTTTTGCGAAAAATAAGATAGGCAAGCCGCTTTACCATGACTTAACAAGTGAACAGTTAGAAGATATTTATACACTTGCCGATTTTCCTGAAACCGCAAGCCGCGAGATGACGGCGGAAGATTATGTTTACCAAATAAAACGTCTCGCTCACCCTAAATTACATTCACCGATTTTAGGCATCATGTCTGACTATATTGTTGGCCTGCCCGAATTAGCGAAAACCTTAGCAGCGGCATACAAGAAAGAGGTAAAAACAGTTGAGTTGGAAAATGATTTTTATCTTGATTTACGGCAATTCAAACTTGAAGGTGTAAAGACGGTTGACCGTTATACCTACACAATAAAAATAAACGGTAAGTATCCACAACTCGCTTATTGGATGACCTTGCCATTTTTTGCACCAATGCCCTTTGAAGCAGAACAGTTTTATGCTCAAGCCGGTTTGGTAGATAAAAATATTACATTGGATTGGTATCCTGTTGGTACAGGGCCATATATGTTGTCGGTAAATAATCCGAACCTGAAAATGGTGATGGAACGCAATCCTAATTATATGGATGAATATTATCCATCAGAGGGCGATCCTGAGGATGCTGAAAATGGATTACTTGTAGATGCGGGTAAGCCATTACCTTTTATTGACAAGATTGTGTTTAGTCTTGAGCGTGAAGGGATTCCATATTGGAATAAATTTTTGCAAGGATATTACGATAGCTCGGGAATTAGTTCAGACAGCTTTGATCAAGCCGTGAGTATTACAACACAAGGCGAACCAACACTAACGGATGCAATGAGCGAAAAGGGGATTAGCTTACTAACTGCAATCAAGGCATCTACTTACTACACGGGTTTTAATATGTTGGATCCAGTAATTGGTGGTTTGTCTGAGCGAGCACGTAAGTTACGACGTGCAATTGCGATTGCCGTTGATTATGAAGAATATATTTCAATATTTTTAAATGGGCGGGGGCTTGAAGCACAGGGGCCACTGCCTCCCGGCATGTATGGTAGTCGTGAAGGTGAAGCAGGAATAAACCCCTATGTTTATAATTGGGTCAATGGTCGCGCGAAACGCAAACCACTCGCGGTTGCGCAACAATTGCTAGTCGAAGCCGGGTACCCTAATGGTATTGATAAGAAAACGGGCGAGAAACTAATTCTTAACTTGGATACTGCCGCGACAGGGCCTGATGCCAAAGCCCAGCTAGATTGGTGGCGCAAACAATATGCAAAATTGAATATTGAGTTAAATATTCGTAGCACTGATTACAATCGCTTCCAAGATAAAATGCACAATGGTTCTGCACAAATATTTGAGTGGGGCTGGAATGCGGATTATCCTGATCCAGAGAACTTTATGTTTTTATTGTATGGGCCAAATGGAAAGGTTGGCAAGGGTGGCGTGAATTCGTCTAATTATGACAACCCAGAATTCAATAAACTGTTTGAAAAAATGAAGAACATGGATAACGGCGAAAGACGTTTAGCACTGATTGATAAAATGGTAAATATTGCGCAACAAGATAGTCCCTGGTTATGGGGTTTGCATCCTAAGGCATTTAGTTTACATCACAATTGGTATACCAATATTAAATCTAACGTGATGGCAAACAATACATTGAAGTATAAGCGTCTTAAACCAATTCAACGTGCGGAAAAACGAACAGCATGGAATAAACCGGTAACATGGCCTCTCTATTTTATGTTTGGGGTATTTGTTCTGCTTTTATTACCGGGTGTGATGAGTTATCGACGTAAAGAACATAGCAAAGGTTATTCTCAATAATGTTAGCTTATATTATACGTCGTCTACTTTACGCTATCCCAATTCTGATTGGTGTTAACCTTATTACCTTCGCATTATTTTTTGTTGTAAATACGCCGGATAATATTGCACGTCTTCAGCTTGGTGTAAAAAATGTCACACCAGAGGCTATCCAAAAATGGAAAGCCAATCATGGCTATGATAAACCACTTTTATATAATAAGAATAAATCGGGTGGCGAGGCATTAACGGAAACTATTTTTTACACCAAGTCTGTTCGTCTTTTTGTGTTTGATTTTGGTCTGTCTGATGAAGGCCGAGATATTAGCCATGATATTTCACAACGTATGTGGCCAAGTTTAGCGATAGCGATACCGAGTCTAATGGTTGGGTTGTTGGTTAACATTAGTTTATCGATGTTGTTGGCATTCTTTCGTGGTACTTATATTGATGTAAGTGGCGTAATTACAGGCGTCGTCCTGATTTCGATCTCGGCATTATTCTATATTATTGGTGGCCAATACATTATGAGTAAGCTATGGCACCTTGTACCCATTTCGGGTTATAGCGAAGGCATTGCAGGATTCAAATTTCTAATATTGCCGGTCATTATTGCGGTTGTTGGTGGTATTGGTTCAGGAACACGGTGGTATCGAACTATTTTCCTTGAAGAAATTAATAAAGACTATGTGCGTACCGCTCGCGCTAAAGGTTTGTCTGAATTAAAGGTGTTGTTCAGACATATACTCAAAAATGCCATGATCCCGATCTTGACCGGTGTGGTTGTGATTATTCCATTGCTGTTCATGGGGAGTCTTTTAACAGAATCATTTTTTGGTATTCCAGGTTTAGGCAGTTACACCATTGATGCCATTCATGCACAAGATTTTGCGATTGTGAGGGCAATGGTATTCCTCGGTTCAGTGCTATATATCATCGGTCTTATCTTGACGGACATTTCATATACGCTGGTTGATCCTCGGATAAGGTTGGCATGATATGAATACAGTCGAAAATACGATTGCATGGTGGCAGGTAGTGCCGAGTATTTTGTGGACTGATTGGCTGGTCTATATATTGTTAGTAGCAATCGGCGTATTTTTTTTCCATGCTCGCAAGCATGAACATCTACGTGCGCCATGGCGACATATTTTGCGTCGCCGCCTCGCAATGAGTTCATGTATTATTCTATTAGCGTTTGCGACAGTTGGCATGCTTGACTCGATTCATTTTCGCCAAGCAGTTGATGTGCGTGAAGATGGTACGTTACGCTATAGCAATGAATCAGTGAGTCTATTTGACCAATTAGTTTTGCCTCTGAAAAAGAATACTGAGAAAACATATTCCGCACCGTTTGCGACACACCTTTATTCGAAAGAAAATATTGAACTAGCTGATGGCACGGTGATGCGTGATTATCCATTGCTTAAATATGGTGGTGCACACCTTATAAATTCTAGTTTAGGAATGAGACAGGATATTCAAGCGCGCATTATCACGGCAACTTGGCAGGCAGCACTATCTGTGTTCTTGATTGTGCTGGCATTTGCATCATGGCAAGCGGTGAAGAGAAGGCAGAAGCTCGGCTGTATTCTTTTAAAAATGTGGCGAGGTAAAAAAGATGGCTTGCCGTGGAAAACAGTATTCGCAACATTAGCTTGTATTATTCTACTTATTTATTTATCGAAAGAGTTGGCAACGGTGTATCACGTTTTTGGTACAGATAAAGTAGGACAAGATGTTTTTTATTTAACCTTGAAGAGTATTCGGACAGGTTTGGTGATAGGCACTTTAACGACACTGATTATGTTGCCTTTTGCGATCATGCTGGGAATTATGGCCGGCTATTTCCGTGGTTGGATTGACGATGTTATTCAATATATTTACACCACATTAAGTTCAATACCGAGTGTGCTGCTGATTGTTGCTGCTGTTTTAATGATTCAAGTGTTGATTGATAATAATCCAGATGCGTTCACAACCTTGCAACAGCGTGCTGATGTTAAGTTGTTGGCGTTGTGCTTTATATTAGGTATTACGAGTTGGACAGGACTGTGTCGTTTGTTACGTGGTGAATCGTTGAAGCTTCGTGAGTCCGATTATATTCAAGCAGCACAAGCCTTTGGTGTTAGTAACTTCAAAATAATTACCCGCCACATTCTTCCTAATGTCATGCATATTGTTTTAATCTTGGTCGTGCTTGATTTTAGTGGGCTCGTTTTGGCGGAAGCTGTGCTTTCTTATGTTGGAGTAGGTGTTGATCCTTCAATGATTAGCTGGGGGAATATGATTAATGGCGCACGGCTGGAAATGGCACGCGAACCGATTGTGTGGTGGTCGTTAATGGCGGCATTTGTTTTTATGCTGCTGTTGGTATTAACAGCAAATCTATTTGCTGATGCGGTGCGTGATGCCTTTGATCCGCGTTTGCGTAAGTAAATTATTAAGATAAAAGATGAGCAAGAAAATAATAAAAATTAGCAATCTTAAAACTTGGTTTGATACCCCAAGGGGAATCTTACGTGCGGTTGATGGTGTTAGCTTTGATATTCGCAAGGGAGAAACGTTTGCCTTATTAGGTGAGTCCGGTTGCGGTAAATCTATAACAGCATTGTCATTAATGCAGTTAGTGCCAGAACCAGCAGGACGTATTGCCGGTGGCAGTATTCTGCTTGATGGTGATGAGATACTTGAATATTCTGAATCACGTATGCGTGATGTGCGTGGCAGTCGTATTGCAATGATATTTCAGGAACCACAAACATCGCTAAACCCAGTAGTCAGTATTGGGGATCAAATTCTTGAAACTATTTATCAACATACTAGTTTAAGCAATATCGCTGCAATACAGCGCGTGATTGAATTATTGGATGCGGTTGGTATCCCTGACCCCAAAAAACGTTATGCGGAATACCCACATCAACTGTCAGGAGGCATGAAACAACGTATTATGATCGCCATTGCTTTAGCAGGTGAGCCTGACGTGTTAATTGCAGATGAACCGACAACCGCACTCGATGTCACCATTCAGGCCCAGGTACTTGATCTACTTAAAAAGATTCAAGCAGATACGGGTATGGCGATTTTGTTGATTACACATGATCTTGGTGTTGTTGCAGGGATGGCAGATCGAATTGGTGTAATGTATGCAGGCCAAATTGTTGAGCAGGCAGATAGAGAGCAGTTTTTTTCAAAACCTCGTCATCCCTATTCGGAAAAACTATTTGCATCTTTACCCGGTGATATGAAACGCGGCCAATCTCTTGCTGTTATCAAAGGTAGTGTGCCGGCACTTACTCAGGAATTTAACGGTTGTCGGTTCGTTGAACGCTGCGAATATGCATTGGCGATGTGCAACGATACTACGCCACGTTGGTTGGATAGTCATGTGCGTTGTCATCGTTTCGATCCTAGTTGGGAGAAACTGTTTTCAACTCAAAAACCGGCGCAAGAACAAGCCGATAGTATTAATAGAATTGAACCGGCGAAAGATCTATTGCTTGAAACACGTGATCTAAAAGTCTATTTCCCTGTACATAAAGGAATACTACGTCGCGTGTCAGGTTATGTGAAAGCGGTTGATGGTGTTTCTTTAGCGATTAACAAAGGTCACACACTCGCACTTGTTGGTGAATCGGGTTGCGGCAAGACGACGGCAGGCAAAGGTTTATTGCAATTACTGCCGGTAACGTCGGGTGAGGTTATCTATAACGATATTGACTTATGTGAACAGAGCGCAGCAACGATGCGCAAATTACGTTCTGATTTGCAAATCGTGTTTCAAGACCCATATGCATCGATGAACCCACGCATGTTAGTGGGTGATATAATTGCCGAAGGTATGTTTGCACAGGGAATAGTGAAGACCCGTCAGCAACGTGATGCAAAAGTGGCACAACTTCTTCAACAAGTTGGCCTGCCAGAGGACAGTATTAACCGTTACCCGCACGAGTTTTCAGGAGGGCAACGGCAGCGTATTTGTATTGCGAGAGCGCTTGCAGTTAATCCCAAACTCATTGTTTGTGATGAACCAACCAGTGCGCTTGATGTTTCAGTACAGGCACAAATATTGAACTTGCTACAAAAGTTACAGTCAGAATTGCAGTTATCTTTTTTATTTATTACACATAATCTTTCTGTTGTGGAATATTTGGCGCATGAAGTGGCAGTTATGTATTTAGGTAGAATCGTTGAGCAGGGGCTAGTGGGTGAGGTCTTACATAGTCCTAAGCATCCATATACGCAGGCATTGCTATCTGCGGTGCCTGTGATTGATCCAAATACTAAACAAGAAATTATCCATCTCGAAGGGGATTTACCTTCACCACTAAACCCACCTGTGGGCTGTCATTTTCATCCGCGATGTGTGCATGCAATGAAAAGTTGTAAAGAACATTATCCTGCTGCAATTAATTTTTCAGGTACTCATGTTGTGAGTTGCCATCTCTATGCCACTTCGTAACACCGACAAGATTATTTTTGTTTACAATGCAGATAGTGGCTTATTTAATTTGCTAAGTGATATGGCGCATAAGTTTATTTCGCCAGAAACATATGACTGCCAACTTTGTATGTTAACTCATGGGCATTTTGGAATGCGTGATCAATGGCATGAATATCTTGAGACCTTGAATGCAGAAATCGAATTTTTACACCGAGATGAATTTGTAAAGCAATATACTGAGCATACTGCCGAGCTACCCGCGTTATTTCTTAAGCGAGGTGACTTGCTTGAGTTGTTGGTCGCAGCTCATACAATCATAAGCTGCTCCACAATTGAAATGTTAATACATCAAGTGAATACTAGAATCGATGCTGTGCCAGCTTAACTGCTCTGGCGTGTTACATCGACAAATAATTTGATGCGTTGACCCGGTTGCAGGTATTTCTTTTTCTTTATTGTATTCCAGCGAATGAGATCGGCAACTCGAACACGAAAACGTGATGCAATTCTCGCCAGTGAATCGCCACGACGCACAACATAGTTAATGCGTTGCATAATCGCCTTGTTGCGTGGAACAGCTACTGAACTGGTTTGTGTGTTCTTAGCAACAGATGTTTTTGACCAAACAATTAATTTTTGACCACGTTGCAGAACATCTCGTGGCGCCATTGCATTCCATTTTGCAAGCGCACGTACATTGACTTTATATTTGCGAGATAAATCCCATAAATTGTCACCACCGCGAACAGTATGAATTATTTTATGCCTTCCAGACTTAGGTGCGTTTAAAATCTTTTTCTTGCGTTGTACTTCACTAAGACGGTAGGTGCGTGCACTCTTTGACGCAACAGGAATAATAAGATTTTGGCCTATGCGAATTATATTGCGACGAAGTTTATTACTGTCTTTAAGCAGGGATAAACTGATTCGGTATTTATCCGCAATGTGGCTGAGTGTTTCGCCTGATCTTACTTTGTGGTGCTTCCAACGCATCCGCTGTGAGTTAGGTAGGCTTGCTATTTTGCTTTCAAAAGTAGCTGCCTTATCGACAGGGATAAGTAAGTAGTGCGGGCCTTTCGGTGCGGTCGCCCAGCGATTAAATCCAGGATTGAGTTTGTAGAGCTCATCAAGGCTTATGTCCGCCATTTCTGCTGCAAGCGCTAAGTCGATCTGACTTTTTGTATCAACCCGAGTGAAGAAGGGCTTGTTCGCAAGTGCAGCAAGTTGCACGCCATGTTTCTCAGGCGCAGCAACCACTTTGGCAATGGCTAATAATCGCGGCACGTAGCTTCGAGTTTCTTTAGGTAAACGTAATGACCAAAAATCGGTTGGCTTGCCACGTTTCTTATTACGACGAACCGCCTTCAAGACAGTGCCTTCACCTGAATTGTAAGCGGCAAGCGCTAACATCCAATCACCGTCAAATATTTTATTTAAACGTTCTAAATAGTTTAATGCAGCTTGAGTCGATGCATAAACATCACGACGCCCGTCATACCACCAATTTTGTTTTAACCCATAATTACGACCAGTGCCTGGAATAAATTGCCAAATACCGGCTGCGCGACCATGTGAATATGCGAAAGGCTGAAAGGCGCTTTCAACAATGGGCAATAACGCAATCTCACCTGGCATGCCGCGCTTTTCTATTTCACTGACGATATAGTACATATAAGGGGTTGCGCGATCATTAACACGATTCATGTAGCTTGGGTGACGTGCATACCAATCTACTTCGCGCTGGATGCGTTTATTTTCGAGCACTGGTAGGCTGTAATTATTGCGTAGGCGTGCCCAAACATCGGTTGCTTCATCTGACAACTCGGGAAAAGCGGCTGTATTGCGCACAGTAATAGCAGAAGTCGTGCTCTTGTCTACAGGCGATGCTTCAGCTGCCATTACAGGTTCAGTTGTTTGCATTATCGGGCTTGGTGTCTGTACAGGCGTACTCTTGTTTACAGCCTTTGGGCTGGTAGTACAGGCAGAAAAAAGTAGGCAAGCGGTGATACAACTTACGGTACGCAACGAGTGGTTACGTAATAAAATTCGGGTATTCATGAAGTGATACTTCCTTAACAACAACATTATATTCTTATGTCGCCCATGTTAGTTTTCTCTCGCTTAGGAATCAACTCTATATATTGTGGTATTTAGCAAAACATCTATGATATTGAGTAGAACATGACCAATTTTATAGAACTGAGGGATTTGTCACATTAAGGGACATTGACATAAATATATATGTAATACTTGATATATAAGACTTTTTATCTAGGAAGCCATGTACACGCGTTCTCATCAAGCATTTAAAAACTGGTATCAGAGTCACCTTGGGCAATTGTTGGCTGAGGCAGAATTTGAGCGGTTAAGTGAGATATTGCCTGATTTATTTGGTTTTCATTTATTGCAAATTGGTGTGCATGGTCACGAAGTGCTTTGCCAAGCTAGCCGGATTACGCATCAGCTACAACTTGAAAGTGATCCTGAGTTAAGCTCAAGTATTTATGGGCATGCATCGCGCCTGCCTTTCGCCAGTGAAAGTATTGATGTCTGTGTAGTAAGCCATAGTTTGGAGTTTGATGAAGACCCACATGCGATTTTGCGTGAAATAGATCGTGTGCTAATACCTGAAGGCCATATTGTTGTACTCGGTTTTAATCCTTATAGCTTTTGGGGCATAAATCGTTTCTTTAGGGCATGGCGGAAACAACAGCCGTGGTTAGGACAGTTTTATGGGCGGGCACGACTTAAAGATTGGTTAAGTGTATTGGGTTTTGATTGTATTCATGCACAAGGTTTGTTTTTTCGACCACCGGTACAGAACGAAAAGATCATGCAGAAACTGATATTCATGGAAAACTATGTTCCAGATTGGTTAGATATCATTGCTGGGGCGTATATTGTTGTTGCGCGGAAAAGAACCAGTACACTGACACCGATTGGCCCACGCTGGAAGCGAAATCCTAAGAAAATAACAAATAGTGCCTTGGTTGAACCAAGCACGCGAGGAATACATTGTGACAGAACACGTTGAAATATTTACGGATGGTGCTTGCCGCGGTAATCCTGGTCCTGGGGGGTGGGGGGCGTTATTGCGATTCAAGGGAAATGAAAAAACCATTAAAGGCAGTGAAGCAGAGACAACCAATAACCGTATGGAGTTGATGGCGGCAATTAGCGCATTAGAAGCGCTTACTCAACCTTGTCAGGTTAAATTAACTACCGATTCAAAATATGTGTTGCAAGGACTAACGGAGTGGATGCCAAACTGGAAGAAACGTAATTGGCAAACAGCAGCAAAAAAGCCGGTTAAAAATGTAGATCTCTGGCAACGCTTAGATAACGCTACGCAAACACATGAGATAGACTGGCACTGGGTTAAAGGACACAGTGGTCATGCTGAAAATGAGCTTGCCGATCAGCTTGCGAATGAAGCCGTTGATGAAATGCTAGGAAACTGAGGACTGGTAACTTATGATTGATAGACATTAATCATTCACAAAACCGACTAGATACTTATGAGACAAATCGTACTTGATACTGAAACTACCGGCTTAGATGCCAATGATGGTCACCGAATCATTGAAATTGGTTGTGTTGAAATGGTCAACCGCCGCCTTACAGGCAATGATTTTCATCAGTATATACAACCTGATCGTGAAATTGATGCAGGTGCAATGGAAGTTCACGGTATTACTAACGAGAGCCTGATAGATAAACCGCATTTTGAAGAAGTTGCCACTGATTTAGTCGACTACCTAAAAGGTGCGGAGCTTATTATTCATAACGCCCCGTTTGATGTTGGCTTTCTTAATATGGAACTCAAGCGTTGCGGTAGCAGTGAGACGATAGAAAGTCTATCAACGGTGATTGATAGCTTGGTGATGGCGCGACAAAAGCATCCCGGACAGAAAAATAATCTGGATGCCTTATGTAAACGTTATGACGTTGATAATTCGCAACGTGATTTACATGGCGCCTTACTTGATGCGCAAATTTTAGGTGATGTTTATCTTGCAATGACAGGTGGGCAAGGTGCTTTGCTGTTAGATAGTTCAGTAGATGCAAGTGGAATGAAAGCGGTGGAAGAAATTATTCGTTTACCAACAGATAGAACACCAACAAGAATTATTCAGCCAACAGAAGAAGAGCAAGTCTTACATGAGTCACGACTTGATGCCGTAGATAAAAGTTGTGATGACGGTGCAATTTGGCGGAGAGAATTATTTTAAGCGACTATTGCCAATCGTGTTAGCTGCTCGCAATGGCGAGATGGTTATAAAAAAGCCCATCATATGATGGGCTTTTTATTTGTTTGCATGCAATAGAATTAGCTATTGGCTTTTTCTTGCTCAGTTACCTGTTTTCGAACTTCATCCATATCAAGTGCTTTTACCTTGCCAACAATGTCATTCAGCGCGGCTTCTGGAAGAGCACCGGCTTGAGAGAAAACAATAATATTGTCGCGGAATATCATTAGTGTAGGGATAGAACGAATTTGGAACATTTGTCCTAATTCCTGTTCTTCTTCGGTGTTGATTTTGGCAAAAGTCACATCAGTATTTTCACTGGCCACTTTTTCAAAAACCGGCGCGAAGCCTTTACAAGGGCCACACCAAGGCGCCCAAAAATCCAATACAACAATATCGCTGCTATCAAGCGTGGACTGTAGCGTGTCCTTGGTTACATCAATTGGCATATTAATCTTCCTAGTTAAGTATCAGTTGTTACTTATATATGGGTTAATTGTCAGAATACAAGCAGTATCGGACAGAGATGTGTTGCCAACTACAGTTGACACATTAATATGTGTTAACTAGAGTTTACAATAGAGGATTAATTTATGGGTATTAAAACAACTCCTTGGGATTCAGCAGAACACTTGGAAACTGAAGAAGATATTCAGTTATATCTTGATGCTTGCCTTGAAGATGCAAATGACGATCCGAGTTCCATAATTCATGTACTGGGCGTGGTCGCTCGAGCGCAAAATATGAGTGAACTTGCTCGGCAAACAGGCTTAAGCAGAGAAGGACTTTACAAAGCATTATCAGAAGAAGGTAATCCAACATTTGCGACAGTTGCTAAAGTTGCAAAGGCGTTGGGTTTAAAGTTGACGTTTCAATCTGCAGCGTGAATTATTGTAATATCGTACGATAATAGAATGGACTGCTATCACTCAATCTAAGCTGACATTTTACGTATTGGATAAAAAGTATTTTTAAGATGTGGCATTGTGCTGCTTCAACGCCCATTCAACATGTTCTCGTACTAATTTCGATTCATCTTCAATACGGCTTTGCAAGGTACTAATGATATCTTGAGTAGTCGGCGCATTTCCCAATGCCACAGCAATATTGCGTAACCAACATTCATGACCAATACGTCGTATTGCGCTACCGGCCATACGCTCTAAAAAGGTTTCTTCATTCCAGCAAAAGAGTTCAACTAGGCTAACGTGATCTAACGAATTCCGTGGCATAAAATCCACTTCATGTGACAGTTGTGCAAACCGGTTCCACGGGCAAACCAACTGACAGTCATCGCAACCATAAATACGATTACCAATTTGTTTGCGAAACTCCAGAGGAATAGAACCGCGCATTTCTATGGTTAAATAACTAATGCACCGCCGTGCATCAAGTCGGTTCGGTGCGATGATGGCTTGGGTGGGGCACACATCGATACATGTCTGACATGTGCCGCAATGATCTGAAGCGGGTTCATCAACAGGAAGGGGCAAGTCGATAAATAATTCACCGAGAAAAAACCATGAGCCAGCACCGCTATTAATAAGATTGGTGTGCTTGCCAAGCCAACCAAGCCCTGCTTTATGAGCCAGTGCTTTTTCTAAAACGGGTGCGCTGTCGGTAAAGGCGCGATAACCAAATTCACCCACTTGTTGAGTAATTTTATTCGCGAGCTTTTGTAAGCGGTTACGAATAATTTTATGGTAATCACGGCCTAAGGCATAACGCGAAATATAAGCTTGCTCAGGATTGGCAAGCACGCTGTCCATATCATGGGCATTAGGCAGGTAATCCATGCGTACTGATATAACACGCAATGTTCCTGGTGCTAATTCGGCAGGGCGACTGCGCATCGTGCCATGTTTAGACATGTAGTGCATGTCGCCATGCATACCCTCATCGAGCCAACTTTCTAACAAGCGTTCATGGGCAGATAAATCGACATCGGCAATCCCCACTTGTTGAAAACCCAGTTCATGTCCCCAAGCCTTAATGTCGCGCACCAGTGTCGACATCTGAACAGAATCAGTTGGGTTGAATAAAGGCGGTGAGGATTTTTCAGTCATGGTGCTATGATACCGGTTATGCGCCAATTACCGAATGCCTTATACACAGCCGAAGAAGTGCGGGAACTGGATCGCCTTGCGATCGAGGAGTTCAATATAGCCGGCACAACCCTGATGGAACACGCGGGTAAAGCCGCCTTTGATGCTATGCGCGAAAAGTGGCCTCGGGCGAAACGTATTGTCGTACTGGTTGGCACGGGTAATAACGGTGGCGATGGTTTTGTTGTTGCAACATTGGCACGAGCGGCAGATTACGAAGTGCGTGTCTTTCAAGTGGGTGATGCGAGTCGGCTTCAAGGGGATGCACTGACGATGTCGCAGCGCTGGCAAGAAGCGGGCGGTGAGATTGAACTCTTTGTCGAAGGATTAGACTTGGGTGGTAGTGAAGTGGTTGTTGATGGTTTATTAGGCACAGGGCTTAATAGTAACGTCACGGGTGATTGGGCGGTTGCGATTCGAGCTATTAACTATAGCCATGCGGCGGTGTTGGCGTTGGATATTCCTTCGGGGTTGGATGCCAACAGTGGTTCAGTGCTGGGTGAGGCTGTTAACGCGCATCTTACGGTGACTTTTATTGGTTTAAAACGTGGCCTGTTCACAAGCGCAGGGCCTCGTCATGTTGGGCAGCTTGTTTATGATGACTGTCGTGTGCCACCGGATGTTTTAATGAAAATTCGCCCGTCTTGTTCAAGATTGGGTTTTGATGGCTTAGGGCATTTATTGGGTTCACGTCCACGTGATACGCATAAAGGTCAGTGTGGTCATGTCTTGGTGATTGGTGGGGACTCAGGCATGAGTGGCGCAGCTCGTTTGGCTGGCGAAGCGGCAGCACGTGTTGGCGCAGGTTTGGTGAGTGTGGCAACAAGACCTGTGCATGCAGCCAATATTAGCGCTGCATGTCCTGAGTTAATGTGTCATCCAGTCGATAGTATTGCTGCATTGCGGCCATTATTGGCGAAGGCATCTGTGGTTGCGATCGGTCCAGGGCTGGGACAATCAGATTGGTCGAAGCAAATGCTTTCGGTTGTGCTAGAGCAAGATCGTCCTATGGTGATTGATGCCGATGCGCTTAACTTACTCGCAGAGGAACCCGTTTCTCGGCGGCAATGGATTTTGACACCGCATCCAGGCGAAGCAGCTCGCTTGCTTGATACGGATACCGCTACTGTGCAGCAAGATCGGTTTGCAGCCGTCACTGAACTACAACATCGCTACGGTGGCAGTGTGATATTGAAAGGTGCAGGTAGCTTGGTTGCCTCAGCGGATATACCTCTTGGGCTTTGCACGGAAGGTAACCCTGGTATGGCCAGTGGTGGCATGGGTGATGTATTGACGGGGGTTATTGCGGGTTTATTGGCTCAACGGGTGCAGGCGGAAACCATGCAAGCATTGGCAGCGAGATTGGGTGTCTGTGTTCACAGCCGGGCAGCAGATATTGCCGCTCATCAGGATGGTGAACGTGGGCTGCTTGCCAGTGACGTAATTGCAATGCTTCGAGAAGTCGTGAATCCGGCTCAATTTGGTTAATGAAATGCAATTGCGTATAGATTCTGATGAACAAATGCAGGCCTTTGGTGCGCAGCTAGCGACAGCAAGCGGTGGTAAAGGCACGATTTACCTTAATGGTGATCTGGGCACGGGAAAAACCACCTTGGTGCGTGGTTTGATTCGCGCACTGGGGCATGATGGGGCAGTGAAAAGCCCAACCTTCACTTTGGTTGAGCCATATCAAATCGGCGATAAAAATATATACCACTTTGATTTATATAGACTTTCTGATCATGAAGAGCTGGAATATATGGGCTTGCGTGATTATTTTGAGGAAAATAGCCTGTGTCTTATTGAATGGCCGGAAAAGGGCGATCGTCTTTTGCCTAAAGCTGATCTGGTATTAAAACTACTCCATGACGGTAAATCACGCGATGTCAGCATAGCCGCTAACACTAAAGCCGGTGAATCTATGCTTAAATCATTGAAAATGGACGATTTATAAAATTTACTTCCACGATCTTTCTCATGTTGTTTTCTAAGATCATCGTGTATATACTTAATATTAATATGATTTCTCGATCTATATATTAATAAAGGGTTGTGGCATGAGAAAGCTCTGGATTGCCATTTTGCTGTTGATGAGCCTGCCGGCACTCGCTGGACAGACTGAAGTTGTCGGTGTTCGTCTTTGGCCTGCCCCCGATCATACCCGTCTCGTTTTTGATTTAAGTGGACCAGCAAAACATAGCCTGTTTAGCCTCGCTGATCCTGACCGCATTGTTATCGATCTAAAGAACACCCGTTTGCGTAGCGAATTAATCGCCGATATGAGTAAAGGCCCCGTAAAGAGTATTCGCAGTGGTGAACGCAACGTAACGGATTTGCGAATTGTGCTCGATACCAAACAAACCATGCGGACAAAGAGTTTTGAGTTAAAGCCTTATGGTGAACATGGCAACCGGCTTGTCTTAGATCTTTATCATATAAATAAGAATAAAAAGCGTAAGGTCGCAAAAACAGCACGTCCTACAGTCAAGAAACAAGCCAGTAAAAAATTACGGGATGTGGTTATCGCGATTGATGCCGGTCACGGTGGTGATGATCCGGGCGCACGTGGTTATCGAGGCACACGTGAGAAAGATGTGGTACTTGCCATCGCACGTAGATTAGAAGCGCTTGTGAAGAAACAGCCCGGTATGCGGCCGGTAATGATTCGCAATGGTGATTATTACATCAGTTTGCGTGGTCGGATGAAAAAGGCACGTCAAAAACGTGCAGATATCTTTATTTCAATCCATGCTGATGCTTTCCATAACAAAAAGGCTAAAGGGTCATCTGTTTATACATTGTCACCACGTGGTGCAACCAGTGAAGCAGCGCGCTGGTTAGCTGAAAGTGAAAACAAGGCCGATTTAATTGGTGGCGTGAGTCTTGATGACAAAGACGATATTCTAGCATCAGTACTATTAGACTTATCCCAAACAGCTAGCCTTGAAGCCAGTCTTGATGTGGCAGAACATATTCTCGGTGGTTTAAAACGTGTTGGTAAGGTGCATAAACGTCGCGTACAGTCAGCGAGTTTTATGGTATTGAAATCACCAGATATCCCTTCGGTATTGGTTGAAACCGCGTTCATCTCTAACCCAGAAGAAGAGCGCAAGCTGCTGAGTAAGGCTTACCAGAAAAAATTGGCTAACGCGCTAATGAAAGGGATTAGTAAGTATTTCAACCGTTTCCCACCACCGGGTACGCATTTGGCGAATCGTCATGTGATTCAATCGGGTGAAACATTATCTGCAATCGCGCAACAATATCGTGTGCCATTGAAAAGCTTACGTGATGTAAATGCTCTACAAAGCAATTCAGTCAAAGTTGGTCAGACTCTGCGGATTCCCCCTCAAACTAGCGATAGTTAATCTTAATATATTCTTGTCTTTGCAAGGGTTTCATCTACGTACCTTTTATTAGTGTTTTGTTTTAAGCTATAGGCATGAAGTCACCTCAACGCATACAACAATTATCGACCCAACTGGCTAACCAAATAGCGGCGGGTGAAGTCGTCGAACGTCCTGCCTCAGTTGTAAAAGAATTACTTGAAAACAGTTTAGATGCGGGGGCAAAGCAGATCGATATCGATATTGAGCAGGGTGGCTTACGGTTGATCCGTATTAAAGATGATGGCGTGGGGATGTTTGAAGAAGATCTGCCACTGGCATTATCACGACACGCTACGAGTAAGGTCAGTAACTTATTTGATCTGGAAAATTTGACGAGCCTAGGTTTTCGGGGAGAAGCCTTACCGAGTATTGCTTCAGTATCAAGGCTACAAATTATTACTCGACGTCATGATGCTACGCAGGCAAGTTGTATTGAAGTGGCGGCAAGTGGTGAAATAAGTGAAACGCGCCCTGCAGCGCACCCACCGGGAACAACCATCACCGTCGCCGATCTATTTTGTAACACACCAGCACGACGTCGATTTCAACGCGGTGCAAAAACTGAATTCTCACATATCCAAGATGTTGTACAACGCATCGCATTAGGCCGGCCGGATATTGCGATTCAATTACGCCATAATGATCGACAAGTGATTAAAGTGGCTGCGATGAGTGCTTCATTCTCAGCAATAGATCGCATGGCGCGTATATTTGGTCAGGCATTTGTTGATTCGGCACATATTGTTGTTGATGAAATGGATGGCTTGCGAGTACAAGGTTATGTTGCACCAGCAAATTTACACCGAGCACAAACGGATCGGCAGTATGTCTATATAAATGGTCGTGTTGTGAAAGATCGAGTGTTATCGCATGCAATCCGTCAAGCATATAGTAATCAATTACCAGAAGGCCGTTATGCGAGTTACTTGTTGAATCTTGATATTGATCCTGTATTGGTTGATGTGAATGTGCATCCGACTAAACATGAAGTTCGTTTTCGTGATGGGCGTAATGTACATGACTTTCTTTTTTCATCAGTACAGCGCAGTTTGCAAGGTCAGCAAACTGTTGAAGTATTATCAGCGGAACAATTAGCTGTACAACCAAGGGCAACACAGTCGCCATTAACTACCGAAGTGAGAGAACGTGCGGCTATTTATACAATGCCTTTGCGGGAAGTATCTAATGGCGATGTTGAGTTACCGTTTGGTGATGTGTTGAGTTTATTAGAAGAACGATTTTTATTGTGTAAGAGATCGCAACAGCATTGTCTTATCGACACACAGTTATTATTAAAGCAATTGTATCAACAACGTTTAGAATCTGAAGCACAGAACGAAGGCGTGGTATCGCGACCATTGCTCTTGCCAGAGAAATTAACGCTAGTGTCGGGACAGGCTAGGTTGATAGAAGAACATGCTGAAGCATTTCATCGACTCGGTTTTGATTTAACCTTGAGTAGTAATGCGACAGCATTATTACGCCGAGCGCCGGTTGTTTTACAACAAGCAGAACAACAGGGTCTTGGCATAGCTGTACTGGAAATGGTTGCAACAACGCCAGAACCAGAACAATACCGTGACCTAGCACATGCTGCTGCATTGTCTACCGCATTGCCCGAAGGGTGTCGGCGACAACAGTCTTGGTTAGCAGCGCAACTTGAGATGCTTGATACTGACGATACGGTTGATTGGTTAGTACAATTAGATGGTTCAAGTTTGCAGCGACTTTTTCCCGAGTCATTTTAAATCAAGTAATGTGGAAATGAATTCTTCTTCACCTCCTGCCATTTTTATCATGGGGCCGACAGCCTCGGGTAAAACCGATCTTGCAATTGCACTGATGGCACACCTGCCGATCGAATTAATCAGTGTTGATTCAGGGCAAATTTATCGTGAGATGAACATTGGTACAGCAAAGCCTGATGCGGAAACCTTGGCAAAGGCACCACATCGCTTAATTGATATACGAGATCCTAATGAGCGCTACTCTGCAGCTGAGTTTCGTGATGATGCTTTGCGAGAGATGCAGGAAATTACCGCAGCAGGTCGAGTGCCAGTGCTTGTCGGTGGCACAATGTTATATTTTCGTGCTCTGGAATATGGTTTGTCACCATTGCCTGCGGCTGATCCTATTGTTCGAGCAAATCTAGAAAAGCAGGCAGCAGAAATTGGTTGGGCTGGGATGCATGAAAAATTAGTGGCAATAGATCCCATTGCTGCAAAGCGTATTCACCCCAATGATCCGCAGCGAATTCAACGGGCACTTGAAGTGCATGCTATAACCGGACAAACAATGACGGATTTATATGCGATGGATATGGAACATTGTTTCCCGTATCAGGCGATTAAACTTGCGATTGCACCAAATGAGCGCACCGTATTACATGAGCGTATTGCGCAGCGTTTTCATACCATGATGGAACTGGGGTTTGTTGATGAGGTCGAAGCTTTGTATCAACGAGGCGATCTTGATTTGGATATGCCTTCAGTAAGAACAGTAGGTTATAGGCAGTTTTGGCCTTATGTGATGGGTGATTGTTCCATTGATGAAGCGACTGAAAAGGCGATAATTGCAACGCGGCAATTGGCTAAACGGCAATTAACATGGATGCGCGGTGATGAGTCCTTTGAGTGTTTTGATAGCTTGTCGACAAATTTATTAGAACAGGTCTTGAAAAGGGTTAATGCTAGCCCAATATCCTCATTCATAACTGGTTAATAACGGTGTTTTTTTTGGTATAGTGGGGCATGGATAGAAGGGATATTCTGAGTCTGTGTATTATTTTTGCAGCCAATAGGGCCAAGTTTGTATAGCAAGTGTCAGCATGAAAGCCAATAAAAAATATAATAAAGGAGAACGAACATGAATAAAGGGCAAATGTTACAAGACCCATTTCTTAATGCCTTGCGTAAGGAACGGATTCCGGTTTCGATCTTTCTCGTTAATGGAATTAAATTACAAGGTCAAATCGATTCATTTGATCAATTCGTGGTGCTGCTAAAAAATAGTGTCAATCAAATGGTGTACAAACATGCCATATCTACTGTTGTTCCATCACGTAATGTTAAGGTTCCTGGCGCTGAAGACGCTGGTAACAAGTAAGTACACGTTCATCGCTGGGGGTTAATTTGTTTGATCGTCCCCGTAGCGGTGAACGCGCCATTCTAGTTCACCTTAAATTTCCACAGGAAAAGAACCGCGAGGAACTCGATGAGTTTCGTGAGCTTGTTTCTTCTGCAGGTGCTATTCCAATTGCTGTTGTGAAGGGGAGCCGCAGTAGCCCGCATCCTCGTTACTTTGTTGGTAGTGGTAAAGCTGAAGAAATTCGTATTGCGGTAGAAGAACATAATGCTGATGTGGTGTTGTTTAATCATGAACTAACACCATCACAAGAGCGCAATTTAGAAGAGCTACTAAAGTGCCGTGTGCTGGATCGCACCGGCGTGATACTCGATATTTTTGCACAGCGCGCACAATCACATGAAGGTAAGTTGCAAGTTGAACTGGCGCAGTTAAAGCATCTTTCAACACGATTAGTGCGTGGTTGGACTCACCTTGAAAGACAAAAGGGTGGTATTGGTTTACGTGGCCCAGGTGAAACGCAGCTTGAAACGGATCGCCGTTTGCTTGGGGTACGGATTAAGACGATTAAAAAACGTCTTAACAAAGTACAAGGTCAACGCCAGCAAGGCCGACGTAATCGTAAACGTCGTGATGCCATTACTGTATCGTTGGTTGGTTATACCAATGCGGGTAAATCGACATTATTCAATCGTATTTCTGGCGCTGGTGTATTAGCTGAAGATAAATTATTTGCCACTCTAGACCCAACCATGCGACGCGTTGATATTGGGCAAGGTGAACATATTGTCTTGGCAGACACGGTCGGATTTATTCGCCATTTACCACATGACCTAGTTACTGCCTTTCATTCAACATTAGAAGAAACACGCGAAGCGGATTTGCTTCTACATGTTGTGGATGCCAGTAGTGAACGACGTGATGAGAATATTGACTCAGTGAATATCGTGCTGGATAAAATTGGTGCTGATGAAGTGACACAGGTTATTGTTTACAACAAGATTGACATGTTGCCAGATACCCCAGCGCGCGTAGATCGTGATGAAACGGGTAAGGTTTGGCGTATTTGGGTTTCGGCGGTAACAGGTGCTGGGATCGACGATTTACGTAAAATACTACATGAGGTTTGTTACGAGCAAGCGGATAAGTACCAACAGCAGGACTCGTTTGAGTTTGAAGAGTATGATGAGCACGATAGCCGCAATATGGCGGGCTAAACCCTGTTTATTAGGGTTTTAAGGTTGCGACAGAGGTCTGCGCACCCTACAATCAACCCATTGAATTAGTACACAATACTGGAGTTAAACATGGCTTGGAATGAACCCGGTGGTTCAGGAAACGGAAATGATCGCGACCCTTGGGGTAATCGCGGTAAGGATCAAGGACCACCTGATCTTGATGAAGTGATTAATAACCTGCGCAAAACCGTTGGTGGTTTATTTGGCGGCAGTGGTAGTGGTGGGCGTAATTCATCGTCTAATGAAGGTTCCGGCGGTAGCGGCATGGGCTTACTCATTGTCTTAGCCGTTGTTGTCTGGTTAGTCATTGATGCCAGTTACATTATCGATCAAAAACAACGCGGTGTTGTTCTGCGTTTTGGTCAATATGTCGAAACCTTACAACCTGGTTTTAACTTGCGGTTGCCACGACCTTTTGAAAAGGTGCTGCGCGTTGATGTGGATAGCATTCGTTCAATATCAATTGGTAGTAACTCAAATGAGTCGTACATGTTGACTCGAGATGAAAATATCGTCGATGTGCGTTTTGAAGTGCAATACCGAATAAAAAACCCACAAGATTTCGTTTTTAATGATTCATCGCCAGCCGATTCTTTACGGGTCGCAACAGAGTCTGCGGTACGTGAGATTGTTGGTCAAAATGACATGGATTTTGTTATTAAGGATGGCCGTACCGAGGTAAGTATACGTGCGCGTGACTTGGTACAAAAAATAGTTGATAGCTATAAAACCGGTATTGAAATCGCGTCATTCAATATGCAGCAAGCGAAAGAGCCAGAACAAGTTCGAGCTGCCTTTGCTGATGCGGTAAAAGCACAAGCCGATGCTGAACGTTATAAGAACGAAGCACAAGCGTATCAAAATGAAATTGTTGGTAAGGCACAAGGTGCTGCACAACGTACTATTTTAGAGGCGGAAGGCTACCGTTCTCGTGTTGTTGAATCAGCGAAGGGTGATGCGAGTCGTTTCACACAGTTATTAACTGAATATGAAAAGGCACCAGAGGTCACCCGTGAACGCCTTTATATTGAAGCCATGGAATCGGTTCTATCGAGCAGTACCAAGATCATGACCGATACTCAGGGTGGTGGTAATAATTTGTTGTACTTACCACTGGATCAAATTATGAAGCAGACGCAACAAAAGAAATCAGCAGAGGGCGATATTTGGTCCCCTGATTTTGTTCAACCAGGCAGCGTATCGTCGCCAACCGGTAGTGGAACAACTGATTCACGTGGAAGAGGGAGACGCTAATGAACACTCGATTCTTATTAGGTGTGGTGGTTGCTGCGCTGGCTATTTTAAGTTTCTCAGTCTTTATTGTTGATGAACGTGAAAAAGTCATTAAATTCCGGCTTGGTGAAATTGTCCGCAGTGATTACACCGCAGGTATTTATTTGCAATTACCGTTTGTGAACAATGTTCGTCGCTTCGATGCGCGCCTACAAACAATGGATGCACAACCGGCTCGTATTATCACCAAAGAGAAGAAATACGTGGTGGTTGATGCGTTCGTGAAATGGCGTATTGGTGATGCAGAAAAATTCTACACCACCATGGCAGGTGATATCAGACAGGCCAACCGTCGTCTTGATCCTATCGTGAAGCGCCAATTGACGCAGGAATTTGGTAAACGCACCATTCAGGACTTGGTTTCGGGCGATCGCGAGACGGTGATGGCCTTATTGGCAGGTAATGTCAGAAAGGAAGTTATTAAATACGGTGTTGAAGTCGTTGATATGCGTGTAAAACGTGTTGATTTTGAACAAGATATTAGCGAAAACGTATTTAATCGTATGCGTACGGAGCGTGACCGTGTCGCAAGAGAACGTCGTGCCAAAGGTCGTGCTGATGGCGAACGGATCCGTGCTGATGCCGATCGTGAATATACGGCGACACTAGCAACAGCATACTCCACCGCACAGACGACGCGTGGTGACGGTGATGCGACTGCAGCGGCTTTATATGCAGATGCTTACGGTAAAAATAAGGAGTTTTACTCCTTCTATCGTAGTCTTGATGCTTATAAAGGATCATTTAGTAGCAAAAATGACGTGATCTTGTTGCAGCCAGATTCGGATTTCTTTAAGTATTTTGGTAATCCAAAGGCGAAAAAATAGGGAAAATCGTGCCGCGCAGTGATAAACTGCGCGGCGCATAACAGTCCGGGTGAGTGGTCGATAGACTGACCGCGAATCGCTCGGCTTTTTTGTGGAACGGCATATTAGTAATGTGGCAAGAATTATTGATCGCAGTCGCATTATTGCTCGTTATCGAGGGGATTCTGCCATTTTTGAGTCCGACGACGATGCGTGGCATTTTGCTTAGAATGCTAGAAATGGATGATAAGTCATTGCGTATTTCTGGTTTGGTGAGCATGTTGATTGGCGTCATTATGCTTTACACATTGCGCTAACAGACATAAATGAAGAATTGAAGATGAATAATAACGTAGCATGGTTATTACCTGAAGGTATAGAAGAACTGTTGCCCGAACAGGCGCTACAGCTTGAGGCTGTGCGTCGTGATTTAATTGATCAAATGCACAGTTGGGGTTACCAGTTGGTGATGCCGCCATTTATTGATTTTCTGGATACCTTATTAACAGGTATGGGCAATGATCTTGCGTTGCAGACCTTTACCCTTACTGACCAAGTATCTGGAAGACAGATGGGCATTCGTGCAGACATGACGCCGCAAGTTGCGCGTTTAGATGCACACCAATTTAAAAATGACATACCAAATCGGCTTTGCTACCTCGGCACTGTATTACGCACGCGTCCAGATGATTTAGCAGGTAGTCGAAGTCCAATGCAGTGTGGTGCGGAGTTGTATGGTTCATCAAGTATTGAGAGTGATATTGAAATCATTCGCTTGATGTTGGCGACCTTAAATGTAACGGGTATCAATCAGGTTCATCTTGATCTTGCCCACGTTGGTATTTACCGTGGTCTGGCAAATCAGGCTGGTTTAGATAACACTCGTGAAGCAGCATTGTTTGATGTATTGCAACGTAAAGCCGTACCTGAACTTGAAGCACTGTTGAGTGATTGGCAGCTAGATACCGCTGTATCGAATATGTTACGAGCATTAGTTGATTTAAATGGTGATATTGATGTCATTGAGACTGCAAAACAAAAACTAGCACAGGCAGAACAGTCGGTGCTTGATGCGCTTGATAACCTTGCTGGTATTGCCGAACAATTACAGGTGCTAACACCTGATACCAATTTGTTTATTGATCTTGCTGAATTACGTGGTTACCACTACCACAATGGCGTTATGTTCAGTGCCTATTTGCAGGGTAAAGGGCAGGCAATTGCTTGGGGTGGACGTTACGATGATATTGGTAAAGATTTTGGTCGTGCACGCCCAGCAACTGGTTTCAGTACAGATTTAAAAAGTTTGATTGAAATGGGGCAGGTATCAAGTACAGCACCAAAAGCTATTTTTGCGCCAGCCGGTTATGACGTTGAATTGGTCAAAACGATTAAGCAATTACGTGATCAAGGTGAACGAGTGATTGTTGAATTACCAGAGCAAAAGGGTGCAGCAGCTGAACAAGGTTGTGATCGTCAGCTGGTGTTAAAGAATGAATGTTGGGAGGTGGTTACACTTTAAGGTCGCTAAGATGATGACGAGTGTAATCGAGGTTTTTATTTTATATACAGGCAATATGGTATGGCTAAGAACGTTGTTGTAATCGGTGCACATTGGGGTGATGAAGGTAAGGGTAAGGTTGTTGACTTGCTTACAGATAAGGCCTCGACAGTGGTTCGTTTCCAAGGTGGACATAATGCTGGTCACACTTTAGTAATTGATGGCAAAAAGACCGTTTTGCACTTAATACCATCGGGTGTGTTGCGTGATAATGTTCAATGTCTTATAGGTAATGGTGTTGTGTTATCACCAGATGCTCTATTCGCTGAAATGGATGAATTGGAAGCAGCCGGTATTCCAGCTTCAAGCCGTCTTAAAATCAGTGAAGCATGCCCACTTATTCTTCCATACCACATTGCTTTGGATCAGGCGCGTGAAATTGCCCGCGGAAAAAAAGCGATTGGTACAACAGGTCGTGGTATAGGTCCAGCCTACGAGGATAAAATTTCTCGGCGTGGTATTCGCGTGGGCGATTTATTTAACGTTGATCACTTTACCGCAAAATTAAAAGAAGTGATGGAGTATCACAATTTTGCATTAATTAATTATTTTAAAGTTGATGCTGTCGATTACCAAGAAGTGCTCGATGGCATGATGGCGCAACGTGATCGCTTGCTTGCTATGGTTGATGATATTCCTGAGTTGATTTACAACGCAGGTCAGCGTGGTGAAAACATCATGTTTGAGGGTGCACAAGGTACATTGCTTGATATTGATCACGGCACCTATCCTTACGTAACCTCAAGCAATACGACTGCGGGTGGTGCTGCTTGTGGTAGTGGCGCAGGCCCACGTGATCTTGATTACATTCTAGGTATTGTAAAAGCTTACACAACACGTGTGGGTGGTGGTCCATTCCCAACTGAATTATTTGATGGCACTGATGCTCACACAGATGAAGATGGTCGTCACATGGCTGAAAAGGGTGCCGAGTTTGGTGCAACAACAGGACGTGCGCGCCGCTGCGGTTGGCTGGATGCGGTAACTTTACGTCGTGCGATTCGTATTAACAGTATCTCTGGTATGTGTATCACCAAACTTGATGTGCTTGATGGTATGGAAACAATTCGTATCTGTACGGGCTATAAGTACCAAGGTGAAATTCGTGAAGTAAACCCCATCGGTGCAGAAGCATTTGAAAAATGTGAACCAATTTATGAAGATATGCCAGGTTGGACTGAATCAACCGTTGGTGCGAAAAGTTTTGATGACCTACCTGAAAATGCGCGTAACTATATTACTCGTGTTGAAGAAATTGTTGGTGCACCTGCTGACATTATTTCTACCGGGCCTGATCGAGTTGAGACGATTGTCCGGCGACATCCTTTTTCAGATTAGTAGTACTGAATGCCCTCTTTTATAGAGGGCATTTTTATTCTTCCAATCATTCTCTTATTTCTTCTTTTAATTAATTCTAACGCCTTGCAACCACAATAAGCATTCTGGGCATTACTTTAAATGTTACGTCTAAATGTACTGAATGCATATAATTCCCCAATTTCGATAAAATCAGAGACGAATGACGATATATGGAGAATGTGGCAGAGGTATTAATTGAATTTTACTATAATAATTAATGGTTTTCACCATTCTAGCGTTATAAAAGTCAACATAAATCATGAATTTAGTCGTGTAATTAAAGAACGAGGTATAGATGCCGATACGCTGGTGTAGGCAATTAGAGTAAGGTTCTTATAATGGCGTCTTTTCTGCATGGCATGATATTACTGTGCTGCTTGTCTTTTAGTGTAACGATATTCGCGGCCGAATATACAGTTGCAGTACGTGCGCATAAAGGAATTGAATCTGCATATCAGCAGTGGCAAGCCACAATAAATGTACTTAATGAAAAGATACCAGAGCATATATTTCAGCTGCTACCAATTGTGGGATTGGATGAAATCACGAAAAGAGCGGGTAACAATGAATTTGATTTTCTTCTCACTAACCCATCATCCTATATTGAAGTGAATGAACGCTTTAATGCAAAAGCATTAGTAACACTAAATAATAGACGCGGTAATACTGCGCAGAGCCGTTTTGGTTCAGTTATCTTTACACATGTAAATAATTTAGATGTTTTAAAAATTGGTGATTTGAAAGGTAGGCGGCTAATGGTGGTTTCAGAACCTGCTTTTGGTGGTTGGCGTGTAGGATGGTTAGAAATGCTAGAACAAGGCTTTGAACCTTATGAAGATCTTGGAGAGTTGGTTTTTACAAAAAACAAAACGCAGCAAGAAGTTGTTTTTTCCGTCTATGATCGTAAAGTTGATGCCGGCATTGTTCGCACTGATCTATTGGAGCGTATGGAAAAGGCTGGAAAGATCGATATGCGTTATTTCAGGGTTATTAACAATAAGAACGTCAAAGGGTTTCCGTTTTTTCTTAGTACAAAGCTTTATCCAGAGTGGGCTTTTGCAGTATTAAATAAGGTTCCCTTGAGTGACGCAGGTAAGGTGAAAAAAGTATTGTTATCGATTAAAGAGGGAAGTGTTGCAGCAGTGCAGGGTAAGTATGTTGGTTGGATTTCAACACGAGATTATAGTCCAGTAAAAAAACTAATGCGTACATTAAAGGTTGGTCCGTATCAGAATAAATAGTACCTATATATTCGAAATATACAGTGATTTATATAGAAATAGTGAAGCGAAGGTTTTGTAAATGAAATTTTCAATTGTTCATAAGATTAGTTTGATGGCTGTTTCACTAGTGTTATTTAGTGTTAGTACAGTCGGCTGGGTGTTTTATGAAAAAACCACTGAAGTATTGATTGCAGAAGCATTAAAGGATATTTCAACCGACATTAAGGCAACTGGTGAACGGTTACAAACGCAAATTGATTCACAACGTGAAGATGTGGTTTTCCTTTCTAAGACACCACCAATTAATGGCATGTTACGTGCCATTAAAAACAATAATTATGACAAGCAAGGAAAGTCTACTTATCAACAATGGGTGGTACAACTGCAATCAATATTTAGGACTATGTTGTCAAGTAAAGAGAAATATTTGGCACTCCGGTTTATTGATAAAAATGGTCGTGAGCTTGTTGTTGTACGGAATGAAGAAGGTAAGATAGTTGTATCGGGCAAGGATGAACTTCAAGATAAATTTCATCGTCGCTATGTTCGCGAGACGCTAAAGTTGAAAAATGGTGAAACGTATTTATCAGAATTTAATTTAAATCGTGAATATGGAAAAGTTACTGAGCCTCGACAAGAGGTATTAAGAAGCGCTGTTCCCGTATTTGACGAGACCAATTCTCAGATAGCCGGTTTGGTAATTATAACAGTGAAAGTGGGTGCGGAATTAAGAGGTATACAAGAAAATCTAGAATCAGAAGGACGCAGTATTTATATAACAAATGATCATGGAGGGTATTTGCTTCATCCTGATGCTGAAAAAACATATGGTTTTGATTTGGGTGTGCGTTTTCGCATACAGGAAGATATTCCTCAATTAGCGAAAATATTCTTACCTGACGATAAAAGCACAAGCTTAACTTTGCAGCCTGAAGACATTGGCGGAGAACACGTAGTTAGTTTTACAAAACTATTTTTTGATAGTAATCACCAAGAACGTTTTCTCGCTGTTGGGATGTCAGAATTATACAGTACAATTATTAGAAAACAGGCCGGTGTCTTATCTAAGGTTATCAATGTAACTTTCTTTCTCACCATTATCACATCAATTTTAGCAGTTTGGTTTTCATATCGAATAGCAGAACCGATTAAGGATATTACGGCGATAATGAATGATTATGTCCGTTACGGATACAGTCAATTTAGCATACCGTCAAAGAATAGTGATGAAATAGCAATGCTTACAAATAGCTACATCGATCTAATTAATCAAGTTGAAGATGGCCGTAAAGGGCTGGAGAAAATGAATCGTGGACTTGAGGAGCGTGTAATTGAACGTACTCATGAATTAGAAGTAAGCGAAAGAAGGCAGCGTAGCATAATTAATAACATGGCTGATGCCTTGATGACAATAAATGAGGAAGGAGATTTAATTTCATTTAATCCTGCCGCAGAGAAAATGTTTGGCTACCAAAGCAATGAGGTAATTGGTTGTAATATTAAGATGTTAATGCCAGAAAAATACAGCATGCATCATGATATGTATTTAAGTCGATACAGAGAAACAGGTGTAGGTGAGGTTATTGTTAATGGTAGAGAGGTTGAAGGTTTACGAAAAGATGGTTCTATTTTCCCTCTTGAGCTTTCAGTAAGCGAGAATAAGACTGGCATGCAATCAATCTATACAGGTGTAGTGCGTGATATTACTGAACGAAAACAAGTAGAAAAAGAAAAAAATGAGTTTGTTTCTACAGTGAGTCATGAATTACGTACACCATTAACCTCTATACGTGGCGCCTTGGGGCTTGTTACATCGGGCGTTTTAGGCGACTTGCCAGAAAAAGCAAAGGAAATGCTAACAATTGCAGGCAATAATACTCAGCGGTTATTGTTTTTGATTAACGATATTCTTGATGTACAAAAAATAGAATCAGGAAAAATGGCATTTAATTTTAAAAAGCAAGAGTTATCTAAGTTAATAGAAGATTCTGTTCAGAATAATATTACCTATGCTGAACAATATGGTGTCAATTTTGTTATTGAAAACAAACTAGACAACACATATGTTTTTGGCGATAAAGAACGTTTAATGCAAGTAATGGCAAACCTGTTATCGAATGCTGCTAAATTTTCACCGACAGGTAGTGATGTTAAAATTAGTGTTGCACGTCATAACAGCTCAATACGTATCTCTGTAACGGATGCTGGAGAAGGTGTGCCAGAGGAATTCCGTGGGCAATTGTTTGATAAATTTACTCAATCTGATTCATCGGCGACACGAGAAAAAGGGGGAACAGGACTCGGGCTCGCTATTAGTAGAAAGATTATTGACCACCATAAGGGAATAATTGATTACGTTACCGATAAAAGTGTAGGAACAACTTTTTATTTTGAATTATCTGAATTAATACAGGATCATGAAGCAGTCAGACTCGAGAGACCAGAGCCAGTTTGTGAGGACAGAAGTCCGGTTGTACTTATTATTGATGACAACCATGCTGTTGCTGCAAATTTACAGCAAATGTTAACTGTTGCTGGTTACGATTTAGATATTGTTCATAATATAAGCGAAGCAAATAAAAAAATGGCTGCAGCAGATTTAACTTATCAAATGATAGTTTTAGATATTAATTTATCTGCACAAATGGGTGTTGATTTTCTTGAGGAGTTAAAAGAAACGACAGCTATCCCTGTTTTGGTTTTGAGTTCGGATTCTAATGAGAGTGAAGGTGGTGTTGTTGATCTTGTTGACTGGATTAGACACCCTGTTGACGATCCAAGGCTATTAAATGTTATTAAAAAAGTTGTAAATGGTAATAAAAAAGCACGTGTGTTGCACGTTGAAGATGATATTGATATGCAAAGAATTGTTGCAGAAGTATTAAAGGAGTCATGTGAAATTACTGTTGCTGATACATTGTTAACATCAAGTCTGTTATTGGATAAAGAGGATTTTGATGTTGTTCTTTTGGATATTGAACTTCCAGATGGATCAGGGCTAGATTTACTTGATAAAATAAATAATAAAGAAAACCCACCTGAAGTGGTTATTTTCTCTGTTTATGATGTGGAAAATGATTATGCAGAAAGAGTCAATACAGTATTAACTAAATCGACAACTGATAATTTCACATTGATTGATGTTATTAATAACGCGGTTAATCATCGCTCGTAAATAACGTGTCATATAATTGTTATATTAATATAACAGGCTAGAGTATAATTTTTCAGATTCTTTTGAAACAACATGTGCTAGCATAATTGATTATGGTGGATGAGAGTTTTTGTTAAATAATAAAAGAGAAAGTAGACGAATTGTACGCATCTTGTTTTTGATGTTGCAGAGCATCGCTTTCATTGCTGTTGCTGAAACCTTGTTGTTAGATGAAAAAGTTCTTAGTTATATTGAGCAAAAATATGGAATGCCTGCGCGATCTCGTCTGGAATCATGGGATAGTCTTATGCGTATTAATCGCAATATCCCGGAAAGTGAGAAACTAAGTCGAGTTAATGATTTTTTTAACCAATTACGATTTATTTCGGATGATAATCATTGGCAAAAAAAAGATTATTGGGCAACCCCTATCGAATTTTTGTCAACGAATGGTGGCGATTGTGAGGACTTTGCTTTAGCTAAATACTTCACTTTGCGTGAATTAGGTGTTTCTGATAAGAAGTTACGTCTAACTTATGTTAAAGCTATTCGGCTCAATCAAGCACACATGGTGCTTAGTTATTTCGAAACACCTTCTTCAGAACCTTTCTTGCTTGATAATCTTGATACTGAAATTAGGCTCGCCTCAAAGCGTCGTGATTTGGTGCCTGTCTATAGCTTCAATGGTAAAGGACTTTGGCTCGCAAAGGAGCGAGAGCAGGGGCGATTAGTTGGTAAATCGTCACGTATTGGTCGTTGGACAGATATTATTGAGCGTATGCAAGGCATAAATAAGCAGGTTAAGTAAAACATGATGTGCTGTGAAAATTATGGGAAACTAGGGTTATGACTCTCTATAGACAAATTGTGTTAGTGGTAGTGGCGTTGAGTATCTTGATGTTTGCAGGTACAGCGATTATCAATGTACAAGACACACGAAACTATCTTGCCACGCAGCTTGAGTCTCATGCGCAAGATACGGCGACGTCACTTGGTTTGTCATTATCACCACAAATGGCAAACGGAGATGATGCAACCATGATCTCAATGGTCGATGCGATCTTCGATCGTGGCTATTACAAAGATATTACATTGCGTCGTATAAATGGTGAGATTATTTCGTCACGACAATCAGACGTCACTATTGAAGGTGTACCCACATGGATTGTTGAAACGCTTAAATTAGAAGCGCCGGAAGCGACTTCTATTATTATGTCGGGCTGGCAACAAGGCGGAGAAATCTACGTTAAAAGTCATCCCGGTTATGCCTATAAAACATTGTGGCAAACGATAACGAATATGCTCTGGTGGTTTACGGGCTTGACTGTTGTACTGTTATTGCTGGCAGGAATGGCAGTACGGGTTCTGTTACAACCGCTAGGTCGACTTGAAGCGCAAGCACTTTCTGTCAGTGACCGCCAGTTTGATGAGATTAAAGAAATACCTCGAACACGTGAGCTGCGAAACCTTATTAAAGCAATGAATTACATGACAAATAAGGTGAAGCAAATGTTCGAGGCACAATCTGAGTCGACTGAACGGTTGCGTAGCCTTGCTTTCCAAGATCCTTTAACCGGATTACAAAACCGCCGTTATTTTCATGCCGCATTGACCAGTAGTCTAAACGAAGCAGCGGAGCATCAAGAGGGGGCGTTGCTACTTGTTCAAATAATTGACTTGCAGGCAATAAATCAGCGTCTAGGTTTTGATGCTTGTGATGCTTTATTGAAAGTGACAGCGGAAATTTTGAAACAGAGTGTTGCAGATATTAATAATACCATTGTATCTAGGCTGTCTGGGGGGGATTTCGCTATTATTATTCCCAATATCAGCGAAGAGACTGCGGAAGTACTCGGTAATGAGATTTGTCGTCGACTCATGCATTTGCATGCTGAAGATATGATTGATACAGATAAGGTTTGTCTCGCAGGTATTGCGATGTTCAGTACGGGTATGCCTTATGGTGATGTGCTCTCTCGCGCAGACAATGCTTTACAAACAGCACGCGTGCAAGGAATTAATACCTGTTCTTTGTATTCTGCTCCAGAGAAAATGAAAGAAACGATGCCAGGTCGACAAGCATGGCAGGAAATTGTGCGGGATGCAGTTGACTCAGAAAGTATTATTTTACATGCGCAAACAGTGATAAGCGCGAATGGTAAAAACAAATTACTGCATAAAGAAATTTTACTACGACTCTCTGGTCCAGATGATGTTCTGTGGACGGCGGGTATGTTTTTGCCTGTTGCTGAACAGATTGGTCTTGCGAAAGCCTTAGATCAGATTGTTATCAAAAAGGTATTGATGGGAGTTTGTCAGTCACCTGCTGCAACTGAATTTGCAATTAATATCTCTGCTTCTGCTATACACGATGCGAGTTTCTCAACATGGTTTAATGCAATGCTTGAAGAAGCAGGAAAACCAACTAGGGACATTGTCTTTGAAATATCAGAATCGACTGTTGTGCATGATATTGATAGCGTCCACCAGTTAGCAGAAATCGCACGAAAGCATGGCTATGGCTTTGCGGTAGATCACTTCGGTCGTGGTATGACTGCATTTGGCTATTTGAAATCATTGCGGCCGGATTATGTAAAAATTGATGGCCTGTATATGAGTGATTTAGTGGACAGTCAGGATGATCAATTCTTTGTCAGCTCTTTGTGCAAAGTGGCACATAGCTTAGATATTGTGGTGATTGCCGAAGCGGTTGAAAACGATCAACAGCTCAGTGTGCTCAAGCAATTGGGAGTAGATGGTGTACAAGGGTTTGGAATAGGTCGCCCAGGACCGTTATAAATCGTTAAAGAATGTCATCTTCAGAAACCATAAGATGGTTTTCGTCATTCAGGTTTTCACGTGCGCGGCGACGTTGCACTAATTTTCGCTGTGCCGCTGAGGGTAATTCAGTAAATAAGACAACATTCTTATTTACAAGCAATTCAATCAAATCCTCAAGAACACGGACTAATTCATAGTCAGAACTGCTGAGAAACTGTAACGACTGCTCTTCTGACGCATTTAAATTCAGGAAATCAATCACATCGTGATGGCTGGTTGGCAGATACTCAGCATCATCGGACGGAGCCTCTGCGTATATCGCAATGATCTGGTTTTTTTTGTCTCGCTCAATATATGGCATAAATACGACCTTAATTGCATATTCTTAGAAACATTAAAGATTATAAGCAAATTGCCGACAACACTAAATTCATAATATTTGCTATAATATACAGCAAGTTTTGGGATAAAACTCGATTAATGTTTAACAAGAATGAGCCTTATTCTCGTTAATATTTTTTCATATTGGCGATTAATAATAAAACACCCGAGCAAAATGGGGCGGTAGACACTGTATGGAAAGTGCAGCTGAAGATGTGAAGAAATCAGCAAATACCACAGATATATTGTTGGAATGCTTGATTTTATTGACCGAAATGGAACATCGCCCATTATCGGCTGGAGCCCTGTGTGCTGGGCTCCCTCTGGTTGAAAATCGCCTAACACCAGAGCTATTCATCCGCGCGGCGAAGCGTGCCGAGTTAAATTCCCAATTAATGCAACGCGATATTGTTGATATCCCCGATCAAGTCCTACCCAGCGTTTTGTTGCTAAAGAATGATGGTGCTTGTGTACTAACATCGATTGATCGGGAGGCCGGTAAAGCAGAAATCCACATGTCAGGCGCAAAAGACAAGCAATTGATGTCTTTGTCTGAATTGAAATCTTTATACACGGGCTACGTGATTTTTGTTCAAGGTGAACATAAGTTCGATGAGCGTACGCCTGAAGTCGTTAATGTGCGATCACGCCACTGGTTTTGGGGTGCCATGGCGGATGCATGGCCGATTTATCGTGATGTGCTATTGGGTTCGTTTCTTATTAACCTGTTCGCACTGGTCTCACCACTTTTTGTGATGAATGTTTATGACCGTGTTGTGCCGAATAACGCAACTGAGACACTTTGGGTCTTAGCTATAGGTGTGACTATTGCGATGGTCTTTGATTTCATCATTAAATCATTGCGTGGTTATTTTATCGATTTAGCTGGGAAGAAAGTTGATGTCACTTTATCCGCACAAATATATGAAAAAGTCATGGGACTTAAAATGTTTGCACGACCCGCGTCGGTCGGTGCCTTTGCAAACAACCTAAGAGCCTTTGAAGGTATTCGTGACTTTATTACCTCGGCAACAGTGTCAACATTAGTTGACTTGCCTTTTGTTATTCTGTTTTTAATTGTGATCGCATGGATTGGCGGACCATTGGTGTTTGTGCCGCTTGCCGGTATACCTATTATTGTTTTGTACTCTATTTTTATACAAAACTCACTACAAGAAGCAGTTGATCATACTTTTCGTGGTTCATCACAAAAGAACGCCATGCTAATCGAAAGTTTGACGGCGATAGAAACAATTAAATCTTTAGGTGCTGAAGGCACAATGCAGCACAAGTGGGAAAGTGCAGTTGGTTATATTTCAACATGGAGTTTGCGTGCACGCCTACTGTCGTCCTCTTCGGTAAATGTAGCTACGTTAGTACAGCAAATGGCGATGGTGGGTATTGTTGTTTATGGTGTATACCTAATCGGTGACGGTGACTTAACAACGGGGGGGTTGATCGCAAGTGTCATGCTGACAGGGCGTGCATTGGCACCAACCGCACAACTGGCAAATCTTGCCACGCAATACCACCAGTCGAAAGCAGGCTTGCATTCATTGAATGATGTCATGGCATTACCGGTTGAGCGTCCGCTTGAAAAAAACTTTATCCATCGACCCCGTTTTGAAGGTGCGGTGACATTACATGATGTCAATTTCTCTTATCCTGAGTGTGAAGAAAAGTCCTTAGCTAATATTTCGTTTAATATTAAAAAGGGTGAGCGCGTTGCATTGATAGGGAGAATTGGATCAGGTAAAACTACAGTCGAAAAATTATTAATGGGATTGTACGAACCTCAAGAAGGTGCAATTCGTATTGATGGTATTGATACACGCCAAATTGATCCTGTCGATCTGCGTCGCAATATCGGTTATGTGCCGCAAGATATCACCCTATTTTATGGCAGTGTGCGTGACAATATTGTATATGCAATGCCGAATGCAAGTGATGAAGCCGTTTTACGAGCTGCACGTATTTCTGGTGTTACAGATTTTGTAGATCGTCATCCGATGGGGTTCGATATGCCCGTGGGTGAGCGTGGTGAAGGCTTATCAGGTGGGCAACGACAAGCAGTTGCTATTGCGCGTGCGTTATTACTTGACCCTGCTATTTTACTACTTGATGAACCAAGTAACTCGATGGATAACACAACAGAAGAACAGCTTAAGCAGAGACTTGCCTCTGTTATTAAGGATAAAACATTAATACTTGTTACACACCGAGCATCATTACTCAGCTTTGTCGATCGTTTAATTGTATTGGATAACGGTAAACTGATTGCAGATGGTCCTAAACAAGATGTATTGGATGCACTGAAGCAAGGACGTTTACGTCCTGTTAATAGTTAGTTTAAAAGCTTTAAGGTATTAGTCATGATCAATTTTTTATCAAGCATATGGAAAAAATTTCGTCGTCGTGATGACGAAGCTGTGTTTGATACGGGTGATATTAATTACATGAGCTCAACTCATGCGGTATTAGTGCAAACAACGCCATCAGGTGCGAGGATTATAATTTGGGCGATTTTATTATTTATTGTTATCGCCATTATTTGGGCTAGCTTTGCAACACTGGATGAAGTCACTCGCGGTTCAGGTAAAGTAATTCCTTCAGGACAAGTACAAGTCATTCAAAATCTTGAAGGTGGCATTGTTTCTGCGATTGATATCAGGCAGGGGCAAACGGTTAATAAAGGTGATGTATTGTTGCGTATTGATAACACGCGCTTTATGTCATCACTGCGTGAAAATACACAAAACTATTTTTCACTTAAAGTAAAAAATGCACGCCTTAAAGCTGAAGCTGAAGGCAAGCCCTTTGAAGCACCTAAAGATGTGCTTGCTGAACAACCGCAATTGGTTGAGCAGGAGCGTGTATTGTATGAATCGCGTCAGCAAGAACTTGAAACATCACGAAAGATACTTGAGCAGCAAACAACACAGCGTCGCCAAGATATTGCAGGCTTTAACGCAAAACTAGAACAAAATAAACGTAGTTATGCTTTGTTAGATAAAGAGTTGGTGATGACGCGCCCACTAGTAACGCAAGGCGTGATGTCTGAAGTTGAGTTGCTGCGCTTAGAGCGACAAGCCAATGAGATTAAAGGCGATATTAGTAGCACTGAAATTTCAGTGTTACGTGAACAAGCAAAACTTGAAGAGGCATTGCAAAAATTAGCCGAAGCAGAAATTAATTTTAGAAATCTTGCACGTATCGAGTTAACAGAAACAGATGCGGAATTAAGACGTCTTGCTGAAACCAGTTTGGCATTAGAAGATCGAGTTAAGCGAACAGAGGTGACTTCGCCAGTACGCGGAACAGTAAAACAATTGCTGGTTAATACGATAGGTGGTGTGGTGCAACCAGGTATGGATTTGGTTGAAATTGTTCCGCTAGAAGAAACCCTGCTTGTTGAAGCAAAGATTCGTCCTGCTGATATTGCTTTCTTGCGCCCAGGACTAAAGACAATTGTAAAAGTGACTGCCTATGATTTTGCTATTTATGGTGGACTTGAGGCTAAAGTGGAACAAATAAGTGCCGATACAATTGTTGATGAGGAGGGGGATAGTTTTTATATGGTGCGGGTTCGAACCGATGAAAGCGAGTTGGTTACACCCAGAGCATCTTTGCCTATTATTCCTGGTATGTTAACTGAGGTTGATATTCTTACTGGTAAGAAAACAGTATTAGAATATCTATTGAAACCCATTCTCCGTGCTCGTGAACGCGCATTGCGTGAACGTTAGGAAATGAATTGATTATTTTATGTAGCACAAACGATAAAGCGCTTGAGCGCTGGAAAACATGTCTAGAAGGTTTAGATGATGTTTTGGTTTGTACTGATGCACACGAATTCCTTGAAACAACAACACGTTATCGCGATGCGGTTGTTTTATTACATTTAAGTTTCCCACAAATGGATGGTATCAATACGATTGGTGCATTCATTCAAAATAATCCTGAAATGCGAGTGATTGCTTGTGCGGATGAGCCTAATGATGAGCAAGGACTTGAACTGCTTAAAGTCGGTATTTATGGCTATTGTAATACGTGGATAGCGGCAGTTCAGCTTGAGCGGGTGATTGAACAGGTAAAACTAGGCGAAGTGTGGGTAGGTCGTAACCTTATTCTTCGTTTAATCAATGATTTGGCAGTTGCCAGCCAAACTGACACGAGCCCAGTCGATGCTGATTGGCTAGACGGGCTTACTCAACGGGAGCATGAGGTTGCTAAGCTAGTTGGGCAGGGATCGAGTAATAAATCGATTGCTAAGGAACTGGATATAACAGAAAGAACAGTGAAAGCGCATTTAAGCGCTATTTTTCGTAAAACAGGTTGCAAGGATAGAATTCAGCTCGCCTTGCAAATCACCCAAACTAAGCCGACTTTTTACTCAAAACTGGGCTCTTAGCTGCTGCAAGACCCTACTTGTACCAAGGTACAATAGTTTCCTCCTCCATTCTCCTCTATAAAGTAAGACATACTTGGGCATTATAGTGCCTGCGAGAATAAATTCATTATAAAACAAATAGTTATATAAAATGCCGACATTGAAAGCACTGATTATCGACGATAAAACTGAGTTTAGGGCTTCTTGTGGTCAACTATTACGCAAAGATCTAGAGATTTTAGTTACAGATTGTGATGGTTGCTCGGCATTAGAATCATTAAAAGTAGTGCTTCCCGATGTGGTAGTGATGGGGATCAATATTGAAGAACAACAGCGTTGGCAGTTATTAAAATTAGTGCAATTACGTTGGCCGACGTGCCAAGTATTAACACTTAGCGATAATCAGTCAGATGACGATAAGGTTAAACAGATTGAAGCAAGTGCGGTGGGCTTTATGAATAGTGAGGATCTTGAACGACTCCTTGCTAAAGCAGTAAAAAAGATCAATCAAGGTGAGGCGTGGGTGCCAAGAAAATTAGTGCCGAGTTTGGTCGAACGACTAAGAGTATTAGCGTAAGCAGTATTACATTGGGGCTTAGTACGTTTTGTTTGTAAATACCTACAGACACAACGCATCATTTTTTAAACAATAGCCAGTTATGGCAAATGTGTTTTTCTGGGATTAGAAATTATGGCGACGATTGAAGGCAAACTAGTTATTGGGTACGTCCTGATGGTAAACGGGGACGCAGAGGCCAAAGATATACAAGGTAACTCTCGAACACTGCAAGTCGGTGATCCAATTTATGCCAATGATGTGATTGCCACAGCTGATCCTGGCGCGATACTCATTGAATTTACGGATGGTAGCCGTCTTGATTTAGGGCGCAGCTCAACTGCGCTACTTAATGACGATGTCTTTAACCCTAACCTCGACATCGATCCAAGTGAAACTGCCGCTTCGATTCAAGCTATTCAACAAGCCATTCTTGCAGGTGAAGATCCATCAGAAGTTGGTGAAGCAACTGCCGCAGGTAATGAAACCGGTGCTGGTGGGCAAGGTCCGTCAGAAGCGGCAGCGATTGTTCCTATTATTGAGTTGTCTGGTATGGAAGCCACACCAGAAAGTGGCTTTGACACAACCGGTCTTGAATTCAGTTTCCCCGAAGGTGACGAAGAACTTTTATTTGATGATGACGGTGCTGATGATGATCCAGATGGAACACCAACCACCTCAACGCCACCAACAACACCAGATGATGCTGTCCTAGTTAGTATTACTGGCCCAGCAAATGTCGTTGAAGGAAATAGCACTAGTAACTACACCGTGAGCGTGGGTGAAAGTGTTCCAGCGGGTAATAGCGTTACTGTTAATTTAATTTATACCGGTACGGCGACTGATGGCGCTGACTATACGCGCGAAGCAAGCGTTGTTATAGCCGGTGGTACGAGCAGTAACACCTTTAACTTGGCAACCATTGATGATGCACTCGCTGATAACGGTGAAACGATCATTATTACCATTGGTAGCATTGTCGATACAGATAATTCTTTTGACACTATCGTTGCAGATCCAACAGCGAACAGCGTGACCACGGTGATCACGGATGACTCGGGTACCCCGAACATCGAACCGGATGCGGAAACGGTGCTCGCGACCATTACGGGTCCTGCGAGTGTGATTGAAGGCAACGCGACGACCAATTACACGGTGTCCTTGGACAGCGAAGTGCCGAGTGGCAACAGCGTGGAAGTGTTCTTCACCTACACGGGCAGTGCGACGGACGGCAGCGATTACACCAGTCAAGCGAGTGTGGTGATAGCGGGTGGCACGAGCAGTAATACCTTTAATTTAGCGACGATTGATGATGCGCTCGCTGACAGTGGTGAGAACATCATTGTCACGATTACGTCGGTTGTTGACACTGACACCTCGTTTGAAAATGTGGGCATTGGTGCTGCGAACAGCGTGACCACGGTGATCACGGATGACTCGGGTACCCCGAACATCGAACCGGATGCGGAAACGGTGCTCGCGACCATTACGGGTCCTGCGAGTGTGATTGAAGGCAACGCGACGACCAATT